>ERZ777003.633-NODE-633-length-65903-cov-6.274541_pt1 | contig 65903 bp, 75 predicted proteins | sample MGYA00374956_ERZ777003 | MGnify/ENA primary metagenome ERZ777003 (study PRJEB29302, sample SAMN06268252) | bioreactor metagenome | isolation source: Joint BioEnergy Institute, California, USA | place: USA:Joint BioEnergy Institute, California, USA | collected...
ACCGGACGCCGTTTTATGCCGCGGGCGGCGGTCAGGTGGGCGACACCGGCACGCTGACCGGCGCCGACGGCCAGCTCGAGGTCGCGGACGCCCAGCGCACGGAGGCTGGACTTATCCTGCACAAGGGCAAGGTTGCCAGCGGGCGCTTGGCGGTGGGCGAGCGGGTGCTGGCGACGGTGGACGGCAAGACTCGGGCCGCAACCCAGCGCCACCACACGGCCACGCACTTGTTGCATGCCGCTTTGGGCGAGATCCTGGGCGAACACGCGAATCAAGCCGGGTCTCTCGTCGCGCCCGATCGCCTGCGATTTGATTTCACGCACTTTGAACCGGTTTCCTCGGAGCAGCTTGCGGCCCTCGAGAAGCGGGTCAATCAGCTGGTCGTTGCCGACGTGCCCGTCACCTGGACCGAGATGAGCTTGGCCGATGCCCGCCGTCTCGGTGCCAAGGCGCTCTTTGGGGAAAAGTACGGCGAGCAGGTGCGGGTCGTGCGCGTCGGCGACTACAGCCTTGAGCTCTGCGGCGGCACCCATGTGCAGCGCACAGGCGAGCTCGGGTTCTTTAAGATCGTTTCGGAAGGCAGCGTCGCGGCGGGCGTGCGCCGCATCGAAGCGGTGGCCGGAGACGCGGCGTGGCGGCACGTGGCCGCTCAGGAAGCCCTCGTGCGGGAAGTCAGCGAGAGATTGCGCACGCCGCCGGCGCAGGTCCCGCAGCAGTTGGACGGGCTGCTCTCGCAGCTGCGGCGGCTGGAGAAAGAGCGCGATGCGCTCAAGGGCCAGCTCCTTGCCCTGCGAGTCGATACGCTGCTCGCCCGGGCGGAGACGGCGGGCAGCGCTCGGGTACTGGTGGCCGGCGTCAGCGACATCGAGCCCGACGACCTGGTGGCTTTGGGCGATCTGCTGCGGGATCGGCTTGGCAGCGGCGCCGTCGTGCTGGCAACGGCTCGGGACGGCAAAGTGAGCCTGGTGGCCATGGCCAGCCGGGACCTTGTGAGCGAAGGTGTGCACGCGGGCAACATCGTCCGGGAGGCAGCCAAGGTGGTGGAGGGCGGCGGCGGCGGGCAGCCGCATATGGCCCGGGCCGGCGGCCGCAATCCCGCCAAGTTGCCTGAAGCCTTGGAACGGGCAAAGGAAATCGTCCGCTCCCAGTTGGCCGCGGCCCGCTCCAAGGCCTAAGGCGTGCGCCCGTGGAGGAAAACAGGCGGTGCGCACCGAATCCAGGCTTCATCACCGGCGGGGAGGGGGGTGGCCGATCATGGCCGGCATGGACCGCACGATGCTGTTCCGGTTTGATCCCGATCGGCTGCCGCGCGCCGGGCGCATCCTCCGAGAGGTGTATCAAGCGCTGGAGGAGAAGGGCTACGATCCCGTCAGCCAGATCGTCGGCTACCTCCTGTCGGGCGACCCCACCTACATCACCAGCCATCGCCACGCCCGCAGCCTTGTGCGCAGCGTCGAGCGCTCCGAGCTTCTCGAAGAACTCGTCAAGGCGTATTTGGACGACCGGCAGGTGGGGTGAGCCGCAAGCAAGCCGCGACCGGGGGCAACGTGCAGATGGGCGGCCGGCCCGGATGGGCCGGCCTTCAGTCTCGTTGGCCGTGCTTACGTGGGGTGAAGCGTGGTGTCGGAAAGTTGTGACAAGCGCATCCTCGGGCTGGACGTCGGCGAACGGCGTATCGGCGTTGCCCTCAGCGACGAGCTAGGCTGGACGGCCCAGGGTCTAACGGTCATCGAACGGCGCAACGTCGCCGAGGACGTGCGGCGGCTCGTCGCCTTGGTCCGCGAGCACTCCTGCGGGCAAGTGGTCGTCGGCTTGCCACGGCGCACGGACGGGCGGATCGGGCCCGAGGCCGAGGCCGTGCAAGCATTCGGCCGCCGGTTGGCCCAAGCCGCGGGCGTACCCATCGTCTACTGGGACGAGCGTTTCTCCACGGCTCAGGCGGAGCATACTTTGCTGCAAGCCGGGGTGTCACGGGCCCGGCGCCGGCAGGTCATCGACCAGGTGGCCGCCAGCGTCATCCTCCAGGCCTACCTGGACCGCCGGCGGAAGGAAATCGAAAACCGAGAGGGGCAACAATCATGACGCACAAGCACGGGCACGAACACCACGGCCATGACCACGAGCATCACCATGATCACGACCACGGCCATGACCATGACCACGAGCACGACCACCTGGACGGGCTGCCCGAGCGCATCACCCTGTTGAACGAGGACGGCGAGTCCAGAGAGTTCGTCGTCTGCGCGGTCGTCAGCCTCGATGCCGCCTCGTACCTGGTGCTGGAACCCGCCGAGCTCGAGGAGGGGGAGGAAGAGGGCGTAGCCGTCTTCCGGGCGGAGCCGGACGACAGCGGGGAGCTGGTGCTCCACTTCGTGGACGACGACGAGGAGTTGGACCTCGTCTGGGAAGCCCTGGAGCAGCTCGAAGACGAGGAGTCGGAGGAAGGCGACGCCTAGTCCGGGGTTTCGGCGGCGGGGTTTGCCAGCGGCGGCGTGTCCGGGTATAATTGGTCGCAAGGAGGACGAGCGATGGAGCGTTCGCTGGCCGGGATCGCCCGGCCGCGCCCCTTCTTGCGACGGCCCATCCGGTTTACGGGCGAGAGCGTGGCCGCTTACGTGTGCCGGCTCATCGCCTATGCCCTCGGGTTGACTGGGTTCGCCGCCCTGGCGGCCGGCCTCGTGCTCGTGCCGATCCTCGTGCCGGCCGCCGCGCCTCGGAACGCCGAGGCGGTTCTCTTTGCCGTGCCTGCGGGGAGCAGCGCAGCCGACATCGGCCGCCTACTCCAGGAATCGGGTCTTATCCGCAACGGCCGCCATTTCGAGCTCGTCAGCCGCATCATGGGGCTTGATGCGCGCCTGCAGGCGGGCGACTACCTGCTCAGCGCCGATATGGATCTTTTGACCATCGTCAGGCGTCTGGAGGCCGGGCAGGTGCATACCGTGCGGGTGACGGTCCCCGAAGGTCTGCACCTGCGCCAAATCGCCGACCTCTTGGCGCACCAGGGTCTTGTGGACCGCGAGCGGTTTCTCGCCCTCGCCTCCGACGAGAGCCTCATCTACGGCAGCCACCCGCCCATCGACAAGCCCGTTCGGTCGCTGGAGGGATACTTGTTCCCCGACACGTATCTCCTGTCGCCCTCCATGACCGAGGAGCAGATTATCCGGCGCATGGTGAGCCGGTTTCTCGAAGTAGCGATGCCCGTCATCAACAGCACCACGGCGCCGCTGGGCCTCAGCCCGCATGAGGTCGTGACGCTGGCCTCCATCGTGGAGGCCGAGGCCCTTTACGCCCGGGAGCATCCTATCATCGCCTCCGTGTTTCTGAACAGGCTGCGGGTCAACATGCCGCTGCAGGCGGACCCGACCATCAACTACCTCTTTGACGAACATCGCAGCCGCATTCTCTACGCCGACTTGGCCATCGATTCCCCGTACAACACTTATCTCTATCGCGGCCTGCCTCCCGGTCCCATCGGCAGCCCGGGCCTGAGCGCCATCCGCGGGGTACTCGAGCCCGCCAACACCGACTACTACTACTTCGTTGCCCGGGGCGACGGCACCCACATCTTCACCCGCACTTTCAACGAGCACGTAAGAGCCCGCCAGCAAGTGCAGCGCTAGTACTGGCACGCGGCGCACCCCCGCCTCATAGATTGGCGGAGCACGGCCTTTGCCGCCGAATCCTGCAGGAGGTGCGTGCCCCGTGCTGGTATCCCTCTTGGTCGCCCTGATCGCGTCCTTCGTGGACGGTCTCATGCTGGTCGCGGCCTACATCAGCAACAGCGTCTTTCCCCAGCCCCTCTCCCCTGAAGAGGAGGCGGAACTGCTGGAGCGCATGAGCTCAGGCGACCGGGAGGCCCGCAACATCCTCGTCGAGCGAAACCTGCGCCTTGTCGCCCACATCGTCAAGAAGTTCGACAATACCGGCGAAGACGCCGACGACTTGATCTCCATCGGCACCATCGGGTTGATCAAAGCCATTAACACGTTCGACCGCGGCAAGAAGACGCGCCTTGCCACCTACGCGGCCCGCTGCATCGAGAACGAGATCCTCATGCACCTGCGTTCGAGCAAAAAGACCCGCAGCGAGGTGCTTCTGTACGATCCCATCGGCGCCGACAAAGAAGGGAACGAGATCACCCTGCTGGACATTTTGGGCACGGAACCCGACGCGGTCGTCGAGAAGGTCGAGTGGCAGCTTGAGCACGAAAAGCTGCGGAGGACCATGCGGCAGTTGACGCGGCGGGAACGCCGCATACTGGAACTGCGCTACGGGCTGCTCGACGGCGTGCGCCAGACGCAGCGGGACATTTCACGCCTTCTGGGTATTTCCCGCTCCTACGTTTCCCGCATCGAAAAGCGTGCCCTCACCAAGCTGCAGCGGGAGATGCTGGCCGATGGTTGACGGGCGCTCCGGGGCCGGTGCCGCAGGGCAATAGGCGCAAAGTCCCTCTTTCGGCTGGGCCAGGCGGTGCGACGGCAACGCATGTGGTATAATCCGGTGAGACACACGGCCGCAAACGAACGCCGTCCGGGATGGAGGACACGCCGTGCTGCGCCTGCTCGCGCCCGATGCCTGCTACGCCTCGCTTTACGAAGTTGATCTCGAGGATTTGGCCGCCCGGGGGATCCGCGCCCTCATCCTCGACCTTGACAATACGTTGGCCGAGTATGGCAACGCGACCGTGCCGGCGCGCACCCGCGAGTGGGTTCAGGAGGCGCAGCGGCGCGGCTTTCGTGTCTGCATAACCTCCAACGCCCGCCCCGCCCGGGTCAAGGCGTTCGCTGACAGCCTCGGCATCCCCGGCATCGCCTACGCCATCAAGCCGCGTCGGCGCTCGTTCCGCAAGGCGCTGAGGCTCCTCGGGACGGCGCCGGAGCAAACGGCGGTCATCGGGGATCAGGTTTTCACGGACGTCCTGGGCGGCAACCGCATGGGGATGTTTACGGTGCTGGTCAACCCTTTGAGCACGGCGGAGCTCGGGACGACGCGCCTTATGCGGCGGCTTGAACGCCGGGTTCTTCGGCAGTTGGTGCGCCGGGGAATGCTCGAGGAGATGCACCTGCGGCTGCGGGAGGGAGCGACGGGCGATGGGTGAGCGAACGTGCCCGGGGTGCGGGGCCCCGCTGCACAGCGGCGATCCGGCGCAGCCCGGGTTTGTCCCGGCGGAGGTGCTTGCCCGCGACGGCGAACCCGCGATCTGCCGTCGCTGCTTTCGGCTCCGCCACTACGGTGATGTTGTCGGCGGGCCCCCCGACGCAACGCTTGCGTGGACAGCCGTACGGCAGGCTGTGAAGGCCTCCAGCTGCCTCTTGCTGGTCACTGATGCCTTTGATTTCGAGGCTAGTATCTCCGTGCCGCTGGAGGAGCTGAGGAGCAAGCCGCTGGTGGTGGCGGTCAACAAAGTCGATCTGCTGCCGCCGCGCACACCGGCGGCGGAGGTGCAGCAGTGGGTTCGACGGCGGCTGGCGGAGCTTGGCGTTGCCAAGGCGGATGTGTACGCCGTCAGCGCCCGCACCGGCTGGGGGACCCGCGCTCTGTGGGAACGGCTGGAGGAGCGCGCGGGCCGGGGTACGGTCGCGGCCATCGGCGTGACCAATGTGGGCAAGTCGGCTCTGCTGGCCCACTGGAGCCGAGTACTCGGCGGCGGGACTCTGGAGCCCACCGTCTCCCCGGTGCCCGGCACCACGTACAGCCTTTTGCGCCTGCGCCTGACTCCTGAAGGTTTCACCCTCTTGGACACCCCGGGCATCCCGCCCCGGGGCCGGTTGAGTGACCGCCTTTGTCCTGACTGCGCCCGGCGGGTGGTGCCCGACCGGCGTCTTGAGGGCCGGCTCTGGACGGTGAAGCCAGGACAAGCCCTTCTGCTCGGCGGTTTTGCGGCCGTGGAGGTGCGCGGGCCGGTGCCTGACGGATCCGTGCTCATCGCGTATGGCGCCCAAGGCCTGCCCCTCCATCGCACCCGGTCCGAACGGGTCCGCGAGCTTTTGCGGGAGCCGCCGCGGCCCTTGTCCGGGGCGCCCTGCTCCCGCTGCCGCGTCCAGCTCGCGGCGGAAGGCGCTGTGGAACACAGGGTCCCGCTTGCTCACGCCCAAGACCTTGTGATCCATGGTCTCGGCTGGCTGACGCTGCGGGGCGGGCCGCTCACCCTGGCGGTGCAAGTGCCCCAAGGCGCGAGGCTGACCGTCCGGAACAACCTGCTTGGACCCAAAGGTCGGTCCGGAGAGCTCCTCAGCGCCCCTCTCTAATGGGACAAGGGAACAGCCGGCCTGAATAGCGCGCCGCCTCCTTGCCATAGACTGGAGTACAGCGTGGCAAGGAGGAGGCGCAGCCCGTGGACAAGCGCTCCCGTATCCGGACGATCGCCGTCATCGAACGGATTCCCCGGCCGGCCCGAGCCGCCGGCGTGTTGAACCAACTGCGCAGGCTCGTGGCTCGCGTGCGGCGGGAGCGACCGTTCCTCGCCGATTATGAACTCGCGGATATAGCCCTCCGAGCTGCCGGCCCGGACTTGCGGGTCGTCCTCGCTTTCGTGCCTCTGCGCAGGAATCAGCCCGAGCACGCAGAACCACTGGCAAGTGGCAAATAATGTGATCCTCACTGGTTTCATGGGAGCGGGCAAGACCACCGTCGGCCGCCGCCTTGCGGCCCGGCTCGGCTGGCCCTTCGTCGATCTGGACGCGGTGATCGAGGACGCGGCGGGGAGTACGATCCCTGCGATCTTTGCCGCCGAGGGCGAGGAAGGGTTTCGCCGGCGTGAGGCGGAGGCCATCCGTTTCGTAGCCCAGCGCGATCGGCAGGTCATTGCGACCGGCGGCGGGGCTGTCATGCGCCGGGAAAATATCGCGGCATTGCGGGCGGCCGGCACCGTGGTCTGGCTGCGGGCGCCCTTGGAGGTGCTGCTCGCGCGGGCCCGGGCCGAGGGCGGTCGTCCGCTGCTGCGCGGCGGTGATAAGGCCGTAGCAGAGCTCTACGCGTCCCGGGAGCCGGTCTACGCGTTAGCCGACGTTGTGGTGGACGCGTCCATCGAGGCGCCGGACGCCGTGGCCGAGCGCATCGAGAGGCAGCTTGCCGGCTCCCTTGATGAGGAACCGGCCGTCGTGCCTGTGCCGGCCGGCACCCGGGCGTACCCCGTCTACGTCGGCGCGGAACTCATTCCCGGCGTCGGCCGCCTGGCGCGGGATGCCCACCTGGGCCGCCGGGCGCTGGTCGTAACGAACCCCGCGGTCGGCGGGCGTTACGCGGCGGCGCTGGTGGACGGGCTCGCCGCGGCCGGCTTTGCCGTGCACCGGGTGGACATTCCCGACGGCGAAGCGTACAAGACCCTGTCCACGGTGGAACAGATCTGCCGGGCCGCGGTGGCGGCGGGCCTTGAGCGGCGGGACTTTTTCGTCGCGCTCGGCGGCGGTGTCGTAGGCGACGCGGCAGGTTTTGCGGCCGCAGCCTACTTGCGGGGCGTCGATTTCGTGCAGGTGCCGACGACGCTGCTAGCGCAGGTGGATGCGAGCGTAGGCGGCAAGACGGGCGTAAACCTGCCGGAGGGCAAAAATCTCGTCGGCGCGTTTCACCAGCCGCGCCTTGTGGCAGCGGACGTGGGGACGCTGCGCACGCTGCCCCAGCGGGAGCTCGCGGCAGGGCTCGCGGAGGTCATCAAGTACGGCGCGATTGCCGACCCGCACCTGTTCGACTTTTTGGAGGACAGGCTGGAGGGGTTGCTGGCCCGGCGGCTCCCGCTGCTTGTGCGGATCGTGACCCGCTCGTGCCAGATCAAGGCGCGGGTCGTCGCCGCCGATGAACGGGAGACCCAAGGCGTGCGGGAGATCCTGAATTTTGGCCACACGGTCGGTCACGCCATCGAAGCGCTAAGCGGGTACGGCCGGTACCTCCACGGCGAAGCGGTGGCCATCGGCATGGTGACCGCAGCCCTCCTGTCCCGGCGCCAGGGCAAAATGGCCGGCGGGGACGTCGAACGGCTCGTCGCGCTCCTGCGCCGGGCGGGCCTTCCGACGGCGCCGCCTGATGTGGACCCCGCAGAACTGCTGGCGGTCATGCACCGGGACAAGAAGGTGCGGGACGGCCGCTTGCGATTCGTGCTGCTGGAGGGCCTTGGACAGGCTTTCGTCACGAGCGAGGTGCCAGGCGAGTGGATCACGGACGTCCTCAAGGAGCAGCAGGCGTTGTAGCGGGTCCGGTGCGCGTACTGGTCCTGCACGGGCCCAACCTCAACCTGCTCGGCCAGCGTGAGCCGCACGTCTACGGCACCGTCACGTTGGCCGAGATCGATCGTCGCCTGGCGGAAGCCGCGGCGGAACTGGGCGCCGAGGTGCGCACGCAACAGTCGAACCACGAAGGCGTTTTGATCGATTGGATCCACGGGGCGCGCGGCTGGGCGGACGCCATCATCATCAACGCCGGTGCGTTGACGCATTACAGCTACGCGCTGCGGGACGCGATCGCGGCGGTCGGCTTGCCTGCCATCGAGGTGCACCTCTCCAACATCCACGCGCGGGATGCGTTCCGGCACACCTCCGTGCTCGCGCCCGTGTGCGTCGGTCAAATCTGCGGATTCGGACCGGACAGCTACTTGCTTGCGCTCATTGCGGCCGTCAACCGCGTGCGCGCAAATCCAGGCCAAGGAGTGGGGCAACGATGAAGGCTCGGATCGAGCGGGTGCGGGCGCAGTTTGCCGAAGCGGGCATCGAGGCTCTTTTCGTGACGAGCGCCGCCAACCGGCGCTACCTGAGCGGTTTCACCGGCAGCGCGGGTACGTTGTTCATCACCCCGGGCGAAGCGCTCCTGTTGACCGACTTCCGGTACATCGAGCAAGCCGCCGCCCAGGCGCCCGACTACGAGATCGTCCGCTACGACGACCCGTACAAGACCTTCTCCGAGCGGCTCGCGCCTTTCGCCGGCAAGCGGGTAGGCTTTGAAGCCGAGCACGTGACCGTCGCCCAGATGGAGAAAGTGCGGGCTGCCACCGCCGTCGAGTGGGTTCCGACTCGCCTTTTGGTCGAGAAGGTCCGGGCCATCAAGGACGCGGAGGAGCTTGAGCTTCTCGAGACGGCCGTGGCCATCGCCGACCGTTGCTTCGATTACATCCTGGCCCACCTGAAGCCTGGCGTTACCGAGCGCGAGATCGCTTGGAAGATGGAGGTTTTCATGCGGGAGCAGGGGGCTGAGGCCCTGGCGTTCCCCTCCATTGTGGCGTCGGGTCCAAACGGCGCGCTGCCCCACGCGAGGCCATCGGATCGCGCCCTGGCCGCGGGCGAGTTTGTTACGCTCGATTTCGGCTGCGTTTGGAAAGGCTATTGCTCGGACATGACGCGCACCGTCTTTCTTGGCGAACCGACCGATAAAGACCGGGAGCTGTACGATCTGGTACTCACGGCGCAGCTCGCGGGAGTGGAAGCGGTCCGGCCAGGTCGCTCGGGCAAGGAAGTGGACGCGGCGAGCCGCGACATCATCGCCAAAGCAGGCTACGGCGATGCATTCGGCCACGGGCTCGGTCACGGCGTCGGTCTTGACGTGCACGAGGAGATTCCACGGCTTTCCACCCGCAGCGACACGGTGCTCGCACCGGGCATGGTGACCAGCGTGGAGCCGGGTGTCTACCTGCCGGGCTGGGGAGGGATCCGCATCGAAGATCTCGTGGTGGTCACGGAGGACGGCTGCCGCATATTGACGAAGTCTCCCAAGCAGCTCGTGTGCCTGCCCGTGTAGGCCGCGGCGTGCCGGGGAAACAGGGAGGTTTGACAGGTGATTTCCGTCAACGATCTGCGCAAGGGACTGACCATCCAGCTGGAGGGCGACCTGTACGTCGTCGTCGAGTTCCTGCACGTGAAACCGGGCAAGGGCGCGGCCTTCGTGCGCACGACGCTCAAGAACCTGCGCACGGGGCAGACCGTCGAGCGCACGTTCCGGGCGGGCGAGCGCGTCGAGCGGGCGCACATCGAGACCCGTGAGATGCAGTACCTCTACAGCTCCGGGGACGAATACACCTTCATGGATACCGAAACCTACGACCAGGTGACGTTGACGAAGGACCAGCTCGGGGACGCGCCCTACTACCTCAAGGAGAACATGAACATCCTGATCCAGTTCTTTGAGGGGCGGGCCATCGGCGTCGACCTGCCGACCGCCGTCGAGCTGGAGGTGGTGCACACCGAGCCCGGGTTTAAGGGTGACACGGCCCAGGGCGCGACAAAGCCGGCCACGCTGGAGACGGGACTCGTGGTGCAGGTGCCGCTCTTTGTCGAGGTCGGCGAAAAGGTCAAGGTCGACACCCGCACCGGGGAGTATTTGTCCCGGGCGTAAGCCGCCCTTGCCCGTTGCAAGGCGGGCAGGTAGGCGGGAGAGAATAAGGGCGCAAGAGTGCCAAAGGAGTGGTGGTCGGTGACGACGGTCAAGGAGAAGCTGGCGTACTTGCGGGGCTTGATTGAGGGGTCCGACTTTTGGGGCCAGGACAGCCAGACCCGGGCCGTATGGGAGAAGATGCTCGAGATCTTTGATGATGTGGCCAATCATCTCGAGGAGCTCGAGGCCGGCCAGGAGGAGCTGGAGGAGTACCTGGAGGCCATCGACAACGATCTGGGCGAGCTCGAGGAGGAAATGTACGGCCACGAGCACGACCACGATGACGACGACGAAGACTACGACGATGAGGACTACGACGAGGATGACGAAGACGACGAGGCGTACTTCGTCGAGATGGAGTGCCCCAATTGCAAGAAGACCGTCCATTTCGACGAGGACTTTCTCTATGACGAGGACGAAAACGGCGTCGGGCTGACATGCCCCGAGTGCGGCGCCGTCGTGTACAAGTCCGGCTCCGCCGACGACGAGGCGGAGGCTTCTTCGTAGCAGGTAGCAGCCGCCGGCAACCGCCCCTGCCAGCGACCCACCACTCAGCCAACGGAATGCACCCGGCGCCCGCCACATGTTGGCGGGCGCTTTCGCGTCATGGCCTGTCCCTCCCCCTCATAGGCTGTCGTGAGGGGGAGTGCCATGTTCGCCCATACCTTCCGGGATGCCGACCGGATCGACCGGGAGATCGTGCCGTTCTTGCCGCCGCGCCTTGCCGACCTCGTGGCGGGGCTCCCTCCTGACGTCAAGGGCCGCCTGGAGGAGCTGCGCCTACGGGTCGGCCGCCCCTACGCGGTTCTTCTTGCCGGCGAGGAGCACTGGTTTCTCGGTGGCCGGGGGCTGGTGCGGGATCCCGGCGCGGCCGTGCGGGCGAGCGCCGAGGACGGCGAGCGGCTGCTGGCAGCCATCAGCCGGTCGTCCGTGTACGCCCTCGAGGCCGAGCTCCGCCATGGGTTTGTGACGCTGCCCGGCGGTCATCGCGTCGGCTTGTGCGGAGAAACCGTCGTCGAAAGCGGCCGGCCCCGCACGTTGCGGTACGTGGGGGCCTTTAACATCCGGATCGCCCGGGCCGTGCCGGGAGCGGCAGACCGCGTGCTGCCGCACCTCATCGCTCCGGGCGGCCGTATCCGCCACACCCTTATCGTCTCGCCTCCCGGCTGCGGCAAGACCACGCTGCTGCGGGACTTGGCACGGCAGATCAGCGCCGGCGCGCCCGCCCTGGGACTGCGTGGAACGACGGTGGCCATCGTGGACGAACGATCTGAGATTGCGGCGTGCCGCCACGGCGTACCTCAGTTGGACGTCGGTCCCCGTACCGACGTGAGCGACCGCTGCCCAAAGGAGCACGGAATTGTCCAGCTCCTGCGCGCCATGGCGCCGCGGGTCCTCATCACCGACGAGGTGGGCGCCGCGACCGAAGCCCAGGCGCTTCGCGACGCCATCCACGCCGGGGTGAGCATCATCGCCTCCGCCCACGGGACGGACTGGCGGGACGTTGCCCAAAGGCCGGCACTCACACCTCTCCTGGATGGGGGCGTCGAGCGCGCCGTCGTATTAAGCCGCCGGCGGGGGCCGGGAACGGTGGAGGCTGTCTGGGATCTTACGCTCCCCTCGCCGCGGCCGTCAACGGCGCGCGGGCATATGCCGGCTCGCACTGTCGTAAGCATGTCCTGAGGGACAAGAGGTGGTGGGCAAATGGCACGCGGCCTGGGGGCGGCCCTGGTGCTGGCCGCGGCGGGCATGCTGGGGGCGATCATCGCCCGGGCGTATCAAGAGCGGCCCCGAGCGCTGCGGGCATTGCAGTCGGCTTTGGCCATGCTCCTGACCGAGATCGTCTACGGTGCCACGCCCATGCCCGATGCGCTGGACCGGGTCGCCCGCCGGACGCCGGCGCCCGTAGGCCGATTCTTCGCCGCCGCGGCCTCCTATCTGCGGGCCGAGCCCGGCGCAGGTACCGCCCAGGCGTGGCGGCGGGCCCTGGCGGACCCGCCGGGATGGTGCCTAACGGCGGACGATGAAGCCGTCTTGGCGGATCTGGGAAACTGCCTTGGCCGGTCGGACGCCGCCGATCAAGAGAAGCACCTGCGCCTGGCCTTGGCGCAGCTCCAGCGTCTGCAGGCCCAAGCCGAGGCGGAGCGGGACGTGCACGTGCGGCTCTGGCGATACTTGGGCGCCGGGGCGGGCGCGGCCCTTGTCTTGCTGCTCTATTGAGGGAGGCGCGCGGGCGGTGGACATTACGATGATCTACCAGATTGCAGGCATCGGCATCATCATCGCCATCCTCAACATCTTTCTCGCCCAGGCCGGCAGGCAGGAGCAAGCCCAGATGCTGAGCCTCGCGGGGGTCGTCATCGTGCTGTTGTGGCTGATCCAGCTCATCGGGCGGCTGTTTCGCGACGTGGAAACCGTATTCCGCTGGTGGTAACGATGCGAGGGAGGCGCGAACGATGGAGGACATGGCCCGGGTTGTGGGGGCTGGGCTGGTGGCGGCCATCTTGCTCGTCATCTTGCGCGACCGCTACCCGGCCATGGCGACCCAACTCCTGATCGCCTTCGTCGCCGGCGTCTTTGTGCTGTTGCTGCCCGCCCTCGGACGGGTAGTGAGCGTTTTCACGGAACTCGGGCGCCGCGCCCAGGTCAACGCCGCGCACTTGGACATCGCCTTGCGCGTCATGGGCGTGGCGTACTTGGCCGCCTTCGGGGCGCAAATATGCCGCGACGCCCGGGAGGAAGCTCTCGGTAGTGCCATCGAGCTTGCCGGCAAGGTGATCATCTTGCTTTTGGCCTTGCCGGTACTGATGGCTATCCTCGACGCTCTACTGGGCCTGCTGCCGTAACGGCGGGCCGCGGAGACCCCTCGGCGGCTCGATGCGGATGGTGAGCCAGTGCGGCGCGCTGCGCCGCGAACCGGCGCGCAGGGAGGAGCACAAAGATGAGGCGGGACGGTACGCCTCCCCCGGTCCTACGGAGGGCGCTTGTCGTGGCAAGAATGTCCGCCGTTAGCAGGCGGCTGGTCGCATTGGTGCTGCCCATCCTCCTCGGAGCAGCCGGAGCGGCCTATGGCCAGGCGACGGGTCTTGTGCAGGAGGCTGTGGACGAGCAATTGCGGCTCTTGGACACCAGCGGGCTCGACGCGTTTTTGGCCGGGCTTGATGAGGAGGTCCGCCGCCAACTGCCTGCGGGCAGCGTCCGGGAGCTCCTCCTGGACCCCACGGGCGGTTTGCGCCTCGACCCGGTTGGGTTAGCCCGGGACTGGCTGCAGTACCTGTGGGCCGAGGTGATCGTCCAGTCGCGGCTTTTAACGCAACTTGTGGTCGTTGCCATCCTCTGCGCTTTGATGCAGCACGTGGCCGGCTCGTTGTCCCGCTCCGCGACGGACTTCGGTTTCCTTGTGGCCTACATGGTCGTCGTGTACCTCGGACTGCGGAGTTTTACCTTGGCCAGCCGTATCGGACGTGAGACGCTGAGCGACATGAGCGGGCTCATGTTGGCGCTCCTGCCGTTATTGTCCACCATGCTGGCCGCGGTGGGGGCGCTCTCCAGCGCGGCGCTTTTTCACCCGCTGCTCATCACCGCGGTAACGCTTGTCGCCAGCATCGTGGACCGGGTCGTGCTGCCGCTCCTGCTGCTGGCCGCCGTGGTGGGCGTCGTAGGCCACATGGTGACCGAGTTTCCGTTGTCTAAGCTTGCGGGACTGCTGCGGCACGGCGCCGTGACGGTGCTCGGGCTCGCCTTCACCGTGTTTCTCGGCGTCATGGCCGTGCGGGGGGCCATCGCCCCGGTGGCGGACGGCGTAGCGCTGCGGGCGACCAAATTCCTGGCGGGAGCGGTTGTTCCCGTCGTCGGCGGCATGATGGCGGATGCGGTGGAGGTCGTGGTCGGAGGGTCGCTCCTGGTCAAGAACGCCCTTGGCGCCTTGGGCCTCATGGCGCTGCTTGTCACGCTCGCCTTTCCGCTCGCCAAAATCGGAGCGCTGGTCGTCATCTACCGGGTGGCCACCGCGCTCGTACAGCCCATCAGCGACGTGCGCCTGGTGGACGCCTTGGGCACCATGGCTGATACCCTCACGGTGCTGGCGGCGGCGGTGGCGACCGCGGCTGTGATGTTCTTCGTCGCCATCTTGGTGGTCATCGGCGTCGGAAACCTGACGGCGGTCGTCCGGTAGGGAGGCGGCTCGCGTGGCGTGGCTCGTAGACGTAGTCCGGGGCCTTGTCGTGGTGGTGTTCTTTGTTAACGTTGCTCATCTGCTGTTGCCCGAGTCGGGCCTGCGAGGATACGCCCGGCTGGTCATGGGGCTCGTGATCGTGATCGCCTTGCTCGCACCCGGTCTGCAGGTGTTGCGATTGGACGCCGGGCTACAAGCAGTTATTTGGGATAGTCTTGGCGGCTTGGTCCCAGCACCCGAATCGCCTGCAGCCGCCGTGGGCGAGGCATCCAGGTCGCCTGTCGCCGCGGGCCAGGCGCTCGCGGCCGCCGCCCAGCGGCGGGTGCTCGCGCAGGTCGCCCAACGCGTTCCGGAACAGGTGGCCAGCGTGGCCACCCTGGCGGCCGGAGTCGAGCCCGCCTACGTGCACGTGGACTGGGACAGCGGCGGCGCGCCCCGGGCGGTGCAGTTGACTTTCCGGGACTTGGGGCGCGCGTCGCCCGACACGATTCGGGTGCGCCGCGTTGTGGCGCAGTTTTTCGGACTGCCCGAGGAGCGCGTCGATATCCGGGTTTCCCGTTGGTGAGGAGGAGGGCCGTGGTGGGCAAGCTGTCGGAGGCGTGGAGCCGCTGGTGGCGGCAGGACGAAGCCGGGGGGAGGTGGCCTCGCCTGCCGGAGGGTCAAGCCCGCCTGACCCGCTACCTCGTCTTGCTGATCGGTCTTGGCGTCATCCTGATGAGTCTCAAGTCTCCCGGCGGCGGGGACGGGGAGAGCTCATTGGGGACGCACGGCGGGCTTGGCGACTACGTACCGGCCGCGGCGCCGGCGGTGCCCGCCATGGCGCCAGCGTCATCCGGGTATGCCCGGGAGCTGGAAGCTGTCGTGCGGGACGCACTGTTGCAGCTGCATGGCGTGAACAGGGTGCACGTCAGCGTCACGGTGGCCGCGGGACCGGAACTCGTGCTGGCCGAGCAGGTGAGCCGTGAACGCCGGGTAAGCGAGGAACCGCGCGCTCAGGACTCGCCCGCCGCCCGCACCGTGATCGAGGAGCGCCACAGCAGCCAGCCCGTGATCCTGCGGCGTGACCAAGGGCGCCAAGAGGAGGCGCTGGTGGTGCTCGAGCGCATGCCGCCCATCCAAGGCGTGGTGGTCGTCGCCGACGGCGCGGCGGACGGGCGGATCCGCCGGGAGATAATGCGGGCGGTTTCGACGCTGCTCGGCGTGCCGGCGCATCGGGTGTACGTCCTGGCCCAGGACCCCTAGGGGCACGAAAGGGCAGCGCGGGGAGACGAGGCTCGAGGTAGGCTCGAAAGCAAGTTCGCAAGCAGGGAGGGAAGCTTCATGCATGTACAGGTCACGAACGCACGCTTGACGGCAAAGACCGGGCGGGTGCGGTTTCTTGCCTTGTCCCGGCCGGAGTGGAGACTGCTCTTGGCGCTGTTGCTGCTGGCGGTGGGAGGTGCGCTGCTGCTTCTTGCCAGCGAGCGCACGCGGCTAAGCAGCGAACTGGCGGAAGAGGAGGCCGTACCGGCATTCGCCCTGCTCCGGCCGGGTACGGCCGCCGCTCCCGGTCCAGCGTCGCTGGAGGACGCGGCCGGGGGCTCTTCGTCGCCGGGAGTCGCGGCCCCACTTCTCCAGCCGGCCCAACCCGTGCAGGCGGGCGCCATCGTCACCGTGACGCCCGCTGGCGCCCATCCTCTGGAGGCGTTTCGCCTGGAGCGGGAGAGGCTCCGGTCCCGGCAAGCCGAGATCCTGCAGTCCATCCTTGCCGACCCGAGCGCCAGCGAGGATAGGCGGCATGACGCCCAGGAACGGCTCATGGCGCTGTGGGCCGCGGAGGAGGCGGAGGCGCAGATCGAAGGGCTCTTGGCCGCGCAAGGCTTCGACGCCGTGGTTGTCGTCTCCGGCGGGGGCGCCCACGTGGTGGTCGACGGCGTTTTGGACGCGGGCCAGGCCGAGCGCATCGGCGAGCTTACGGCGCGCCTCGCCGGGGTCCGGCGGGAAGCCGTCAGCATCGTTGACGCCGCATCGGGGGGACGGTAAGATTACAAGGAAGGACTTCCCTAGAAGGACTTCCTAAAGGAGGCAGCTCCCAAGGAGGCAGGGCCTTTGAACCTGGAACCGATCAAGGAACTGATCGAACTGATCTCCCAGAGCGACATCGACGAGTTTGAGCTGGAGACCGAGGGGTTAAAGGTGGCCATGCGCAAGAACAGCGCGGTCGCCCGGCCCGTCGTCGCCGTGCAGCCCGTGGAGCAGCTGCCTGCCCCGGCACCGGCGCAGCCCGCCGCCGAAAGCCGGCGGGACACCCGCGACGATCGGTTCGTCCAGATCACGGCACCTATGGTGGGCACGTTCTACCGCGCCCCGGCGCCCGACGCGGAGCCCTACGTCAAGGTCGGCGACGTCGTGGAGGCGGGTCAGACCTTGTGCATCATCGAGGCCATGAAGATCATGAACGAGATCGAATCCGAGGTCCGCGGGCGCGTCGCGGAAATCCTCGTGGAAAACGCCGAGCCGGTGGAGTACGGGCAGGCGCTGTTTGTGCTGGAAAAGCTGTAAGGCGGCGAGCGGGGGGACAAGCCTTTGTTTGAGAAGGTGCTCATCGCCAACCGCGGGGAAATCGCCTGCCGCATCATCCGGGCCTGCCGGGAGCTTGGCATCCGCACGGTGGCCGTCTACTCCGAAGCGGACCGGGAGGCCCTGCATGTCCGCCTGGCGGACGAAGCCTACTGTGTGGGTCCTCCGCCGTCGGCCAAAAGCTACCTAAACATACCCAACATCATGAGCACGGCCGTTTTGGCCGGCGTTGACGCCATCCATCCGGGGTACGGCTACCTGGCCGAGCAGGCGCACTTTGCCGAGATCTGCGAGACCCACGGCATCAAGTTCATCGGGCCCGCCGCTCACAGCATCGAGCGCATGGGCGATAAGGCCGTGGCCCGTGAGACGGTGCGGCAAGTAGGTGTTCCCACCTTGCCGGGCAGCAACGGGCCGGTGACGCTGGACGCCGAAGCCATGGCGGTCGCTGAGGAGATCGGGTTTCCGGTATTGATCAAGGCGGCAGCCGGCGGCGGCGGCAAAGGAATGCGCATCGCGGCCAGCCGGGATGAACTGGGCAAGGCGCTTCAGATCGCCCGCAGCGAGGCCGAGGCGGCCTTCGGCAGCCCGGCGGTGTACATCGAGAAGTACCTAGAGCGGCCTCGCCACGTGGAAATCCAAGTTCTCGCCGACGAGTTCGGTCACATCGTCCACCTGGGCGAACGGGAATGCTCAATCCAGCGGCGCCACCAAAAGGTGGTGGAGGAGTGCCCGTCGCCGGCGGTCACTCCGGAGCTCAGGGCGCGCATGGGCGAGGCGGCGGTGCGGGCGGCCCAGGCGGTCAATTACGCCAACGCGGGCACGGTGGAGTTTCTCTTGGATAAGGACGGGAACTTTTACTTTTTGGAGATGAACACCCGCATCCAGGTGGAGCACCCGGTGACCGAGGCCGTGACCGGCATTGACCTTGTGAAGCAGCAGATTTTGGTGGCCCTCGGGGAGCCGTTGCCGTGGCGGCAAGAGGAGATTACCTGGACCGGGCATGCCATCGAGTTCCGGATCAACGCCGAAGATCCGGACCGTAACTTTATGCCGTCGCCGGGCAAGATCACCTTGCTCTCGCCGCCGGGCGGCCCGGGGGTGCGGTTTGACAGCGGGGCGTACTCGGGCTACGTCATCCCGCCCTACTACGACCCCATGTTCGCCAAGCTCATCGTGCACGGGCGAAACCGGGATGAGGCCATCACGCGGGCCCGGGCGGCCTTGATGGACCTCCTGGTGGAGGGCGTCAGCACCAACATCGAATTTCACCTGCGGGTGCTGGACGACGAGGCGTTCCAGCGGGGAGAGCTTTCCACCGACTTTATCGAGCGGCGTAAGCTGGTTGCTGCGTCGTAGCGGCGAGAAGCCGGGCCTTGCGTCACGAAAGGTATGGCGCGGCGCCGGCGGTGTCGCAGCGTCAGGCATGGAGGTGCCGGGCAAATGGCGGAGACGGAGCGGACCGAACTGGGCGAACTGAGGATAGCCAACGAAGTGGTGGCCATCGTGGCGGGGCTCGCCGCCACGGAAGTGCAAGGTGTTGCAGGCATGAGCGGCGGCATCGCGGGCGGGATCGCGGAGATGCTGGGCCGCAAAAATCTCTCCAAGGGTGTCCGGGTCGAGGTAGGCGAGGAGCAGGCCGCGGTTGACCTGTTTGTCGTCGTGGAATACGGGGTTCACATCCCGACCGTGGCGTGGAACATCCAGGAGAATGTCAAGCGCGCCATCGAGAGCATGACCGGGCTGCAGGTTGTGGAAGTCAACGTGCACGTGCAGGGCGTCCACTTCCCGCAGAACGAAGAGGAGAAGCCCGAAGAGCAGCCGAGGGTGCGGTAGACCATGAGCTGGCTGGAGCGGGTGATCGCAAGCCTGACGGCCCTGATCACGCTGGTGGCCGGTGTCGCCGGCCTTGCCCTGGTGAGCGGCTGGAACGGGACGCCATGGTTGTTTGACCTAGTCGAGGCCGCCCGGGGTCCGGCGCGCCTGCAGATCGGGCTTGCGGCGCTCCTCCTCGTCGGTCTCGCGCTGCTCCTGCTCATGCAGGCGTGGCAGCGCGAGCGGGTGCCCGATCACCTGCGCCAGACGACGCAGCTCGGGGATGTCAGCATCTCCCTGCGGGCGGTAGAGTCCCTCGTCTACCGCGCTGCACAGCAGGTGAAGGGCATCACGGAAGTCGATGTGGAAGTGGCCGCCGCCGGCGAGGAGCTGCAGGTTGATCTGTCGCTCCTCGTCGCGCCCGACCTGCGGGTTCCCGAGGTCACCCGCGAGGTGCAGGAGCGGGTGGAGGCCTACGTGCGGGAGACGGTCGGCGTGCCCGTGAGCCGGGTCAGCGTTGAGGTGCGCAACATCGCCCGTGAGCCGCGTGGCCGGGTCGAGTGAGGGGCAGGATCCGATGCAGATCGACTGGGAGCGGATCGTCACCATTCTCTTGGCCAACCGGGGGAAGATCATCGGTACCTTCGCCGGGCTTCTGCTTGGCTGGCTTACGATCCGTTACGGACTCCTGCGGGCGCTCGTCTTTGCCATCTTCGTGCTGGCGGGCCTCTGGATCGGGGCAACGTTGGACCGGGAAGGCTGGGAAGACTTTTATGACCGTTTTGCGCGCCGCCGGCGCTGAGGGCCCGCAGGCCAGGCGCGATCTCGTCGTCGGGGAGTGGATCCCGTGAGGCGGAGGCTGGCCCGGGAAGTGGCCCTCAAGACGCTCTTTGCAGTTGACCTGGGCAAGGTCAAGCCCGATCGAGTCCTAGATGACCTGTTGGCGGAGGCGGACTTGTTGCCTCGGGACGCCCAGTTCGCGCGGGACCTGGTGAAGGGCACGCTTGCCCACATTGACGAGTTCGACCGGCTCATCGGCCGGCAGGCGGTGGGCTGGACCATCGACCGCATGGCGACCATCGACCGCAACATCCTGAGGATGGCCCTCTATGAGATTTTCCACCGGGATGACATCCCCGACAGCGTGGCGGTCAACGAGGCGGTGGAGCTAGCCAAGCGCTACGGGGACGCGGACTCAGGCAAGTTTGTGAACGGCATCCTGGGCGAGGTCGTCCGCGCGCGGGCGTCGATCAAGGAATGACGGCCGTGCCGGCCACTTGCACTCTCGGCATCGACACGAGCGCCTACACCACCTCCGTCGCCCTGGCGGGCGAGCACGGCGACCTCCTGGCCGACGAGCGGTCAGTTCTCGCCGTGCCTGCCGGTCAGCGGGGCTTGCGCCAATCGGAGGCATTGTTTCAACACGTTCGCAACTTGCCCGGCCTGGTGGAGCGCGCCATGGCCGCCCTCCGGGAACGGGGCTCAGGCGGTCGTGCCCCCGCTGTCGTCGCCGTTGCCGCCAGCACCCAGCCACGGCCCGTCGAGCAATCGTACATGCCCGTCTTTAGGGCGGGTGAAACCGTCGGACGGTCCTTGTCGGCGGTCCTGGGCGTCCCTTTTGTGCCGGTGTCGCACCAGGAGGGCCACGTGTGGGCGGGTTTGTGGTCGGCGGGGTGTGTGGGCGCGCAGAGTCTTGTGGCGCTGCACGCGTCGGGGGGAACCACCGAGCTGTTCCGGGCGGAACGGTCCGCCGGCGGCCGCTGGCGCATTGCGCTGTTGGGCCGGACCGAAGATCTGAACGCCGGCCAGTTCATCGATCGGGTGGGGGTCGCCTTGGGGCTTCCGTTTCCCGCTGGGCCGCATCTCGAGCGTCTGGCGGCCGCGGGCGACCCGCGCGCGGTGCGCCTGCCGGTGGCTGCCGGCCAGGGCAAGCTCAGCTTTTCTGGGCCGACCACGGCCGCCCTGCGGGCGTTGGAGCAGGGAGCGCGACCTGAGGACGTGGCCGCAGCCGTACAAGAATGCGCCGCCGAGAGCCTGGCACGGCTTGTGCTCAAGACGCTGGGCGCATCCGAGGGGGTGGGGCCTGCCGACCTCTTTCTTGGCGTCGGCGGCGTCCTCGCCAACGTCCGAGTGCGGGCGCGCCTTGAGGAAGCCGCGTCAACGGTAGACCTGGAAGCCCGGTTTGCCGCGCCCCGCTACAGCGTGGACAACGCGGCCGGTGTCGCCGTGGCCGCCTTGGCGGCCTTGCAGATGATGTAGCGGCCGCGGCGCCCGGGGCCCGGGCGCGGCTGAGAGGTGGACAACCGGTTGCAGGAACGGCCCATTCTTTCCGTCCAGCAGCTGACCCGCATCATTAAGGAGCGGCTTGCCGGCGACCCGCGCCTTGCCGGCGTGCTGGTACGCGGTGAAATCTCCAACTTCAAGCACCACGGCTCCGGGCACATGTACTTCACCCTCAAGGACGCCCAGAGCCGGCTGCGTTGCGTCATGTTCCGCAGCGACAACATGCGCCTGCGATTTCGACCCGAGGACGGGATGACCGTCATCGCCCAGGGCGACATCAGCGTCTACGAGGCGTCGGGCGATTACCAGCTCTACGTGCGGGCGCTTATGCCCGCCGGCCAGGGCGAGCTTGCGCTCGCCTTTGAGCAGCTGAAGCGCAAGCTGGCCGCGGCCGGCCTTTTTGACGCGTCCCGCAAGCGACCGCTCCCCCTCTTGCCCCGGCGGGTGGGTGTCGTCACCTCGCTGCATGGCGCCGCCCTCCGCGACATCTTGAGCGTCATCGGCCGCCGGTTTCCAGGCATGCCTGTACTCGTCGCGCCCGCCATCGTCCAGGGCGTGGAGGGCCCCGAGTCCGTGGTGCAGGCCATCGCCCGGATTAACCGCGTGCCCGACGTCGATGTCCTCATCGTCGGCCGGGGAGGCGGGAGTCTAGAGGAGCTGTGGACGTTCAACGACGAGCGGGTGGCTTGGGCCATAGCCGAATCCCGCATTCCGGTCATCTCAGCCGTCGGTCACGAAACCGACGTGACGATTGCCGACTTTGTCGCGGACCGCCGGGCGCCGACGCCGTCGGCCGCCGCGGAGATGGCGGTGCCCGAGCTAAAGGTGCTCGAGCACACCGTCGCGCAGCTCGCCGGGCGTATGCAGGCCGCATTGCGGCGGCGCCTGGCGGAGCGCCGGGTGCAACTCGACCTCCTGGCCGGACGGCCGGTTTTTACGCGGCCGTGGGAGATCGTGGCCCACTGGCGGCAGCGGGTGGACGACGCGCTGACGGCCGCGGCCCAAGGCGTGCGACGCCGGGTGGACGCGCACGAACGACGTCTCGCGTTCCTGGCGGGCAAGCTGGACGCGCTCAGTCCCCTCGCAACGTTAGCCCGGGGATATGCCATCTGCCGCCTGGCTGACACAGGCGACGTCGTCCGCTGGGGCCGGCAAGTTGCCCCCGGGGCGGCGGTGTCCATCCGGGTGCAGGACGCGGAGATTTTCGGCCGGGCGGAACGGGTCGTGCCCGCCGCGCCCGGTGGGGAGGAAACGTGCCCATGAGCAGCCAGGTGCAACCGCAGGCCGCAGGCCACTCCGACGGCGGGGCGGCGAGAGCCTTGAGCTTTGAAGAAGCGCTGGCGCGCCTTGAGCAGATCGTCAGCCGCATCGAGACGGGCGATGCGGGATTGGAAGAGTCGCTGCGACTGTTTGAGGAGGGTGTTGCCCTTGCACGCCTGTGCCGGGCGCAGCTTGACCGGGCCGAAGCCCGAATCCGGGTTCTTGTGGAGGGTCCCGGCGGTGAGCTCGTCGAGCAGCCCTTCGTGACCCCGCAGGCGGAGGCGGCGGGCAAGGAGGAGGACGCATGAACGCGGCGCAGCACCTGGAGTACTGGGCAAAACGGGTAGAGGCGTCCCTCGACGCGCTGTTGCCGCCGGAACAGGCGGCGCCGCCCGTCATCCACCGGGCCATGCGCTACAGCACGCTGGGCGGCGGCAAGCGGCTGCGGGGCGTCCTGGCCGTCACCGCCTGCCAAGCCGCGGGCGGCGACCCGGAGCGGGCTCTGCCGCTGGCTGCGGCCCTCGAGATGATCCATGCCTACTCGCTTATCCACGACGATCTACCGTGCATGGACGACGCCGATCTGCGCCGGGGCAAACCGAGCTGCCACAAAGTGTTCGGCGAAGCGATGGCCCTCCTTGCGGGAGACGCCCTCCTGACGCACGCATTCTGGGTGCTCGGCCGGCTGCCGGAACTGGCGGGAGCGCCGGCGCATGCTGCGCTCGCCATCGTCAACGAGGTAGGGGCCGCGGCCAGCACCGCCGGGCTCATCGGCGGGCAAGTGGCCGACCTGGAGGGCGAGGGGCGGGCCGAGCAGATCACCGGCGACGTACTGCAGGCCATTCACGAGCGCAAGACGGGCGCCCTCTTTCGCGCCAGCCTGCGCACGGGCGCTCTCTTGGGCCATCCGTCCGCCGAGGTGCTCGCGGCGCTCACGCGTTATGGCGAGGAGCTTGGGCTTGCCTTTCAGATCACCGACGACATTTTGGATGTCGTGGGCGACGCGGCGTCCATGGGCAAGCGCGCCGGCCAGGACCAGCAGCGGCAAAAGGCGACGTACCCGGCGCTTTTTGGCCTGGAGCGGGCACGGACCATGGCCGCGGAAGCCATCGAGCGGGCGTGCGCCGCCGTGGAACCCTTGGGCGACGCCGGTTCCCTGCTGGCCGATCTTGTTCGCTGGCTCGGTTCCCGCGATCGATGACGCCTAAGGAGTACCCGGCCTGGTTTTCGCCCGCAGGCCTGACGACGGCGGCGGGCCCGGAGTTGGCGAGAAGATTGTGACGGCGGGACCGGTGTGGTATACTGGAGCCGGTGGGCAAGTGGCGCAGTATCCTAGTCAGCCCCTGCGTTCCTGAAGCCGGGCCTAAAAATCCGGTGAGGGCACATCGATGAAGTCCCTGGTGGTGGCTGCCGACGCCCAGTCGGGGGTTGCTGCTGGGGGTTAAGGGTGCGGGGCGATCTGCAACGGCATGCAGGCGTTGACCCTGCTCCCGCGGAGACCCAAGTGCGTGGAGAGAACCGGCTGCGCCCAAGTTTCACGCTCCGGCACCTTTCTACGGCTTGGGAAGAACCTGCATAACGATGCGGGCGCCCGGGCGGGCGCACTGTGTTGGGTGCAGCGTAGCCTGCCTTGAGCGGGCCGGGAGGGAGAGCGGGTTCAGCATCGCAGCCAAAGGCCACGGCGGCGATGGCGGTGCCGCTTGAAACCCGTCCTGCAAAAGAGGCTAGGGAACGTGGGGGGCTGCCGAGGAAAACTCCTAGGCTGTTCCCACGGGGAAGCGTTTCGGGGATTGCGGTGTGGACTAAGTGGTAATCCAGCCCTGCGCGCGGTGACGCGGCAGAGCGCCCGGAAAGGGGAAACCGCCGCTGCGGCGACGCGGCGGAGGGGCGTTGGGAAAACCTGCTGGACCTCAAGCCACAATGTTTACCCGGAGCGTGGCCACTTGCCGGCTCTTTTTTTGTTCCGGTGCAGCCGCACGATCCGGCCGAGGTAATGCAAGCCCTTGCCGGCCAGCAGGAGGACGGACGTGGAGGCTCGAACCGCGAAGGCTTTCTCAGCCGCCTTCCCGCCGATGGTGAAAAACGCGATCGCGCCCAGGACTCCCATGGTGATGACGGATACCGGTACGGACGGGTACGCCGCGTTCAACGACAAGATGATGGGCGTTGCCACAACGCCGCTTACCGTGCCGCAGATGTCGCCGATGACGTCGGCGCACACGCTGTTGACACGGCTCGCGTTGCGCACGATGAGCAGCGCTTCCTTGGCGCCGACGACCCGGTCGGCGGCCATGGCGTTGAGAGGCACCTCGTCGCCGGCCGTTGCGGCCACCGCCAGGATGTCCGCCAAGATCGAGAAGGCGATGACGACCGCCAAGATGACCGTACCCGCCACCCAGCCTACGTTTTGGAGTACGCCGCCCAGCGGCCCGCCGAGGGCGACCGCAACGACCAGGGCCATGAGACCGATGGAAAGCCCGTTGCGGAGTCCGGAATCGTTGCGCCGCCCGTTCTTCTCCCGCTGGGGCGGTTTCCCTCGTTGTGGCGCCATGCGAGAGTTCCTCCCCGCCCCCCTAGTGGTGTGCGCCGGGGGCCGGTTATCCAATGCCCCGATAGATTCGATCCTCGCCGGGTGTTTTACTGCCGGGAGCGGGCATCCGTCCGCGGCTTGGGGAGACCGCCGCGGCGCCGCGGGGAGATGCCCATGAGAAACCGGTTGGACACGCTGCTGGTCGAACAGGGGCACTTTCCCAGCCGCCAGCAGGCGCAGCGCGCCATCATGGCGGGACTCGTCTACGTCGACGGCCGGCGCGTGGATAAGCCCGGGACCATGGTGGCGGGGTCCGCCAGCATTGAGGTGCGGGGCAAGCCGTTCCCTTACGTGAGCCGGGGGGGGCTTAAGCTCGAGCGGGCGCTGGACGTCTTTGGCGTTGACGTGCGGGACCTTGTGGCGGCCGATGTCGGCGCGTCCACCGGCGGGTTCACCGACTGCCTGCTGCAACGGGGGGCGCGGCGAGTTTACGCCATCGACGTGGGGGTGGCGCAGCTCGATTGGCGGCTGCGCACCGACGACCGCGTGGTGGTCATGGAGGGCGTCAACGCCCGCTACCTGCGGCCGGAAGACCTGCCCGAGCGGGTGCACGTCGCGGTCATCGACGTCTCGTTCATCTCATTGGCCAAAGTGCTCCCGGCCGTGCGGGGGATTTTGCAGCCCGACGGCCGCGTCATCGCCCTGGTCAAGCCGCAGTTTGAAGCGGGGCGGGACAAGGTGGGGCGCCGTGGCGTCGTGCGGGAGCCTGCGGTGCACGAGGAGGTGCTTCTCGCGGTGCTCGCGGCCTTGGGGCCGCTGGGGTTGGCTCCGCGAGGCCTTACCTGGTCGCCGATTCGGGGTCCCGAGGGGAACATCGAGTACTTGCTCCTGGCGCACGCGGCACCCGAAACCGGAAGCGGCGGGGCCGCTCAGGAGTCCATCGACGAAGCGTGGAAAAGCCGTATCCAAGCCGTGGTGAAGGAGGCCCACAACGCGCTCGCGGGCAGGTGACACGCCGTCCGGGCTGTCCGGCCAGGCGGGTCCGCTCGGCAGGAATCGGCCGGGCTTAGCCGGAAGGTTGTATGCTGATGAAAAAAGATACAGCAAACCGGTTTGGATTGATGCCCCACACCGAGAAGGACAAGGCGCTGGCCGTGGCCGGTGAGGCTCTCGAGCGGCTGCTGGCGGCCGGCGCGGAGGTGTGCCTTGAACCCGAAGCGGCGGCAGTGCTCGGCCGTCCGGACCTTGGCCTCCCCGCGTCCGTTTGGCGCGGCCTGGACGCGGTGGTCGTCTTGGGGGGCGACGGTGCCGTGCTGCGGGCGGCCCGCCTGCTCGGTCCCCGGCGGGTGCCCATCCTCGCGGTCAACGTCGGCCGCCTTGGGTTCTTGACCGAGGTGGAGCACAGCGCCTTGGACGAAGCTTTGGCGCGCCTGTTGGAGGGCCGCTACGAGATCGAGCAGCGCATGATGCTTCAGGCCACCGTGGAGCGGCAAGGCCGGATCGTCTGGCGGGTCGACGGGCTCAACGACGCGGTCATTACCCGCGGCACGTTTGCCCGCATCATCCGCATCGAAGTCCGCGTCGCGGGGGAGACGGTGCTGGACTACTCGGGGGACGGGATCATCGTGGCCACGCCTACGGGCTCCACCGGCTACTCGCTTTCCGCCGGCGGGCCCATCGTACATCCCCACATCGAATCGTTGCTTCTGACCCCCATCTGCCCCCATACGCTGTCAAGCCGTTCGATTTTGGCCCGGGCCGACGAGGAGGTGCGGATCCGGGTCGAGGCGTTCCACACCGACATGATGCTCACCATGGACGGCCAGGTCGGTTGCGGGCTGCAGTCGGGCGATACCGTGCGGGTCGGCCGGGCCCGGCACCGGGTGCGGCTCGTGCGTCTCGGTCCCGATCGCTTTTACCGGGAGCTGCGCAGCCGCCTCGGGCAGCGGGGGCCTGCGGGCCGGGCGGCGGAAAGCGAGGCGGGATCGCCATGAAGGAGCAACGCCAGCAAGCGATTTTGCGGCTCATCGACCAGCATGCCATCGAAACCCAGGCTGAACTGCTGGAGCGGCTGCGCTCAGCGGGCTTTGTGGCGACACAGGCCACCGTCTCCCGGGACATTGCGGAGCTCGGCCTCATCAAGGTGCGGGGCGGCAACGGCAAGAGCTACTACACGCGTCCGGCCCAGCCGCCCGCCAGCGAGGTGCTCGAGCGGACCCGCTGGGCGCTGCGGGAGTACGTCGTCGGCGTGGACTACAGCGGCCCCTTCGTCCTTTTGCGCACGTTGTCCGGCCGGGCCCATGCGGTGGCGGCCGCTTTGGATGAATACGCGCCGCCGGGGGTACTCGGCACCTTGGCGGGCGATGACGTCGTACTCATCCTCGTCCGATCGCGGGAAAACCAGCCGCCTGCCCCGGAGGTGGCGGAGGTGCTGCGCCTCCTGGAGACGTTGCGGGGAGGTTGAACCCGCAACGGCGGCGCATGCGGCGAGCGCCCGGGCGCGGCGCCCGGGCGAAGCGACGACGATTGGGGAGAGGGACGCGTGCTTCTTGAACTGCACATCCGCGACTTCGCCCTCATTGACCGGCTCCGCATCGAGTTTGCCCCCGGTCTCAACGTGCTCACCGGGGAAACCGGGGCGGGCAAGTCCATCGTCATCGACGCCCTGCAGACGGTGATTGGCGGGCGGGCGAGCGCCGAGTTCGTGCGGACCGGCCGCGACCACGCGACCATTGAGGCTGTGTTCCGCGTGTCCCCGGCCGGTCGGGCGGCAGCCCTTCTTGAGGAGATGGGGGTGCTCGATCCGGACGACCCCGACTCCGTCGTGCTGCGCCGGGAAGTGCTCAAGACGGGGCGTTCCCGCGGCTGGATCAACGGCCACCCTGTCACCGTGAGCCAGCTCGCCGCGATCGGTGCCGAGCTCGTGGACATCCACGGCCAGCACGAGCACCAGTCGCTCCTCGTTGCCCACAAGCAACTGGAGCTGCTCGACGCCTACGGGGGACCCGAACTTCTCGCCCTGGCCAACCAGTTTGCCACGGCGTGGCAACGGCTCGTCCAAGGCCGGCGGGAGCTGGCGGCCATCGTGGCGGGCGAGCGGGAAAGGGCGCGGCGCATCGACCTGTTGCGGTTTCAGGTGGAGGAGATCGACCAGGCGCGCCTAGTCGCCGGCGAAGAGGAAGAACTCGAGCGGCAACGGCGGCTGCTCGCGCAGATCGAACGGTTGCGGGCCGAGACGGCGCGCGTGTACCGCAACCTGTATGAGGGCGACGGTGAGGCGCCGGCCGCGGCCGATGTTCTGTCCGACGCGAGGATGGCCCTCGAACCGTTCGCCGACGTGGAGCCGGACTTGGCCGAGGCGGCCAAGCTCTTGGAAACAGCCGCCGTGCACGTGGGCGAGGCGGCAGCGCTCGTTCGCCGCGCGGCCGACAGGCTCGACGCGGACCCGGGTAGGCTGGAGGAGGTTGAAGCACGCCTCGCGCTTATCGGCACCCTCAAGCGCAAGTACGGGGCCAATACGCGTGAAATCCTCGCCTTTGCCGAAACGCTGCGGGCTGAGCTTGATGGCCTGCTCCGGAGCGAGGAGCGGGCGGGAGCCCTGGAAAAGGAGCTCGCCGCCCTCGAGCAAGAGGCGGCGAGCATTGCCGCGGCGCTCTCACGCGCCCGGGCGGCTGCCGCCGCTCGACTCGAGCAGGCGGTGGCCGCGGAGCTGGCCGGCCTCCACATGGGGCCCGGGCGGTTTTGGGTGCGTCTTGAGCAGGCACCGGACCCGGGAGGGCTGCCCGTGGGCGGCAGCCGGTTGGCGGCGACGGCGGCCGGAATCGATCGCGTCGGGTTCTATCTGTCCGCCAACCCGGGGGAGGAGCCGCGGCCCCTGGCCAAGGTGGCTTCCGGCGGCGAACTCTCCCGTGTGGCGCTGGCCATAAAGCGGGTCCTGGCCGAGATAGACGCCGTGCCCGTGCTTGTCTTTGACGAGGTGGACGCCGGGATCGGCGGGCAGACGGCGCAAGCGGTCGCCCAGCGCTTGCGGGCGGTGGCACGGGAGCGGCAGGTCGTCTGCGTGACCCACCTCGCGCAGATTGCCACCGCCGCCCATCACCACCTGCACATCCAAAAGATCGTGGAGGGCGACCGGACCACCGTACGCGTGACACCCTTGGCCGGCCGGGCAAGGGTGGAGGAAGTCGCCCGCATGCTGGCTGGCGTGCTCACCGAGCACACCTTGCAAAACGCCGAAGAGCTCCTGCGCATGGCGCAGCAAGCCAGCGCCGCCAGCTAGTTCGGCCCGTTCCATCGTTCTAGCTTCATCGGCCGGGACGTCCCGGGCACCCTAGGAAGCAGCGGCTGCCGCTGCTTTTTTCTTTGGGGAGCGTGAGACGCCCGTGAGTTTCAGCCAACTGCGCCGCCGGCCTCTGCTCATCATGTTCGCCCTTGTGCTCGTGCTCGGCCTCTCGTTGCAGGTGCGGGGCGCATGGCAAGTGCCGGCCGAGGTGCGCCTGTTGCCCGGCCAGGAACTGAGCATGGACCTGGGCCGGTTTTTGACGCTGGTCGACGTCTCCGCCAGCGGCTGGCTCGTGCCGGGAGGAGCCGGGGCCGCCGCCATCCGCGCCGCGGACATGGGCGACGCCCGGGTGGAGGTTCGGCTGCTGGGGATCTTGCCGCTTCGCCGGGTGCAGGTAAGCGTCGTGCCCCGCCTATCGGTCGTCCCGGGCGGCCAGGCCATCGGCGTCATGGTGAGTTCACGCGGGCTTGTCATCGCCCAGACGATGCAACTGGTGGACACGGACGGAGTAGCCCGGTTTCCTGCACGCGACGCCGGCTTGCGAGCGGGCGACATCCTCGTGGAAATGGCCGGCACTCCCCTGTACACCGTCGACCAAGTGCACGAACTCGTCGAACGTTTCGGCCGGAGGGGCGAGCCCCTGGAAATCACCGTGGCCCGCAACGGTGTGCTTCTGACCCGCACAATCCAGCCCGTTCCCGTGGAAGTGCAGGAGGGGGCAGGCCGCGCCGTGCGCTACCGCCTCGGGCTCCGCCTCGAGAGCCCGGCCGCCGGCATCGGGACGTTGACCTTTTACGACCCCCTAACCATGCGCTTCGCCGGTCTCGGTCACATGATCACCGACGGCCTCAACAACCGCGTCGAGGTTAACGACGGGCGCATCGTGGAGGCGCTCATCCGCGGGGTGCAACAAGGCGCGCGTGGGTTTCCCGGCGAGAAGATCGGCGTGTTCGAGGCATACGCCGGCGACATGGGCACCATCGAGAAAAACAGCCGGTTCGGCATCTACGGGCGCCTCGAACGCCTGCCCCGCCACGGGCTGTACACGGACCCGGTCCCCGTGGCGCTCGCCCACGAGGTGAAACCGGGTCCGGCCGAGATGCTTACCGTCGTCGACGGCCGGCAGGTCGAATCGTTTGCGGTGCGCATCGTGCAGGTGCACCCGAACCGCCGGGCCGACGGGCGCGGGCTTGTCATCGAAATCACCGACGAGCGGCTGCTCAACATGACCCGGGGGATCGTCCAGGGGATGAGCGGCAGCCCCATCCTGCAGGACGGCAAGCTCGTGGGCGCCGTCACACATGTGTTCGTGAACAACCCGACCCGGGGTTACGGCATCCTGGCGGAATGGATGGCCTATGAAGCCGGGATCATCCCGGAACCTCCGCTTGCCGGGGAGGAATCGCCTGCTGTCAGTAGAAGCTAGACTTTTGCCATGGTGCGTTTGGTTGTCATCGATTCCAACGCCTCCTTTTGCCGGGCGATTCAGGAAGAAGCCCGCCACGCGGGCGACATCGATGTCGTCGCCGTTGCCCATGACGGTGAACGCGGTTTCCAGCTCATCAGCCAGCACAAGCCCCAGGCTGTAGTGCTCGAGCTGTTCGTCCCCGTCGTCGACGGCTTTGGCGTGCTCGAACGGCTTAACGCGGACCCGACCCTGATCCGGCCGCGGGTGCTCATGACGACCGTGGCCGCCCACGAGCACCTGCTGAGCCAAGCGCTTCTGCTCGGCGCCGACTACTGCGTCATCAAGCCTTTCGATATAAGGACACTGCTCGACCGTGTCCGGCAGCTGGTGCGCCCCGGCGCCGCGTCCGGACCGGACCTTGACGAGCAGCAGCAGGCGATCCTGAAAGAGATTACCCGTCGCCTGGCCGAGCTGGGCGTGCCGCCGCATTTCAAGGGTTACCAGTATCTGCGGGACGCCATCAGCATCGTCGTGCAGGATATGGCCATGCTGAGCGGCGTGACCAAGTATCTCTATCCCACGATTGCTCGCCGGCACGGCAGCTCCCCGCAGCGGGTCGAGCGCGCCATCCGCAACGCGATCGAGGTCACGATGACCCGGGGAAATCTTGAGGAGATCCAGCGGGTCTTTGGCTACGCCGTCGACGCGGGCAAAGGCAAGCCTTCCAACAGCTCCTTTATCGCGCGCCTGGCCGACCAGGTTCGCCTCGACGTGCGGGTCAGCTGACGCCGCCGGGGAAACACTAGCCGTGTGATACGCGGTACGGCGCGGCTGGGCCACCGCACAAAGGCCCTCATCCGCCGGCTTGTGCCCGGCGACATCGCGGTCATCGACCATCCGGACTTGGATGAAGTCGCCGCAGACTCTTTGCGTCAAGCCCGGGTACGGGCTGTCATCAACCTGTCTCCCTCCATCACAGGGCGTTACCCCAATCTCGGTCCATCACTGCTCGCGGCCGCCGGCATCCCGCTTTTGGACGCGCCGCGCAAGCTCGCGGGTCTATTGCGGGACGGCGAGGCAATCGCGGTGGACGACGGGGGCTGGGTGTTGCGGGACCAGGAGCGGCTGGCGCGGGGCATATGGCTGACCCAGGAGGAGGTCGCTCGTCGCCTGGAGGCGGCCCGGCGCAACTTGCCGGCGGAAGTCGAGCGGTTCATCGACAATACGCTGGCGTACGCCCGCCGGGAAAAGGACTTCGTCGTCACGCCGCTGCCCGTGCCGCCCCTGCGCCAATCGCTCCACGGCCGGCACGCCCTCGTCGTGGTACGGGGGCACAATTACCGGGCCGACCTGGCCGTCCTTTCCTCCTACATCCACGAGATGCAGCCGGTGCTCATCGGGGTGGACGGCGGCGCCGACGCCCTCGTTGAGGCGGGGCTGCGGCCCGACATCGTCGTAGGCGACATGGACAGCGTCTCCGACGAGGCGCTTCGCAGCGCCGGGGACGTCGTCGTGCACGCGTATCCGGATGGGCGGGCTCCGGGGCTCGAGCGGGTGCGGGAAATCGGTGTCCCCGCCCACGTGCTCTCGGCCCCGGGAACGAGCGAAGACATTGCCCTCCTTCTTGCCTACGAGGGCGGCGCGGATCTCATCGTGGCCGTCGGCACCCACTCGAGTCTCATCGACTTCCTCGAAAAGGGAAGAAGCGGCATGGCGTCCACCTTTCTCGTGCGCCTCAAGGTCGGGGCCCGCCTTGTGGACGCCCGCGGCGTCAGCCAGCTTTACCGGGGACGGCCGCGGTCCCATTACCCGGTGCAGATAGCCCTGGCTGCCCTCATGCCCGTGATGATCGTGATCGCCTTAGGTGCGACGCTGCGGGACCTCTTTCGCCTGGCTTGGCTGCAGGCCCGCGTCTGGCTGGGGTGGTGACGCCGTTGCTCATCGACATCCGGTGGCACCTAGCGTCCCTCGTCGGCGTGTTTCTCGCCCTTGGGCTCGGCATGCTCATCGGCGCCCAGCTCGCCGGCGCGGGTACCCTCGAGGCCGAGCAGCAGCGCTTGGCCGAGCGGCTGGAGGCCAGCTTCATGGTGTTGCGCACCGAAAACCGCTCCCTCAGGGATGAACTGGCGGGCGTCAGGTCGCAGCTAGCCGAGGAACAGGAATTTGCCGATCTCCTGCTGAGCGCCGTCGCCGCCGCAACGCTGGCCGGGGTGGAAGTGGAGCTGTACACACCACCGGGCCAGGAGGAGTGGGCAGCCCGGGTGGAGCGGGTGCTCGCCCAAGCGGGCGCCGCACCGCAACTGCGCGTGGGCGTCCCGGCAGGATCGCAGGCCGCCGGCGATGCGCTGGTCGTCGTCGCGTCGGCCCCGCCGCCGGGCGGTACGCCCCTTGAGCAAGAGGTGCCCGTCCCAGGCGAGGGTGCGCCGGCCTTGGCCCTGTCCGGGGATTTGCCAAGCGGTGGCCGGCCGGAGGGCCACCGCCTGGTGGTCGCGGCCGCGGTGCGCTCGCCCCGGGACCTCTTGGCTTTGCTGGAGACCATCCGCTCCGGAGAGGCGCCCGCCGACCCGGTAGCGGCTCTTATGGAGCGGCTTGGGCGGTGATCTCCGTCGTCATCCCGGCCTTCAACGAGGCTGGAACGCTTCCGGCCACGGTGCGGGCGCTAAAAGCCCTGCCGGAGATCGGAGAAATCGTGATCGTCGACGACGGGTCCACCGACGGCACCGCCGAGGTTGCATCGGCCCTCGGCTGCCGCGTCGTGCGTCTCGACCGAAACCGGGGAAAAGGCGAAGCCCTCGCAGCTGGCGTCGCCGCAGCGTCCGGAGACGTGCTCGTCTTTTTGGACGCGGACTTAGGGGCTACTTCGGCCCAGGCCAAAGCATTGGTGGCACCCATTCTCCGAGGCGAAGCCGACCTCGTCATCGGCCGGATGCCCGAAGCGGCGAAACCTGGAGGGCTTGGGCTCGTCAAGGCGCTGGCCCGGGCCGGCGTCCGCCGGCTGGGCGGGATCGCCTTGGCCGCGCCGCTTTCGGGGCAGCGGGCGGTGCGCCGCGCCGTTCTGGCAGCCTTGCCGGAGTTTGCCTATGGTTTCGGCGTCGAAGTGGCGATGGCCATTGACGCGGCCCGGGCCGGCTTTCGGGTCGTGGAGGTGCCGGTCGCCATGGGCCATCGTGAAACGGGCAGGGACATCGCCGGCTTCTTGCACCGGGGCCGGCAGCTCGTGCACGTGGCGAGGGCGCTCATCCGGCGGCTGCGGGTGCTTTCATGAAGGCGGGCGCACGATAACGGGAAGCGGGGAAGAGGTTGGTGGCCCTCGTCACGACTCTGGTCGCCGCCGTGGCGGCGTGGCTCGTCCTGCCGAAATATATCGACCTGGTCGAGCGGGGCGGCGTAGTCAGGCCCAACTACCTAGGCCGTCCGGTGCCGGTCGCCGGAACCGGGATCGCGTTCGTGTACTCGGCCGCGCTCATGTTGGTCGCGGCGGTGGAACGGTGGCGGCCGCGAAACGCTCCGCCGGCGGCCGACCTCGGGGCGGATCTCCCGGCGGTTGTCTCCGCGTTTCTGGTCGTGGCGCTGGCCATGTCCCTGGCCGGGCTTGCCGACGACGTCTTCGGCGATCGAACGGCCCGTGGCCTACGGGGACATTTTGGACATCTTCGGCGCGGCGTGCTCACCACCGGAGCGGTGAAGGCGCTCTTTGGGCTCGTGACGGGTGTCGCGGCCTCGGCGTACGTGTCCCCGGGTGCCGCGGAAGGGGTCGTCAACGCGGCGCTCATCCCCTTGTCGGCCAATGCCGTCAACTTGCTGGACGTCCGCCCGGGGCGGGCGGGGAAAGGATTTTTCCTCCTGGTGTCCGTCCTCTGGGCGGTTTCGCCGCGGGGGAACGTTTGGGTGCTTGTCGGCCCGCTCTTGGCCGTCGTCGCCGTGTACATGCCCTATGATCTCCGGGCCCGGGCCATGCTGGGCGATGGCGGGGCCAATCTCCTTGGAGGCGTGGCCGGGTTGGCGGCGGCGGTAGCGCTGCCGCCCATGGGGCGGATTGTCATGCTCGCCCTTCTTGCGATGCTGCACGTTTACGCTGAGCGCGCTTCGCTGACCACGCTCATCGAGCGCGCCGGACCGTGGCGCTGGCTCGACCGGTTGGGACGGGACGAAGGTGGTGGGATCGAACCGGCCAACCCCCGTGATACCAGACCTGAGGGCGGCGTAGGTTGATCCGGGAGGCGGGATGGTGGGGCGGAGAAAAAACGCGCGGGACGCGAAACCCGACCGGCAGGCGACCGCTTGGCTCGCCGCGGTGGACATAAGCGCCTGCCGGCGCTGGGCCGGAGCGGCGGCCGCCTTCTTGCTGGCGCTTACGGCGGCTTTTCTCGACGCCCGCGGAACGGGATCGCCGGTTGTCGCTCCCGTCTTTCTCGGCGCGGCCCCTAGCCTCCCCGTCGCAGCGGGCCTTGACCCCCGCAAGCCGGTGTACTCGGTGCCGGTGCAGGAGCGGCTCATCAGCTTCGGCGTCAACGTGGACTGGGGAGACGAGCATTTGCCCGGGATGCTCGCGGTACTGGCGGAGCGGGACGTGCGGGTGACGTTTTTTCCCACGGGCCGCTGGGCGAGGCGGCGTCCGGATCTGATCCAGACCATGGCGGCCGCGGGGCACGAACTCGGAAACCACGGCGACCAGCACGACCATCCCGCATCGCTGAGCGACGGGCAGCTCGCCGAGCTAATCCGCCGGGCAAGCGCGGTGCTCGAGGAGATCGCCGGGGTGAAAACACAGTTGTTTGCCCCGCCCTACGGGGAAGTCGACGCCCGCATCGCCCGGGTCGCAGCCGAGACGGGGCACTGGACCATCATGTGGACCGTGGACACCGTGGACTGGCGCCGCCCCCCGCCGGAAACCGTCGTCCAGCGGGTGCTCGGGCGGGTTCAACCGGGCGCCATCGTGCTCATGCACCCGACGGAACCGACTCTGGCCGCCCTGCCCACCATCCTCGACCGGCTGCTGGCGGACGGGTGGCGGATCGTGCCTGTCGGAGAGCTCCTGCGGGCCGGCTTGGCGCCGCCCGAGCGACATGAGACGCCCTCGCCCGACGATTCTACCGGCCCGCTCGAACCAAGCAGCGGCTACTCGACAAGCGCCCGGCGCATAAGCTCCCAGGTATGGGGATCCTCCTGACCGAGGCGCCAGAGGGCAACGCCGGCCAGGTCGTATTCGAGGGCCAGAAGGAGCTTGTATCCGATGCTCTGGTGGTTTTCGAACCAGACTTCCCGCCCGTCGTAGCGGAGGGTCGGGGTTTGGTCGCGTCCGTTCCACTCGAGCCGGGCGCTCGGGTCCCGGGCCTGCACGGCTTCAAGGCGGCGCATGACGTCGGTGAACGAAACCGCGTCGGCCCAGAGGCCGCCCGCGGGCCAGTCGTACCCATAGGCCGGGACGCCTAGAACCAGCTTGTCGGCGGGCACCGCGCCACCTTCAGGGCTGACCGCGTACTCAAGAACTTCCCGCACCCAAGGGAGCGCCGCCACCGGTCCCGGGTCGCTTCCCCGCCAGTGCTGATCGTAGGCCATGACCACCAAAAAGTCCGCATGCTGAGCCAGGCCGGCGTAGTCATAGGCGCTGTTCCAGCTTGCCGTCGCCGACTTGTGCGTCAAGGCGGGGACGGCGATGCTTACCTTTAGGCCGTGGGGGCGCGCCGCGGCCGCGAGTTCGGCCACGAAGGACGTCAGATCGTCCCGGCGGTTCCGGGGCACCGCTTCAAAGTCAATGTGAATTCCCGTCATGCCCCACCGCTTAACGAGCGTGACGATGTTCTCGACGGCCCGCTCCCGGACGGATGAGTCGGACAGGATGGCGTTGGCGATGTTCGCGTCAAAGGCGCCGGCATCGGCGTTGAAGTTGTGGATCAACGCGTAGGTTTCCATGCCTTGCCGCCCGGCGAACCCAAGGACGTCTCCCAAATGGGCCTCGCTGGTGTAGACGGTGCGCAGCGTTCCTTGTGCCGTGAGCCCCCACGCCCACGGGGCGATGGCGGTGAGGACGTCGGCGTTGGCTTGCAGCGAGGGCCACGACGGCCGCCGGTTGTCCTGCAGATAGTAGCCGAGCACCATGAAGTCGTCCCTGGGAACGCCCGTTTCTTGCGCGCGGACAAGGTAGTCCGGAACGTACCCTTCTAGGCCCTCGGCCGTGCGTACCCGAACCCAGCCCGGCTCACGGCCGAGAATCGTCAGGACGTCACCTTGGCGCAAGCCTGTCACGCTCATGCGGTTGCCGGGCGATCCGTACAGGTGGACGTCGCTGCCATCGACGGTGGCGAGCAGCTGCCGGGAGCCGGCCAGCTCCTTCGCCGCGTCCTTTCCTCCGGTCAGAGGACCCCACGCCACGAGGAGCGACAGAAGCAAGAAGAGGATCGTCTGCAGCGTCATGTTATGCCTCCCAAGCTATCGCAAGCAGCTATGATGGGCTCTTGCCCGGGTTCCACCGATGCGTCCGGGGATCCTCCCGGCAAGATCCGGCGGCGGCGGCACGGCCTACCTCAGAACCGCGGCGGGTTTGCCACGGCGGGTGCAGGGACTTATAATAGCCTGCAGAAACGCGGATGGGGGGGCCTTCGCTTGCCGAAGAAGGCGGTATTGCCCAACGGGATACGGGTCGTCTCGGAGCGGGTGCCCGGCGTGCGCTCGGTGGCCGTGGGCGTCTGGGTCGACGCGGGTTCGCGGGATGAGGCGCCAGCGCAAAGCGGCATCGCGCATTTCGTCGAGCACATGCTTTTTAAGGGAACCCGGCGGCGGTCGGCGCGGGACATCGCGGAGGCCATCGATGCCACCGGCGGGCAGCTCAACGCCTTCACGACCAAGGAAACTACCTGCTATTACGCCCGCGTGCTGGACGAGCACCTTCCCCTCGCCATGGACATCTTGGCGGATATGCTGTTTGAGGCGGCGTTCCGGCCCGAGGACCTGCTGCGGGAGCGGGACGTCATCCTGGAGGAAATCCGCCTGGCCGAGGACACGCCCGAAGACCTGGTGCACGACGTGTTCGAGAAGGCTCTGTTTGGCGCCCATCCGCTGTCGCGGCCGGTCTTGGGCACGGCACGCACCGTCTCGGGCTGCACCCGCCAGGATCTGGTGCGGTTTGTGCAGGCGCATTACGTCCCGGCGCAACTCGTCATCGCCGCCGCCGGCAACGTCGTCCACGACACCCTGGTGGACATGGCGGCGCGCCTGTTTGATGTGCCTGCCCGGGATGCCGTGGGGCGGGGGACGGTCGCCCTCGACTACCGCCCCACCCACGCGCTGGTGGAGAAGGACTGCGAACAGGTGCACATCTGCATGGGCGCTCCGTCGCTGCCCCGGCGGCATCCGCAGCGGTTTGCCCTGCACTTGCTCGACACGCTGCTCGGCGGAGGGATGAGCTCGCGCCTCTTTCAAGAACTGCGGGAAAACCGCGGGCTCGTGTACTCGACCTATTCGTACCACTCGGGCTACCGGGAAACCGGCGTCTTCGGCGTATATGCGGGGACGAGTCCGGACAAGGCGGCTGAAGTCCTCGAGCTGATACGGGCCGAAATCGGCGCCGTGCACCGGGGCGAGATCACCGAGGGCGAGCTCGACCGCGCCAAGGAGCAGGCCAAGGGAGCTCTCGTGATGAGTCTGGAAAACACGACGGCCCGGATGAGCCGGCTTGGGCGGGCGGAGCTGGACGCCCAGCCGTATTTGAGCCCACGGCAGCTCATGCGGCGCATTGACGCGGTGACGCTCGAGGAGGTACGGTGCCTCGCGGCGGAACTGTTGCCGCCCGACCGGCTTACCACCGTGGCCTTGGGCGCCATCCCCAACAGTTTGCGGCATGAAACCTTGGCGGAGGCGGTGGGTTGAGATGAGCGCGGCGCCCGGCGTCAACATGAGCGACATAATTGAGGTGCCAGTCCGGCGGGTGAGCCCGCTCGCGGAGCGGTTTCCGCTGCCCGGCTACGCGACGCCGGGAGCCGCGGGACTTGACCTGCGGGCTTGCATCCTGGAGCCCGTGACCCTGGCGCCGGGCGATCGGCGGCTCATCCCTACGGGGATCGCCATCGCTTTGCCGTCGCCGCAGCTGGTCGCGCTGGTGTTTGCCCGCAGCGGCCTCGCCAGCCGCCACGGCATTCAGCTCGCCAACGGCGTTGGCGTCATCGACAGCGATTACCGCGGGGAGATTCTCTGCGCGATGCAAAACGCCGGCACCGACGCCTTCACCATTCAGCCCGGCGACCGGATCGCGCAGCTCGTCGTCATGCCGGTGGCGCGTATCGCCTGGCGGGAAGTGCACGAACTGGACCCGTCAGATCGCGGCGCCGGCGGGTTCGGCTCGACCGGTACATAAGGTCAGTTGCAAGGTGGCAACTCAAGTGGACTACTTGTGGATCGGCTTGGGCGGCCTCGCGGGCGCGCTGGCGCGATTCGTGGTCTCCCAGGCCGTCGCACGGGCAGCCCCCGCGTTTGCCCTGGGAACGCTTGTCGTCAACATATCCGGAACGTTCCTTCTTGGACTCCTGTCCGGTCTGGGAGAGGCACCCGGATGGGCAACGCCCTCGGTCCGTGCCGCGCTCATGGTGGGTTTCCTCGGTGCTTATACCACCTTCTCGACGTGGAGCGTCGATACGTTGCGCCTTCTCGAGGAGGGCGCCGTCGGACCCGCGCTTTTTAACGTCCTGGCCAGCGTGGGCCTGGGTCTTGGCGCGGCCTGGCTAGGGCTTTTGTTGGGCAGGGCTATGAGTTAGACGTCGGCACGCCGGCGAAGTAAGGCGAACGGCGCCCGCCATGGCGGGCGTTGACACGCCGGCGGCGCCGTTGATACTATGCGAATGCCGACCATGCCCGGGGTTGAAAGGGAGAGGGGCGTGCGTCGGCGTTTCTTTCTTTTGGCCCCTGGACGGCCGGTCCGCCGGGCGTGGCGGCCTTGGCCGTCGGTCTTGGCCCTGGTACTTGCCGGTTGCTTAGCCGTCTCAATGCCTGCCTGGGCCGCTACGTACCGGTTCGAGGTGAGCCTCGAGCCCGGACAAACAGGAGCCTACACACTCACCCATTCGGTGCAGATTCCCATCGGCGACCCCGACCGCGGGGGCATGCACGGCGAGGTCCAGCTCCGTCACGAAGCCGGCCCGGGAGACGCGCCGGCGACATGGGGCGGCGCGGTGTCCGTGGCGGCCGGCGCCCTAGAGGCGTTCGCCGCGCACGGCCTCGACCACCGCTCGTCGCCGGACCCGTTTCGCCTTGTCCACAAAAGCGCCCGCACCCCGCAGGCGTGGGCCGTGGGGCTTGAGTGGAGCGGATCGTGGTCAGCGGCCTTTCAGTACGCAGAGGCAGCGCCACTGCGAGGGAGGACCGGACCGCTCGTGACCGCTAGGGTCCAAGGCCCGGGCGCATGGCCTCGGCTTACGTGGGCGGGCTACGGCACCGAGGTGCTTCAGCACCATTTCTACGTGCTCGACGGCCGGGTGCAGGTGACGCCCGCCGCGCAAGTTGCGTGGGGCGGGGCGTGGCAGGAGGGTCTTGAGGCGCCTGCGGGGCAGCCTGGTTTCGTCGCGGTCCGGGAAGCGGCGGCGTTCGCCCGCTTGGATGCGCGAGCGGGGCGCCACCGCATCTGGTTGACGGCGCACGGCACGACGGCTGGTTTCCGGTCGCTGGCGGCCGACTCCTACCCGTTTGCCCGCGGGCGGGCCGGACTGGAGGGGCGTTGGCAGTTCCGTCCCCGGGTCAACCACCTCCTTAGCGTCTACGCCGAGCACCTCGAGCCGCTGGGCCCTGAGTTCGGCCGCTCTCAAGACTTTGAACTCCGCTATAGCGTCACCCCGCGCGGCCGCTGGGCGTGGCTCACCGGCGTGCGGCTTTCCTGGAGCGGGGAAGGTGGGCCGGGGGCGACGTGGGTCGCCGGTTTACGTGATCCCGGCCGCCGCCTGGACGCGTCGGTGGAGTGGGAGATCGCCGGAGACGGGGCGCGCCTGCGGCCGCGGGTGGAATGGCAGGCGGAGGAGTGGCGGCTTCTCGTCGCGGCGGACACGGCCTATCCCGGCTGGCGGGCGCAATGGGCGTACACGGGCCACTCGCTCTGGGAGCTAGTCGTCGTGTACAAGGAGCGCTGGCTTCACGGGACGATCCCGGAGCGCCGCGGCTGGACGCATGTCCAGGTTGTGCGCCGGTTCCCGGAGTTTGGTGAAGTCTGGGTACGATGGAACGAGTGGGACCAAGGCCGCCTTGATGTGGGCTGGACCCGGCCGGCCACGATAGCCGCGGGGATTGCGGTATTCTTCTGACCCGTCTAGATGGCGGGGGTCAAGCATAGACTGTGCACGAAGCGGGGTTGGCGGGGGGCGTGCCATGCGGTACAGCGACCTGGCCGGCAAGGAGATCATCGACATCGACCAGGGTGTGCGCCTTGGGATCATCAACGATACTGACCTCGTCATCGACACGGACGCCGGCCGGGTCGTGTCCATCATTATCCCTGGCCGCGGTGGCCTATGGTCCCGGCGCGAGCTCGAGATCCCCTGGCACGGCATCCGCAAAATCGGGGTGGACTTGATCATTGTCGATCTCAGCACGGCGGCTGGCGTGCACGATCGGGGCGGGCGCTCCTTGGACCACCCCCACGGCGCAGGCCCGCTCCAAGGGCCGCCGCCTGCTTGGGAGGAGACCGTCTGGGACGATGGCCCCGGCCAAGACGCGCTGAAGTGGGAACGGCGTTGACGCAATCCTTGCGGCGCATACCCCCCCAAGGGGTGGGCACACTAGGATTGGGCACGGACGGCGTGCACCACCACTCCTCTTTTTGGGGGGACAACCCTTGGCAACTACCATCGGTGTGTTTGAGTCGCGGGATCAGGCCGAGCGGGCTGTGCACAAGCTGCGCCAGACGGGGTTTTCCGACAAGGAAGTCTCCGTCGTCGCCCGCGGGTCGGACAAGGGCGCGGCAAAGCGCGGGGACATGGAAGCAGGCGGCGAAGGGATGATGGGCGAGAACGTCAGCGACGGCGCGGCATGGGGCGGCGGCATCGGCGCCCTGGGGGGGCTTCTGGCCGGTGCGGGCGCTCTGGCGATCCCCGGCATTGGCCCCATCGTCGCGGCCGGCCCTCTGGCAGCCGCGCTCTCGGGCGCGGTGGCTGGCGGCGTGGCCGGGGGGCTGCTTGACCTGGGCATTCCGGAGGACCGCGGGAAGCAGTACGAGGAGGATGTGAAGCAGGGCCGCATCCTGTGCGTGGTGGAGACGGAAGGGAATCGCACCGAGGAGGCGGCCAAGATCCTGCGGGAAGCCGGAGCTAAGAACGTAGAGACCCACGGCGGCCGTTAAGCGCCGTGTCTTGACATCCACCCGCGGGTGTAGGAGAATAGACGCAAGGTCGGGCGGTTGGCGGGCGCTTGGGCCAACCGTCTCGCATTTTCTCCACGGGGAAGCGATTATGCGGCACCGGGTCCTGGTTTTAGGGTCCGCGGGGCGGATGGGCCGTGAGGTTGTTCAGGCCGTCAGCGAAGCCCCCGACATGGAATTGGTCGGGGGCTTTGGGCGCGGCGACGACCTTGAGGCGTGCCTTGCCCGTACGCAGCCGACGGTGCTCGTCGACTTTACCAGCCCCCAGGCTGTCCTCGATCACATCTACACCGGCATCCGCCACGGGGTGCCGCTTGTGGTGGGCACCACCGGCTTATCCCAAGGCGATTTGGAGGATGTGCACCGGGCGGCGGTCGAGGGGGGCGTGGGCGTCTTGGTGGCGCCCAACTTCTCGCTGGGCGCCATCGTCATGATGAAGTGCGCGGAGCTTGCGGCACGCCACTTTCCTCACGTCGAGATCATCGAGTTGCACCACGACGGCAAAAAGGACGCCCCATCGGGAACGGCCATCCGGACGGCCGAGCTTATCGCGCAGGCCCGCGGCCAGGCGCCCCAGGCCCAGGAGGAGCTTGAGCTTATCGGCGGCGCGCGCGGCGGGGCGTATCAGGGTGTACGGATTCACAGCGTGCGCCTTCCGGGGCTGGTGGCGCACCAAGAAGTGATTATGGGATTGCCGGGCCAGACCTTGCGCATCCGGCACGATTCCACCGACCGCCGCTCTTTCATGCCCGGCGTGCTCCTAGGGATCCGAAAGGTGCATGAGTGGACGGGACTCGTGTACGGGCTCGAGCGGCTCCTCTTTCCCGAGGGTTAGCGCGCCGCACGTCCCTCCCTACGGGCTCATATATTACTAGCGTACATGGGGGGATGTCCGCATGGCCTCCTCCCGGGCCAAAGGGGGACGGGGCGGTGTCCGGTCCGCTGGCGGGCGTGCCGCTGGCCCTCATCGGCGGCGACCGGCGCGAGGTGGAGCTGGCCCGGGCGCTGGCAGCGGGCGGCGCACAGGTGCGTACCGTCGGCTTGCCGGTGCCCGGCACGCCGGGAATCGTCCAAGCTGACGGCCTGGCGGAAGCAATCGCCGGCGCCCGGGCTGTGGTGGCGCCCATGGCGGGCACCGATGAAACCGGCCGAGTGGCGGCACCGCTTGCGCCCGGCGCCGGCCTGCGGCTCGACGAGGCGTTCATGAGGCGGCTCGGGCCGCGGGTGCCCCTGTTTATCGGTACCTTGCAGCCCGCCGTTGCCCGTGCTGCTGCCGAGTGCGGCGTGCGGGTTGTCGAACTCGCCAAGGTCGAGGAGATCGCCGTCGCCAACGCTGTGCCGACCGCGGAAGGAGCCGTCCAGATCGCGATGGAGCGGCTGCCGGTGACGATTCACGGCGCACGCGCGCTGGTCGTCGGCTTTGGACGCTGCGGCACCGCACTGGCACGGCTTCTGGCCGCGATGGGTGCCCGCGTCGGGGTTGCGGCTCGTTCCCTGGCGGACTTGGCCCGGGCGGAGGCCATGGGGTGTGTGCCGTGGCCGTGGGAGGCTTTGCCCGAGGCGATGGCGGAACAGGACGCGATTTTTAACACCGTGCCGGCACCGGTACTCGTTCGCGGCCTGCTGGCCAAGACGCGGCCCGGTGTGCTCATCGTCGACATCGCCTCCGCGCCGGGCGGCACGGATTTCGCCGCGGCCCGGGAGCTTGGACGGGAGGCCGTCCTGGCACTGGGACTGCCGGGGAAGGTCGCTCCGGTGACCGCCGGCCGGATCCTGGCCCGCTACGTACCGGAACGGATTCGGGCGGAGATCGAGCGCTTGGGCCTTTAGGCGGATGAGCTTCCGGATGCTTGTGGGTACCCCCTCCCATGTACGACCCTTGGGACAGGGGGGGCTGCACATGCGCTTGGCGGGCAAGACCATCGGGATCGGTATTGCCGGATCCCATTGCAGCTATGATGAGGTGCTGCCGCAGATTACGCGCCTGCGGGCGGAGGGCGCGACGGTTGTGCCCGTTATCTCCGACACCGTGCGCACGACCGACACCCGTTTCGGCACGGCGGCAGAGCTGCGCCGGCGCCTCACGGAGTTGACGGGCTATACGCCCATTGACTCGATTGTTGATGCCGAGCCGACGGGGCAGAAAAAGACGTTCGACGCGTTTGTTGTGGCGCCGTGCACAGGGAGTACGCTGGCACGGCTTGCCAACGCCATCACGGACAGCCCGGTGCTGATGGCGGCCAAGGGCACGCTGCGCAATTGCCGACCGCTCGTGCTCGCCATCTCGAGCAACGACATCTTGAGCGGCAACGCCATGAACTTGGCGGTGCTGCTTATGCGTAAGGACGTGTACTTTGTCCCGTTCGGCCAAGACAATCCTGAAGTGAAGCCGTGTTCGTGCGTGGCGGACTTCGACTTGATCACCGACACCGTCGTGGCCGCCCTGCACGGACGGCAGTTGCAGCCGTTGCTGATCGAGCGGCGCCCGCGGCCTGTGCGCTAACGATCGGCGCGTTCCACCGGCGACGCGCAGGGAAACGGCAGCACCAGGCCGGCGGTGGCGCAAGCCAGAGCGGGGCGCCCCAGGGGGCGCCCCAAGACGGAGGATGACCATGAAGCCGTTAAACGTAGCCATCGTCGGCGCCACGGGTGCCGTCGGCGCGGAGCTGATCCAACTGCTGGAAGAGCGGCGGTTTCCCGTGGGCGAGTTGCGCCTGCTCGCCTCGGCCAAGAGCGCGGGCAAGCGGATCACCGCCTGCGGACGGGAGCTCGAGGTAGAGGCCGCGACGGCCGAGGCGTTTCACGGTATCGACGTCGCTTTCTTCAGCGCCGGGGGAAGCGTCAGCAAGGCGCTTGCTCCCGAGGCGGCCAAGGCCGGCGCGATCGTCATCGACAACACCAGCGCGTTCCGCATGGACCCCGGCGTGCCGCTGGTGGTGCCGGAGGTCAACGCCGAGGAGGCGCTCAAGCACCGGGGCATCATCGCGAACCCCAACTGTTCCACCATCGTAATGCTCGTGGCGCTTAGTCCCTTGCACCGGGCGGCGCGGCTGCGGCGCGTCATCGTGTCCACCTACCAAGCGGTGTCCGGCGCGGGCATGAAAGCTATCGATGAGCTAATCGGCCAAGTGCGGGCCTACGCGGGCGGCGGGCAGCTCGAGGCCAAGGTGTTGCCGGTGGCTTCCCAGGAGCGGCACTACCCGATCCTCTTCAACGTCATTCCGCAGGTGGACGTCTTTGACGAGGCGGGTTATACCCGCGAGGAGTGGAAGATGGTGCGGGAAACCCACAAGATCTTGGGTGACAGCACCATCGGCATAACGGCGACGACGGTGCGCGTGCCGGTGCTCCGCAGCCACTCCGAGAGCATCTACATTGAGACCGAGCGCCGCCTCACCGTGGAGCAGGCGCGGGAGATTCTCAAAAGCGCGCCGGGAGTGGCCCTCGTCGACGACCCGGCGGAAGCCCGCTATCCGATGCCCATCGACGCGGCCGGCCAGGACGAAGTGTTCGTCGGTCGCATCCGGCCGGACACGGCGGTGGAAACCGGTCTCAACCTGTGGGTGGTGGGTGACCAGATTCGCAAGGGCGCTGCGCTCAACGCGATTCAGATCGCGGAGTACCTGATCGAGCGAGGGGCACTAGGCGCATGAGCGGCCGGGCAGCGGGGGCGCCGGCGGGGACCGGAGCCCACAGGGAGGCGGGCCCGTGAGCATCGTCGTGCAAAAGTTTGGCGGCACCTCGGTGGTCACCGCCGAACTGCGCCGCCAGGTCGTACAGCGCATCCTGGAGGCCAGGCAGGCCGGGAAGGCCGTGGTCGCCGTCGTCTCGGCCATGGGTCGGGCCGGTGATCCGTACGCGACCGACACGCTCTTGCGGCTGCTGGACGACGGCACCGACGCCGAACCCCGGGACAGGGACCTGCTCCTGGCCTGCGGCGAGATCATCGCCTGCGTCGTCCTGGCCCATGCGCTAAAGGCGCATGGCTGCCCGGCCGTGCCCTTGACGGGCCGGGACGCGGGCATCATCACCGATGACAACTTCGGCAATGCCCGCATCGTGCGGGTGGACGCCGAGCGGGTCCTGGGCCACCTGCGAGACGGCCGGGTAGCGGTGGTAGCCGGTTTCCAGGGCGTGACCGCCGACGGCCAGGTCACCACCTTGGGCCGGGGCGGCAGCGATACGACGGCCGCTGCCTTGGGGGCGGCTTTGCGGGCCGAAGCAGTGGAGATTTTCAAGGACGTGGAAGGCGTCTTCACGGCGGATCCGCGCCTTGTCCCGGACGCGGTCAAGCTCGAGCGGCTGAGCTATCGCGAGGTCGTGGAGATGGCGCATCTTGGGGCCAAGGTCGTTCACCCGCGGGCGGTTGAAATCGCGATGGAAGGGCGGGTTCCCTTGCGCATCCGCTCCACCGCGGGCGACGGGCCGGGGACGCTTGTCTGTGACGGATTCGGGGAAGGACTTGGCCGGGGGGCGGATCGGATCGTCACGGGCATTGCCCACGTACCCGGCCGGGTACAGTTTCGCCTGGCCAACGGAGGGACGGCCGACCATGACGAGACGGCCCGCCGGGTGTTCGTCCAGCTTGGATGGGCCGGCGTCAGCGTGGACATGATCTATGTTTCGCCGGAGGCCGTGGCGTTCATCGTGGACCGGGAGAGCCGCCGCCGGGCCGAGAACGTGCTGCGGGGCGCGGGCGTCCCCTTTTCGGTCACCGACGGACTGGCCAAGGTTTCGGTGGTGGGAGCCGGGATGCACGGTGTGCCGGGCGTCATGGCCCGTGTGATGAGGGCCATGCACCGCGCCCAGGCGGCGGTTCTCCAGACGACGGATTCCCACGCGAACATTTCATGCCTGGTGCGGGAAACCGACGTTGAACGGGCGCTGCGGGCTTTGCACGACGAGTTCGGCCTGGGAACCCGCGCGGCTCACCGACAGGAGGCGAAGGTGCATGAAGCTGGGTAACGTTTTGACGGCCATGGTGACGCCGTTCAAGGTCGACGGGTCGCTGGACTTGGACCAGGCGGCCCGCTTGGCGGCGCATCTAGTGGATATCGGAAACGACGGCGTGGTGGTGGCTGGTACCACCGGCGAGTCGCCCACGTTGACGGATGAAGAGAAGCTCGACCTGTTCCGGGCGGTGGTCGACGCCATCGGTGGCCGCGCGACGGTGGTGGCCGGCACGGGCAGTTACAACACCGCGCACAGCGTTCACCTAACGAAAGAGGCGGAAAAGCTGGGCGTTGACGGCATCATGGCCGTGGTGCCCTACTACAACCGGCCGCCGCAGGAAGGCTTGTATCAGCACTTCCGGGCCATCGCCGAAAGCACAAGCCTGCCGGTGATGGTCTACAACGTCCCAAGCCGCACCAGCAGCAACTTGCTGCCGGAAACGCTGGCGCGGCTCGCGGAGATTCCGAACATTGTTGCCGTGAAAGAGGCCAGCGGCAGCATGGACCAGGTGTCGGAGATCCGGCGCCGCACGCCGGCGGAGTTCATGATCTACGCCGGCGACGATTCGTTGACGCTGCCTATCCTGGCCCTGGGCGGCACGGGCGTCGTCAGCGTCGCAGGGCACCTCGTCGGCCGGCGCATCCGCGCGATGATCGAGGCGTTCCAAAAAGGCGACGTCAAGACGGCGACGGCCATTCACCTGGAGCTCTTGCCGGTGTTTAAGGCAATGTTCATCACCACGAACCCAATCCCGGTCAAGACGGCCGTCAACATGGTCGGCATCCCGGTTGGCCCCCTGCGCCCGCCCATGTGCGAACTGACCGAAGAACAGCGCCAGGCCCTCCAGCGGGTCTTAAAGGAAGCGGGCCTGCTGGACTGAGGCCTGTACAACACTAGGAGGAATTGCTATCGCAATGGCCATTCGCGCCAATTCTATCGCCCTGATCCCCTTGGGGGGCTTGGGCGAAATCGGCAAGAACATGTGGGTGGTGGAAACACCGGAGGACATCGTCATCGTCGACACGGGCGTCATGTTTCCCGAGGAGGACATGCTCGGCGTCGACCTGGTGATCCCGGACATTTCGTACCTGAAGGAACGGAAACACAAGGTGCGGGCCATTTTGTTGACCCACGGCCATGAGGATCACATCGGCGCCTTGCCGTACGTCCTCAAGGAGCTGAACGTGCCCGTCTACGGCACGCGCCTCACCTTGGGCCTCGTCAACAGCCGCCTGCAAGAGCACGCGCTCGACGATGTGCGCCTGATCGAAATCCGGGCCGGGGAAACGCTGCGCATCGGGGCGCTGGAGTTTGAGCTGTTTCACGTGAACCACAGCATCCCCGATGTCGTCGGGTTTGCCATCCCGACGCCCGCGGGGTACATCGTGTTTGCCACCGACTTCAAGTTTGACCAAACGCCTATCGACGGCCGCCCCGCCGACGCCCTGAAGCTGGCGGAGATGGGCCGCCGGGGCGTGTTGGCCTTGTTCTCGGATTCGACCAACGCCGAGCGGCCGGGCTACACGCTCTCGGAAAAAGTGGTCGGGGACGCGTTCATGGACGTGTTCCGCACGGCACCGGGGCGCATTCTCGTGGCCACGTTCGCATCCAACGTCCACCGTATCCAGCAGGTGTTTGATGCGGCCGTCGCGTTTGGCCGCAAGGTGTGCGTCATCGGCCGCAGCATGGTGAACGTGGTGCGCATCGCGGCCGACCTCGGCTACTTGCGTTTCCCTGACGGGACGCTAGTCGACGCCTCGGACATCGACCGCTATCCCCACGATCAGCTGACGATCCTGACCACCGGCAGCCAGGGTGAGCCGATGTCCGCTTTGTCGCGCATGGCCGCGGGCGAGCACCGGCAGGTGGAGATCGTGCCCGGCGACACGGTGGTCATCTCGGCGCATCCGATTCCGGGCAACGAGCGGCTCGTGGGTAAGACCATCAACCAGCTGTACAAGCTCGGCGCGGAAGTCATCTACCACGCCTTCAGCGGCATTCACGTGTCGGGCCACGCAAGCCAGGAAGAGCTCAAGTGGATGCTCAACCTGTGCCGGCCCCGGTACTTCGTGCCCATCCACGGCGAGTACCGGATGCTATGGCACCACGCGCGGCTCGCGCGGGAGGTGGGCATCCCCGACGATCGGGTGTTCATCCTGGATTCGGGCGATGTTCTCGAGTTCACGGCCGAGGGCCATGCGGCGGTAACGGGGCGGGTCGCGGCGGGACAGGTGCTCGTGGACGGTTTGGGCGTGGGCGACGTCGGCACCGTCGTTTTGCGAGACCGCCGGCAGCTGTCGCAGGACGGTATCCTGATCGCCGTCCTCACCGTCGACAAGCGGACGGGAGCCGTCGTGGCGGGGCCGGACATCGTGTCCCGCGGGTTTGTCTATGTGCGGGAGTCCGAGCAGCTGCTGGACGAGGCCCGGGAGAGGCTGCTTTCGATGTTGAGCGAGCGGCACGCGCAGCCGATGACCGACTGGGGCACGCTCAAGAACAACATGCGCGAAGTGCTCAGCCGTTTCTTGTACGAGCGGACGAAGCGCAGACCCATGATCCTGCCCATCGTGATGGAAGTCTGAGAAGGGGGCGGCGACGGCCGCCCCCTGTCGCGTCTTCGCCGCCCGGCTCTTTCGGTTCGCTCTCCGCCGGCCGGCGCCCGTCCATCGGGCGTTCGCTGGCGGATGCGCCGGAAGGGCTGGCCGGGCATGCGCGCGCATGAGCCGCCTGGGGGAAACCCAAACTAGTCCCCGAACCTGTGCCGCGCGCCCGTGTGCGGCGAAGCGAGGCGGACCATGGACGGCAACGCGCATGCGCAACCACCGGATGCCCGCAGCGGCGGCACCGGCGCCCTGGCGCAGCTGGAAGCAATCCGGCAGCTCGGGTTGGCCGCGGCGCCGGGGCGCCCTGAGAGCGCGTTTCATGTGCTAAGCATCGTCGGGCAGATTGAGGGCCACCTGCTGCTCCCCGCCAAGAACAAGACGACGAAGTACGAGCACGTTATCCCGCAGCTGGTCGCCATCGAGCAGGACCCAAAGATTCGTGGGCTCTTGATTGTACTCAACACCGTGGGCGGCGACATCGAGGCGGGACTGGCCATCGCCGAAATGATCAAAAGCATGTCCAAGCCCACGGTTTCCCTGGTTTTGGGAGGCGGGCACTCCATCGGCGCCCCCATCGCCGTCGCGGCGGACTACAGCTTCATCGTCCCGACCGCCACCATCACCATTCATCCGATCCGGTTGACGGGTCTTGTCATCGGTGTGCCCCAGACTTACGAGTACTTGGACAAGATGCAGGACCGGGTCATCCGGTTTTTAGTGGAACACTCGCGGGTGAGCGAAGAGCGGCTCCGGGAGGCGATGTTTCGCACCGGGGAGTTGGTACGGGACGTGGGCACGGTCCTGGTCGGCCGGGAGGCGGTGGAGCTCGGCCTCATCGACGAACTGGGCGGGATCGACAAAGCCCTGGCCAAGCTGCGGGCTTTGGCCGATGAGCGGTTTCCGGAAGCGGTGCCGACCGTGCCGACCGCTCCCGGCGAGGAGGAGCGCGGAGCGCCCGAGCCCGAGCAGGAGGCCGTGGGCCCCGAGCCGGGGACGGCAGAGCCCGCTCGCGGGAACGGGCAGCGGGAGCCGTGGGCGTGGCGCGGGCCCGATGACGATGCCGGCGTTCCCGCCGCGACCCCGGGTTCCGGCCCCGGAGACCAAACGCCCGGCGCGGGCGAGCCGGCGGGCCCGCCTGCGGGGAGGGAGCCGTAGCGGTGTTGTGGACGATCGTTCCCATCGAGTGGGTGCTGGCCGAGGAGCCGCCGGGAGTGGACTGGTCCGCCGGCCAGGCGGCCGTAGCCCCGGTCCTCGCGGAGGTGACTATCGGGAGCGGCCGTGTCGTTCTGGAAACTGGACCGGACGGGCGGGCCCGGGTGCACCGAGTCTTGTCGACTGACCCTGCCGACTACCTGCGTCCGGAGCTTCAGCCCGGCTCCCCGTGGACCGGAATCGCCCGTTAGTCCGCATGACCGCATAGCCCGCACCGGCCGGGGCCATACTGGTCCGGGAGGAGGAGGACGGATGCGGCGGCGAGACGTGGCGAGGGCGGCAGTCTTGACCCTGGTGATCGCGGCGGTCATTGCTGCCGTCGCGAGGCCCGATCCCGCCTACTCCCAATCGACGTACACCGTCCAGCCCGGCGACACCCTTTGGCTCATCGCCCGCCGGTATGGCACCACCGTCGGCGAGCTGCAGCGGCTCAACCCCGGCATCAATCCCCAGCGGCTCACGGTCGGACAGCGCATCAACGTGCCGGGCGGTCAGGCGGCGGGCAGCGCCGGCGTCACCCGCGCCGAGGACGTGGACCTGCTCGCCAGGGTCATCGCCGCGGAAGCCCAGGGCGAACCGTATGTCGGGCAGGTCGCTGTCGGGGCCGTCATCCTCAACCGGGTGAAAAGCTCCCAGTTTCCCAACAGCTTAAGCGGCGTGATCTACCAGCCCCACGCTTTTGAGTCGGTTTCCAACGGGCTCATCTGGCGGCGGACGCCCAGCGCCGAGGCGTACCGCGCTGCCCAGGACGCGCTCAACGGATGGGATCCGACCTACGGGGCGCTATTTTTCTGGAACCCCAACAAGCCCGTAAGCCCGTGGATCTGGTCGCGGCAGATCATCGTCCGCATCGGCAACCACGTGTTCGCCCGTTGACCGGGAAGGCCCGGCGGGGGCGCAAGGTTCAGGCAGAGGAGCGGCGGGATGGAGCAGCAAAGGGGCGGGACGGAGCAGCACGGGGAGAGCAGGATGGGGCTTGTGCTGCTGGTAGCGGCGGCGCTGGCGGTTGCCGGATGGCAGTACTGGGAGCGGCGGCAGGCCGAGACCATGCTGAGCGCCCAGTACCAGCGCGCCTTTTACGAGCTCCTTTCCCAGGTGGAAAACACGGAGGTGCTGCTTGCCAAAAGCCTCGTGGCCAACAGCCCCGGCCAGCAGGTGCTACACCTGACCGATGTATGGAGGCAAGCTTTCGGCGCACAGGCGCGCCTTAGCGAGCTGCCGCTCGACGATGTGCCCCTCCTGCGCACGGCCCGGTTTCTCACCCAGGTGGGCGACTACGCCTATGCCTTGGCGCGCCGGGCGGCCAAGGGCGAGCCCGTCACCGAGGAGGAGTGGCGGACGCTCGATGAACTCCGGCGGCAGGCGGCCGTTGTTGTGCAGCAGCTCCAGTCCGTCGCGAACGACAGCCAGGATGGCCGGATCAGCTGGCGAGAGGTGCAGCGGCTTGCAAACCGCCGCTTGGCCCGGGCCGATAACCGGCTCCGGGACGGCTTCAGCAGGCTCGAGCTGCAGCTCACCGAGTTCCCCACGCTGGTCTACGACGGGCCGTTCTCCGACCACATCGAGCGGCGGGAGCCGCGGGGCCTTCACGGCGACCCTGTGCCGGAGGAAGAGGCGGTGCGCCGGGCGCGGGAGTTCGCCGCTGCCGGCGAGGCCGCGACAGCCTGGGTCACCGGCATGGTCGAGGGACCGATCCCGGGGTACGCCGTACGGGTGGAGCGGGCCGGCGGCGACGCGGTCGATCTGCACATCAGCCGCCGGGGCGGACACGTCGTCTGGATGCTGGCCGGGCGGGACGTCGGCGCGCCCCGGATTGAGGTCACGGAGGCGGTGGAAAGGGCGCGGTCGTTCCTGGCGGATCGCGGCATGGTCAGCTTTGAGCCCACGTGGGCCACGTGGGCCCAAGGCCGGGCTGTGATTCCGTTCGCCTACGTGCAGGACGGCGTGCGGATTTATCCCGACCTCGTGAAAGTGACGGTCGCGCTCGACGACGGCGCCGTCATCGGATACGAAGCTTTGGGCTTTCTCATGTCCCACTACAGCCGGACGTTGCCGGAGCCCGCGTTGAGCGAAAACGACGCCCGCGCCCGGCTGCACCCGGCCCTCACCGTCCAGGGCGGCCGGCTGGCCGTAATCCCCCTCGAGACGCTCGAAGAAGTGCTCACCTGGGAGTTCCCGGCCGAGCTGGACGGCGACCCCTACGTCGTCTACATCAACGCGGTCACCGGCGCCGAGGAGCAAATCCTCAAGCTGCTGCCGACCGGCGAAGGCACCTTGGCCCTCTAACAAGGGACCTGTCAGGCTGCCGGCCGCGCGCCGGGAAGGACCGTTCCCCACCAAGCAGAACTACACAACGGTAGCCGTGATGCCAGGCTCGCGCCCGCGAGCCGTCGGGACGGTGATCGGCGGGTGTCGGGACAGGGAACGGGACCTAGGCGCGGGCGGGCGCTGCTCGTGGCGTCCGCGGCTGTCGTCGCGGTCTGGCTGGCCGGGGCGTTCATATGGGGACGCATCGAGGGTCTACTGATGCGCACCGTGGCTGCCCAGCAGCGCACCCTGGAGGACAGCTTTCAGGCCCTGGCGATGGTCGTGCGGGAGGAAGCCCTCGTGATCGCGCCCGCGTCCGGCAGCTTCCAGGCGCTCGTGAGCGAAGGCAGCCGCGTCCGGGCGGGAGCGGTGGTAGCGAGCCTCATGAACGCGGGCGGCGAGCGGCTTGTCTACGCGACGGCGGCCGGAAACGTCCATTTCTACTGGGACGGCTGGGAGCAGCAGGTGGACCTGGACCTATTGCTGCACCGCGCCGTCAGGCAGTGGCGGGAGGTGCAGCCGGCTCCCGGGCGCATCACCGACGGCCAGCTCGTGCAGGCCGGGCAGCCCGTGGCCCGCATCGTGCACGGCCACGTCATCCGGCTATACCTGGATCTTCCTGCGGGAGTCACCTTGGCCAGCGGGCAGCGGGTCGAGGTGCGCATGCCGGGCGTGACGGATCAGACGGTGGGGGGCCGTGTCGTCGCGCTGGGGAGCGGTGAGCCCGCGGCGGTCCTCGTGGAGCTCGATCGCTACTTGCCGGTGCTCGACGCGGCCCGGTGGGTGGACGTGGAGGTCGTGCGGGCCCGTTACCAGGGGCTGGCGGTGCCCGCGGAAGCCATTGTGTGGGAGGCGGCCGACCGCCCGGGCGTGTACGTACGCCGGGAAACGCGAGTCGTGTTGCGGGGCGTGCGCATCGTCGGCCAAGCCGGCGGGTGGGCCGTTGTGGACGGTATCTCGGCCGGGGATGAGGTTATCACCAACCCGGGCCGGGTGGCGACCCGCTAGGGGCAGCGTTGCAGCAGGGGTGGCGCAGGCGATGGAGAATTTCGCAGACAACTTGGCCCATATTCGCGCCCGGATCGCCCGGGCGGCGGAACGTGCCGGCCGGGACCCGGCATCCGTTACGCTTATTGCCGTCACCAAGGGCGTGGACGCGGCCACGGTCGCGCAGGCTGTGGCCGCCGGCGTCACCGATATCGGCGAAAACCGGGTGCAGGAAGCCCGGGACAAGTTTCCGGCTTTGCCCGCGCCTGTCCGCCGGCACATGATCGGTCACCTGCAGACGAACAAGGTGAAGGCGTGCCTGGAGCTGTTCGACATGATCCACTCGCTCGACCGGCTTCCCCTCGCGGAGGAGGTGAGCCGCCGGGCGGTGGCCGCCGGCCGGGACGTTCCCGTCCTGATACAGGTGAACGTGGCGGAGGAGGACAGCAAACACGGCCTGGCGCCCGGACAAGTCCTGGATTTCGTCCGGGCCGTGGCGGACATGCCGGGCCTTTCGGTCAAAGGTCTCATGACGATGGCGCCCTTTGTGGACGACCCGGAGGCGGCGCGGCCGGTTTTCCGGGAACTGCGGCGCATCGCCGAGGCGGTGGCGCAGGCGGCCATCCGGGGGGTGAGCATGGAGTGCCTCTCCATGGGGATGAGCAACGACTTCGAAGTAGCCGTCGAGGAGGGGTCGACGATGGTGCGAATAGGTACGGCCCTCTTCGGCCGGAGGTCCGGGTGAGCCAGGATGGCGGCGGGCGCCGCTTCATGGACCGGGTCTTTGGGTTCCTCGGGATCGAGCAGGAGCCAAAGGTGGCCCAGGAAGAACACCCCCCGTGGCCCGAGCACCGTGTTTCCCGGGCGGACAGAGGGGTCAGCCCGCGGCGCGGCCGGCTGGTGAGCCTGCCCGGCGCCCGCAAGGACGGCGAGGGCCAGCGCTTCAGCGTCGTCGTCCAAAAGCCGGTGAGCTTTGACGACGTTCAGGGCGTCGTCGATTGCCTAAAGGAAAAGCGGCCCGTCATCATGTCCGTCGCGTTGGTGCCCAAGGAGATCGCCCGGCGCCTGGTCGACTTCGTGAGCGGCGCGGCCTACGCCCTGGACGGGCGCATGCACCGCCTGGGCGAATCCCTGTTTCTTTTTACCCCAAGCAACGTCGGCATCGACGTGGCCGACGGCCAAGCGCATACGGTCGAGGATTTCGTCGACCCCGACGACCGGGAGGTGTAGCGGTTTGGCAGGCACCTTAGCCTGCATCGGTGTCGGCGCCATGGGTGAGGCGCTGGTGCGGGGCATCCTGCGGGCGGGGCTCATGGCCCCGGAGTCCGTGTGGGCCACGGATGCCGACCCGGAGAAGCTCGCGCGGGTCGCCCGGGAGCACGGCGTGCGGCCGGCCACCAATGCGGAAGCGGCAGCCCATGCGGATACCGTCATCGTGGCGGTGAAACCTCACTTCGTCGTGCCGGTGCTGGAGGACATCGGTTCGGCGCTCAAGCCGGGCACGTGCGTGATCTCCATCGCGGCGGGCGTCCCGCTTCAAGTGATCGAAGGCAACCTTCCGCCGGAAACGCCGGCCATCCGGGCCATGCCCAACACGCCGTGCCTCATCGGTCAAGGGGCGATCGCGCTCGCACCCGGACGCCACGCCACCCCGTCGCACGTGGCGGAAGCCCAGCGGCTCTTTGGCGCCCTGGGGCTGGTCGTGACGGTGGGCGAGCAGCTGATGGACGCGGTCACCGGACTGAGCGGATCGGGACCGGCGTATGTCTATCTATTCATCGAGGCGTTGGCCGACGGCGGCGTCATGGCCGGCCTTCCTCGGGATGTGGCGTTGCGCCTAGCCGCACAGACGGTGGCAGGCGCCGCCGGCATGGTGCTGGAAACCGGCCGCCATCCCGGAGAGCTGAAGGACATGGTGACCTCGCCGGCCGGCACGACTATCGCCGGTCTTAGCGTGCTGGAGGACCGGGGCGTGCGCGGCGCCGCCTTGCGCGCGGTGCAGGCCGCGGCGGCGCGCTCGGCCGAACTCGGCCGGCTGGCGAGACAGGAGGCAGGCGCTTGATTGGGCTGATCCGGCTTGTCGATATGCTGTTTCAGGTGTACTCCTGGCTTCTCATCATCCGCATTTTGCTTTCATGGTTTCCGGTGGACCCATACAACCCCGCCGTGCAGTTCATCGCGCGGGTCACCGAGCCGTTTCTCAGGGTATTCCGGGGCATCTTGCCGCCCTTCGGCGCGCTGGATTTGTCGCCCATTCTCGCCTTTTTCGTGCTGAACCTGGCCCGGCGGCTGGTGATCAACGTGCTGTGGGCGCTGCTGTTCTGAGGCGGCGCATGTGCGGTCCGCGCCGGGCGGGGAAGGGGGAAGCGTATCATCAGCGGTGAACGAGATCGGCTGCTCGGCCATTTGACTGATCCCGAGGAGCGGCGTCTGGGGGCGCGGGTGCTGGAACTGGCGGACAAGGCGTACGCCGAGGACAAGCCCCAGGCGACCGGCTTTCTTGATCCGCGCGAGCGCGAAGTGGCCGAGGCCGTGCTGCGAGCTTCTGAGGGAGTGCGGTTTCTCGCCCTCGGCGGTTTCCCAGGCGCGGAGCGCCGGCGGCTCCTCATCTACCCGGACTATTTCCCCCAGGAAGCGGTCGAGGTGCCGCTGGCCGCCATCGAGCTGCGGGGGCCGGGCGCCGGGGAGCTCCGTCATGGGGACGTGCTTGGGGCGATCCTGGGCGCGGGCGTCGAGCGGGACCAAGTGGGCGACATTGTGCCCGCCGGCGAGCGGTGGCAGGCGCTGGTGACGCCGCAGGTGGCCGAGTTTTTGTGCACGCATCTGCGCCGGGCCGGCCGGGTCGAAGTCGAGGTGCACCTGATCGACCCGGAGCAGGTGGAGGCGCCGGCGGCGCGGGTCAAGGAGATACGGGCGACCGTCGCTTCGCCCCGGCTGGACGCCGTGGCCAGCACGGCGTTTGGCGCCTCCCGCACCAAGATGGCCAGGGACATCCGGGCGGAGCGGGTCAAGGTCAATTGGAAAATCGTGTCCGACCCCGATGCCCTGGTGAAAGAAGGCGACGTCATCTCCGTGCGGGGGCGCGGGCGGGCCGTCGTGGAGCAGTTGTCCGGCTTAACCCGCAAGGGGCGCATCGGGATCACGTTGAAGCGGTACTTCTAGCAGGCCCGCCGTATGGGCCGCATGGGGGGGCGAGCGCATGCTGAAACCGCGTGATTTGGCCAGGGTGGAGTTCAAGCGTGTCTTCCGTGGGTACAACGAGAAAGAAGTCGACGAGTTCGTCCAGAAAGTCGTGGGCGAGTACGAGTCGTTGTACCAGCAGTATCAGGAGCTTGCGGAGGAGAATCGCCGGCTCAAGGGGCGGGTGCAAAAGTACGAGCAGAGCGAGGGGCAGTTCGAGGAAGCCCTCGCCTTGGCGCGCCAGATGGCCAGCGACCTCAAGGCTGCCGCGGAGCAAAAGGCGGCTGCAATCCTGGCAGAGGCCCGGGCGGAAGCCGCGCAGATCCTGCGGCGGGCCAGGGAGCAGATGGACGCCCACGCGGCCCGGGTGGCCGAGCTGACACGGCAGGAAGAGGCGTTCCGGGCCCGCTTCCGGGAGCTGCTGGAGTCCTACTGGTCGCTCCTGGAGGAGGAGCGACGCGAGGCGGAGCACCTGTCCCAGTCCGTGCGGGCTTTGGCCGAGGCCGCGGCGTCGGTGGAGATCGCTGACCGGGAGCCGCCCCCCGCCGCGGATCGGGAAGAGGACGAGGGCGCGGGGCCCTATGTAGAGCCGCCGCGAAGCGTGGAGCGAGAGCCGGCCGTCCGCAGCGGGAGCCTGGAGGAACCGGAGCGCAGCGGGCGGGCGGAAGAGCCGATCCGAGGCTTGGGCGACGCGGATGAGGGCGACGAGGATCCCGACGAGGAACCTGTCGCCCGGCGGCCGATCATTCGCCCCGAGTGGGAGCTGCCCTTTGAGGAGTCCGAGCGCGTCTCCTCCATCGAGGACACGCGGCGGGTGCTGTCCGCGGATGAAACGCGCCGTGTGCCTTCCCTTGATGAAACGCGCCGCGTGCCGACCATGGAGGAAACCCGCCGTATGCCCCCGGTAGGAGGCACGAGCCGGGCAGAAAGCGCCCGGGACGTGCGGAACCTGGAGCGCGCGGGCTTTGCACGGACGGAGCGCCGGGAGGAGGACTTCTGAACGGTGCTCCTTGACTACCACATGCACCTCGAGCGCGACGAGTACACGGGACCTTGTCCCTACACCCTCGAGCGAATTGAGGAGTACGTGCGGGCAGCCAAGGCTCAAGGCGTCCAGGAGATCGGCATCAGCGAGCACTGCCATCGCTTTGCCGAGTTCAGAGAGCTGTTTCAGCCCATCATGGAAGCCCCGGGGGCCGATCACCCCGGCGTGGCGTGGCTGCGGGACAATTTCTACGAGACGCTCGAGCGCTACGTCGACGCCGTCGTGAAGGCCCAGGAGCGGGGCTTGCCGGTGAAGTTGGGCATCGAGGTCGACTGGTTTCCCGGCGCGGCGGACGCCATCCGGCACATCCTGGAGCCGTACCCGTGGGACTACGTCATCGGCTCGGTGCACTTCCTCGGCGATTGGCCCATTGACGTGTCGCCGGAGTACGGCTGGCCCGAGCGGGACGTGGCGGCCGTCTACCGCGCCTACTTCGCCGCCTTGGCCGAAGCTGCCGGCAGCGGGCTTTTCGACATCCTCGCCCACCCGGACCTCGTCAAGAAGTTCGGCCACCGCATCTCCGACCCTACAGAGCTGTACCGGCCGGTTATCGCAGCCGCCGCCCGAACAGGCGCGAGCCTGGAGATCAGCACCGCCGGCTTACGCATGCCGGCCAAGGAACTTTACCCGGCGCCGGCATTTCTTGAGATGGCTGCAACGGCGGGCCTGAGCGTCACCTTTGGCTCGGACGCCCACGACCCGGCCATCGTTGGCCAGAACATTTTACGCGCGGCAGAAGCCGCCCGCTGCGCGGGGTGCCGCCGGTTGGCCCGGTTCACCCGGCGCCGCCGGGAGCTCATCGCACTGTAGCCCATGCGGGAAGGCCGCTGAGCCTTCCCCTGCGAGACTCAACCCGCCCGGAACGGCCGTAAGTGCACCGGGAGGGTCCCGCCGTTTTTTCTACTGATTATTCTTATTTCAGGACAAAATAGGCCGCCTTGCACGGGGCTGTTGTTCCGCAGGCGGTCAAAGAGACCGTTGACTTTGCCGTTGCGTCAAGGTTTATGCTGGGGTCGCCGGGAGGGCAGCTGCCTTGGAGTACACGATCGGCGAGTTGGCCAAGCTGGCCGGAGTGAGCACGCGTACGCTCCGGTACTACGACGAAATCGGCCTATTGAAGCCGGCGCACATCAGCCCGGCCGGGTACAGGTATTATGGCCCGGCGGAGGTCGATCGGCTGCAGCAGATTCTCTTTTACCGGGAGTTTGCCGTCGATCTCGAGAGGATCAAGCAGATCGTAACGTCACCGGCCTTCGACAGAGCGAAGGCCTTGCGGGAGCACCTCCACCGTCTCCTGGCCGAGCGGGCGCGCCTTGATGCCCTGATCGCCAACGTGGAGAAGACCATCGAAGCCCTGGAAGGGGAGAGGACCATGACGGATCGGGAGAAGTTCGAGGGATTTAAGAAAGCTCTCGTCGAGCAGAACGAGAAGAGGTACGGGCGGGAGGCGAGAGAGCGGTTCGGTGAAGAGTCGGTCGATGCCGCCAACGCGAGACTCCTAAAGATGACGGAAGAAGAGCATAAGCAAGCATCGGCTCTTGCGGCCGAGATTGAGGCGACCCTCAAGGAGGCCATGAAGACCGGCGACCCCGGCGGTGAGCTGGCTCAAAAGGCGGCCGACCTGCACCGGCAGTGGCTGACCATATTCTGGGGTCAGTACTCAAAGGAGGCCCACTCCGGGCTTGCCGAGCTGTACGTGGACGACCCCCGCTTCACGGCCTACTACGACCGGGAGCAGCCGGGCACCGCGCGCTTCCTGCGGGACGCGATCCGCATCTACACCGGCAGCGAGCGGCGCGGGTAAGAATAGAGGCAGCACGTGCGCGTGACATGTCGCCCCGGGGCGGGCGGCTCGCCAGCTCCGGGGCTTCGCTTGCCTTGGTCGTTTGCCCTAGTCGGTTGCGTTATTCGCTCGCCAAGGCCATACTGGCCTCCCGCCGCTCGAGCCGCGCCTTGGCCATGAGGATGGCCGCTTCATGGGTCGTGATGCCGCGCTCCTCGGCGATGTGGATTGCCCGGGCGACCTTGTTCCGGATCTCGGCGACTTGCCGGTACGCCCGCTCACGGTCGTAGCCGCCGGGGGCGAGCTCCGCCGCCACGTTGATCACGCCGCCGCCGTTGATGATGAAATCCGGGGCGTAGAGGATACCCCGCTCCCGCAACGCTCCTGCGTGCCGCGCCTCGGCCAGCTGGTTGTTGGCCGAGCCGGCAACGATGCGAGCCTTAAGGCGCAGGACGGTGTCGTCGTTGATGACGCCGCCCAGGGCGCATGGGGCAAATACATCGCAATCCACCTCATAGATGGCGTCAGGCTCGACGGCTACGGCGCCAAACCGCTCCACCGCGCGCTGCACCTTGTCGGCGAATATGTCGGCCACAATCAGATGGGCGCCGTCGGCATGCAAGTGCTCGCACAGATGCCAGCCGACGGCGCCGAGCCCTTGCACCGCCACCCGGCGTCCGGCGATCGTCTCATCACCGTACACGTGGGCGAGGCAAGCTTTGATGCCGTTGTAGACGCCAAAGGCGGTGGCGGGCGATGGGTCGCCGCTTTTGCCGGGCAAGCCGGCCACATGGGTCGTCATCCGCTGCACGGCGAGCATGTCCTGCGGGGAGGTGCCCACGTCTTCGGCGGTGATGTAGGCGCCGCCCAGGCGCTCGAGACACCGGCCGAAGGCTTCAAATAGCTCCGGCGTCTTGTCTGTGCGGGGGTCGCCGATGATGACAGCCTTGCCGCCGCCCAAGGGAAGGTCCATGGCGGCGTTTTTGTACGTCATGGCCTTGCTCAAGCGCAGCACATCGTGGATGGCCTGGTCTTCGTCGGGATAAGGCCACATGCGGCAGCCGCCCAGAGCCGGCCCCAGCCGGGTGCTGTGGATGGCCACGATGGCGCGCAAGCCGGTGGCTCGGTCGTGGAAAAACACGACCTGCTCGTGCCCTTCGGCCTGCATAGTCGCCAGCGCCTTCATGCTGCACATCGCCTCCTGTGACGGCCTTCACAGCCTGAAAAGTATAAAGGGCCGCTGCCCGTCAGACAGCGACCCTTATTGCCGTTGGCCACTTGAAGCCAAGTCTCATTAACAAACAGCCCCTTTCCCGGCGCCCTTCGTCGCGCGGCAGGAGGACGGCTATATTCTGTATCCATTATACTCCGTACTACGACGGAGGTGAAGTCCGGGAACTGGAGCCGGAAGGCACCCTAGGCACCGCCAGCTCCTCGACCCACGGCGTGATGTCTTGCAGGTCGTAAAGCACGCGAGCCGCCCGGTCGCCCCGAGCGACAAGCTCCGGCACCGTGTCGATAGTGAAATCCTCAGGTTCGCAGGCGGCCAGTTCCTCCCAGGAAACCGGCATGGATACGGTGGGCACCTCCCGCGGGCGGACGCTGTAGGCGGCCACGATGGTCTTGCCCGGCAAGTTTTGCAGGTGGTCCACGTAAACCCGCCCGCGGCGGTCCTTGACCCGCCGCTCCACGGTGGCCTCTCCGGGAAGCAGGTCCGCCACGATCCGGGCGATGAGCTCCGCCAGGCGCACGGTAACGTTGTACGGATGCTCCGGCCGGATCGGCACGACGATGTGGACCCCGGTGGCGCCCGAAAGCTTGGGGTAGCCTCGCAGTCCCATCCCGTCCAGCACATCCTTGACGACGAATGCGATGCGCCTTGCCTGCCCAAACCCTGCGGGCGGATCCGGGTCGAGATCGATGACGATGCGGTCCGGTTTCTCAGGCGCGTGAGCCGTGGACAGCCATGGGTGCAGCTCAATGCAAGCCTGGTTGGCCAGCCACGCCAAGGTGGCCGTGTCCTCGCAAACGACGTAGTTGATCCCGCTCTCCTCGTCGGCGTCGCTGGCCGGGTCGGGATATTCGCCCACCGCCCGGTATGTACGCACCCAGGGCGGAGTGTGCCCCGGAGCATTCTTCTGGTAAAAGGATTCACCGTGGATCCCATCCGGAAACCGGGTGACGGTGAGGGGACGGCCCGCGAGGTGGGGCAAGATCACCGGGGCGATGCTGGCGTAGTACCGGATCAGGTGCGCCTTCGTGTAACCGCCCTTGGGCCAGAGCACCTTGTCGAGGTTGGTCAGCCGGACGACCCGACCGTCGATGGTCACCTTGGTTGCAGAATCGCCCACCGCCGCGGCACCTCCTAGCCGTCGCCTGCAGGCTGATCCCCGGGCCAGAGGCAATCACGCGGAGACTGGTCATCCCGTAGCCCGCGGAAGACGGGGTGCCGCAGGTGCCCGCCGGGCGTCAGCTCGAGGTAGGCAACACGCGCCACAAGCCGCGGAAGCACCCACTGGATACCTGGGGGAACCGTTCGGTTTCCCGTTGCCGCAAAGGGCGACTGCGCCGTCCGGATAGGCAAGAGGCGGCGCATCAGGGTGCCGCGTACCTCCTCCGAGAAACCGGTGCCGACGTTGCCTACGTAGACCAGCTTGTCCGGGGCAGTCGCTTTATGGGCGGTCCGGCGCGTCGCTCGCGGGCCCGCCCGGTACAATCCCACGGCCAGGGAACGGAAATCCAGGGCGCCCCGGGGAACGTAGCCGCCGACGACGCAGTCGATCTCCCGCTCCCGCCGCACTTTGAGCCAGTGCCGCGTCCGCTTGCCCGGCACGTAGGGGCTGTTGACATCTTTGGCCACGACGCCTTCAAGCCCGCGCTCGATGCAGGCAAGATACAGATCCCGGCCGCGCCCGGCCAAGGCGCGGGACAAGGCGGCGAACCGGGTGTCGCCGCGCCAGGCGGCTTCAAGCAGCGCCCGACGCTCTCGCCAAGGCTCCGGCAAGACCTCCCGCTCATCCAGCGTAAGTACGTCAAAGACCATGTAGATCGCCGGATGTGCGCCGGAGGCCCGGCGGATGGCGATGGGGGTGGTGAGGATGTTGCGCCGCTGGACCAAGTGAAAGTTGGGCACGCCGCGTTCGAGCACGCAGATCTCGCCGTCGAGCACCGCCGAGCGGCAAGCGAGGGCATGGGCGATGTCTTGCAGCTCGGGAAACTGTGCCGTAATGTCGCGGCCCGTCCGGCTGAAATAGTGCGCCGCACCGTCGTCCACGCGGCAAAGGGAGCGGATCCCGTCCCACTTGACCTCAAATACATGGTGCGGCGAGTCAAAGGGAGTGGGTGCGGGCGTCGCCAGCATGGGTCGCCATGGGATCACGATCGCTGCCTGCTCCTGCCTTTGCCCGGGCCTGCGCCGACCGGTTCGGGTTCCCGGTGCCCGTCGTCTTTTGCAGTCGCCCGAAGGCTCGCCTCGAGCGCCGCCATGAGGTCTGCCACCCGCTCGCTGGGCGGCGGCACCGGTGCCCGGGCTACCTCTTGGCCCCGCACCTTGTCGTTGATGAGGGCCAAGAGGGCCCGCCGGTACTCGTCCTCGTACCGCCCGGGGTCAAACGGCTCCGTGAGGTTTTCCACGAGCTGGAGGGCCATGGCCAGTTCCCGGTCGTTGACGGAAGTCCGCTCCGCGATGCCTTCTAGCGCCTGCGGCGAGCGAATTTCGTCGGGATAGAACATCGTCTCCATGACGAGCACATCGTCCCGCACCCGAACACAGCAGAGGGAACCTTTTGTGCGGAGCACCACGCGGGCAAGGGCGATGCGCCCCGTTCGCTGCAAAGCCTGTCGCAGCAGGTGGTACGCCTTGTACCCGCCGTCGACGGGTTCCAGGTAGTAGGACTTGTCGAAGTAGATGGGGTCGATCTCCTCGAGGCGCACGAACTGCTGGATGTCGATGGTGCGGGCGCCATCGACGGCGAGGCCCTCGAGCTCCTCGTCGGTGACGATGACGTAGCGGTCCTTGTCAAACTCGTAGCCCCGGACGATCTCGTCCGCCGTCACTTCCCGGGAGCAGTTGGGGCAGTACTTCCGGTAACGTATCCGCCCGCCGCACACTTGATGGAGCTGGTTAAAGGACACATCCTTGCTCTGCGTGGCCGGGTAAATCTTGATGGGGATGTGCACGAGGCCAAAGCTGACGGCGCCCTTCCACAGTGCGTGCATGCGGCGCAGACCCCTTTCCCGTACGTCTAGGGTGCCACCGCGCGGCCGGTGGCACACGCGGGACGCGGTATGAGGGATATGCGGGCGCCGGCGCTGGTACGACGTGTCCTCGGCGAGGAACTCGGAAGCCAAGGGAGCCACGGCGGGGGGAGGGGCCAGCGTTGACGCCGCCTCGCTGCGCGCGTATACTCAAGGTACGACGTTACGCGACACGCGGGATTAACTCAACTGGCAGAGTGCTTCCCTTACAAGGAAGAAGTTCCGGGTTCGAGTCCCGGGTCCCGCACCAACGAAAAGCCCCTTCGGAAGCGGGTTTCCGAAGGGGCTTGTTTTGTGACCAATGGCCCACGGGCCGGGTTTTGTGACCTATTTGTGACCTATGGACGCGAGAACTCGGTCTATCACCTCGGCGGCCCGCTCATCCTGACCGGGCAACAGGTGGCCGTAGGTCTGCAGGGTGATGGTGACGTTTTCATGCCCCAGCCGGCGCTGGACTGTCTTGATGTCCACCCCGGCGGCAATCAACATGGACGCATGGGTGTGCCGGAAGGTGTGGAGGGTGACGCCTTCGAGACCGGCCCGGTCCAAGATTCGTCCGAGGGGGCCGGAATAGGTAGTCTTGCGGCCCTTCTTCTTCACGGCCCGCTTGCTGATGTTGGCTCTGCGGAGGAACCCACCTGTGGGGGTCGTGAAGACAAGGTTGTGCGGGTTATGCCACTTCTCCCCGGCCTGGAGCCGCTCCTTCAGTTGGCGAGTGCGCTGGCGCCGAAACGCAGCGATGGCTTCACTGGAGAGGCTGATGGTCCTGCGGGCCGCCTTCGTCTTCACGTCACCGATAAACAGGCGCCCGTCTTCCTCGTGGAGGGCTTGCCTGACCACGAGTTTGCCCGCCTCCAGGTCCACGGAGTCCCAGGACAGGCCCAGGAGTTCTCCTGGTCGCATACCGGAGTGTAGGGCGATGATGAAGAAGTCCTCCAGGCGTTCGCCTTTGGCGGCTTCCAGGAAAGCGGCTACTTCCTGCGGGCTTAAGCAGCGCGCTTCCTCGTACTTGGGCGGCCGGTTGGCGGGGAGCTTAACGGGGCTTTCGAGAATCAGGCGCTTGCGGACCGCGTCGTTGAAGGCCGCGCGCAGGACACCGGCGATGCTGGCGATGGTGTTCCGCGCCAGTCCCTGTTCCTCCAAGTGCTCCCAAAAGGCGTTGATGCGGCGATAGTCTACCTGGTGCAGATATAGGCCACCGAATACAGGCTCGATGTGGGTTCGATACAACCAGGTGTACTTGCTCGGGGTGGAGCTGCGGACGCTGGCCGCCTTGGCGCGGAGCCAATCGTCGAAGTGTTCGGCAACGGTTACCTTCTCGGGCTTGACGGGAAGGCCGCGCAAGGCGTCACTCTTGGCGGCGTCCATCTTTGCCTGCACATCGGCTTCTGTCTTCCCGTAGAAGATGGGGCGGATACGCTTACCCTCGGCGTCCCGTCCGAGGTCGAGGCGGCCCACGTAGAGCTTTCGCTTGTCGTCGAAGTAGATGGTGCCCGTTCCCTTTCTGCTTCGTCCCTGTTTCTTGTGAGCTTGACCCGGTTTGGTGGACACAAGAGACTGGTATCAGAGAGATGTCCATC
>ERZ777003.634-NODE-634-length-65902-cov-48.572236_pt1 | contig 65902 bp, 52 predicted proteins | sample MGYA00374956_ERZ777003 | MGnify/ENA primary metagenome ERZ777003 (study PRJEB29302, sample SAMN06268252) | bioreactor metagenome | isolation source: Joint BioEnergy Institute, California, USA | place: USA:Joint BioEnergy Institute, California, USA | collected...
CTACGACGTCGGCAGGGAATCTACCACGGGGTAGTGACAGTAACGCGACGGCGGGGAGGCGGCGCCGATCACAGGCTCCCACCTCCCCGCCGTCTAATTCCGCCATCTCGTTGCGGATTCTCGAGTTCCGCGAAATTACGAGACAGCGCGTCACGAATTACGATAGAATCCGCTCAGAACTTACGAGAGAGCGTGCAAACCCACAAGCGTGCAAACCCACACGCGCGTGCCGGGTCCCCTTACCCCTGCACCGCGTTGATCATGTCGAAGATCGGCAGGTACATGGCCACGATCATGCCGCCGACCACCGTGCCGAGCACCACGATCATGATCGGCTCCATGGCCGAGAGCAGCGCCTCGACCGCGGCGTCGACCTCTTCGTCGTAGAAGTCCGCGATCTTGGAGAGCATCTCGTCGAGCCCGCCGGTCTGCTCGCCGACGTTGATCATCTGCACGACCATGGGTGGGAACACGCCCGACTTGCGGAGCGGCTCGCTGATCGTGTCACCGCCCGCGATGCTGGCGCGGGAGTTCATGATCGCGTCGTGGATCACCCGGTTGCCCGCGGTGCGCGCCGTGATCTCCAGCCCTTCCAGGATCGACACGCCGCTCGAGACCAGCGTGCCCAGCGTGCGCGTGAAGCGCGCAATGGCGGCCTTGAGCAGGAGGTTGCCCATGATCGGGACGCGGAGCAGCAACTTGTCGATGGCGAGCTGCCCCGCGGGCGTCCGGTACACCTGCCGCAGCGCCACGCCGATCGCAAGGATGATCCCGACCACGCCCCACCAGTAGCTCTGGAGGAACTCGCTCAGGCTGATCACGATCTGGGTCGGGACCGGCAGCTCGACGCCGGCGCTCTCGAACATGGCCTGGAAGGTCGGGATCACGAAGATGAGCAGGATCGCCACCGCCGCGACCGCCACCGTCATGATCACGCCCGGGTAGACCATGGCGCCCTTGATCTTGCGGGCGAGGGCATCGTTCTTCTCCAGGAACGCGGCCAGACGCAGCAGGATCACGTCCAGGATGCCGCCCGCCTCACCCGCGGCGACCATGTTCACGTACAGGTCGCTGAACGCCTTCGGATGCTTGCGCATGGAGTCGGCGAGCGTGTTCCCCGCCTCCACGTCGTACCGCACCTGATCGATGACGTTCGCCAGCGCCTTGCTCTCGGTCTGCTTCGCCAGGATCTCGAGACTCTGCACCAGCGGGAGCCCCGAGTTGATCATGGTGGCGAACTGGCGCGTGAAAATGACGACCTGCCGGGTCTTGATCCCCGACCCGATGCTGATGTTGATCGACGCCGACTTCTTCTCGACCTTGACCGGGATCAGCCGCTGGCGCCTCAGGTAGCCGACCACGTCATCCCGGGTCGGGAGGTCGACCTCGCCGGTCTGGAGCTCACCCGTGAGCGTGCGCGCTGAATAGACGAACGTTGCCATGGCTCATGCTCCGTTTCCGTTGGCGTGACCGGCATCGCCGACCATGCGCAAGAGCTCCTGCGGGTCGGGGGAACGCTTCAGGCACTCCTCCAGCGTGACCTCGCCCTGGATGATCAGCTGGTACATCGCGTCGTTCAGCGTCTGCATGCCGTGCTTCTTGCCGGCCTGCATGATCGAGTAGATCTGATGGACCTTGTCGTCCCGGATGCACGCGCGGATCGCGGGCGTGCACACCATGATCTCCGCGGCGACGACGCGGCCTCCACCCTTCGCGCGGGGGATCAGCGTCTGCGTGACCACACCCTCCAGCACGAACGCGAGCTGCGCCCGGACCTGCGCCTGCTGGTGCGACGGGAAGACGTCGATGATGCGGTTGATGGACTCGGCGGCGGAGTTCGTGTGCAGCGTGGCGAGCGCGAGATGCCCGGTCTCCGCGATCGTAAGCGCCGCGGCGATCGTCTCCAGGTCCCGCATCTCGCCGATCAGGATCACGTCCGGGTCCTGGCGCAGCGCGTACTTCAGCGCGCTCGCGAAGGACTTGGTGTCCGCCCCGACCTCCCGCTGGTTCACAATGCAGCCCTGGTGCCGGTGGATGAACTCGATCGGGTCCTCGACGGTGAGGATGTGACCCCGGCGCTCGCGGTTGATCTTGTCGATCATGGCCGCCAGCGTCGTGCTCTTCCCCGACCCGGTCGGACCGGTGACCAGCACCAGGCCGCGGGGCTTCTCCGCCAGCTTCGCCACGATCGGCGGCAGCTTCAGCTCTTCCAGGGACTTGATCTGGAAGGGGATCTGCCGGATCGCCAGCGAGACGCACCCGCGCTGCCGGTACACGTTGCCGCGGAACCGCGCCAGGTTCGCGATCCCGAAGGAGAAGTCCAGCTCGTCCTCCTGCTCGAAGCGCTTCTTCTGCGCGTCGGTCAGGATCGAGTATGCGAGGTTCAGCGTGTCCCTCGGCGTGAGCACCGGGTTCGTGACGGCATTCACGATCTCGCCGTCCACCCGCAGCTTCGGACGCTCGCCCGCCGTGATGTGCAGGTCGCTCGCGTTGACGCGGATCATCTCCTCGAGCAGGGCCCGCAGGTTCACCGCGAGCCCGTTCTGCTCTCCGGATCGACGCGTCGCATCCGTCGGCGCGGTCGAGACCGCGTCGCTCGCCGGCGCGGATGCAGGGGCCGTAAACTCCATCATGCTGCCGTCTCCTTGATGACCTCTTCCAGCGTGGTGATGCCCCGCGAGACCTTGACGAGGCCGTCCATGCGCAGCGTGAGCATCCCTTCCTTGAGCGCCTGCTCGCGCAGCTCATCCGCGCTCGCGCCGTTCATGATCAGGCGCCGGATCGCCGGGCTCATCGGCATGACCTCGTACAGCCCCTGCCGCCCCTTGTAGCCCGTGCCGCCGCACTGCTCACACCCCTTGCCCTTGTAGAACTTCAGCGTCTTCCGCTGCTCCTCCGTGATCCGCGCGGCATCCAGGTACTCGGGAGGATACGTGGTCTCGACCCGGCACGACGGGCAGATCCGCCGCACCAGCCGCTGCGCGGTCACCAGGTTCAGCGCGGCGGCCACGTTGAAGGGCTCCAGCCCCATGTCGATCAGGCGGGTCACCGTCGAAGGCGCATCGTTCGTGTGCAGCGTCGAGAGCACGAGGTGCCCCGTGAGCGCGGCCTTGATGGCGATCGAGCCCGTCTCCAGGTCACGGATCTCACCGACCATGATGATGTTCGGGTCCTGCCGCAGGAACGCCCTCAACGCCGCCGCGAAGGTCATCCCGATCTCCGGCCTCACCTGCACCTGGTTGATCCCGTGCAGGTTGTACTCGACCGGGTCCTCCGCGGTCATGATGTTCACTTCCTCGGTGTTGACTTTGGAGAGCGCGGAATAGAGCGTGGTCGTCTTACCCGAGCCGGTCGGGCCCGTCACGAGCACCATCCCGTAGGGGTTCGAGATGGCCTGCATGAAGTCCCGCTCCGCCTTCGGCTCCATCCCGAACTTCTCGAGGTCGAGCGACAGGTTGCCCTTGTCCAGGATACGGAGCACGATCTTCTCGCCGAAGATCACGGGCAGGGTCGACACGCGGAAGTCGACGACCTTGTTCTTGATCTTCAGCTTGATCCGCCCGTCCTGGGGCACGCGCCGCTCGGCGATGTCCAGGTCCGCGAGGATCTTGATGCGTGAGGTCAGCGCCGCCTTCATCCGGAGTGGCGGCTTCATGATCTCGTGGAGCACGCCGTCGATCCGGTATCGCACCCGGATCTCGCGCTCATACGGTTCGATGTGGATGTCGGACGCGCCACGGAGGACCGCGTCCGTCATGATCCCGTTGATGAGCTTGACGACGGGTGCTTCGTCGATCTGCGCCTGGAGCGCAGCGAGGTTGATCTCCTCTTCCTGCTGCTCGATGACCTCGATGTCGTCGGACTCGATCTCCTGGAGGAGTTCCTGGAGCCGTTCATCCGCGACCTCGTAGTGCCGCTCGAGGTGTTTCTTGAGGGTGAACTCGCCGACGATGACCGGCTCGATGTCGTGCCGGGTGACGAAGCGCAGGTTCTCGAGGGCGCCCGTGTCGGACGGGTTCGCCATCGCGACGGTCAGCGTACGGCCGACTCGCCGGAGCGGGAGCACCTGGTGCTTGAGGGCGAGGTCTGCGGGCACCAGCCGCAGGATCTTCGGATCAATGGTGACGCGGTCGAGATCGACCGCCGGGACCCGATACTGGCGGGCGAGTACACGCGTCAGTTCCTGCTCATCGACGATGCCCAGCTTGACCAGCGAGTAACCGAGCCGCGTGCCGTTCGCTCGCGCATCGGCCTGCGCCCTGCTCAACTGCTCCTGGTTGATCAGTCCGCTTTGTAAGAGGAGGTCGCCGATCCAGTCAGTGGTGGACAGCGTCGCATTGGCCATGGAGGTTGATCCGAGGTCCCCGTGCCCGGGGTTGGGGGGAGAGGTCTGAAAGATACCGATCTTCAGAACCCCGGTCAAGGGAATCGTGTCATGCGGTCTAACCGCCGACCCGGACGAGGGTCCGCAGCCGCTCCAGGGTGGCGGGGCCGATCCCCGGGACTTCCAACAGTTCCTCGACGCTGCGGAAACGCCCCGCCGTGCTCCGGCGCTCGATGATCCGCTTCGCCAGGGCCGGTCCGATGCCCGGAAGCCGTTGCAGCTCCGTCTCATCGGCCCGGTTGATGTCCACGGGTCCAACTCCGGCCGGGGCGGCCGAACCGCTTCCCGCGGGGGCGCCTCGCGTGGAGCCGGCATCCGGCAACGCGATATGCGACGTCATCCGCTCCAGCGTCCGCGGCCCGATTCCCGGTACGCGGGCGAGGTCCGCCACGGTGCGGAAGGGCGCGCGCTCGCGCTCGGCAACGATCCGGGCCGCCACCGCCATCCCGACGCCAGGCAGCCGCGCGAGTTCGTCCACGGGCGCGGTGTTCGGGTCGATCCGCTCCGTCGGGCCCAGCGGCGTGCTCCGCCGCTCCCGGGCCGCCCGGTCGGCGTCCACCGCCATCTCCATCGCGGCCAGGTCGAGCGCGGCCAGCTCCGGCTCCAGCTCCGGTGCACGGTCGAGCATCCGCGCCGTGGCGGCGAGCACCATGAGCAGGGCCAGGAAGCCGAGCACGCGGGCTTCGTCGGTGCTGAGTCGCATGGGATCGCGGCTCCGGGCCGCGCGGTCATCCCCCTCTGCGAATCAACTCCAGCAGGACCCTCCCCACCGCCTCCAACCCCTCCGGCCCGGTGTTCTCCAGCACGTCGTCCAGCGTGTGCCAGTAGCGGTTCCCGGGCCCGTACTCGAAGTCGATGATGTCTACGGTCGGGATCCCCGCGCGGTTCAGGGGAACGTGGTCATCCATGACGTACGGGCCGGGCGAACGCCGGAACCGGTGCCCGTAGCCGATCTCCGCCGCCGCGCGCCAGACGCGGTCCACCACCTCGGGCGCGTACTGCCGCGAGTACCCCTCTTCGGGGAAGAGCGGATCCAGGTCCGCGACCATGTCCACCACCACCCCGTAGAGCGGCCGGTAGCCGGGCGGCAGATGGTTCGCGAAGTACGTGGACCCCAGGTACATCTCGCCGGGCCCGTAATCCTCGCCGTCGACCAACAGTATGTCGACGCCGATCGGAGGGGAATGGCGGGAAAGGACATCCGCAAGATGCAACAGGACGGCGACGCCGCTCGCACCATCGTTCGCGCCCGGGATCGCCTCGCGCCGACGCTCCGGATCCGTCTCTTCGTCCGCGGTCGGCCGGGTGTCCCAGTGAGCGACGAAGAGCAGCCGCGTCGGGTCCGAGGGCCGGAACCGCGCGAACAGATTGTACAGGACGATCGTATCCCCGCCGCTCGTCCGGTGCGTGAACCGCTGGACCTCGAGCGTGTCGGCCCGCGGCCGGAGATACTCCCGCATCCACTCGAGCTGCGCGGCATGGCCGGGCGAGCCCGGAACCCGCGGACCGAAGGCGACCTGCCGCTCCAGCAGCGCGTAGGCCGCGCGGCCGTCGAACACCGCCCAGGACGCCGCGGTCCGCACCCCGCGCTCCTGGCCTCCACCCGGCTTGCAGGCGATGAGCGCCAGCCCCAGCGCGGCAAATACCACGAGCCGTGCGCCGCCCGTCCGAATCCTCACCGGCCCGGCCACCCGCCCGCCCCGAGCGAGCCCGCGGTGAAGTAGAACTGGCCGAACAGCCCGAACTGGAACTGGCTCGAGCCGTTCCGGGTCCCCACGAAGTTCTTCTGGTCCGTGTAGCTCATCTGCAGCCCCACGTTCAGATCCGAGATCACGGTATCGATGGTGAGGTTCAGGCTGCGGTTGAGCACGTCGACGATGGGTACGCAGACGGCCGGCTCATCCGCGCTCCCGCCCCGGGCGCGGCACTGCTGCTGGTCGTTGTACGTGTACCGCAGCGACAGCATGACGGGCTGCATGAGCTTGTCTCTCATGTGCTCGGGCGGCATGAACGAAGCCGACAACTGGACCGAATGGGAGTTGCTGCTCGACTCCGCGTCCCCGGTCGCGTCCCGGACCTCGCCCCGCGCCCGGCTGCCGCTGTACGACGCGGTGATCCCCGCCGCGGTGCTCAGACTCACCTGGAGCGGGATCGACCGGTCCCGCCGGATCGTCCGCTGCTCGATGAAACCGCCGAACCGCTCGGTCTCCACCTCCCGCGACTGGAACCCGCTGGTCACGGATACGTGGGTCACATACTGCCGCACGGCCTGGGGGAGCGGAATGGACTGCCACGTGAGGCGCACATCCGGCCAGGTCCGGTCATCGTTGCGCGTGTCGCCCCCGCGCAGGTCGTACGACGTGCCGCCCGCGGTCGCGTAGGCCACGGCGACCTGCATCCCGAGCGGCAGCCGCAGCCCGGACCGGGCACGGAACTGATCCCGCTCCTGCGCGGAGGCGGCCGTGTCGCCCTGAATGATCCGGAAGCTCTCGAGATCGCCGCGGCCGAGCTGATAGCGGAGGCCGGGCATGAAGGTCTCGCGCTCGAACTGCGAGCCGACGGTGGAGGACCAGCTCAGGTCCAACGGCTGCACCGCGCCGATGAGCCGGAACGCCGCGCCCCGGAGCAGCCCCTCATCCGCGCGGCGGGGGCCGAACAGCGCCTGGGCAAGGCCCGTCGGCTCCACCAGGAGCGTTTGCGTGACCTGCCGGGACGCCTGGAACCGGCGCTGCATCACCGCCATGCTGTCCGAGGCGCCGACCGGGATGAACTCCACGTACGACGGGCTCCGGTCCGTCCGGAACTGCGTCGTGTAGCTGAAGCCCGGACGCAGCCAGTCCGTGACCGTCGGCCGGAACGTGATCGACGAATTCACCGAACGCCCCGTCTCCCAGCCGATGTCGGCGCCGGCGAACTTCGCGCGGGCGTTCTCGATCGCCTCGCGCTCGTGCGGCCGCGTCGTCGCCTTCGTGGCGGGCAACAGGTCCCGTGTGCTGTTCACCGCCACGTCCGCGGCCAGGGACTGGAACGGCCGGAACGCGATCCGCGCCTCGTTCGTCAACCCGCGCGTCTCCGATTCCACCGGCGCGATCAGCGTGTCTTCCGGCGTCTCCAGGATCCGGTCGTAGCGATAGGTCTGGGCCTGGTTCCCGAAGTATCCGCTGCTGAAGGAGACGACCTCCGGGCTCCAGCGCAGCCGCGCACCAATGAGCCGCTGGAAGAATTCACTCCGCTCGAGGGACTCCGGTGCGATGCCCCGGAGCACGGACGCGATCACTCCCGGCACCGCGTCGATCTGCCTGGCCCCCGGGGTCCGCGCGTACGTGGCCCGGGCGTTGATCCCCCGCGCCTCGCTCGACGAGACGACGCTGCTCGTGCTCCCGGTGTTGTACCCGAACTGGAGCTGGGTGCCATCCACCAACAGGCCCACCAACGGGTTCGCGGACGGGGTGCGCTTCCGCAGCGACACGCCGATGCGGGTGCTCTCGTTGGAGGTTCGGCGCAGCCCCTGGAGGTGGTCGGCCCGGACGTCGCTTCGCTCGAGGAACGTGGGCTGCATCCCGCCGCGGGTGTGGTTGACCACGACCGGGAGATCCACCCCGAGGGACGAGGGGAGCAGATTCCCCAGCTGGACGCTCGTGGCCACGCTCAGGTCCCCGCGCGACAGATACGACGCATCCTGGTTGAGCTGCCGGAAGTACGCCCCCTGGCCCGAGTACCCCACGCTCGCCGTGATGAAGTCCCCGCCGCGGACATCGAGCGTCAGGTGCCCCGCGAAGCCCGGGTCCGTGACGGCTCCGGCCAGCCGCATGTCGTTGATCCAGACCTCCCCCGCGGGGATCGGCGTCGGACCGGCGTTGTACACCGCGAACGAGATCTCACGCACCGCCGACAGGTTCGGCGCGCGCCCGCGGTCTTCGAGCACTACCGCGTACGCGCTGTCCGCGCTCCAGACCACCAGTGGTTCCCCGTCCGTCCGCGGATTGATGATCAGCTCCTGCTCGGCCAGCGCCCGCAGCTCGAACCACCGTTCGAAGTCGATCACGAGCTCGGGGAGCCAGTCGGAGGGGTCCACGCCCCGGTCGCTGACCGCCTCGCGGAGCGGAGTCTGGAAGAGGTAGTAGTTGCGCTGGTCCGTCCCGACCTTGACGACGAGGCGCTGCGTCCCCTGCGGGCCCCAGTTCCCTTCCCGGGCCACGGCCCACAGCCGGAGCTGCCGGTAGCTCATGAAGTTCCGGGACTCCTGGGGATACCGGAAATAGACCTCGGCCCGCTCGTCCGGCTCGAGCCCCTCGTAGCGCAGCCGGAGCGCCTTCTCGTTGAACTCCGTGGAGCCCAGGCCGAACGCGCTGGTCGGGTCCTGGAGCTGGTCCCGCACGCCGGGCGGCGAGGCGTACGCGGAGCCGTCGGTGAGCCGGCTGACCGGCCCGACCTCGAAGCGGGTGGCGCCCGCGCCGAGTCCCGGCTCGTCGGAGATCAGCCCGGCCATGATCCCGCTCGCATCCCGCTTCGTCCAGCGCGAGCCGATGATGCGGGGGCGGGCCAGCGCCACGATCGTCCCGCCCGACGCCTCGGCGACCAGCGTCATCCGCAGATGCTTCACGTAGCGCCACGACCCGGCGTTCGCGCCCGGCAGTGGAATGGCGCCGCTGCCACGGAGCGGGATCCGGTACAGGCTGAAGACGGTCCCCGTCGCGAGCGTGTCCCGGACCAGGTAGGGCGAGCTCCCGTCGAGCCGGACCACGAACCGGTGGATCGGCCCGTCCGTGGCGTCCAGGAGACCGTTCCCATCCAGGTCCTCGGTGTCGACCCGGCCGTTGTTCCGGGTGCAGTTCGCGTTTCCGTCGCCGAGCGGGAAAGCCCGGTCGAGAGCGCCCTCACAGTCCTGGTCCCAGAGCCCGCGTGCATCGCTCTCGAAAGACCAGATCTCCCGCTCGGAGAGGCGCGCTTCCTCGTCGAGCACGCCGAGGCCCCATTCCCGGCCGTCCTCGTACGTCCCGTTGGTGCGGCCCTCCGCATCGAAGTAGAACGCGTCCTCGCTGACCGTGCCGAAATCGAAGATCAGCGCGACTTCCCGGGACGGGTCGTGCGCCACGTAGAACTCGAAATACTCGCTCCGGGTCATGTCCCGGCCGGTCGTGGACAGCACGGTCGTGAGCGAGCGCCACCGCTTCTCGCCCGGCGCGACGCTCGTGTCGCCCAGCGTGATGTAGAGCACCGGCTCCCGGATGGCGGTCCCGGCCACGTTGATCTGGCGGTCGATCCCTTCCGGCGTGGTCGGGCCCACGATCTGGCCGTCCGCCGACAGGAAGTAGTCCTGCCACGTGATCCGCGCGGCGTTGAAGGACTCCAGCGGCAGCGGGAGCACGTCCAGCGCGCCGGTCGGGTCCTCCATGCGGGAGCCGAGACGCCAGAGGTGGCGGTCGAGCCCGAGGCGGATCTCGTCCGATCCCTCGAAGTCATCCAGGTAGGTATTGCCCCGGGTGTTCGGGTTCGGCAGCGACATCGCCACCTCGCCCGTGAGGTTCGCGGACGACTGGCTCCCGAGCCGGAGGCCCGGCACCTTTTCGAGCACGCGGTCGAGCCAGCCCACGCCGAGGTCCAGCCGGCCGTTCGCGCCGCCCATGAAGATCGCACTCGGCTCCAGCCCGAGCTGCGGCCGGGACATCAGGGACTTCTCCGATTGGTAGAGCCCCATGAAGTTCAGCTCGCCCCGCTGGCCGAGCCGGTAACGGGTGTTCATGCCGAACACGCTCGTCGGCGCGATCTGGAACGCGGCCTTCTGCTCCCACGTGGCCCGGATCTCCGCGTCCGGGTTCGCCGCGAAGAGCCCCTGGGCGTCGCGCAGGGTGACCAGGCCGAGGTCGTAGTCGATCTCGTAGTCGACGTTGCGCTGGAGCAGCTTCCCGTCCACGAAGATCCGCTCGCTCTCCTCACGGATCCCGAAGGCGCCGAGGTTGAAGCTCGAGACCAGCCCCTCGATGCGCACCCGGTACTTGAAGCTGAGACGGAACCTCGAGGCGTTCTCACGGATCACCGGATCCGGGTTGTCGTAGATCGCGGCGTTGGCGTCCGCGCCCAGCACCGCGCGCGCATCCTCCGCGCTGAGCCCTGCGCTCGGCACGGGCGGCGGCTCCGCGAACGGCCGGAGCGTCGGGAACACGATGTACGTGCCGCCGATGCGTGCGTCCGCAGTGCCGCCGAAGGCGTCCCGGCCCGGTTGATAGATATGGGACGCGTCGATCCGGTCCGCGGGCGCATCCTCGTCCAGGCCGAAGAGCTTGAGGTAGGAGATCTGCTGTCCGCCGAACTCGACGAAGGTGCCGCCCGCCGCCAGCTCGCCGAGGGAGATCCGGAGGTCCACGCTCGACGCGTCCACCCCGTTCGAGCTGTCCAGCCGGTAGACGTGATGCATCTCGAAACGCCACGTCGGCTGGCCGGGCTGGTGGACCGCCGCCGGACCGCGCAGCATGCGGAGCTCGGGCGTGGTCCCGGAGGGCGCCTGCTCCGCGTTCGGCGTTCCAATCTGCTCGCCGGTCTCGGTCACGTAGGTGACGGCCAGCGCCTCGTCCGGCCGGAGCGGCTGGCGCAGCATGATCCACAACCCGCTCGGATGCACCAGGTAGTCCTCACCGAGCGTGAGCAGACGAAACGTGCCGGTGTGCTGGATCGGACCGTCGGCCCCCGGGACGCTCCGCGCCACCGCAGGGAAGTAGCCGAGCTGTGCGATCTGCTGTGGGTTCAGGAAGGATGGACGCTCGTCCCGGTAGACCTTCAGGCTCCCGGCCGCGGGCCGTAGGGACGGCGGCGCATCTCCCAGGCGCAGACTGAGAATGTCGATGTGCGGGGAGCCCGCGATGCTGTCCGGGTCGACCAGGAAGAAGAACTGGCCCTTCGCGTAGTCCGCGTCGTCCAGCGCGATCTCGGCGTCCTGCACCAGCCCGGCCTGGCTGCCGCCCGTGCCGCCCAGCCGATACTCGCGGGTGGAGACGTCACCCTTCTGCTGGGCGAACACCGCCTGGAAGTCGAGAGGCCCGAGCTGGCCGGTCGCCTTGAACCCGAAGTTCCCGGCGGGGATCCCCTGGGTGATGTAGCGCGACGACGGGAGCTGGATCGAGACGTCGCCGACCTCCAGCCTCTGGAGGATCTCGTCCTCCAGCCCCTGGTAGTAGACGTTGATGTTGTTCGCCGCGTCGAACTCGCGCCGCTGGTCGTAGTCCACGTTGATGTGGATCCGGTCCGAGATCGTGCCGCCGACCTGGACGCCGAATTGAACGTCCGGTTTGAGCTGCGGGAAGAAGCCCGGGTTGCAGTTGAACTGGATCAGCGGGTTGCACGGCTCGAAGCGCGACCAGTTCCCACCCAGCTCGCCGCGGCCGCTCACGACCATGCCGATGTCGGCGTATTCCCCGACCACGCCCGGGAGCAGCTCTCCGCCGCCCCTGGCCTGGCGCCGGGGGGGTGGGGGCGGGAGGTACGTCACGGTGTCCACGGCCGCGAGCTCGCGCACGATCGAGCGCTGCCGCTGCCAGATGGCATCCCGCCCGGCCGTGAGACGGCTCTCCGTGGCGCGTCGCCATTCGCCCACCCAGTCGGTGTACCTCGGACGCAGCCAGACCAGGTCCGTACCGGGCGGCGGGGGAAAACGCAGTTCGAACGGGGAATCGATGGGCTTGAGCCCCAGCCGCAGCCGGATGTCCGCGGCCTTCCTCGCCGCCGCCGAATCCTCCACTACCGCCGCGCTGTCGGGCCGCGCTTGCGCGCTGTCCACGACTGGCGGGCCTTGCTGGGCCGTCAGCGGTGTTGCGGCGAACAGGAACGGAAGGATCAGCAGCAAGCGGTGACGCATGACTTCCTACTCGGCCCCCGCGGCACGGGCTCGAAGTGGCTTGCGCATGACCGGGCAGCCGGCGGGGCAGACACGCGGGCTTGTCGCAATCGGAACGGCGAAATATAATAACCAGTTAGGGATCGCTCAACGCCCCGCACGCGGCATGGCCGGTCGGCCGGACGGGCCGACTCCGCGCGGCGCTCGAGAACGACCACCCTCGGGCGGAGTCCGCGCCCGGCTCCCGACTCACGGATTCGAGGGTAAGACGATCGGCAGATGCGGATCCTGACGCGATACCTGATCCGGGCCCACATCGGGCCGTTTCTGTTTTCACTCAGCTTGTTGACCGGACTCCTCCTGGTCAACGTCGTGGCCCGCCGGTTCGAGGACCTTGCCGGCAAGGGCCTGCCCGCATCGGTCATCGCGGAAGTCCTGCTCCTCTCGTTGCCCCACATCCTCGCGCTCACCCTGCCCATGGCCGTGCTCGTGGCGGTGCTCTACACCTTCACCCAGTTCGCGGCGGACAACGAGATCACGGCGCTCAAGGCGAGCGGGGTGAACCTGGTGCGGCTGCTCGTGCCGGTGGTCGTCTGCGGCGCCTTGCTCGCGCTCGTGATGGTCTGGTTCAACGACCGGCTCCTCCCGGAAACGAACCACCGGCTCAAGAACCTGCTCGTGGACATCGGGCGCAAGAGCCCGACGCTGGAGCTGAAGGAGCAGGTCATCAACGAGATCCAGGCGGGAGAGTTCCAGACGCGGTACTACCTCCAGGCGCTGGAGATCGACCGGGTCACGAACCGGTTGCGGGACGTGGTCATTTACGACCTGAGCGTACCGGAGCGGGACCGGACGGTCTACGCGGACAGCGGCGACATGGCGTTCAACGAGGACCGCACGGACCTCTACCTCACGCTGTACAACGCGGTGGTGCACGAGGTGAAGTCGACGGAGCGCTCCGCGTTCCGGCGTGACTACTTCGATCGTCACGTGATCCGGATCCCGGGCGTGGGGGACCAGCTCGAGCGGACGCTGGACGAGACGTACCGGAGCGACCGCGAGATGTCGCTCCGGATGCTTGCCGCGGAGGTCGAGACGCGGCGGGCCGAGCTGCGGGAAGTCATCGAGCAGATGCGGACCGCGGCGTCGGAGGCGGCGACCCGGGTGCTGGCCGGGCCCGGCGGGCCCGTCGCGGCCCGGAGCGTCCGGTCCGCGGATCCGAACGGACCGCAGGAGGTGGTCGAGTCGAGCGGCACGGCGCTGGCCGGGCTTCCGGGGATCCGCCCGGGCCAGGCCACGGACGACCTGACTCGCCGCACCTCCTTCGAGATGCGCACGCTGCGCGGCCGCGCGGACATGTTGAACCAGCAGATCAATTCGTTCCTGGTCGAGTATCACAAGAAGTTCTCGATCCCGTTCGCGTGCATCGTGTTCGTGCTGCTCGGCGCGCCCCTGGCCGTGCGCTTCCCGCGCGGCGGCGTCGGCCTCGTGGTGGCCGCATCGCTCGTCATCTTCACGATCTACTACATGGGGCTCATCGGCGGGGAGAGTCTCGGGGACAAGGGACTGGCCGACCCGTTCCTCGTCATGTGGGCGCCGAACTTCATTTTCCTCGGGCTCGCGGCGATCGGGCTCTACAATCTCGGACGGATGGAGGCGACGACGCGGGGAGGCGGCTGGGATGACCTCTTCGACACCCTGCGCTCGGCGCTGACCGCGCCGTTCCGGCGCATCCGCCGTACGCGGGAGGCGGGATGATCCGGATCCTGGACCGCCACGTGGCGTGGGAGTTCACGCGGATCTTCCTGATCTTCGCCCTCACCGCGCCACTCATGTTCATCCTGTTCGACGTGACGGACCGGCTGGACCGCTACCTGGGCCGCGGGATCCGGCCGGCGGACGTGGCGCTCAGCTACGTGTACCAGTACCCGCAGTTCGTGCTCTGGGCGCTGCCCGTGGCCACGCTGATCGCCACGGTCTTCACCATCAACGGGATGTCCCGCCATTCGGAGCTGACCGCGGCCAAGGCCGGCGGCATCAGCTTCTACCGGGTGATGGCGCCGCTGCCGCTCCTGGGGATCGTGTTCACGCTGGTCGGCCTCGGACTCTCGGAGCTCGTGCCGGTCACGAACCGGAAGCGCGCGGAGCTCCTGGGAGAGGTGCGGCGGACGCCGCAGGCGAGGACGGACTTCGTATACCGCGCGGAAGACGGCCGGGTATACATGATCCGGCGACTGGATGTGGCGCAGGCGCAGATCCACGGGATCTCGATGGAGCGGCGTGGCGACGAGCCGCGGATCCCGAGCATCCACGCCGCGGCCGAGCTCGGTACGTACGCCCGGGACGAAGGGTGGACCCTCTACTCGGGCTACCTGCGGTATCTCACCGGGCCGGGCAAGGAGCACACGATGCGGTTCGACCGCATGCGGCCGCTGGGCTTCACGGAACCCCCGGACCATCTCCAGGCCCGCGCCAAGGACCCCGAGGAAATGCGCTACGCGGAGCTCGGGCGGTTCATCGAGGTGCTGGAGCGGTCCGGGAGCCGCCCGTTGAAGCTCAAGGTCGAGCGGGCGCAGAAGATCGCGCTCCCGGTGGCCACGTTCATCATCATCCTGTTCGCCGCGCCCCTGGCCGCCACCACGCAGCGGGGCGGCACGGCCTACGGGATCGGCGTGTCGCTCGCCATCACCATCGTGTATCTGATGCTCTTCCGCGTGGCCGGCGCCGCGGGCGCCACCGGCGCGCTGTCGCCGCTGCTGGCCGCCTGGCTCCCGAACCTGGTGTTCGCCGCGGGCGGCCTGGTGCTGCTGGCCCGGGTGAAGACGTAGCGGCCGTCAGTCCAGCCGCCCCCACGCCGCCGCCGCGCCGGGCGTGATGTGCCCCGTGTAGACGATCTGCGCGGGGCCGCGAAGGCGGAGCGCGCCGTCGTCGCCTGCCTCGATCCGAACCTCGCCCCCGCGCATCTCGACGGTCAGCTCCCGGCTCTCGACCAGCCCGAGCCGGAGCGCGGCCGCGGCCACGGCGGAGGCGCTGGACCCGGACGCCAGCGTCTCTCCCACGCCCCGCTCGTAGATCCAGGCCTCGATCCGGTCCGGCCCCGCGATCCGGGCGAACTGCACGTTGGTCCCGTGGGCGAACGCCGGATGGCCGACGAGCTGCGGAGCCCGCCGCAGGAAGTCGTCCCGCCGCAACTCATCGACGAACACCACGCAGTGCGGGTTCCCCAGGGAGACCACGTTGACCACCGCCGTCTCCCCGCCCTCCAGCTCCAGCTCCACGCCGAGCGCCTCCCCCTGGACCGGCCGGAAACCCACGCTCTCGCCACGGAAGGACGGCCGGCCGATGTCCACCACCACCTGGAGGACGCCGTCCCGGTCCGCCGTCTCCACCTGCATGGTGACCTGGTCCCGGGCGAGCCGGACCTGGAACGGCTCATGGGTGACGACGCCCCGGCCGAACAGGTACGCGGCGAAAATCCGGAGTCCGTTCCCGCTCTTCTCCGCCTCGCTGCCGTCCGGGTTGAAGATCTGGAGCCGGATCGGGTCCTCATCCAGATAACCGACCAGGACCCCGTCCGACCCGGCGCCGTAGTGCCGGTCGCAGAACGCGCGCGCCCGGGCCGGCGTCATCGGCCACGGCAGCTCCGCGGCGTCCACCACCAGGTAGTCGTTGCCCAGGGCCTGACCCTTCGCGAAGGGGACTCCGTTCATTGCGTCGCTCCAACGGAGAACGTTCGAAAGAATGCGACGGCGAGCGCCCCCGCCCGCGAGGGCGCCCGCCCGTCACCCGCTCGTCCGGCGGCCTTCACTCCTCCTCCGCAGCAGCCACGTCGATCCCCGGAAGATCCCGGAGCACCTCCAGGGCGTACGCCACCCGGCCGAACGGCGCGCTGACCTGGATGCCCTGCACGTACGTGCGGACCCGCTCGAACATTTCCCGGGCGATGGCAATACCCTCCGCCAGGGCGAACTCCGCGCCCCGCTCGTTCGCGCGCCGCATCCGCCGGAGGATCTCCTCCGGCATCACCACGCCCGGCACCTCGTTCGCCAGGAACTCCGCGTTCCTCACCGAGACCAGCGGCCAGATCCCCGCCACGATCGGAACCCGGATCCCGCGGCGGTCGAGCTCGTCAATGAATCGGATGAGCTGCTCCGGGTCGAAGACCGGCTGCGTGATCGCGTACTCCGCCCCCGCCTCGACCTTCCAGTAGAAGCGGTTCAGTTCGTAGTCGAGATCGGACGCCGCCGGGTTCGCGCCCACGCCGATGGTGAACGACGTCGGCGCGCCGATGGGGTTGCCGCCCGGATCCACCCCCCGGTTCAGCCGGCTGACGAGGTTCGTCAGCCCGATGGAGTCGATGTCGAAGACCGCCGTGGCCTGGGGGTACGGCCCCATCTTCGGCGGGTCGCCGGTGATGAGCAGCAGGTTGCGGAGCCCGAGTGCGTGCGCGCCGAGCAGGTCCGACATCATGCCGAGCAGGTTCCGGTCCCGGCAGCAGTAGTGGACCACGGCCTCGATCCCGACCTCCTTCTCGACGAGCACGGACGTGGCGATCACGCCCATGCGCATCTGGGCGCGCGGGCCGTCCGGCACGTTCACCGCGTCCACGCCCGCGCGGCGGAGCATGCGCACGCCGGCCAGCATCCGCCCGGGGTCCGCGCCCCGGGGCGGCACGATCTCCACGCTGGTGACCAGCTCCCCCGCCGCGATCTTCCGCCCCCAGTTGGAACGCTCGGCGAGCGGCACCACGCGGGCGTCGGCGGCCGGCGTCTCCGCGGGCTCCACCCGGATCCGGCTCCGCACGGGCGAGGCGGCGCGCACCGCATCCGCGATCCGCCGTACGTGCTCGGGCGTGGTGCCGCAGCATCCGCCCACGAGCCGCGCCCCCGCCCGGATGAGCCGCTGGGCGTACTTCCCCATGTACTCCGGGGACGCCATGTACATCTGCCGGCCCTGGACCTCGCGGGGCAGCCCGGCGTTCGGCTGGGCCGAGAGCGGTCGGCCCGTGACCCGCGCCATCTTCTCCAGCGCCGTGAGCACGCCGTGCGGCCCGACCGAGCAGTTCAGGCCGATCACGTCCGCGCCCCACTCGTCCAGCTTCGCGGCGCAGACCTCCGGCGCCGTGCCGTAAACCGTCAACCCGTTCTCCTGGACGGTCATCTGGCAGACGACGGGGAGCGTGGTGACGTCCCGCACCGCCAGGAGGGCCTGCCGGATCTCCTCGAGGTCGCTGAACGTCTCCAGGATGAGGAAGTCGACCCCTCCCTCGACCAGCGCCTCCACCTGCTCCCGGAAGAACTCCCGCGCCTCGTCCCGGGACGTCGGGCCGAACGGCTCGATCCGGATCCCCAGCGGCCCGATGGACCCGCCGACCAGCGCCGCGTCCCCCGCCGCCTCCCTGGCCAGGACGGCGCCGCGTTCGTTCAGCTCCGCGACCCGGGACTCCAGCCCGTACTGCGCCAGCTTGACCCGGTTCGCGCCGAACGTGTTCGTCTCCACCAGCTCCGCGCCCGCCTGGATGTACGCGCGGTGGATCTCCCGGACCAGCTCCGGCTCCAGGGCGTTCAACTCGTCGTAACACCGGTTGATGAACACGCCCTTGTGGTAGAGCATGGTCCCCATGGCGCCGTCGAAGACGTGGGGCCGCCCATCGGCCAGGAGCTCGAGGAACCGGCTCATGGCGCCACTCCCCCGGCCGCACGGCGCACCCGCCGGGCCCGCCGGTCGGATGGCGGCCACACGCCGCGGGCGACGAACGAAACCGAACCCCGCGCGCCCCGCCGAGCGCCCCGGCCGCGGCCGCGCACGACGTCGTCACACACTGAAGTACTTTGCCTCCGGATGGTGGACCACCAGCGCCGCGGTCGACAGCTCCGGCACCAGGGAGCCCGCTTCGGTCAGGTCCATGGACAGACGCTCCCGCGCCGGGAGGAGCCGGAACACCAGCTCGTGCTGGCGATGGTCCGGACACGCACCGTAGCCCCACGAGTAGCGCAGCCCCCGGTCCGCCGGGATCCCCAGCTCGCGGCGGATCAAGCGGTGCACGTACTCCGCCGCGGCTTCGGCCAGCCGCACGCCGAACCCGTGCAGGTAGTAGCCCTCCGAATAGTCCCCGCCCTTCATGAGCGCATCCGAGCGCTCGAGCAGCCGGTCTCCCACCGTCACGATCTGGAAGGCGACGACATCCCGGCGCCCTTCCTCGCGCGGCGCGAAGTAGTCGGCGAGGCAGAGTCCGTCGCGGTCCTGCTGGCGCGGGAACGCGAACCGCGCGAGCTCCCGCTCCGGCTCGGCCGGATCGAACACGATCAGGTCGTTCCCCTCCGATGCGGCCGGATAGAGCCCGTACGCGGCCTTCACCGTCAGCCACCCGCCGGCCAGCACCTCCTGCTGGTAGCGGCGCAGCCGCGGCTCGAATTCGTCCCGGACCAGCCGCTCCCACTGCTCGCCCTTCGCGTTCTTCGCGCCCCAGTGCAGCCGATAGAGGGTGTTCAGGTCGATCAGCTCGAACAGCTCCGCCAGCGGGAGACGCTCCAGCACCTTGACGCCCAGGAACGCCGGCGTCGGGATCTCGACGGCCCGCGACGGCCCGCCCGGTCGCTGCGCCGGACGCACCGCCCGCGCCTCCAGCTCGGCCCGCCGGGCGATCCCTTCCCGGACCTCCCGGTGCCGGCGTGCGATGAATTCGTCCCGCGTCGCCGGATCGACCAGCGCCTCGATCGTGGCCAGCCCCTCGAACGCGTCCTTGCAGTAGAACACGCCCGGGCCATAGAGCGTCCCCCCGGGCTCGTCCACGAACGAGGCCGCCCGCACGAACGACGGGTTGATCGCCGCCCCGCCCACGAGAACCGGGAAGTTCAGCCCGCGGGCGTGCAGCTCCTGCACGCACAGCGGCATCTGCCGGGAGGTGGAGACGAGCAGCGCCGAGAGACCGATGGCGTCCGCGCCGACCTCCACCGCCTTCTCGATGATCGTGTTGATCGGGACCTGCTTGCCGAGGTCGTAGACCGTGTAGCCGTTGTTGGCCAGGATCGTGTGCACCAGGTTCTTCCCGATGTCGTGCACGTCCCCGAAGACCGTGGCCAGCACGACCTTCCCCTTCGTCTCCCCCTCGACCCTGTCCAGGTACGTCTCCAGCCGCGCCACCGCGCGCTTCATCGCCTCGGCGGACTGGAGCACGAACGGCAGGATCAGCTCGCCCGCGCCGAACCGGTCGCCGACCTCCTTCATCGCGGGGAGCAGCACGTTGTTCAGCACGTCCACGCCCGCCTCGTGACGCGTCATGCCACGCTCCGCCACCCGCCGCCCGATGGCCGCGTCGACCAGCTCTTCGATCCCCTCCTTCTTCCGGTGCACGATCTTCCAGTGCACCGCTTCATCCGGCTCCATCCCCGCGGTCGGGTCCGCGGCCTCCGCCACCTCCGCCCGGTGCGCCTCGAAGTACGCGATGAACCGCGCCAGCGCGTCGTCCCGACGGTCGAAGATCAGGTCGTCCGCCAGCGCCCGCTGCTCCGCGTCCAGCTCCGCGTACGGGATCACGTGCGCCGGATTCACGATCGCCATGTCGAGCCCGGCGGCCACGCAGTGGTGCAGGAACACCGAGTTGAGCACCGCCCGGGCGTGCGGCGCGAGGCCGAAGGAGACGTTGGATACGCCCAGGACCGTGAGCACGCCCGGCAGCCCCGCCTTGATCCGCCGGATCCCCTCCATCGTTTCCACCGCCGAGCGCCGGTACTCCGGATCACCCGTGGCGAGGGTGAAGGTCAGCGCGTCGAAGATCAGCGCATCCGGCTCCAGCCCGTACTCCCGGGTCGCAATGTCGTGGATCCGCTTCGCCACCTCCAGCTTGCGCTCCGCGGTCCGGGCCATCCCCTGCTCGTCGATCGTGAGCGCGATGACCGCCGCGCCGTGCTCGACCACGAGCGGGAGCACCGCGTCCACCCGCTGCCGCCCGTTCTCCAGATTGATCGAGTTCACCACGGCCCGGCCCGGGTACTGCTCGAGCGCGGCCTCCACCACGTCGACTTCGGTCGTGTCGATGACCAGCGGCGCATCCACCCCCTGCGCCAGGAGCTTCACCAGCCGCCGCATCTGCTCGGCCTCGTCCTGCCGCTCGGTCAACGCCACGCACACATCCAGGAGGTGCGCGTTCCCCTCCACCTGCTCCCGCGCGACCTCCAGGATCCCGTCGTAGTCCTCCGCGAGGAGGAGCCGCTTGACCTTGCGCGAGCCCTGGGCGTTCACCCGCTCGCCGATCAGGGTGGGCGCCGGGACCTGGACCAGCGACGTGGCCTTCATGGCGCTCGCCACCCGCGGGACCCGCTCCGCCGTCCGCGGCAGCGGAGCACGCCCCCACACCCGTGCCACCACCTCCCGCAGGTGCTCCGGCGTGGTGCCACAGCACCCGCCCACGATGGACGCGCCGAACCGCGTCACGAACGCCTCGTGCGCCTCGCCCAGCTCCTCCGGGGTCAGCGGGTAGACCGCCGTGCCGCCCTCGTTGTACGGGATCCCGGCGTTCGGTATCACGCTGACCGGCAGACGGGAGTGCTCGCAGAGGTACCGGACCGCCTGGCGCATGTGCTCCGGACCGGTCGAGCAGTTCAGCCCGATCACGTCCGCCCGGAGCGCCTCGATGGTGACCATGGCCGCGCCGATGTCCGTGCCCAGGAGCATGCGCCCGGACGTGTCCAGCGTGACCTGCACCTGGATCGGGAGCACGACGCCGAGCTCCCGGAACGCCCTCCGGATCCCCGCGACCTGCGCCTTGACCTCCAGCATGTCCTGGCTGGTCTCGATCAGGAGCACGTCCACCCCGCCCTCGATGAGCCCGCGCGCCTGCTCGGCGAACACGTCCGCCAGCTCCCGGAACGTGATGGCGCCGAGGGTCGGGTCCGACGTACTCGGCAGGTAGCCGCTCGGCCCGATGCTCCCGGCCACGAAGCGCGGCCGGTCCGGGGTGGCGAACCGGTCCGCGACCCGCCGGGCGAGGGCCGCGGCGGTGCGGTTCAGTTCGAGCACCCGGCCCTGGAGGCCGTATTCGCGCAGGGTCAGCCGGTTCGCCCGGAAGGTGTTCGTCTCCACCACATCGCACCCCACCTCGAGGAACGACGCGTGGATCGACTCGATGGCGTCCGGCCGCGAGAGCACGAGGTGGTCGTTGCACCCATCCAGCCCCGGCCCGCCGAAGTCCGAGGCGCTCAGGCGCAGCGCCTGGATGCTCGTGCCCATGGCGCCGTCGAAGACCAGGATGCGGCGAGCGAGTGTCGCGAGGTACGGGCTGTCCGCCATGGGCGTCCGTTCTCCGGATGAAAAAAAGCCCCACGGGCCGGATGGTCGTGCGGGGCTAACAATGGCCGTGGGAATCCATGGCCTACGGCAAGTTGTCACCCGGCACTTTAGACCTTTGTTTCGGCGGTCGGCCGCCCTGTGGAGGCGGCCCCGCCCGGCGGTGGCAAGCGGCCCCAAATCCGTCCGCCGTGACAGTCTTCGGCGTCGAATCTATCCGCGGCGCCGCGGCGGAGTCAAGGTCGTCATGCCCGTCACGACCGGCCGCATGGCTCGCGGCTTGCCACGATGACCCGCGACCGGAAGGGGTCTATGGCGAAGCAGTTCGCGTTTCTGGAGACGTGCGGGCCGGCGCACCGCGCCCAGGAGCGGCGCATCATCGCCACGGGCAGACCCGGGCTGCGGCTGCGCTTCTACCCGGGCGTCCCGCCGGACCTGCGGGCGGCCTTGAAGCGGTTCGCGGCGTGGCTCCGGCGGGAGCTGGTGCTGCGGCACCCCGTGCGGGTGACGGTCGTGCCCCAGGCGACGGTCATGGGCCTCGACGGCGCGCCGGGATGGGGCGTGTTTCTGATCCCGTCCGACGAGTACGCGCCGGGCGACGTGGTCCGGATCTATCTCGGCGGGGGGGCGGTCGAAGCGCTGGAGACCCGGCTCGGCTTCTCGCGCGCGGACGCGATCGGGAAGGTGCTGCACGACCTCGCGCACGAGCTGGTGCACTACGAGCAGTGGCGGGACGCCCGGGAGGTCTGCGAGCGGGGCGTGAACCGCCGCGCGGCCGCGCTGGTGGCGAGGTTCCTGGCGGAAGAGGGCGGCCGAGCCGAACCGTCCGGCCCGGTCTAGACCCCGCCCTCCCCCGCGACCATCGCCTCCATGGCTTCCGCATCGGCCGGGAGCGCGGCGGTCAGGACTTCGTGCCCCTCGGCGGTGACGAGCACGTCATCCTCTATGCGGATGCCCACGCCGCGGAGCGCGACCGGGGCGCTTTCCCGGTCGGCCGGAATGTAGAGCCCGGGCTCGACGGTGAGCACCATGCCGGGTTCGAGGGAGCGGGACGCAGCGCCGGCCATGTAGTCGCCCACGTCGTGCACGTCCAGCCCGAGCCAGTGGGAGGTCCGGTGCGGGAAGTACGGCTTGTACTCCGCCTCCCGCTGCTCGAGCGCCTCCGGGGAGCCGGAGAGGAGGCCGAGCTCGACCAGCCCGGCGAGGAGCGTGCGCAGCGCGGCCCGGTGCACATCCGCCACGGTGGCGGCCGGGCGCACGGCGCGGATCGCGGCGTCGCGGGCAGCCAGGACCACGTCGTACAGCTCCCGCTGTTCCCGGGTGAACCGGCCGCTCACCGGGAAGGTCCGGGTGATATCCGCGCAGTAGCGGCGGAAGCGGGCGCCTGCGTCCAGGACCAGCAGATCCCCGGCGGCCATGCGCGCGGCATTGTCCACGTAGTGGAGCACCGTGGCGTTGTGGCCCGCCGCGGCGATCGTGGGGAATGCGACACCGTCGGCGCCACGTTTCCGGAACGCCGCTTCCACCGCGGCCTCGACCTCCCACTCGCCCGCGCCGGGGCGGATCGCACGGGCGGCTTCACGGAACCCGTCGACCGTGATCTCGGCCGCGCGCCGGATCCGCGCGAGCTCGTCCTCATCCTTGATGAGCCGCATGGGATCCAGGATCGCGCCCGGATCGATCAGCGCGTTCGGGCCGCGGCCGGTGCGAGGCCGCGTCTTGCGCGCCCGGACCAGGATCCTGCGCACGAGGGTCTCCAGATCCTCGCGCCCGGATCCGAAGCGGAAGTACACGCGATTGGCCCGGGCGAGGATCTTCGGGAGGCGCTCCTCGATCTCCCGGATCGGGTACGCGGCATCCGCGCCGAACTCCGCGGACGCACCTTCGGGCCCGCCACGCGGCCCGGTCCACAGCTCCAGCGCCGGGTCCCGCGGCCGCACGAAGAGCGTGAACGGCGCCTCCGTGTGCGACGGACAGAGCACCGCCACCGCTTCCGGCTCGGTGTAGCCGGTCAGGTAGTAGAGATCCGGATCCGGCTGATAGCGCAGCTCGAGGTCCCGCCCCACGAGCAGCTCGGGGGTCGCCGGGAGCACCATGGCGCCGTCGTCGCCCAACGCCTCGAGAACGCGCGCGCGGCGGCGAGCGTAGCGCTCCGCCTCCCCTCCCCCCGCCGGCCGCGAGCCCGCGGGCCCGGCCGTTCCAGCTCCGTCCCCGCTCATTGCATCGTGGCCCGAATGGCGTCCTCCACCCGCGGAATCAGCTCCGACCAGTCCGCCGACGGCGACTTCGTCACCGTGATGAAGTCCTTGACCATGAAGACGCTGGCCACGCCGTCGATCGCCATCAGCGCCTCGCCCACCGGGTCCCCCGCCGCCTCCGCCGCGCTGAAGTACGACCGCGAGCCCGACTCCACCACCTGCCGGTCGACCACGAACTTCACCGCGTTCGGATTCGGCGTCGCCTGGTGACGAACCATCACGCCCGCCATGATTCCGCCTCCCGTGTCTCGTCAGCGCGGCGAATCCTGGTACTCATCCGGCTCGTCCCAGGACTCGGACCAGAACTGCTCCTCCGCCTCCCGGATCTCGTCCAGATCGAGCGGCTCGGAGAACTCCAGCTCCAGCCGGCCCTCCTCTTCGATCCGGCGGATCATGTCATCCGTCAGGAAGCCGGCCTCGCCGCCGCGCCTGCCGCGCCTCGCGCGGTACACGTAGCCCCCGATGAGCACGAGCACCGCCAGCGCGCCGTAGAAGAACGTCATGATCATCGCAGACCGATTGTAGCGCCCACGGCGCCGCAACGGCAAGCGGCGGGGCGTTGCGTCCTCATCGTACGGCGACGAGGCGACGCCGTCCGGATCCACCATCCCGGAAACACCGGCACGTCGAGCGGGGGCGCCACGCACGGCTCGCCATACGGCCGGTTCGCGAAGCACGGCTGGGCTGGACGTCCCGCAGCGTGCGCCGCCAGCCCGACCCGGGCCGGGATCGAGCTGCCCCCGTAGCGCGGTGCGCTCGTCCGGGCCCGCGCGATCCGGCTCGGCCCCGTTCGCCCCCCGGCCCGGAGGCACCCTGTGCTGGCGCAACGCCATGAGCGGTACGGCCGGGCTTCTCCCCCGTCTTCCCCACCCGAACCGCGCGGAGACCGAACCTCGCCGCCGACCCGGCCAGGCCCGCCGCCGGGCTCATGCGCGCGGTGGACGCTAGGCCGAACGTCGTTGTGGGATGGGACCCGGGATCAGCCGCCCGGCGGGAGCCGCGGCGTGAGGATCCTCCTGGACCAGACCCACCCCCTGGCCGACCACCCTCCCCGCTCGATGACGCCGCCGCGTCGGTGGATTCGGGCGACGGGTCGGCGGACGCGACGTCGCCCGGATCCACCTCGCCGGCCGGATCCGCTCCTAGCACCGACGAACCCGCCGTCTCGCCGCTGGACGCGCCCGGTGCCGACCGCCCGATCCCCGCGAGCCCCCCCCGCACCTCCGGCGGCCTTGGGCTCGGATCTCCGCCTCCTCCTATGATCCTTCGCGCCGCGGGCACCGCGCGCACTGCACGGTGCGCACGGCGGCAGCCGCCGGTCCTCCGCCACGACGGGTCGCGTCCCCTCGAGGGAGGGGAATGCCGGGCAGCCGGCCTCCGATCGCGCCGCCGACCGGCCTGCCCGGTTCGTCCCCCCGCCCGACGCGGGCAGGCAGTCCCACCTAGAGCCCGATCCGATCCGCCCCACCCGGCCTCCACCCACCCCCAGGGGCGTTCCGCCCTCCTCGCCGTCGCGGCGCCGGCCAACGTTGCCTGCGCTACGCCAACCACACCCCGTCCCGCCACCCCAGCGCCGCTGCCGGGAAGCGGGCCCGCGTGCCGGTGCCGAAAGCCGCGCCCGCGCCCACCGTCCAGGGAGCGTCCAACGGAGACTCGCTCCCCTGCCGCACCCACATCCCCCCGATGTCCGAGCCGCTGAAGACCCGCGTGCTGCTAGCCTCCGGCCTGGCGAGCCCGCCCCGCACGCCGGGCTCGAGCCCGCCGGCCTGGCGGAACGTGCCGACGCCGTGGTCACGCAGGCCGCACGAGCATTACGCCGCCTCGCTCAGCCGCTGCTCCTCCCGGCGCTGGCACTCGATGCACAGCCGTGTCCAGGGGACGATGTCCAGCCGCTCGAACGCGATCTCCCGCCCGCAGCTCTGGCACCGCCCGTAGCGCTCCGGCTCCCGGTACAGGGTGCGCAGGGCATCGTCGATCCAGTACAGGAGGCGGCCCTCCTTGCTCCGCAGCAGGAACCCGGTCTCCTGCTCCAGCGTGTCCGTACCCTCATCGGCGAGGTGCAGCGGATAGTTCGTCAACTCGCCGTCATCCCCCTGCGGGGCGATCATCGCCATTTCCTCGAACTGCGCCAGCATGCGCAGCGCCCGCTCCCGTTCCCGGAGCAGCCTGCGTTCGAGGTGAGCGCGCTGTGCCTCCGTCATCCCGTCCTCACGTCCGCTTCGGAACAGTATCGCGGCGATCGCCTGGACTGGACCGCCCATGGATCGCCCCGATGACGGGAGCAACAACCGTTCCCGGTCGGGCGGGCGACGGCGGACACGCGGGCGCCATACCGCATGGCCGGCTGTCCGTCCGGCGTGTGTTACGGCGGGATGCTGTCGACGGGGCGGCCGAGCAGCCGGATCTCGCGGCGGGGTCGGGGCGCGGGGCGCGCCTCTCCGGCCCCGGCGGGCGGCCGTGCGGGCCGCTCCTCCGCCCGCGCCGGAGGCTGCGCGCGCTGCGGCTCCGATCGGGTCGCGGCGGGCACGGGCGTGCCCAGTACCCGCCTGGGGGGCGCGGTGGCCACCGATGGGCGGGCGGGGGCCCCGGGCCGTGCCGACGGTCGGCGCGGGTCCTTGTCATCGAGGGTGCCGGCCAGGATCCGGGGCCGGAACGCGCTCCGCCGCGTCGTCGTGTCCGGCGGCCCGTACTTCGGCTTGTAGAAGCCCCGGGACGCACCGGCGAAAGCATCGTAGCGAGCCAGATCCTCCTCGGTGACATCGGCCAGGAAGGACGGGATGTACGGCGGCGGCGCGGTCGGCGGCATGAGGAACGCCGGGATCGGGTACCGCGCGGCGCGCCGGGCAACGAATCGCCCCTCGCCGTCCGGGTCCCACATTTCCAGCTCCACGATGCCGTCCCGGTCGAGGTCGAACAGGTACTTGCGCGGCGCGCCGCCGTGGTCGAGCACGAAGAAGCGCCCACCCTCCGGCGTTTCCCAGAGCGTGGACAGGATCTCGATCGGCGCCTCGGGCGCGCCGCAGAACGCGCGGCGGCTCCCCACGTAGTTGAGCGCGCCCATGGGCGGCAGCGGCATTTCCGGACGACGGAGCTCCGTCCTGAACACCGGCGGCGGTGGCGGGACCTCGCGCCGCAGCAGGTTGGGATCGACCTGGACGCGGAGCAGCCCGGTCTGGCGGCGGTCCAGCTCGCCCCCGCCGAACGAGTAGAAGATCGTGATCCGGGAGAGCGACTCGGCGTCCGGCACCGGCGCGGGCACGAAGTCGGGCACGGAGTCGGAAAGGGCGATGCAATCGAAGTTCGGGACCACGAGCTCGAGCCAGAGCGTGTCGATCGCCGGGACGATGGTGGGCAGGCGGCCGGGCTCGATCGCCGGGAACGGCGCCGTCAGCTCGTACCGCACGAGCGGATTCCCCACGGCGAGCCGCCCCGGGAGCGGCCTGCCTCGCGCATCGGCGAGGCGCAGGCGGAGCGGGACGCTGAGCTCGAGGTACTCGGGCCTCGCCGCCCGGCCGCCGGAGTTCACCACGGCGAGCACGAGCGGCACCCGCGCCACGGCGCCCAGCTCCGAATCCGAGGTATCGGTCCAGTCGGGCGGGATCTGGATCGACTCCTGGAACTTTCCGTCCCCGCCGAGCGCCACGAGCTGGAGCGCCGGCGGCCTGGATCGCCACGGGAAGAAGATCACGGCCACGACCGCGGCGGATCCGGCGAGCATGATCGACAGGCGACGTCGCCTGGTGAAGCGACCGACCTTGCGAAACATCCTGCCCATGCGCGGCCCGGATGCGCACGCTCCGTGCCGGCGCGGGGCGGGGACGGAGCGACCGGGGGTCCACGGAGCCGGGCTTAGCCTTACAGGTTATGCGGCAAGGAGGCCCCGCCTGACGCGCGGTCGGGACCGACGCAGACGCAGACGCCCTCGCCCGGGCGAGGGTGGTGGCAGAGCCCGGTCCGTCCCGGCCCGGCTACCCGGATCGCCACGCCAACATGGCTCATGACCAACGGTCCGGCGCCCCACGCGGCTCAACCGCATTGCCGCGCGTCACACCGGCGCTTCCAACCGTAATGCACGGCAAGGCGTACATGCTCCGGCTCGGGCGTTTGCGCGCCGGTCTACTCCATCCATGCGCTTGGCGCGTCCGTGTCCGCCGGGCATGGCGCCGACGCAGGGGCCTGCCCCTGCCGCCGGACCGCGCCTCACCCCTGATTGCCGTCCTGCATCCGCTTCCCCGGCCGCCCGTAGTGGTCCCCGCCGATGGGGAGCGCCTGCCGGAACGCCGCGGCCAGCGCCGCGTCATCCATGCGTTCCAGGGCGCCAGGCGCGGTGGCCAGGCGCCGGGGCGGGCGCAGCCCGTCCAGCGGCCGGAACTCCAGGATCTCGATCGGCTCGGACCTCCCCGCCGGCCCATGATCCACCTCGTCCGCGAGCACCCGAACGTCCCATTCGCAGCCGTCCGCCGTCATGCGCCGCCACATGGGCACCTCCTGTTGCACCGGGATTCAGTCCTCCGGCTGCGCGGTCTGCGCGGCCTCGCAGTCTCTCACGGCCGACCGGGCACACGACGCCCGGCACGTGGCCGCCGCGGCCGGGAACCTGGCCGCACCGCCCGCCGCGCCTCCGTGCGGCGGATGCCGTAACCCGCGATGGGATCGGCGCAAAGGCGGTGCCGCGCGGGTTGCCTCCCCTCGCGACCCTCCCCATCTTCCGCATCGGCCCGATACGCAACGGGTTGGCAACCATCCGGGGCGCGGGAGGCATCACATGGGGCGAACCTGGACGGGCCGCATGAACGAGTCGGAGCTGATCGAAAAAGCGAAACGAGGAGACCCCGCCGCGATCCAGGCGCTGTACCGCCGGCACGCGCCCCGCGTCTACGCCACCATCCGGCGCCTTGCCGGCGATGACGCCCTCGCCGAGGATTGGGCGCAGGAAGCGTGGATCCGCGCGATCCGGGCGCTGCCGTCCTTCCGCGGCGACGCCCAGTTCGGGACGTGGATCCACCGGATCGCGGTGAACAGCGCGCTCTACGGCCAGCGCTCGCGAAAGCGACGCGACAGTCGGGAAATGCCGCTCCCCACCACCGTCCCCGTCGAGCCGACCGGGGACCAGACCCTGTTGCGGCTCCGGCTCGAACGCGCGCTCCGCAGTCTCCCGGATGGCATGCGTCAGGTTCTCGTGTTGCACGACGTCGAGGGGTTCACGCACGAGGAGATCGGCGAAATGCTGGGCGTGAACCCTGGCACATCGAAGAGTCAACTGTTCAAGGCGCGGGCCCGTATGCGGCAACTGCTGCGGGCCGTGCCGGAGCCGGTTTCAGGAGAGGAAGTATGTCACACCTGAGTCTCGAAGTCCTCGCCCGGCTCGTGGATGAAGAACCCGATCCGGCGGAAGCGCGGCATCTCCGGAGCTGTGCGCTCTGCCGCGAGGAGCTGGCGGCACTCCGGGAACAGGTCCTGGCGCTCGGCTCACTGCCGGACATCGAGCCCGCGCCGGATGCGTGGCCGGCGCTGGAGGCGAGGCTGATTCGGGAGGGTCTGCTCCGTGCGGACCGCCGGTCGTGGATCCTGCGCTCGACGTCGCTGGTCCGCTTCGCCGCGATGCTCGTGATCTTCCTGGCCGGCGGCCTCACCGGCGCGGCGCTGCGCGGGCCGGTGGCCCCGGCGGAGGAGGCGCCCGGGTACCTGGCGGAGGTCGCCCCGGGCGACGTCGCCCTCGCCGCCTCCGAGGACCCGTGGCTGCGCACCACGGACGCCGACGAACTCGCGCGCGTGCTGCGGGCACGGGAGACCGCGTACATGGCGGCGCTCGCGCGCTACGCCGAGGTCTCGGGCGCCGCCGCGACCCCGGACCCGATCGCCCGGCTGGCCACGCTGGAGAGCATCCTGGCCGCCACGCGGGCCGCGCTGAACGAGGCGCCCGCGGACCCGGTGATCAACGGGTACCATCTGACGGCGCTGGCGCAGCGCGACGCGATCTACCGGCAGCTCGCGGTCCATTCCGAGGAGCCGTGGTTCTGATGATGGGAAGTCGTGCAGTCATGAGGAAGGGATTCGCCCCGGTCGGCCCCCGCGCCCGGCTCATGCCCGTAGCGCTGGCCGTGATCGTCGGGGCGGCGGTGCTCTCCGCGAACGGTGCGGACGCGCAGCAGCCGCCCCGCCGCCCCGCGCCTGCCGCGCAGCCCGCCGGCCAGGCACCTCCCGCGAACGCTGCCCAGCCGGCAATACCCCGGTCCGGTCAACCGGGGTGGCTGGGGATCCGGGTCGATGAATGGGTCGAGGATCCAGGGGCGGGCACCACGATCCTGACCGTCCTCCAGGTGGAGCCCGGATCGCCCGCCGCCCGCGCCGGCATGCGCATCGGCGACCGCGTGGTTCGCATCAACGGGCTGGATGCGAACACGCAATCGCTCCGGGCGCTGACCCGTACGCTCCGCACCGGGGACACGGTCCGGCTCCAGATCCGCCGCGGCGGCAGCGAACGGGAATTGGCGATCGTCGCCGCCGGTCGGCCGGCCTACGTACAACCCGTGCCGGCCGCCGGGATCCAGATCTTCAAAGCGGACTCCGTCGTCCGCGTAATGCGCGTCCTGCTGGACTCCATGGCCCAGTCCATCCAGCGGGCCGCACCCCCGGAGTTCCGGGTGGTCCGCAGCGACTCGATCACCACGATCATCGTCCGACGTTCCGCCCGGGATATGACGGTGGACACGATCCGCTTCGGGCCCGGGGAAGCCGACTGGCCGGGGCCGAGCGTGTGGCGCCAGATCCGCTTCGCGGACTCGGCCCGCTGGACCCCGGCGCAGTTCGATCAACTCCTGCCGATGATGGCCATCGAGCCGGAGCGGGCGCCCCACGCCTACGCCGTACTCACCGAGGTCGGGTTCCGCTCCGTGGCCGGCGCGGAGTTCACCGAGATGAATCCGGGGCTCGCCGCGTACTTCGACGGCGTCACGCGCGGGCTCCTGACGCTGAAAGTGGCGGAGGGCACTCCGGCCGCGCGCGCCGGGCTCCAGCCCGGGGACGTGATCATCGCCGTGGACGGGCGCTACATCGGAACCGTGTTCGATCTGAGGGCGGCGCTCGCCCGCAGCGGCGAGGAGGGGCTCCGGGTCGAGCTGATCCGCAAGGGCGTCCGGCACGAGATCCGGCTGGCGGGCAGGCGCTGATCCCACCCGCGGCCCCGCTCAGGCGACGCCTACGGCCTCGAGGACGCGGCGCGCCGCACGTTCCCCGCTGCGCACCGCTCCTTCCACGGTCGGCGCCACCAGGTAGTCCCCGGCGAGCGCGAGCCGCGGGGGCAGCCACGCCGGGTTGAAACGGCCGAGCCGCGTCAGGTAGCCGGGGTAGAAGATCGTCCCGCCCTCGGGGAACCGGTAGAGGCGCGCGGCCGTGATCCACCGGGAGACGCCCGGGAATGCCCGCTCCACGGCCGGGACCAGGAGTTCGCCTGCCTGTTCCGGTGTGCCCTCCGCCACCCTTGCCGCCACCGACGGCGCCGGGAACACGAGCACCAGCCCCTTCCCTTCCGGGACGAGCCCCGGCGCCTTCCGTTCCTGCACACAGAGCGCGACCGCCCGGTCGCCCGGCGGCTCGATCCGTGGGAACGAGAGCCCGAAGTACGACGCCGGCGTCGGCCGGTCCAGCGCCAGCGCCAGCGACGCCGTGGGCTGGGTCCGCACTTCCCGCAGCCAGGCGCCGGCCTCGCCGTCCAATCCGGTCAGGCGCAACCCCTCGGCGGCCGGTACCGCCAGGATCACCGCGTCATGGGACGTATCGCCCGCCTCCGTGCGCACCGTGGCCCCCGCCGGATCCATGTGCACGGCCTCCACGACCGCACCGACGCGGAACGCCCCGCCCCGGGCCTCCACCGCGCGCCGCACCGCCTTCGCCAGCTCACCCGTCCCGCCCAACACCGCGTACACGGACACGTCCAGCCCCGCCCGGGCCAGACCGTGGTACATCCCGGCGCTCGTCTCCTCCGGCGTGGCCCCGTAGTACGCGCTGAGTTGCGGGTAGGCGAGGTATTCGACGAAGTCCTGGCCGAGCTCGCGGCGGCCCCAGTCCGCGATCGACTCCCGGTCCAGCCCGCCCTCCGCGGCCAGCGCCGGTTCGTTCGGGTCCAGGTGCGCGGCGTTGCGGGAAAGGAACCCGAGATACCGGCCAGCCAGGCGCAGCTTCAGACCGGTCGGCAGCGCGGACGAGGTGGCCATGCTGGCGACCGAGCCGTACGTCAGCACGTGCGCCGATCCCCGACGCCAGAGCGCGTCCTGCCCCGGTGACCGGACCAGCAGCCCGCCCGCGCCGACCTCCTCCGCAAGCCGGAACGTGCGGCGGTAGTACGACCCCAATAGCTGGACGGCTACGTCCACCCGGCCGCCCGCGAGGTCGTCCGTGCGCATCCGCCCCCCGACCTCCGCCCGCCGTTCATACACCGTGACCGCCACGCCACGCGTGACCAGCGCCCACGCCGCAGCCAGCCCGGCCGGACCGGCACCCACGACTCCCACCGACGCGCGTTCCGACATGACCCCCCGGGGCTACCCCTGCTCGGCCTCCACCACGGCCGCGCCTTCCTCGGCCGTTCCGTTTGACGACGGGTGAGCCGGGATCCGCACCACGAACACGCTGCCCACCCCCGGCTCGCTCTCCACGGTGACGTCGCCGCCCAGCAGGCGGGCGAGTCGGCGCGCAACGCTCAGCCCCAGACCCGTCCCGCCCGCCCGCCGGCTGGCCGACTGCTCGACCTGCCAGAACGGCTCGAAGATCCGCTCGAGCTGGTCCGGCGCGATCCCGATCCCCGTGTCCCGGACCCGGAACACGACCTCGGCCCCCTCCTGCCACGCCTCCAGACTGACCTCGCCCCGATCCGTGAACTTCACCGCGTTCGACAGCAGGTTCAGCAGGATCTGCCGCACCTTCGACGGGTCCGTCTCGATCCGGATCGGCTCCTCCGGCGCCCGCACCCGGAAGTTCAGCCCCTTGTCCAGCGCCACCGGGCGAATCAGCACGGCCGTCTCGTTCACGAACTCCTGGAGCTCCACCCACTCGAGCTGCACCCGTTCCCGCCCCGCCTCCATCCGCGAGAAGCTCAGGATCTCATCGATCAACTGCAACAGGTGCATCGCGCTCGCCAGGATGTGCCCGAGCTGGTCCCGCTGCTCCTTGTTGAGCGGCCCCGCGATCTCCGCCTCGAGCAGGTCCGTGCACGCCACGATCGTGGTCAGCGGCGTCTTCAGCTCGTGGCTCATCACCGCGAGGAAGTCGGACTTGGCCTTGCTGGCGGCGAGCGCGGCCTCGTAGAGCCGCGCATTGTCCACCGCGAACGCGGCCCGGCGCGCGAGATCCTCCGCGAACGCGAGGTCGGCGGCCCCGTAACGTCGCCCCGAATCCGTGAGACCGAGCACCATGGCGCCCACCGTGGCGGTCTGCCCCGTGAGCGGCACCACCATGTACGAACGCGGCGCGAAATCCGCGAGCTGCTCCGCGGCGGCCGGATCCTCGCACAGGAGGTCCGGCACGTCCCGGATCACGTCCGTGACGAACTCCGGCTTCCCGGACCCGATCACCCGCGACACCGCGTTCCCCTTGCTCCCGACCGGCGGAGGGTGCCGGGCGGCCACTTCCTGCACCACCGACACGAGCGCCGGGTCGATGTGCGCCGCGGCCGCCAGCCGGATCCGGGACCCGTCTTCCTCGAGCAGGTAGATCAGGCAGTAATCCGCGAAGGCGGGAACGTGCAGGGCGGCGAGGTTGGCCAGGGTGACGTCATAATTGAGCGACGCCGCGAGCGCCCGGCTCGCCTCCGAGAGGAACGCGGACCGGCGCTCCGCCGCCTCCGCGATGGCCCGCGTCGTCCGGTCCCGGACCCGTTTCCGGTCCACGACCCCGTTCAGGTACGCCGACACCATGGCCACCGCCGGCGTGGCCACGGCAACGACCCAGAACCGGTCGAGACTGGCATCGTCTAATCCGCCGGACGATCCCTGGAGGAGGCGTGCGCCGTACAGCACCGTGATCGCCGCGCTGGCGAGCCCGGGGATCAGTCCCCCGCCGAACGCCGAATAGATCACGGCGAGCACCAGGAGCACGCTCACGTCCGCCAGCGGGTCGGCCCATCCCAGGCGCAGCTCCGTGAGCGCCACGAGCAGCAGCGTCAGCGCAGGTCCGCTGAGCTGCCACAGGAGACGGATCCGGTCCCGTCCGCGCCCGGCACGGCCCGCGCCCCCGCTGACCGTCAGATCCTCGGCGCGCGCGTTCCCACCGGCCGAAGGCAACTCTTGCTCGGCCGCATGCAGCTCCGGCGTTCTCCAGATCACCATGGTGCCGTGACGCCTCGAGGTGCATGGATCCAGAACCGGCCCCCGCCCTGGACCACGGCCCCCGCATCACCCCGCGCGATGTCGCGCGCCCGCCGGTCGGTCGAGACTAACTTCACGTCCTGACCGCGTTCCAGCAAGAGTGCCGTGCCCCGCGCACGGCCCGCCGCGCCCGCCGGGATCTCACTGCCAGAAGAGGAAACGCGCCCGCCGCTCCCGGTACTCCACCGCGTTCATCCGGAAGCCGAGCCGCACCTCCCGCCGCCGCCCGCCGATCACGACCGGCACCAGGAGCTGGTACTCGCAGTCGTCGCACAACGCCACCATCGGCTCATCCACGCCGATCTCCCGGAAGCTGGCCGGGAGCAGCGAGCGGGTGACCACTCCGCCCGGTGCGATGTGCTCGTACATGCGCTCCGGCGGGGCGGGGATGCCCTCCATCGAGGCGCCTGTTTCCGCCTCCGGCCGCAATGCGCCCGGAGCCGACCCTTCAGGCGCCCCGTCCGCCCCCACCGGAACCAGCGCCAGCGTGTCCCCCTCGGGCTGCACGAGCCGAACACCGGACCAGTCCACCTGCACCGGCTCCGAGCCGCCGTTCTCCACCGCGATCCGCGTGTAGAGCTGGTAACGCCCGGCGATCCGCCGCCGCCCCGCCTCGTTCGCGTACGGGAACACCGCAGGGGGGCCCGCCTGCACCCTGACCCCCTCCACCTCCGCGGCCAGCCGCCCCTCCCGCCCCTCCCGCCCCGACAAGGGCGACGCCTCGTAATCCTCCAGTCTCGTCGCCACGCACCCGCCCGCCACCGCCAACAACCCGAGGATCGCCAGCCACCCGCGCATCTGCTCCGGTCCGCCTCCCGCCCGGTCCGCCGTGCCACCCTTCTCCCCGCGCCGGGCAGCGGCCACCGTACGTACGGCCGGCCCGCACGCCCTGCTTCATTCCATCCCGACGCCCGGTCGCAGAATCCGCGCCCGACCCCATGACGCCAAAGAAAAAGCCGCAGGCTCATCACCCGCGGCTCTATCCCCTCCACACGGCCACGCCTTCACGCAGCCGACTTCTTCCAGCGACCGAACGGCAACGTCGGAACCGGCCGCACCTTGCCACCCCAGATGAACGCCGCAATCACCGGGCGCCCCAACGGCTCCGCCCGATCCTGGATCACGATGCCCGGCGGATCTTCCCTCCGGGTCCCTGGCTTCGTTGCCTCGTACGACTCAGGCATCGGATTGTCTCCAATGAACGTCACGCTATGCGCCGGCGTGCACCGACGCGCGCTCCGTATAGAGCACTTTGCGTACCGGTTCCGGACAGACAAATGAAGTGATTGCGAATCAACAGGTTGGAAGGAACGGCGACGGCCGCCGACACGACGAGCGTACCCTTTTTCGGTCACTCAGCGTATCGATTCGACACGCCCGGCACCCCGAAATCGGTCACTCCACGCCGTCACCGCCCGCCCCCTCGCGCTGGCGGCGAACCCAGGTGCGGTAGCTCGGGAGACCCAGACGCCTGTAGATGAGCGCGTCCACAGCGTCCCGCAGGAGGATCTCGGTCAGCGGGTACTGCCCGTCCTCGGAGCTGAACAGCTCCTGAACGGCGAGGTCGGCCAGGGCGAGGAGTTCATCGCGCGGGAGGGACGCTTTGTACTCCTCGATCTGCTCCTCGATCCATTCGAGGTAGAGCTGGCGCATGGAAGCGGGGGACCTGGCCATCGGAGATCAAGAGTAGCCGCGGCCCCGCGGGGAAACAAGGTTCGGCCGGCGGCTCCGGGCGGCGTGGAGGGGGAGCGGAGCCGTTCGGGTGCGGCTCAGTGCGGCGCGGCCAGCAGGCGGCGGATCTCACACTCGCAGCGCGCGCAGAATGCCGGCCCCTTGCGGTCGGTGTCCTCGATCGTGTTCGAGAAGTGCATGACGCAGTGCGGGTCCGGGCAATGGTCGAGGCCGGCCACGTGCCCGAGCTCGTGGACCGCCTCGATGAGGGTGCGGCGGCGGAACTGATCCTCGTCGTGGGGCAGGCCGTAGAAGCCGGGCCGGAGCCGGGCGAGGCCGATGATCCCGCAGCATCCGCCCACGGTCGCCTGTCCGAAGATGAAGGTGAGGCCCGGCACGAACAGGTCGGCGTCGGCGATGCCCAGCGTCCAGCCGGGGCGCGCGGCGCAGGTGCGCACGAGGGCATCGAGCGCGTAATCGCCGCGGTACTGTCCGCGCCTCGGGTCGTACCACGGCTCCCGGAGCGGGAGCGGATCGGAGAGCTGGACCTCCGCGCCGAAGACTTCGGCCAGCGGCTCGCGGAGGAACGCCGGGACCGCGGGATCGAGCGGCCCCACGGGCGTGATGCGGATCCCGTGGCTAGCACGGGAAGCTGTGGGCTGTGCGCGGTCCGGCACGGTTCCGATCCGGGTCGAGGTCCCTTTCGGGAAGGGGCAAGACCGGTGCCGCCCGCTCGGCCTCAGCGCCGGGGCGCGTCGTGGATCAACTGGTCCACGAGGAGGATGTCACGGGCGATGGCCGCCATGGGCATGTGTCGGTTCTGGCTTTCCTTCCGGAGCAGCCGGTAGGCGTCCCGCTCGCTGAGGTCCCGCGCCTTCATGAGGACCGCCTTGGCGCGCTGGATCACCTCCTGCTCCGCGAGCCGCCGTTCGAGATCGGCCGCCTCCTCCTTCAGTTGCTCCCATGCCAGGAACCGGGATCGAGCCACGCTGATGGCGGGGCCGAGGTCGTCCATGGACACCGGTTTGACGAGGTATTGGAAGACCGGGACGCGCAGGGCGCGGTTCACGTGGTCCGGGTCGCTGTAGCCGGTCAGGAGGATGATGGGAACGGGCTGCGCCTCGAAGATGCGCTCGGCGGCCTGGAGCCCCGAGATGCGGGGCATCTGCACGTCGAGGATGGCCAGGTCGAACGTCTCGGTGCGTGCGAGGCGGACCGCCTCTTCGCCATTGGCGGCCGGGCCGATGACGTTGTGACCGAGCGCTTCGAGCTGGGATCGCAGCGCCATTGCGTTGAGCGGCTCGTCGTCCGCGATCAGGATGCGCAGCGCCGCAGCCATAGGCCGCCCCCCGGTCGAGGAGTATCCCGGTTCAGCGGATGCAAGACATGCGCCCGGGGTATCGGATGTCGGGCCAGATCAGCGGGCGGGCCGTTCCTGGTCCGCGTCGGAGGCGACGATGGCCGGGAAACCCGCCTGGCGGACGCGGCGGGCGTGGGCTTCGGCCTCCGCCTCCGTGGCGAAGCGTCCGACCCGGACGCGGGCCAGCTCCTTGCCCTGGACGTAGACGACGCGGGCGTCGAAACCGGCGCGCCGGAGCTGGGCCAGGAGCCTCTCGGCGCCCGCCGCCCGCCCGAAGGCGCCGACCTGGACGGTGAAGCGCGGCGCCTCGGCGGCCGCTGCGGGCTTTGTTTCGGGCGTCTGGCGGGCGGGGGTGCCGGCGGCCGGGCGCGTCGGCGCCCCGGGCCCGGCCGACTCGCCCCGCGCAGGCGCGGCTCCCGCGCACGCCTCGGCGTGCTCCGTCCGGATCATGGCCGCCAGATCCTCCGGCGAACCGGGGAGCTTCAAGGCGTTGTCGAGGGCGGCGCAGGCGTTCCTGTCCTGCCCCAGCGCGCGTCGCGCCCGGGCCAGCCAGAGCAGCCCGATGGCCCGGTTCCCGTTCGTCGGATGATCGATGGCGAAGCGCTCCAGGTAGTCCGCGGCCCGGGCCGCGTCACCGGCCGCCAGGTTCGCCTGCCCGAGGCGGAGGAGCGCTTCGGCCGCCTCCGGCGCGCGCGGGTGTTCGAGCACGAGGGCCAGGTAGTCCCGCTCTGCGGCCGCCGCATCCCGCGCGAGGCGGGCGCGGAGCAGAAGCGCGCGGGGCCGCTCCGCAGGGGTCGTCGGGGCGACGTCGCTCCACCACCGATCGATTGCCGTCCGCGCCTCGGCGTAATTGCCGGCCGCCATGAGCTGCTCGACCTGGTCGAGGGCGCCGCCCTGCCCGTACGCGAGCTCCGCGGCGAACAGCAAGGCGAGGAGCGCGAGCGCGATCCTCATGCCGGCACCCTCTCCGCGGCCCGGGCCTGCAGCCGCAAGAGCAGCTCCTCGAGGATGGGCAGGTCGCCGATCCCGGACGACTTCAGGAGCCGGTCGGCGTGGAGCAGGTCGTCCAGGGCGGCGTCCAGCGCGGCCGACCGCCACCGACGCGCCTGCGCGGCCAGGCGCCGGGCGAGCCACTGCTGTCTGGGCGGGAGCTCGGCCTGGAGCGCCCGCTCGCCCCCGGCCGCGGCGATGGCCAGCCGCAGGAAATGGGTGCCGAGGCCGATCACCAGCCCCACGCCCGTCTCGCCGCCGTCCAGCAGCACCGGGAGCGCCGCACGCGCCTCGGCGAACTTCCCCTCGGCCACCATGTCGATCCACTCCCAACGGTTGTGGCGAGGGATCTGGCCGACCACGGCTTCGACGTCCGCCCGCGTGATCCGCCGCCGTTCACCCACGTAGTCCCGGAGCTTTTCCAGCTCCTGGACCTGCGCCCCGAGGTTCGGACCGACCGCCACCGCTAGCGCCTGGGCCGCGCCCGGCTCCAGCTCCACGCCCATGGACTCGGCCCGCGCCATGAGCCAGCCGGGGAGGTCCGCGGCGCTCACCGCCGGGAACTCCACGGCGATCGCGCGCTCCCGCAGCGTGTCGTAGAACTTCGCCTTGCTCCCGGCCGGGATCTGGGTCGACAACACCAGCGCCAGCCCCGGGATAGGTCGGTCCAGCACCGACTCGATCACCGCCCGCAGCTTCGGCGTGCCCGCCAGCGCCTGTGCCTCCCGGACCACGATGACCCGCCACTCCGCCATGAGCGGCGGCGTGGCGATCAGAGACGCCAGCGCCTCCGGGTCCAGCTCCGTGCCGCGCAACTGGTCCAGGTTGAAGTCCCGGGTGGCCGGATCCACGTGCGCGTCGACCACCCGGGAAACCGCTTCTTCCCGGCTGAACTCGTCATCCCCGAAAAGAAAAAAGACGCCGCCGCGCTGGCCTTGCGCCAGCCGCCGGGCAAGCGTCTCCGGATCGAGCCGCCCCATCGTCGCTCACTCTGGATCGCTGACCCTCGGCGCCCACGCCGTCCGGCGCCGGGCTCCCGCCTCCGGCCAGCCGATCGGCACCCCGACCGGGATCGCGAGCTCGCCGGCGACCCCATCCATCGGGCCGACGTGCCCGCCCAGGAACGCCGGCGCCACCGCCTGCGGATACGCCGGTTCCGGGGTCAGCCACCAGCTCCCGCCGGGAGGCGGATCCACGGCCTCCACGCGCTCCGCGACCTCGTCGAGTGGAACGACCCGCAGGCGCGCCTCCGCCCCCGCCGGGGCCCGCGCCTCCATCGGCGCCAGCTCCACCGTCACCGGCTCCGTCCGGATCAACGGGCTCCACGCAACGGCCGCGAGCATCCCCGCGATGGCGAGCGTGACCATCGCGCTCGCGCCAGATGCGCGTCGCCCCATCTCCAGATCGTCATCGACATGATACAGCCGATGCTGGAGACGGGGCATGAAATCGGATGACGGCTCGATCTGCGGAAGCTCGCGAACCAACGCCAGCCCGCGCCGGAGCACCCGGTCATACCGCGCACAGGACGGACATCGCTCCATGTGCGCCCGGCACAACGCAGCTTCCAACGGCTCGAGTTGCTCGTCCAGATAATCCGAGTATCGAGCCAGAAACTCCTGGCAGGTCATCGGTGCTCCACTTGCCTCCACGTCTCGCCTCTCGGCTCGCCCGCCGAATCCGACCCGCTCGGCATCCCAGCGCCAGGGCCCAGCGAACACCGCCCTGGGTTCTTACGTCCCACCGGAACCCCGTGTTCCGGGCCGGCGGTCCTCTTGTACTGGACGCCCATCACGGAAGTTCCCCTCCGCACGGGCCTGCCCCCGGGCCGCGGCCCCGCCGGCCACAGGGTAGACCGCCGCGCGCCGGTGCGCCGCGCCGGGACCCCGGCCCCGTCAGGGCACCGTCGTTCACGCCGGAGCGATCCCGCAGACGGCGTGGGCCGGCCCGGGCGCCGACGGACCGGCCCGCCATTCTCGTCCCCGAGAACGACCGCGCCTCTACGGCGACCATCGCGAGCACCGCCGGTCCGCCCGAAACCACCCCGACGCGATCCGCGCCGCCCACACCCACGCCCGGCCCGGACGCGCGCCCCCCACGGCAGCCCCGCGGCGCGGACCCGGGACGCGCCTCCCACCCGTCGACCCGGGCCGCACCGGCCGCGGAACATCCATTCGCTACGTACCCCCTGCTGGACGGCGACCGGATGGCCGGATCGCATGAGTGGAGCCGTCGGCGGCCGGGCACCGACCCGACGGCGAGTCGCCACTGTCCCCGGCAAACGAAGAGCGCCCCCGGTCCGGAACTACCCGGACCGGGGGCGCTCGCCAGTCACAATCCCTTTCCCCCGCCTACTCCAGCATCGGCGCGATGATCTGCGCGAAATTGTTCCGCGCACGGTTCAGCCGGCTCTTCACCGTGCCCAGATTCACGCCCGTGATCTCCGCGATCTCCTCGTACGTCTTCCCCTCCATCTCCCGCAGCACGAAGACCACCCGATGATGCTCCGGCAACTGCGCGACCGCCCGCTCCACCGTCTCCTTCAGGTGACGCTTCCGGTACAGGTCATCCGGACGATAGGTGTTGTCCTCCCACTCGAGAGGCCGATGGTCCGCCTCCCAGTTCTTCTTGATCGTCTGGAACAGCACCAGCGGGTTCCGCGACCGGTTCCGAAGCTCGTTCTTCGCCAGATTGCTCGCGATCGTGTACACCCACGTCGAGAACTTCTTCGACTGGTCGAACCGGTGCAGATGCCGGTACACCCGGATGAACGTCTCCTGTACCAGGTCCTCCGCCCGGTCCCGGTCCCCGATCGTGCGGTAGATGAAGTTCAACAACCGCACCTGGTATCGGGCCACCAGCTCCCCGAACGCTCGCCGCTCGCCAGCGAGAAACCGCGCCACCAGTGCGCTGTCATCCAGTTCCTGTGCGGTCACCGGCCCCGAGTGGACCTGGCTCCTGACGCCGCCGGTCATCACATCGATCATGGTATCCCCCAATCGGGCAAGAGGATGGCGCACCCACGCTCCCTGCACCAGGTTTGGATGGCCTCCGGTGCGCGGCTCCGGGTGCATGATCCGTACCAACCCGTCACACCCGGTCCGATCCGATTTTTTTCGCGCTTTCCCCACGGATGAGACGATTGGGACCCGGATAACCCAACCGGCGGGGGCCGGACGGGTGTCACCAATAGTGGACACCCGCCGTGAGAAAGTGGACAGCTTCAGCCGCCGGCGCCCAGGATGTAGCGGGCGGCGTAGAGCAGCGTGCAGATCGTCTTGGCGTCCGAGATCTCGCCGGTGCCCACTTTTTCGAGGGCCTCCGAAAGCGGCATCGTGACCGGCTCCAGGAACTCGTCCTGATCGAGGGACACGCGTCCGGTGGAGACGTCGAAGGCGAGGAACAGGTGGATCCGTTCGTCCGTGAAGCCGGGCGTGGTGAAGATGCGGGTGAGGGGCACGATCCGCCCGGCCACGAGCCCGGTCTCCTCTTCCAGCTCCCTTCGCGCGCACACCTCCCAGTCCTCGCCGGGCCGGTCGGGCCGGCCCGCGGGCACCTCGAGCATGTACCCGCCGGCGGCGTAGCGGTACTGGCGGACGAGCACGATCCTGGGATCGGGCCCGGGCGGGTCGTCCAGCACGGGGAGCACGGCGGCGGCGCCGGAGTGCCGGATCATCTCGAGCTCTCCCGTGGAACCGTCGGGGAACCGGATGGTGTCGATGGAGAGGTCCACGATCCTGCCGCGGTAGATCGGGCGGCTGGATACGAGGACGTCCTCGCCGCCCGTGGTGGCGATCGGCTCGGGCGTGGCCCCGGTATCGGAAGCTGGCATCGTCGTATTCGTCGGGATCAGGTTATGGTGTGGACCTCGACGGGTCCCAGACCGAGCGCTTCGAGTTCCGGCGCGACGCGCTGGGCGTCTCCCACCACGACGATGGCGAGGCGGTCGGGCCGGAGGTGCTCGTTGGCCACGCGCCGTACGTCATCCGCGTCCACCGCGGCGATGCGCGCCGGGTAGTGCTGGAAGTAGTCGTCCGGGAGGGAGAAGACCGCGAGGTCCGCCAGGCGAGCCGCGAGCTGCTCGGTGGTCTGGAGCTCGAGCGGGAGGATCCCGGCCAGGTAGTCCCGCGCGGCGCTGACCTCATCGGGGGTGGCGCCGTGCTCCCGGAGCGCGTTCACCTCCCGGAGCGCTTCCCGGACCGCGGGCGCGGTCACGTCCGTGGCGACGGCGACCTGGATGATGAACGGGCCGGGCTGCCTACGGAACGCGAACCCGCTGCGCGCGCCGTAGGTGAAGCCGTGGCGTTCCCGCAGGCTGAGGTTCAGCCGGCTCGTGAAGGCGCCGCCGAGGATGCAGTTCATGACGAGGAGCGGGAAGTAATCCTCGTGGTGGCGCGGCACGCCCACGTCCCCGATCCGGATTTCGGACTGCACGGCGTCCGGCCGATCCACGACGAAGATCGTGGTCTTCTCGACCCGGCGGCGGACGTGGAAGTCGACGGCGCGGCGGGGCGCCGCGGCCCAATCCCCGAAGTGCCGCTCCGCGAGCGCCGCGGCCGCGTCGGGATCGATGTCCCCGACCATGATCAGCGTTCCGCCCGCGGGCTGGAAGTTGGCCCGGTAGTAGGCGTCCACGTCGTCGCGGGTGAGCCCGGCCACGGACGTCTGGAGCCCGATGAGCGGCCGCGCGTACGGCACGTCCGGATCGAAGATGAACCGGGCGGCCATGTCGTTGGCCAGCGCCCGCGGCTCCTTCTGCCGCTGGAGGATGCTCGCGAGCTGTTCGTCCCGGAGCCGGGCGATCTCGTCCTCAGGGAACGCCGGCTGGCGCACGATCTCAGCGAAGAGCTCGAGCGCCGGCTCGAGGCGCTGGCGCGGGACGGTGATGGCCAGCGAAACCGCGTCCCAGCTCGCCTCCGCCGTGAACTCCACGCCCAGCCGCTCGAGGGCCCAGGCCAGCTCCTCCCCGGACCTGGACCGGGTGCCGGCCTCCAGCGCGTTCGCCGTCAGGTGCGCGAGCCCTGCCTTGTCTGCCGGCTCGCCCGCGGCGCCCGCATCCAGGACCAGCACCGCCGTGACCAGGGGGAACTGCCCGTGCCGGGCGGTCAGCAGCGCCAGCCCGTTGTCCAGTCCCCGCCGCTGCACCGCGGGGAACTCGAACGCCACGACTTCCCCGGGTTCCGGCACCCGCGTACGGTCGATCCCGCTCACGCCGACCTCCCCTCCCCGAACGGCACGTAGATCAGCGCCGCCCGGTTGTGCTCTCCCAGGAACTCCTCCGCCATCGCCCGGACATCCTCGGGCGTCACCGCCCGGATCCGGTCCAGCTCGGTGTTGATCCGATCCGGGTCATCGAAGAGCGACGTGAACATCGAGAGCTGGTCCGCGCGCTCGTCCACGCGCTGGAGATCCGAGAGTTGACGCGCCTCGATCAGGTTGATCGCCCGCTCGACCTCCTCCGCCGTGACTTCCCGGAGCCTGCCCACCTCCTCGATCAACGCCGACTCCAGCGCGGCCGGGTCCACCCCCGGCCTCGCCGTGGCCCAGATCACCAGCATGGCCGAGCCGACCACGATCGGGAACGCGTACGCGACGACGTCCTGCGCCACCCGCCGGCGCCGAACCAGCGACCGGTACAGCATGGACGCCTTCCCCCAGGCCAGGATCTGGGCAGCGACCTGCGCCGGGTAGTGCCGATCATCGCCGTAAGGCGGGATCCGGAACGCGTGGTAGACCCGCGCCAGCGAAATGTCCTGCTCGACCACCGCCCGCACCTCCCGGCCGATCACCGGCGGGACCGTCGGATCGCCCGGCAGCTTCGGCACCGGCGGACCCGGCGGGATCTCCCCGAAGTACCGCTCGATCAGCTCCCGGGCTCGCGCCGGATCGAACGCCCCGCACACCGTGAGCACCGCGTTGTTCGGCGCGTAGTACGTCCGGAAGAACGCCTCCACGTCCTCCAGCGTGGCCGCATCCAGGTCCTCCATCGAGCCGATGACCGAGTGGTGGTACGGATGCTCCGGCGGGTACACCATCGCCTGGAGCCGCTCGTCCCAGTCCCCGTACGGCTGGTTGTCCACCCGCCACCGCCGCTCGTTCTTCACCACGTCCCGCTGGTTGTCCAGCTTCTCCTGGGTCATGGCCGGGAGCAGCCAGCCCATCCGGTCCGACTCCAGCCAGAGCGCGAGCTCCAGGTACCTCGCCGGCAGCGTTTCGTAGTAGTTCGTCCGGTCGAGCCAGGTGGAGCCGTTGAGCGAGCCGCCCGCTTTCTCGATCAGCGCGAAGTGGGCGGTCTCCGGCACGTGCGCCGAACCCTGGAACATCATGTGCTCGAAAAGGTGCGCAAAACCGGTGCGTCCCGGCCTCTCGTCCCGTGAGCCGACCCGGTACCAGAGGTTCACCGCCACCACCGGCACTGCGGGGTCGGGGGACAGCACCACTTGCAGTCCGTTGTCCAGACGCAGGCGTTCGAACGGAATCCGCAACACGTTGCGAACGTTCTCCGGGATCAGGGAAGAGTTCGAGTCGTAAGCGACGTCATCCGCGCCACCTTGCCGGCGCTGCGGCCGCCTTCGCGGGCGGCCCGACCTCGTGGCAAGCCGCGGGCCAGCGCGCGGGGGTGCGCCGCCCACCGTGCACGGGCGGCCCGCCGCACTCCCGATGGCGCACTCGGACGCGGGAACGCCACACCGGCGGCGCGGCAAGTTGAGGCCTCACCCGTGTGCGCGCCAGCCCCGCCCGCGCACCCCGGGCCGCGCCTCGCCCTGGCGGCGCCTGCTCAGGGGACCTCGTGGAGGTGGACCGGCCCGAGGCCGAGGCGGCTCAGCGGCGCTTCGACCCGCGCGACGTCGCCCACGACCACGACCGTCAGACGCTCCGGATCCAGCAGCGCCCGCGCCGCTCGCCGGACCTCGTCCGCGTCGACGGCGAGCACCCGGTCCACGAAATCGGCGTAGTAGTCATCACCGAGCCCGTAGAGCTCGGTCTCGGCCACCAGCGCGGTGATCTGCGCCGTGGTCTCGAGCCGGCGGGGCAGGCCGAGCGCCACGTAGCGGCGGGCACGCTCCAGCTCGTGCTCCGGGACCGGCTCGTCCCGCAGCCGCCGGATCTCGTCCCGGATCACGGCCACGGCCGTGTCCGTCGCGTCCGTGGCCACCGCCGTGGCAATGACGAACGGGCCCGGCCCGAGCCGGAAGTGGAAGCGCGAGCCCACGCCGTACGTCAGCCCCATCTCCTGGCGCAACCGGAGGTTGAGCCGGGATGTGAAAGCGCCGCCGAGCACCGTGTTCAGCACCACCGCCGGGATGTAGTCCGGGCTGGCGCGGGGGATCCCTACGAGTCCGGCGCGGATCTCCGACTGCGGCGCGCCGGGCCGGTTCACCACGTGGATCGCCGTGGGCGCGGCCGTCGGCGCGTCCGGCGGCGGGCTCGCCGCCACCGGACCCGGAGCCCAGCCCTGGAACGAGCGTTCCAGGACCGGGAGGAGGGTGGCCGCGTCGACGTCGCCTACAATGACGAGGAACGCGTTGCCCGGCCGGTAGTGCCTGGCGTGGAAGTCCGCGAGCGCGTCCCGCCCGATCCGATCCACGGTGTCCCGGCTCCCGACCGCCTGCCGGCCGTACGGGTGCTCCGGCCCGTACACGCGCTCCGCGAAGACGCGCGCCGCCACCGCGCGGGGCTCATCCCGCTCCTGGAGGAGCGACGTGAGCCGTTCCGCCTTCTTCCGGCGGAACCCGTCCTCGGGGAAGGTGGGTCGAATGACCAGGTCCGCGAGGAGCTCGAGGGCGGGCTCGAGCCGGGGCGCGAGCACGTGCATGGCGATGGCGGTGGCGTCCCACGTCGCGGCCGCATCCACGGAAGCGCCGAGGAAATCCAGCTCATCCGCGATCTCGAGGGCGCTCCGGGTGGCGGTCCCTTCCTCCAGCGTCGCCGCGGTGAGGCTCGCGAGCCCGGAGAGCTCGGGCGGGTCCTCCGCCGCCCCGGCGCGAATCACGACCCGGGCATCCACCACCGGGAGCCTTCGCTTCTCGACGATCAGGACGGTCAGGCCGTTGGAGAGCCGGTGCCGCTGCACTGCCGGGAGCGTGACCGCGCCCGGCGGCGCTACCACGGGCGGCGTCGCCCGATCCCAGTCCTCGGCCGCCCGGGCCGCGCCCCCGATCGGCGCCACGGGCCGCGTCCCCATCGTGCCGCAAGCCGTACCGAACCACATGGCGATCCCTCCAGCGCCCGCCAGGATCGGGCGGCGCGCCAACGGTCCCATCAGCGTCCCGTGCCCGCCTCGGCCGCCAGGTCCCGCCGACCGGCCGGCACCACGCTCAACACGGCGGCCGGCGCATCCACGAGATACGTCCGCACCGCGTCCCGCACCGACTCGGGCGTGAGACGCCGCAGCCGCTCGAGGTCCTTCTGCGCGTAGCCGGGGTCGCCGGTGAAGTAGGCGTACAGGTTGAACCGGTCCGCGCGCCCGGCCACGCTCTGGAGCTCGTCCACGAGCGAGGTCTCCAGGTGATTACGCGCTCGTTCCAGTTCGCGCGGCTCAATGGCGGCCGCCATGCTGGCGAGCGCCTCGCGCACGGCCCGCTCCAGTTCCGTGAGCCCGACCCCGGGGCGCGCGGTCACCACCACCACGAAGCTCGACCCGAGGAAACCACTGTTCTGGAACGCGTCCACGTCCTGCGCGACCTGGCGCTCCATCACCAGCTCCCGGTAGAGGCGGGAGGACCGGTGACCGGCGAGGATCGCCGAGGCGGCGTCCAGCTCGGCATCGCCCGGGGCGAAGAACGCCGGCGAATGCCACGCCATGTAGAGCCGCGGGAGCTGCACGGAATCCTCCAGCACGACCCGCCGCTCCTCCGCCAGCCGTGCCGGCGGCGGCGTCGGACGGGGCACCGCCGGTCCCCGGGGGATCGCGCCGAAGTACCGCTCCACGAGCGGGCGCGCGGTCTCCACGTCCACGTCCCCCGCGAGGGCGAGGGTGGCGTTGTTCGGCGCGTAGTAGGTGCGGAAGAAGACCCGCACGTCATCCAGGCCGGCCGCGTCCAGGTCGGCCATGTACCCGATCGTCGGCCAGTGGTACGGATGCTCCGGCGGATAGAGCGCGGCGAGGAGCGTTTCCCAGGCGAGGCCGTAGGGCCGGTTCTCGTAGCTCTGGCGGCACTCGTTCTTCACCACATCCCGCTGGGTGTCCAGCTTCTCCTGCGTCGTGGCGGGAAGCAGCCACCCCATGCGGTCCGACTCGAGCCAGAGCGCGAGCTCGAGTGCGCCGGTCGGTACCACCATCCAGTAGTTCGTGCGGTCGGGCGTGGTCGAGCCGTTGTTGACCGCACCGGCGGCTTCGAGGAGCTCGTCGAACGCGCCCGCCGGGACGTGCGCCGAGCCCTCGAACATGAGATGCTCGAAGAGGTGCGCGAACCCGGTCCGGCCCGGCCGCTCGTCCTTCGAACCCACGTGGTACCAGAGATTCACGGCCACGATGGGGATGGACCGGTCGGTGTGGACGAACACGCGCAGGCCGTTCGCGAGGGCGAACGTCTCGACCGTGAGGGAGAGGCTCACGGGCTCCCGCTCCTGTGCCCGGGCGGGCACGGGCGTGCCCGCCGCCGACCCCGCAGATAGCACGAGCAGCGCACCGACCGATCCCGCACGCCGCCAGTCACCGACCACCGAACAGGGCTGCAACGGGCACGATCAGGCTCTCCCGGAGCACGTACCGCCAGTGGACGCGCGGCGCCTGCGCGATGGGCGTGGAGGGCGCGGGCGCGCGGAAGGGCGTGATCCCGGCCCGGCGAGCCAGGACTTCGAGTCGCAGCATGTGGAACGGGTCGCTCACGACGAGCGCCGTGCGCAACCCCCGGGCGCGCATGAGCTCCGCGGCGGCGTTCACCGACTCCGCCGAAGTCAGCCCCTCGTTCTCCACGAGGATGACGGAGTCCGGAACCCCGTGCTGCACCGCGTACCGCCTCGCCACCTCGCCCTCGCTCAGCGTGTCCCCCACGCCCACCCCGCCCGTGACCAGGATGCGCTCCGCGTAGCCCTGCCGGTACAGCTCCAGCGCATGGTCCAGCCGGGCGCGCAGCACCGGCGAGGGCCGGCCGTTGTACTGCGCCGCCCCGAGGACCAGGATCACGTCCGCGTTCCGGATCGACGGCGTGGCGCCGGCGAGCAGGACGAGCGCTACGATCACCACCCACGCCGTGAAAGCGCCGCCCAGCGCGATCCCGAACCATCGAAGCCCTTTCCTGAGCACCCGGTCCCTCGCGGCTAGAGAGGTTGCGCGAGCCGCTCCCGAAGCGCGGACGGCCCCGCGGTCTCCACGAGCATCTCCCGGGCCGCCTCGGCGCCCTCCATGATCCGCTCCTCCGCTTCCTCCATCAGGACCACGTCGGTCCCCTCCACCACGTAGCTCGCCCGCGCGAGCGCATTCTGCGCGGCGTCGTCCCACCCCACGGCGGCCGCCGCGAGCGCCGCGAGGATGTGCGCCTCCCCGTCGTCTTCCCGCTCCTCCGACGCCTGGATCAGGGCCTCGGCCGCCTCCTCCTCCATCCCCAGCTCCACGTAGACGAGCCCCAGGAGCAGACGGGACCACGAGTCGTCCGGCGCCAGCTCCAGCGCCGCCTCGAACTCCTGGACCGCGGCCTCCAGGTCCCCCTTCAACGCCAGGGCGGAGCCCAGCTCCGCGTGCGCCGTGGGATCGTCCGGCGCGAGATCGATCGCCGCCCGCAAGTGCTCCAGCGCTTCGGCGAACATGCCCGACCGGGCGAGATACGAGCCGTACTGCAGCCGCGTGGTGGGAATGTCGGGGCCGGTCAGCGCCGCCGCACGCAGCGCGACCTCCGCTTCGGGATCGTCGAACGCCGCCAGCCCGGACCCGGCCATCGCCAGCAGGTGAGGATCCATGGGGTCCTCGGCCAGACAGCGCCGGAAATACTCGTACGCCACGCCGTCGTTGCCCAGCTCCCGCTCGGCAACGCCCAGCCAGCAGAGGAGGTATGGGTCATCCGGATTCTCGTTCAACGCATCGTGCAGCAGATCGGCCATGTCCGCCCAGCGCCCCTCCTCCCCCAGCGCGAGCGCCCGGTGCAGAACCTCCTCCACTCCTGCCATGTCACGCTCCGTACTTCGCGAGGCGCCCCGCATGCGCGAGCGCCACGGTCATCAAGCTCTTCGCGGGCATGATCCCGAGTTCGCCCTTGAGGCATTCGCGCTCGCCGAATCCCCGGACCTCCGGATTGCCCCGCGCCCATTTCGATACCAGGAGGACCGGGACCGGGTGCCACGAGTGTGCGCGCCACCGCGAGGGCGTCGAATGGTCCCCCGTCACCACCAGCACGTCCGGCCCGAGCGCCTCGATCCGCGGGATCAGCCGGTCGATCGCTTCGATCGCCGCGACCTTCGCCGCGAAATCCCCGTCCTCGCCCCGCGCATCCACGGCCTTGAAGTGAATGAAATGGAAGTCGTAGGCGTCGAACCCGGACTCCAGCGTCGCCACGCTCCCCTCGTCCGTCTCCGCGATCGGCTCCACATCCATGCCGAGCAGCCGCGCCAGGCCCCGGTACATCGGGTACCGCGCGATCGCCCGGGAGCGGAGCTTGTACCGGTCCGCCATGGACGGGTAGCGACGGTACTCGGCGAATCCCCGCGCGAGCAGCGCGTTCGCCTGCGGCTCGTCGGCCAGCACCCGGTTCGCGCTGTCCAGGATGTCCTGCACGATGCGCGCGGTCCGCTCCGCGCCCTCGGCCAGTGCCCGGACGTGGAGGGGCGGCACGCCCGTCTCCTGCGGATCGGTGTCCGACAGCTCGGCAGACAGTCCCTCCCCGCGCAGCACCAGCACGGCCCGGTGCTCCTTCTCCGACTCGAAGAACACCTCCACGCCCTCCGGCGCCTCGACTTCCGCGCGCAGGCGCTCCACGAGGGCCCGGTTCTTGGAATCCGACGGCCGACCGGCCCGCCGGTCCACGATCCGGCCGTCCGCATCGACGGTCGCGAAGTTCAGCCGCGCGGCAACGTCCCCCTCCCGCAGGTCGAAGCCCACCCCGAGCGCGCTCAGCACGCCGCGCCCGATGTTCCACCGAATGGGATCGTAGCCGAACAGCGCGAGGTGGCCGGGCCCGCTCCCCGGCGAAATGCCGGGAGCCACGATCCGCAGCATCCCCGTCGCCGCCCGGGGGGCGAGCCTGTCCAGATTCGGCGTGGCCGCCGTCTCCAGCTCGGTCCGGCCGGTTTCCGGATCCGGCAGCCCGCCCAGCCCATCGATCACCACGAAGACGATCTTGCTCTCGCCGCGTTCGACCAGCTCATCGGGTAGTTCGACCATTTCCGCGATCCTTTCCGTGCGCGCATCGACTGCCGTGGAACGTGCGCCGCCCGCGCGCGATCCATCGCTACGCCGTCCGCCCCGGGCACCAGGAGCCGGCCGCGGACCGCGCATGCCGAAACGTTGATACTATGACCCCGTTCCCGCACGGCAAGCCCCCGGGCCGTGTGCAATCCGTGTTCCGCCACGCTATACTACCGTCCGCCGCCAGCGGCGCCGTCCCGCTCGGTACGGCACCGCAGCGGCCGGGCGGGCCCGCGGGCCCGCAGAGGCAGTCACCCCCAAACGGAGTGCCGAGCATCATGCGCCCGTTCGCAATGGAGCGCTGGCAGTCGACTTACGAAAACCGCGTCGCCTACAACCTCTCCGAGAGCGGGGTCCACCCCCTCACCCTCGGCGAGCTGGTCGAACTGGCGGGCGATTCCACCGCCCTCGAATCGACCCTCCTGGGCTACGGCCAGTCCAACGGATCGGACGAGCTGCGCGCCCGCATCGCCGCGCTCTACGAACCCGTGGCCGACGTCGACGTCGTGGTCACGAACGGCAGCGCCGAAGCGAATTTCGTCACGCTCTGGCGCCTCGTCGAGCCGGGCTCCGAGGTCGCCATCGTCGTCCCGAACTACATGCAGGGCTACGGCCTCGCCGAGGCGTTCGGCGCCCGGATCACCGAGATCTGGCTGCGCGAGGAGCTCGGCTGGCAGCCCGACCCGGACGAGATCGAACGCGTGATCGGCAACCGCACCCGCCTGGTGCTCGTGACGAACCCGAACAACCCCACCGGCGCGATCCTCTCGCCGGAGGCGCGGGCCGCCATCATCCGTGCCGCCGACCGGGTCGGCGCGTGGATCCTCGCGGACGAGGTCTATTCCGGCGCCGAGCTCGATGGTCCGGAAACGCCGTCGTTCCTCGGAGAGTACCCCCGTACCGTGGCAACGGGCTCGCTCTCCAAGGCGTACGGACTCCCGGGGCTGCGCATCGGCTGGGTGGCGGCGCCGCGGGCGCTCGCCGCCGACCTGTGGGCCCGTACGGACTATACGACGATCTCGCCCGGAGAGCTCACCGACCGCCTCGCGACCCTCGCGCTGGACCCGAACGTCCGGCCCCGGCTCCTCCAGCGGACCCGGGCCATCCTGCACGAAGGGCTGGACCGGCTCGAACGCTGGGCCCGGGCCGATGACGCCCTGGTGTACCGACCGCCCGACGCCGGCGCGATCTGCTATATCCGCTACCGCTACGACATCCCGTCCCTCGAGCTCGCCGAGCGGCTCCGCGTCGAGCAGGACGTGCTCGTGGTGCCCGGCGCGCACTTCGGCATGGACCGGTACATCCGGATCGGCTACGGTCTCCGGGGAGACCGGCTGACCGAGGCCCTCGACCGCGTGCGCCGCACCCTGGAGACGCTCCCCGTGCGGGACTGATCCCGCCACATCGAGAACCGATCGATTCGACCCTATCGTGCGACGCATGGCCGGGTGCCGCGCACCCGGCGATGCGCCGCGCCATTGCTCGCCTTCCGGCACGCGCCTTGCCCCTCTGACATCCCGGCAACCCGGCATTTTCTTGCGAGCGGGGCGCCGGCCGGGATGGAGGGGTCCGCTGCGGCGCGCCGGCCGTCGAGGGCGTCATGGCCAGAATCATGATCGTGGAAGACAACCCGGATCTCCTGACGATCCTCCGGGATCTGCTCAGCGCGGAGCACGACGTGGCCACCGCGCGGAGAGGGGAGGAGGCCGTGGACCTGGCGCCATCGTTCCAGCCGGACCTGGTGATCCTGGACCTCCAGCTCCCGTCCATGGACGGGATCGAGGCCGGCCGCTGGATCAAGCGGCAGCTGGCGCCGAAGCGCGTCGCGATCCTGGCCCTGACTGCCCTGGCACAGGACGGGGACCCGGAGGCGGTCCTGGGGTCCGGCTGCTGCGACTCGTACATGGCCAAGCCCGCGTCGCTCGACGAGATCCGGGCCAGGGTGAACGAGCTGTTGGCGGGCCGGAGAGTCGCATGATCCTCGGGCAGCCGACACCGCCGCGGCCGGTCGGGATGTTGACGACCCAGGGGGTGCGCGCCAGGCGCCGGCGCGACCGCGGCTACCCGTACGCCATCGGCGAGCGCATCGCGGGGGACCTGCTCGTGATCGGCCACCTGGCGGCCGGCCGGCTCGGCCACCTCTATCAGGTCTGGAGCACCGGGGAGTGGACCCCGCTGACGTGCAAGATCCTGGCGCCGGAGCTGCGGGACAATGCGCGCGCGGTGGCCGCGTTGCGCAGGGAGGCCCGCATCCTCCGCCGGCTCCGCCACCCGTCGCTGATCCGCGGGTTCGGCGAAGGGGTGCACGACGGCCTGCCCTACGTCCTCCTCGAGTACGTCGAAGGCCCCTCGCTCTTCGATCTGCTGGAGGCAAGGCCGCAGCGCAGGTTCGGCGTGGCGGACGCCGTCCGGATCGCGATCCACGCGGCTGCCGGGCTCCACCACCTCCACCGCAACGGCTGGCTGCACCTGGACCTGAAGCCCGCGAACCTGCTGTTCCGGGACGGGCGCCCGGTCATCGTGGATTTCGACGCCGCGCGCGCCATCCGTCCTCGGCGCCGGCCACGGAACTCGCTCGGCACCGCGCCGTACATGGCGCCCGAGCAGATCCGGCAGCAGCCGCTCTCTCCGGCCGCCGACGTCTACGGCCTCGGCGCCGTGCTGTACGAGATGCTCACCGGCCGATGGCCGTTCGAGGCGGTCTTCAACGGGGATGAAACCCGGACGGGCGACGAGCGCAACTTCCCCCAGCTCGGCGCCGAGCCGGCTCCGCCGCCACGCCGGTTCAACCGCGCCATCCCCCCATCCCTCGAGCGGATCGTGCTCCGCTGCCTCGATCCGAATCCGGACCGCCGGTTCCCCACGATGCACCACGTCCTGCTCGCCTTGACCGCCGAGCTGTCCGAACCCGTATCGCTCTGGCCGCAGGGAGTGCGCGCGGAGCGGAGAACCGAGCCCAGGTCGTGAGCGATGCAGGCACCGGCGACGTCGCCCCGGAACGCACCGCAAATCACGGGCGCTCTCCCCGGCACCCCGCAGGCTCGGCGCGCCGATTGCACGGATCCCGCACCGCTCACCGTCCGCGGAGCTACAGCCGGCGCGGTCGTGACACCCGGCCCGGGGACCACCCAAGAATGACGCGCAACGCACAGCAGAACGAGTCCGAGGCCCACCCCCGTGCGCACCGGCGCGGCGCCCTGGTCCGGTGGCTGCTCGACCGCGAGCTCCTCCGCGGACCGTTCCTCTTCGCCGACTACTGGGCGAGCGTCCTCGGACTCGAAGGCGTGATCCCCGACCGCCACCTGAAGAACCGCTGGGTCGACCGCGCCCTGTACCGCCTCGGCCTCGACCGCCCGGACCTCGAGATCCCCCGGACCCGATCCTACCTGATCCTGTCCCTGATCGGCCCCTTCCTCTTCCCCTTCCGCTCCTTCCGCCGCCTCGGCAAGTACCGGTTCCGGTACTCCCCGTCCGTCGGCGAGGACATCGTGCGCGCCCTCGACGCGTACCGGCTCCGCCTGGAACCCGTGGGCCCCGGCCGCGTCCGCGTCCGCAAGGACGACCACATCCTCGCCGACGACGTCCTCGACCCCTTCGTCATCTCCGGGTTCTCGAGCCTCTTCTGGGCGGCGAACAAACTCCCGCTCGCGTCCTTCTCCGCGATCCTGCTGATCGCCATCCTCACGCCGCTCCTGGACGCCGCCGGCCTCCTCGGCCTCACCACCGCCTACTGGATCCCCGCGGGCTTCCCGCTCCTGACCGCGCTCCTGTACCTCGTCTACCGCGAATGGGGAACCGCCATCCTCGGCGCCCTCCCCGTGATCGTCGGCAGGTACCTGCTCGTGCTCCTGCACCCGGGCGCCCAGCAGGCCTGGGGCGCGTTCTTCTGGGCGCTCGCCGCCCTGTTCGTGCTCTACCTGTTCGCGGATTGGTTCTTCATACCACGTCCCATCCCGCCCGTTCTGATGCTCTACTCCGACCACGGCCCGGCCAGCCCGTACGACCGCGATGGCGACCGCCCGTACTGGCTCCGCGGCCACGTATACTGGGTCTGGCGCTACCTGATCCTGACGCCGGCGGAGCTGAACAAGTTCTGGGAACGGGATTGGGAACGGGTGGAGCTGTGGATCCGCGCGGACGGAGAGGAGGCGGGTACGCTCGAATGGGTCGTCACCGACCTGCACTACCGCGAGCTCTGGATCCCCTTCGAGAACCTCGGCTCACCCGAGTCTCTCGCCCGGGCACGATCCGAGGCCGACCGCGCCCGCCGCGCACACCGGCCGGGCATCTGGCTCGTCGAGGTCGACGCGAACCTCGTCTTCCACTACCCGTACATCCGGACCGTCTCGTTCCTGCCCGAGAAGGATGGGATCCCGGCGCACAGCATCCTGCACCTGGCGGCGGCGCTGTGGAAGCGCCCCAGGGAAGACCGGATCGAGCCCCACGTGCTGGCCATGAACCGGGCCCGCCTCCAGATCGGGACCGCCGTGCTCGGCGATGTCCCGGAGGTCATCGCCCCCCGCACCGCGCGCCACCTCTTCGCCCAGCCGTGGACGTACTGGCGGTACCCGCTCGGCGCGGCAAGGCGCCGCGAGGAGTGGCTCTACGAGTACGAGCGCTCGAAGGAGCCGCCCCTCGCGGCGGACCCGACGCTGCAGATCAAGCAGAACCGGGCCTAGACGGCGCCGGCCCGCTCGACCCGCATCACCGCGTGCTCTCGGCCGAGCTGCGGGCCGGCTTCTGGCACTGCGGCCACGACGTGGGCATCCGCGGCCCCGGCCCCGCCGCCGCCTGCCGCGTGGCGCTCGCCACGAACTCCCGCTGCGTGCGCGAGATCTTCTGCGGATCCTCCGACGCCAGGTACGCCAGCATCGCCGTGAGGACCGCGTTGTTCTTCACCTCGTCGATGACGATCTTGTCGAACGTGTCCCGGTTCGTGTGCCAGGTGTACGTGCCGTACGCCCAGTGCAACGAGCTCAGGTTGAACGCCGGCGCGCCGTAGCACACGAACGACGCGTAGTCGCTCCCGCCCGAGCCCGGGAAGCCCGGAACCACCAGGTCGATGTGCCGCGTGATCTCCTCCGGGATCTGGGCGAACCACCGGCCGAAATGCGCGCCGGCGTCCACCAGACCCTGCATCGAGATCGTCGTCACGCGGCCCGTTCCGTTGTCCTGGTTGAACAGCGCCTGGAGCCCCTGCACCACCTCCGGGTGGTCCTCGGCGAACGCCCGCGAGCCGTTCAGGCCCTGCTCTTCACCGCCCCACAGCCCGACCAGGATGGTGCGCTTCGGGTTCGGGTACACGGCCTTGAGGATCCGCATCGCCTCCATCATGGTGACCGTGCCCGTGGCGTTGTCCGTCGCGCCCGAGGCGCCGTCCCACGAGTCGAAGTGCGCCGACAGCAGCACGTACTCGTCCGGCTTCTCCGTGCCGCGGATTTCCGCGATGGTGTTGAACACCGGGACCTCGCCCAGGAACTCCGCCTCCGCGTTCACCCGCAGGACCGGGCCCTGCCCACGCTCCGCCAGCCGGAACACGAGCCCGTAGTCCTCGCAGCTCAGGTCCAGCGTCACCGCCCGCTCGGTCCGCGCCTGGAAGATCTTGTTGACACCCCAGCCCTGGGACCAGAGCGACGTCAGGATGCCCACCGCCCCGGCGGCTTCCAACCTCCCCGGCAGCGTCCGCGCGTCCACGCCGGCCCGGCTGAGCCGCGCGTTCCACGCCTCCCGCGCGGCCTGCCGCTCCCGCTGCATGCGCTCGAACAGGCCCGGCGGAGAGAACTCCCGCCAGTTGTCATCCGGCCGGCACGTCGGCTCCGCGAAGGAAATGGCCACGAACTTGCCCCGGGCCTCCGGCAACCACGCCTCGAACTCCGCCGGGCTCGCCACGTCCGGGAACACCACGACCGGCGCCTCCACCGGCCCGTTCGTGCCCGGGCTCCACGCCAGCATCGTCCCCTCCAGCGTCCGCACCCGCGGCGCGATCAGGTCGATGTGCGTGATCCCCCGCCGCCAACCCCGCCACGTGCCGTACTGCTCGTTCCTGGCCTCGATCCCCCAGCTCCGGAACATCTTCACGGCCCAGTCGTGCGCCGCGTTCATCCCCGGGGAGCCCGTCAGCCGCGGCCCGATCGAGTCCGTGAGCACCTGCGCCAGGTCGTAGACCTTCGAACGATCCATCCCCTCTTCCCAGATCTTCCGGATGATCGGATCGTTCGTCGGGAACGTCTGCGCCGACCCCTGCACGGGCAAGGACCACAGCCCGATCGCGACCAGGGCCGCGATGCGTATCCGCTTCATCTCTCCTCCGATCAGCAACGCGCGGCCGGCCCGGATCCGCGTGCCGCCCTCGCACGCGAGCCGGCCGCGCCGATCCCCATCTCCCGGCACCACGCCGGATGTCGTTTTGCAGGAGATTCGCATCGAAACGGCTCCCGGGCAAGCCGGGCCGCGGCTCCACCGCTCATCCGCGGACGGCAATCGGTGCCGGGCTCACACCCGGCACCGTCCCGAAACGCCCCGCGTCACGCCGCCGCCGGCCGCGTACCGGGCCGCAGCCCGCCGAATCCCGCCTCCGGCACCACCGTCCCCCCGCCGATCCGCTCGATCGGGCGCCCTTGAATGACGTTCGTGAGCTCCTCGTTGAGTTCCGCCCGGTTCCCGAGCGCGGCCAGCGTCGGCGGCCAGAGCCCCACGAACAGACCCAGATGCTTGCGCCCCATCACGTAGAACAGCGCCGACAGCCCGATGGTGGCCAGACAAAGGTTGTACCAGAACGACGCGTCGCCCGCCCGGGGCACGCGCAGCATGGGATCTCGCATCGCAACCTCCTGTGCTGCATTGATTTACGCGACCAGAAGACCAGCGATGCACGGGATGTGCCCCGGGCCGGGCCGGGCCGAAACCGCCGCCCGGCTCGCGGCCCGATCCGCCGCTGCAGCGTTCTATGGTCGAGGGAAGTTGCGCCCGGCGAGCCGGCCGAGCGCCGCGGCTAGGGGCCGGGGCCGTTGTCGGATCAGAATTCCCAGCGCACCCCGATCACCGGGATCGCGGGCAGGCTCACGAGCGGCCGCGGCTCGCCCGGGAGCGCGGCGTCGTGATAGTAGAAGAGCGCTTCCCGGTGGCTCAGCGCGTTGAAGATCTTCGCGTACGGGAGGACCGCCACCTCGCGGCCGTTGACCCGGAACCGCCATTCGGCGCCGAGCACCGCGTCCAGCCGGAAGAACGCGTGGTCCAGCCCCTCCTTCTCGACGGTGCTGGAGTGCCCGCTGTAGTTCAGCGCGGGCGCGTGTTCGAGCCCCGCCCGGATCTCCGCGGCCGGATCTTCCAGGACCAGCGAGGTATAGGGGAGGCCCCGTCCGTACGCCCCGGTGAGCTGGAAGTGGATGGGGCCGTTCGACAGCCCGATCCCCGCAGCCCCGAGGTGGCGGGTCCTGTGCCGCAAAGCCAGATCCACGGTGGACGGGACCCGGGCGATGGAGTAGCCGAGGGACGCGGAGAACCCCGGCACCGCGTACGTCCACGAGACGTCGAACCCCGGCGAGCGCCTCGCGGGCGTCCCGTCCCCTCCCGCTTCGTGGTGCCGCACGAACGCGCTCGCCGTGAGGGCGGACCGCTCCGACCGGCGAGACATCCTCAGCTCCACGTGGGTGGCGCGGGCCACGCCGACCTCGGCCACCACGTTGCCCGGAGTCTCGCCCGAACCGGAGATCGCGTTCTCCCGTTCGACCGCCGCGTAGGTCTGGGAGAACCGGCCCACGGAAAGCGTCAGTGCACCCGTCTCCCCGAGCAGCGTGCTGACCGAAGCCCGTGGGAGCACATCCCAATCGCCCTCGTCCGGGCGGTATCCGAGACGCACTCCCGCCCGTGCCGCTACCCGCTTCCCCGGCTGCCACCCCGCCTCCCCGTACGCCGCCACCGTCGTGACGGCCGCGTCCACGCAAGGCAGCGATGCCGTGCACGCCACCGGCCCGCCGGGCACCGGGGAGGTCACGTCGTACGCCGCTCGGCTCGTCCGGCCGAACCGGAGGCGCTCCACATCCACGCCCGCGGTGCCGCCCACCGCCCCCCACCTCCACCGCTGCTCGGCGCTCGCGGAGATCCGATCCATCACCGCCTCCAGGTGCCCGCCCGGCGCCGACAGGAGCGGCAGGTCCGCGATCCCGCGACTCACGGACACGTCCACCGAGCGCCGCGCCGCGGACACCCGGTCCTGCCACCCCACGGAAGCCGCCAGGTTCTGCCACGACGCCTCATCCGCACCCTGGTCCCGCGGGATCCGGATCGTCTCCCGCGTGGCCAGCGCCGTCGCATGGACCCGCGCGCGCTCACCGGCCGCCACATCCGCCCGCGCCAGAACGTCCGCATAACCGTACCCGAACGGACGGGAGACCAGCGCGTCGACCAGCTCCGCGTTCACCCGCCGCCCCCCGACCATCACCCCCCCGGACTCGCCGAGCGGCAGCTCGAAACCCAGACGGCCCGTCAGCAGATCGAACTCGCCCCACGTCCTCGCCACGCCCGGCCCCGCCGGCCGCGTCGCGAAGTCCATGATGTAGGTCGTGCCGCCGTCGTACCGGGGGGAGATCCCGCCACCCCGCAACTCCGCCCCCGCCAGCAGGTCCGGGTCCAGCGGCGGGAGCATCCCCCCGAGATGCAGCGGAGCGTTGAGCGCCGCGCCGTCCAACAGCACACGCCCACGCTCCACGCTCGAGCCCCAGATGTACAGCACGTGCACCCGCCGCCCCCCGTCCCGGTCCGCAGGCGGCTCCCGCACCACGTCCGCCGCGACCATGTCCGCCAGCGCGCTCGCGGCCTGGGACGCGAACGACGCCGTGCGGTTCGCCACCGCAGGGTCGCCTTCCACCATCCCGTTCTCCGGACCGTTGCCGGACGAAGGCGGCGAGTCCCGCGACGCCTGCACATCGATCGCGGCGACCGGGACCGGCCGGACCACCAGCGGCACGTCCAGCGTCACCGCGCTCCCCGGCCGCAGCACGACCCGGAGCTCCGCATGCTCGTAGCCGGGATGCAGGACGCGCAACCGGTATTCGCCGCCCGCCACCGAAGCGAACGCGTACTCGCCCTGCGGCGTCGTGGTCGCCACCACGTCCAGCCCGGCACCCGTCAGCCGGACCACGGCACCGGCCACCGGATCGCCGGTCTGGGATTCGACGATGCGGCCACGCACCAGCGCGGCCGACTGCGCCGCGCCCCGGATCGGCACCAGGACCAGAGCTAACGCGAAGAGCGCTATGAGGATCGGGCGGTGCATGGGCGGCAGTCGGGGGTCGTGACTCGGGCCGCTACGGCCGAACCGGGATCGGAATTCCTGCCTCCAGCGCTTCCTCCGGGACCACACGGTCTCCCTCCGACCGGGCCACGACCACGTCGTCGACCCGGACCGTGCCCGCGGCGAGGGAGCGGGGCAAGGACACCCGTAGTACAGCAGAACGGTCCGCCAGATCCACGACCACGGACCCGTCCCGCGCCTCGAACCGGGGCGCCGCCGCACCGCTCACGTCGACCCGCACGTCCCGCTCGTCCGTCAACTCCACGACGAGCCGCGAGCCGGCCGGCGCCGATCGGACCGCGATATCCATGACACCGTTTAGCGGCCGGACCACTACGCCCGCGCCCGAAGCCACCGACTCGTCCACCGCCGTGAGCGCCTCCCCGGGCTGACCGCCACCGCCCCGCAGGATCGGGAACGCCACGATGGCCGCGGATCCGGCCGCGGCCGTCACCAGCAGGATGGCCGCCGCCCACCGCCACGCCACCGCGACGCCAGGCGCCCGCGGTACGGCCCGCTCCGGCTCACGCGCAGACGCCGCCGCCCGGTCCGCCCCGCCCCCCGGCACCACCCGCAACACCGGCTTCGTCCCGGTTCGCGCCCCCAGCGCCAGGGGCAATACGTTCTCATCGGCCCACGCCGCGGGCTCCCCGGCATCCAGCCGCCCCATCGCCTCCGAAAACAGCGCGGACGCCTCCCGCAGCCGCGCCACCGTGCCGCGACACTCGATGCACGTGGCCACGTGCCGCCCCACGTGCTCCGCCGGCGCGCCCTCCAGCTCGCCGTCCACGTACGCCTGCAACGTATCTTCGGCTGGATGCCTCATCGCACGGTCTCCGCTTCGTACGCCGCCTGGAAACGACGCAGCGCCCGCATGGCCAGCGTGGGAACCGACTCCGGCTTCACCCCGATCACCTCCGCGATCTCCCGGTAGCGAAATCCCGCTTCCCGCATCAGCAACAGCTCGCGGTCCCGCGGGGACAACCGGTCCAGCGCCGCCCGCACCTCCCGGATCGTTTCCTTGCGCTCCAACTCCTCGTCCGGCGTCGACGACGGGTCCACCTCCTCCGGCGGCGGCGCCAAACGCCTCGCCGTCTCCCGCCGCCTCGCCGCGTCCCTCACCAGATTCAGCGCAACACGGTACAACCAGGCACGCCGATTCTCGATGACCCTGGTCGACTCGGCATCGATCAACCGGACCAGCGCCTCCTGCGCTACGTCCTCGGCATGATCCGGATCCCCGGTCAGCCGGTGCACCGTCCGCAACAGCTCACGGTACCACCTGACGTAGAGTGCCTGTGCGTCGCGCGAGTCCCCTACGACGGCTCCCCCTCGCTCGAGCTTCATCGTCTATCCCGCATTCTCTCCGCGGGCCGCGGCCGGCCGGCTCGTTCGCCCCGCAGAGCCGTTGCCTCACCGCACCTGGATCGTCTGCTCCGCGGTGACGGGCGTCTCCCAGACCGCATCCCCGTGCCGCGCCCGCCGACCGCGCACCCGCACCGTCCACTCCCCCGGCTCGCTCACCGATACCGTGGCGGCATGCGGCAGGAACGTCAGCACCCCGGTGCATGCCTCCGCGCCGGAGTGGGCGTCGTACGGCCGGATCTCGATCCTGTGCCCCCCCACCGCCAGCTCGTGGCCGTCCGCCCGCCAGCACCCGTTCGGGCCGATCGTGTACACGGTGATCGTGAACGGCTCCCCGGCGTCCACCACGGCCGGCGCATCGATCACCACCGGTGGCCACACCACCTGCCCCATGATCGGCGCCACGTCCCAGCGCACCGTGTCGGCATCCTTGCGGGTCGACGACCCCGGCTGGACAACGGCACCGGTGTACGCCTCCAGTTGCAGGATCCCGAGCCGCCTCAACGCGCCGGCCGGTTCCGTCACATCGGAGCACGCGGTCAGCAACACCGCCGCGGCCACCAGCATGGACGGACTCCGATACGCCGACCAGAACATGTATCCCCTCCAGAGCCGCACGTTCCGCGAGCTCGCCGGTCGCTCGCCAACGACTGCGTTCGACCACCCATGAGACGCACGAGCTCCCACGGTGATAACAACGTATGGCGGCCGGCCGGCCGCGCGGGCAATCGGCACGACGCCCCGGGAGCCTGCCCCGCCCGCGAACCCTGCCTCGCGCCGGGAACGCGGCCGCCCCGACGTCGCCCCCTCAACCGGATCCCCGCCGTGCCGGCCCCGACGGCTCCGCACACGCTCCCCACGCCGGGCCGGGTGTTGGCTCCCCGGGCCGCCGCGCGTCAATCCTTTGGATCGGGGCGACGACGCGGCCCGCCACCCCCTGCGGCTCCGGCAAGCCGCGCCGGCACGGCCCCCGCGTCCCACGGCGTACGGGAGGGAACGTCCATGCGCACCCGCACTCGCGTCACGGCAGCGGCCGCACTCGCCCTCGTGATCTTCGCGGCGGCCTGCGAGTCCATCTTCGGCCCCGAAGCCAGGCCGGCACCCAAGAAGATCACGGAGCTCCCCCGCGAGCTCTCCGCGGCCGAAATCGGCACGCTCCACGCGAGCAACGCCTTTGGCTTCGAGCTGCTCCGCCGGCTCCACGCCGAGGACCCCGCGAAGACGGTCTTCATCTCGCCCCTCAGCGCGTCCATGGCCCTCGGCATGACCATGAACGGCGCGAACGGCGAGACCTGGGAGGGGATGCGCACCGCCCTCCAGTTCGGAGACCTCGGCCAGGACGAGATCAACGCCTCGTACCGCGGCCTCCTCGACCTGCTCGGCGACCTCGACCCCGCCGTCACCTTCGAGATCGGGAACTCGATCTGGCACCGCCCGGGCTCCGAGCCGCTCCCGGCCTTCCGGCGGACCGTCGAAAGCGTGTTCGACGCCCAGATCCGCGGCCTCGACTTCGCCGATCCGTCCGCGGCCGCGACGATCAACGATTGGGTCCGGCGCGTGACCCGCAACCGAATCCGAACGATCGTCGATCCGCCGATCCCGGCGAACACGATCACGTACCTGATCAACGCGATCTACTTCAAGGGGAACTGGACCGACCGGTTCGACGCCCAGCTCACGCACTCCGGGCCGTTCCACCTCCCGGGCGGCGGCACCGAGACGGTCCGGTTCATGGACCGGACGGGTGAAGCGCTCTACCACGTCACCGACAGGTACATGGCCGCGGAGCTGGCGTACGGCGGCCAGGCCTTCGCCATGACCATCGTGGTGCCCACGGGCGACGTCGCCATCGCCGACCTCATCGACCACCTCGCCTCCGGCGGCTGGGCCGAGCTCGTCGAAGGGCTGCAACCGGCCAGGATCCGCGTGCTCCTGCCCCGATTCGAGCTGGAGTGGGAGGCTGCGCTGAACAACGCGCTCATGGCCATGGGCATGGCCGACGCGTTCTCCGGCAGCGCCGACTTCTCCCGCATGTTCCCGTCCGGCGGCCAGATCAGCGAGGTCAAGCAGAAGACCTTCCTCGAGGTCGATGAGGAGGGCACCGAGGCCGCCGCCGCGACCAGCGTCGGGGTCGTGGTGTGCCTCTGCGGCCCGCCCGAGGTGCGCGCGGACCGGCCGTTCATCCTGGCCATCCGGGAGCGCCTCTCCGGGACCATCCTGTTCATCGGCGCGATCGTGGAGGCGCCGAAGTCGAAGTGAGCCGCGTCGCCGGCCGCTCGAACCGGATGCCGGGTCTTCCTGGGCGACGTCGCACGGCCGCCTCACCGGCGGAGCGGCCGCACTGCCGGGCGGAGACAGGCCCCGAGGCACGGTCCCCACCGTTTCCCTCGAGGGCCGGAGGAAGGGCGGGGCCTACAACCTGACCCGCCGCAGGAGCTGGGCGTTCAGCGCCACGATCACCGTGCTCGCCGACATGAGGATCGCGCCCACCGCCGGGTGCAGCACGATCCCCTGGCTGGCGAGCACGCCCGCGGCGAGGGGGATGGCCACGATGTTGTAGCCGGCGGCCCACCAGAGGTTCTGGACCATCTTCCGGTACGTGGCCCGGCTCAGCTCGATGATCCGCGGCACATCCCGCGGGTCGCTCCGGACCAGCACCACGTCCCCCGCCTCCACGGCCACGTCCGTGCCCGCGCCGATCGCCACGCCCACGTCCGCGGTGAGCAGCGCCGGCGCGTCGTTCACGCCGTCCCCCACCATGGCCACCCGCCGGCCGCCACGCCGGAGCTCCCGGACCTTTTCCACCTTGTCCGCCGGCAGGACCCCGGCGAAGACCCGATCGATCCCGAGCTCGGCCGCCACCGCCTCCGCCACCGGCCGCGCATCGCCGGTCAGCATCACGACCTCGATGCCCAGGCCGTGCAGGCGCTCCACCGCCTCCCGGGACTCCGGCCGGATCCGGTCCGCCACCGCGAAGACCGCCAGCGCCCGCCCGCCCTCCACGAGCACGATGCTCGCCTGGCCGCGCGCAGAGGCACGGTCCACGACGGACCCCAGTTCCGCGGGCAACTCCACGCCCAGCCGTTGCAGCAGCGCGGGGCCGCCCACGTACAGCTCCCGCCCCTCCACCACCGCCCGGACCCCGTGCCCCGGGATCGCCTCGAAGTCCCGCGCGGGAGGGACGTCCAGCCCCTGCTCCGCCGCGCTCTGGACGATCGCCTGGGCGATCGCGTGCTCGCTGTCCCGCTCCACCGCCGCCGCGAGCCGCAGCGCCGCCCCGGCCGAGAGCCCCGGCGCCGCGGCCCCATCCACCACCCGGAACTCGCCCAGCGTCAGCGTCCCCGTCTTGTCGAATACCACCACATCCACCCCCCGCGCCTCCTCCAGCCCCCGCCGGTCCCGGACCAGGAGCCCGCTCCGCGCCCCGAGCGTCGTCGAGATCGCCACCACCAGCGGGATCGCGAGCCCGAGGGCGTGCGGACACGCGATCACCAGCACCGTCACGACCCGCTCGATCGTGAACGACGCCGACGCGCCCACCGCCGACCAGACCGCCAGCGTCACCACGCCCGCCCCCACGGCGACCAGCGTCAGGAGATACGCCGCCCGGTCCGCCAGCGCCTGCGCCCGCGACCGCGACGCCTGCGCCTCCTCCACCAGCCGCATGATCCCCGCGAGCGCCGTCCGGTCCCCCGTCCGCGTCACCTCCACCCGCAACGAGCCCGACCCGTTCACCGTGCCCGCCACTACCTCGTCCCCCTCCCCCTTCTCCACCGGCCGCGACTCCCCGGTCAGCATCGACTCGTTCACCGCGCTCCGCCCCTCCCGCACCACCCCGTCCGCCGGGATGCCCGCGCCCGGCCGGATCAGGACCACGTCCCCCGCCGCGAGCTCCGAGACCGGGACCTCTTCCACCCTCCCATCCACCTCCCGCACCGCCGTGGCCGGGAGCAGCGCTGCCAGCTCCCGCAACGCCCCGCTCGCCTGCTGGATCGAACGCATCTCCATCCAGTGGCCGAGCAGCATCACCGTGACCAGGGTGGCCAGCTCCCACCAGAGCGCCATCCCCGGGAAGCCGAGCGTGACTACCAGGCTGAACCCGAACGCCACCACGATCGCGAGCGCGATCAGCGTCATCATCCCCGGCTGCCGGCTCCGGAGCTCCCGGACCGCGCCCTGCACGAAGACCCGCCCGCCGTACACGAAGACCGCCGTCCCGAACACCGCGGGGAGGTACGCCGAGCCCGGAATCGCAGGCGCCCGGTAGCCCAGCCAGCTCTGGACCGGCTCGCTCCAGATCAGCGTGGGGACCGTGAGCGCCAGCGAGATCCAGAACCGGTCCCGGAACATCTCCACGCTGTGCCCCGCGTGCCGGCCGCGTTCCCCGGGCTCCGCGTGCCTGGCGTGCGCGGCGAGGGCGCCGTGCCCCCCATGGGCTCCGGGCCGGGCGCGTTCGCCCGGCTCGACGTGCGGAGCCTGCCCCGGTACGGGTTCGTGCCCACCATGGGGGCCGTGGGGTTCGGGAGGGGCCTTTCCGCCGCCGTGCCCGGCCCGCCCGGCGGCCCTCCCGTGCGCGGCATGGCAGGCGTCCGCACTCCCGTCATTGTGGTCAGTCTGGTCAGGGCGGCCGCCGGCCAGCGGGTGCGCGCCGCGCCGCGCATCCTCGGCAGGGGATCCATGCACCCGCTGCGCGCGGTGGCTCGCGTTCTCCCCCTCCACGGCGGAGCCGGCTTCTCCGGGACCGATAGGACCACGGTGACCCTCCGGG
>ERZ777003.635-NODE-635-length-65851-cov-43.346267_pt1 | contig 65851 bp, 45 predicted proteins | sample MGYA00374956_ERZ777003 | MGnify/ENA primary metagenome ERZ777003 (study PRJEB29302, sample SAMN06268252) | bioreactor metagenome | isolation source: Joint BioEnergy Institute, California, USA | place: USA:Joint BioEnergy Institute, California, USA | collected...
GGCGTACCCCCGACCGCAGGTCCCGATTCACCAAATGTGCGGGAGAACCCATTTTCAACCGCCGCTAACAGCGCGGGCCCATCCGTTGGCCGGGGCCGGTTCGCCCCCGCCTGCTCGCCGGTGCAGGCCGAAGCACGGGAGGGCGGGTTCTCGAGCCCGGCGCGCCGCAGGGCGTTGCGGTCGGAGGCGTTGCCCACGAAGACCAGGTCTGCCAGGCCGGCCGCGCTCCGGGCCCACCCCGGCTCCCGCTCGATCCGGTGCGGGGTCAACAGCTGGGGGCCAGCGCCGGTCGCCCCCGCACGACCACCTCACAGGCGAGATGCTGCTGCACAAGCGGGGTCGCGTGCGGTCCGATGGTCTGTGGCTGCGCGCGTCTCCCCGAGGGGCTCGCGGAGCGCAGCTCGGCTACGGCCGATCCAGGGGGCGAATGGGCCACGACATGCGCACCGGGCGGCCGGTACGCCCCCCTCCGCCGACGATCGCCGCGCCCGGCTCGCCGCTCACAGGTAGGTCTCGCGGAACCGCTGGAGCTGCTCCGGGCTTCCGACGGCCACGAGCTCCATGCCGCGCCGGAGGATGCGGCCGGGACCGGGATTCGTGACGACGCCCTCGTCGGAGTCGATCGCGATCACGGTCAAGCCGGTCCGGGCGCCGATCCCGCTTTCGCCGAGTGTCCTGCCGTCGAGCGACGCCGGCACGGCGATCTCATAGAGGTCCAGATGCTCGCCGAGGAGGAGCAGCTCGCGGCCCTGGGTCAGGGCCATGAGCGACTCGGCGCCGAGAGAGTCGTAACTGAGCACGAAGTCCGCGCCTGCCCGGAGCACCGCCTCCATGTTCCGCTCGTGGGTGATGCGGCTCACGATCCGGAGGTCGGGGTTGAGACGCCGGCAGTAGACGGCGAGGTAGATGTTCATGGCGTCGTCGTGGGTGGTGAGCAGGACGGACGGCGCGCTCTCGAGCCCCGCGCGCCGCAGGACGTTGCGGTCGGAGGCGTCGCCCACGAAGACCTGATCGGCGAGGCCGGCCGCGCTCTGTGCCAGTTCCGGCTCCCGCTCGATCAGGTGCACGGCGGCGTCCCTGCGCTTTAGGGACCGGATCGCTGCCCTGCCCACGTTCCCGCCGCCGATGACCAGCACCGGGTTCGGGTTCGGCTGGTAGATGATGAGCAGCTCGTTCAGCTGGTCGATCTGCTCCCGTGTGCCGGTCACCACGACGACCGTGGAGGACTCGATGCGCGTGGCCGGGCTTGCCGGATAGAGACGGCCTCGCTCCCACACCGCGATCACGCTGACGCCCGTCGCCTCCCTGAGCCGGGAGCTGCGGACGGTCCGGCCGGCCAACGGGGTTCCCTGGGCCGGGAACTCGGCGATCAGCAGGTCCCGGTATGTGGCGATGACGTGCGCCTCCGCCTTGCCCACGCTGATCCGGTTGGCGAGTTGCTCGCCGAGCTGCCGTTTGAGCGGGAGTACGTGGGTGGCGCCGCTCAGGGAGAGGATGTCGACCGATTCCTCGTGCTCCACGATGGCCGCGATCGGGACGGTTGCCGAGACCTCGCGCACGGTCAGCGTGATGTTGCTGTTGATCGTGTCGTCCGCGTTCGCCACCACCATGCGAGCGTGTTCCACGCGCAGTGCTTCGAAGGTGGAGCGCCCGTCCACCGCGCCCTGCACGACCGACACGCCCTCCACGGCGAGCCGGGCCGCCTTCTCCGGCTCCTGCTCGATCACGAAGCACGGGATCCCTGCCGCCCTCAGCTTCGCCACCAGCCCCGGGACGATCGTGTCCATGCGGCAGATGATGACGTGGTCCCGAATGTCCGGCGGCGCCGCCCTCGGCGCTCGCGTCCGGACCTGGGTTTCGAGCCAGGGCGCCAGGAAGAACCGGATGAACACGAATGGCAGGAGGGTGAGCAGGAGCACCACGCCGGTGAGGAGGACGAGGAGGCTGAACAGCCGGCCGGTGTCGCTCGAGAAGGTGATGTCCCCGAACCCGAGCGTGGTCATGACGGTCAGCGTCCAGTACAGCCCGGTGACCCAGGAATGGCGCTGCCCTTCCACGTGCAGCATGAGCAGGTGGAAGAGCACCGAGTAGAAGGCCACGAGCCCGGCCAGCACGGCCAGATACTTGCCCAGCGCCCTGAGATTCCGCCGGACCTCGGGTTGACTGAGAAATTGAGCGAGCTGACTATCCCCGGATTTCATCGATCCTCCCAAACCACCGGACCGGCCCCGCCGGCCGGACTCCGGCCGTGCGCGCCGCCCTCCTGAGGCCGCCATGGGGCATCGACCACGCCCGTGGGCAGACCTGCACGAATTTGCGCTCTTCGTCTATATTCTGTGAACACTCATCGCGTCCTCGGCAACACGATCCATGGTCTCACAGGTACTCGGCGGCGTCGGCCTCTTCCTGATCGGCATGGTCCTCATGACCGAGGGGCTGAAGGCCGCCGCCGGGGACACGATCCGGCGCGTGCTCAGCCACCTGACGGGTGGTCGGATCCGGGCCGTCCTTTCGGGCGCAGCCATCACGTTGGTGGTCCAGTCCTCGAGCGCCACGACGCTGGCCACCATCGGGTTCGTGAGCGCGGGCCTCCTCACCTTTCCGCAAGCCATCGGGCTGGTCTTCGGGGCGAATCTGGGCACCACGAGCACGGGCTGGATCGTGGCGTTCCTCGGGCTCAAGCTCGGCGTCGGGGCGATCGCGTTCCCCCTCGTGGGGCTCGGCGCGCTGCTCCGGCTACTCGCGCGCGGGCGCACGGCGTCCCTCGGCCTGGCCCTCGCCGGCTTCGGCCTGATCTTCGTCGGAATCGACACGCTTCAGGTCGGGATGGGTACCCTCTCCGGCCGCTTCGATCTCGCCGTGCTCCCCGATGAGACCCCGGGCGGTCGGATCCTGCTGGTGATCGTCGGGATGGTGATCACCTTCATCCTCCAGTCGTCCAGCGCCTCGGTTGCGGCGACCATCACCGCGTTGCACGCCGGCACCCTCGAGCTGAACCAGGCGGCGCTGCTCGTGATCGGCCACAACGTGGGCTCCACGCTCCCGGCCGCCATCGCGGCGATCGGCGCGTCCGTGGCGGCGAGGCGAACGGCGCTGGCGCACATCCTGTTCAACGTGTTCACCGCGATCGTCACGTTCCTGACGCTCCCATGGATACTGGAGCTGCTCGGGGCGATCAACCACCTCCTGGGCCTGGATGGCGACGCCGCGTTGATCGCCGCGTTCCACACGGCGTTCAGCGTGTTCGGGATCGCGATGCTCCTGCCGATCACCGGCACGTTCGCGCGGATCATCTCGCATCTCGTCCCGGAGCGTGGCGCGCAACTCACGCGCAATCTGGACGCGACGGTGGCGAACGTGCCGGCGGTGGCTGTGGAGGCGGCGAGGCGTACGGTTCGAGAGATCGCGGGAGTGCTGATCGAGGCGGTCCGCCGGGAGTTGAGCGATGCGGAAGACGTGCTCGGTACGGAGCGGGCGCTGGAGGCCGCCAGCGCGGCGCTGCGCGAGACCCAGCGGTTCCTGGCGGAGGTCCGGACCACGCCGGAGGCCGCGGAGTACGAGCGGCATCTCTCGGTCCTGCACGCCATCGATCATCTCGACAATCTGATCGAGGCGTTGCGCGAGCCGCAACACCGGCCCGTCCTGCGCAGCGACCCGGACCTGCGCGCGATCGCGGCCGAGCTCGCGGAGCGGCTCGGGCCCATCCAGCAGTGGCACGGATCGGAAGCGGATGGCCGCGAGGGGCCGTGCGAGGCACAGCGCATCTCCCAGACCATGGCGGAGGTGCGGAAGTCCGAGCGGGTCCGGATCCTGGAGCGGACGGCCCACGGCCTGATCGAGCCCACCGATGCGCTCGTCTGGATGGACGCGATCCGCTGGCTCGACCGGCTGGCCTATCACATCTGGCGGAGCGCGCACCACCTCGCCCAGCCGGTGCCCGGTGCGCCGGCGCCGGAGCCTGCCCCGGTGCCGCCGGAGCCCGCGGACGTGGCCCACCGCTGAGTCCCCGACGGGCGCCGGGAACGGGGCCGGGGCGACGTCGCCTCAGAGCCGGCTCAGCCCTCCCAGGATCCGGACGCCCGCCCGCAGGCCGATGTCCCGGGCCCGGCCCAGGAACAGGCCCGGACGCCCCTCGAACCGCACGGACGCGGCCAGGTCCGGCTCCACCACTTCCGCGCGGAATCGGGCGATGGTGTGGGGGTCCGTGATGATCGCCACGATCTCCGGGTGCACCACGTAGCTCAGGGCATCGAAGTTGGACGAACCGGCCACCAGGTAGGTGTCGTCCACGAGCAATGCCTTGAGGTGGCTCATCCTGCCCTGGTACAGCCACAGGTCGAGCCCGGAGCGTACCGCCTCCCATTCCAGGTTGCGGCGCAGGAATCCGCGGTTGTTCAGCGCCGGGCTGATGAGGGTGACCTGTACGCCCCGGCGCCTCGCCGCGCAGAGGTGGTCGAGGAAGGGGAAGCTGAGGTACGGGCTCACGGCAATGATCTCGCGGCGGGCCGAGCGGAGCAGCTCCAGCACCGGCTCGAAGGCCCGCGCGTTGGAGCGGCCGTCCAGCAGGTGCAGTTCGATGCCCGGGAAGCGCCCCGCGATGTACTGGCTGCGACCCTCGAACGTGGCCAGGAAGTCGCGCTCGAGGAGCGCCGCCACGTCCGGCGCCTCGATGCGCAGCATCATGTCGTGCCAGTCGAAGTTGTGGTCGCTGAAGTTGATCCCGCCGATGTAGGCGACCCTCCCGTCCAAGACCACGAGCTTCTTGTGGTCCCGGGCCGCGACCCGTCCGATCCGGATCCCGATCGGGTTCGTGAAGCGTACGTCGACCCCCGAGCTCGCGAGGCCGTTGAGCAGCTCGGTGGTGGCCCGGGCCTCGGCGCGCAGCTCGGCGTCCAGCAGGTTCGGGATCCAGTAGATGAACCGGTCGTTCAGGATGAAGCGCGTGAACGTGTCGACCAGGACCCTGCGGTCGGGGCAAGCCGCGGCGGTGAGTGCGTGGGCGAGGGCGGTGCCTGCGGCGTCGCCTTCGAAGGAGAGGGTTTGTACGTAGATCCGGCTCCGCGCGCCGGCGATGTCTTCCGCGAGCCGCTCCCAGAAGCGCGCAGAATCGACCAGCAGATCGATTTCCACGTCGACCTTCCCGCAGGGATCACTGGAACTACGGCCATCTATGGTCCCTTGCGCGACCGCCCGTGACAAGGTCCGCGCACCGCCACGTCGATCCGGCCGGTAGAGCGCTGGTCGCGCTCACGCACGCACACGGCCCCGCTCCGCGCGGCTCCACGGCATGCAATGGGCGACGTCGGCTCCTCCGGCTTCGTCGCGCCGACCGCTGTGGCCGTCGCATATGATAGCCATCGGAAGCGCGGATTGCACGCCCGGGGCCTGCCCGGTCCATGGCCGAGGCGTTGGTTGGGGCGTGGCGTCGAGGCACCCGGCCCGATTTCCGGACGCGCCGGGCCCCCTCCCTTTCCGCCCGGTCCTGGTCCGTGGCCTTCGCGTGGCCATGCCGCAGAGCGTTGCCGTGGCGCCCGCTCGGCACGCGGCCGACGGCCGGCGCGAAGTCCCGGGCTGGTACGCGGCATGCATCCGGGTACGGCCGCTTCCCTCCAGTTTCCAGCGTCGACGCGGCGATCCGGCCGCGCCGGCGCCAGCGGCACCTGCGGAACCGCGACCCGCCCGGAGGTGTGGCCGTGATCGAAGCGGTGAAGTTCTGGAACGAGCCGAACAACAAGTCGCACTGGGATTTCGAGGTCGATACGGACTGGAGGATCTACGCGGAAATGGTGAAGGTCGCGTCCGCGGCCGTGGCCGCCGAACGCCCTGCCCTCACCCGCGTGCTCGGCGGGATCTCGCCGATCGACCCGAACTTCATCCAGAACCTCGGATCGAAGGGCGTCCTCGAAGCGGTGGACGCCGTTGCGATCCACGGCTTCCCGCTCGACTGGAACCACTGGACGATCCACGAATGGCCGGACAAGGTCGCGGAGATCGAAGCCGTGACGGAGCTCCCGATCTGGGTGACCGAGGTCGGGGTCTCGAGCTTCGGCGCGGAGGAGGTGCAGGCGTTCGGGCTGGACCGCACCGCGGAGCTGCTGATCGGCCGTGTGCCAAGGATCCACTGGTACAGCCTGTACGACCTGCCCCGCGCGTGGCCGGCCACCACACGCCATCGCGAGGCCGAAGGCTCCGCCTACTACCGTCACTTCTACATGGGGCTCGTGCGCGAGGACGGTTGTCCGAAGATCGCGCTCCCGCGCTTCTCCCGGTACACGCCGGAGTTCGGGATCTGCCAGTGGTTCCACTTCGAGGATCACCGGCTGGATGACGCGGTGCGCCTGCTGCGCCGGCTCGGCGTCCGCTACCTGCGTACGGGGTTGAGCTGGGCGGACAGCTTCCGGCCGGGTGCGGATGCGTGGTTCGACCGCATGATGCGCGCGCTGGAGCCGTTCGAGGTCACGCTCACGTTCTGCTTCACGCCCGAATCCGAGGGCATCGTTCCCCATCACACGAGCCCGCCCCGGGAGATCGAGGCGTTCGCCGAGTTCTGCGCGCGGATGGTGCGGCGCTACGCGTAGGTCGCACGGCTCGGGGGCTCTGGGCCGCAGGGGGCCCGCGCCCGTTCTACGGGCTCTGCCGGCCGGCCCGGCCCGTCGCCAGCAGGTCCCTTCCGGTCGCGGCCTCCAGCTCGGCGGGATCCCAGCCCGATTCCTCGTACGTGGGGCGAGCCGGGCTCGGCTCGCAGAGGTAGATCTCGTGGCCGGGCCGGCGGATCACGGTGAGTCCGGCAGACCGGATCATGGCCTCCACGGCCGCGTGGTTCGGGACCCACCAGTTCGTGGGGTCGCCGGCGAAACGCCCCTCGATGAACGCCATCTTGGGCCAGCCGCGGCGGTGGAACACCTCCCGGTCGTGGATCTCCCGGTCTCCGGTGTCGCGATAGACGCGCACGCCCGGCATGGTCAGCGTCTGGAACACCATCAGGCGGCGCGCCTTCTCCGCCACGATGTCCAGTCCGAGCAGCGGATAGCGCAGGTGATAGAAGACGCCCATGAACAGCACGAGGTCGAACGTCTCGCTCATGTGCGCCAGGTGGTACACCTGCATGCGGCGGAACTCGAGGCGGTCGGTCAGCTCGAACTCGCGCGCGGCCCATTCGGCCTGGGCGAGGAAGCGCGGATTCACGTCGATCCCGAGCACGTGCGCGCCGCGTTTCGCGAGCTCGATCGCGTAGAACCCGGCGTTGCACCCGACATCGAGCGCAGTCCATCCCGTGAGGTCCGCGGGCAGGTGATCCGCGATCTGCCGCCACTTGTTCAGCGGGAAATCGCCCAGCGGATGACCGGGCGCGGTCTGGCTGCCGTCCGGAAGGTGGAGGTTGTGAAACCAGGGCCCCAGCGCGACCACGTCCTCCCGCTGCCCGGGGTACGCCGGGGTGTGCCGCATGAGGGGTTCCGCCATACCGGATCCTCACATCGCTTCAATGCATGACATGGCCGGCGCGCGCCCGGCGCGCGTACGCCTCGAGTTCGGCGGCCCGATGCGCTGGCGTGTGCTCGGCGAGGACCCGATCGCGCGCGCGCCGGCCGATCGTGCGCCGTTCCTCCTCCGGCAACTCGCGGAGATAGCGCAGCGTATCCTGTGTGGAGCGCGCTATGAGGATCTCCTCTCCGGGCACGAAGAAGTGGTCGATTCCCTCCCACTCATCCGTGATCACGGGCGCAGCGCACGCGGCCGCTTCGAAGAGCCGGACGCTCGGCGAAAAGCCTGCCAGGGCCATGTCCCTACGGGTCACATTGAGCGTGAAACGCTGGCTGTTGTAGAACACGCGGTGGTTGGGCGGCGCCAGGTGCGGGATGCGCTGGACGTTCGCCGGCCACGCGATCTCCTCGGGGTACATGGGCCCGGCCACGACGAAGCGCCCGTCCGGCCACAGCGACGCGGGTTCGATCAGGAGGGCGTGGAGCGCCGGCTGCCGATCCTCGCTGTAGGTGCCCATGTAGCCGAGGTCCCAGCGGTGGCGGGTCGGCTCCTCGAAGTACCCGGCCGGGTCGGCGGAGCAGTAGAGCGGCCGGGCGAGCGGGGCGCCGTAGTCCCGCTCGATCCTGGCGAGCGTCGGCCCGCCGGTGAATGACAGGTAGAGGTCGTAGCGGCTGATCTGCTCGGCCGCGAGGTACGGCGCGCCGCCGGACTCGAGTTGCCGCAACGTGACCGGAGTGTCGATGTCGTAGAACGCAGTGACGCCGGTGGCGGTGCGCTGCACCCAGTCCCCGACCTCGATGCCGTCCGGCACGTAGGATCCGACGACGACGAGGTCGGCGTGCTTCACCGCCTGGGTGAAATGCCCGCGCAACTCGTCGAGAGAGCGATAGAGCACGGTTCGACCGTACGGCGGGTCGGGTAGATCGCGGTGCGCGGCGTACCACTCCACGTCGCGCTCGAGGAAGAGGACGCGGTGGCCGCGCTTGTGCAGCGCGTGCACGAGCCCGCGGTACGTGGTGGCGTGTCCGTTTCCCCAGGATGACGTGATCGACAGTCCCAGGAACACGATGTCGAGCGGCGTGTGGTTCACGGTCCGACCTCCACGGCCGGGGAGCGGCGGTACGCGTCCAGCACGCGTTCGAGCTGGACCGCACGGTGCGCGTAGGTGTGCTCCGCGAGCACGCGTCGCCGCGCGGCGCGGCCGATCGTGCGCGCGCGGATCCAGGTGAGCCCGGTGACATATTCGAGGACGTCGTCGCCATCCTCCGCGACGAGCACTTCCCGCCCCTCCTCGAGGAAGAGCTCGAGACCCGGCCATCGGTCCGTGATGATGCATGCGCCGGCGCCGGCGGCCTCGAAGATCCGCGTGGGCGGAGAGTACCCGTAGCGCGCCATGCTCTCCCGGTTCACGTTCAGCACCGCGCGGGGCGTGCAGTTGAAGGCGTTGTGGTCCGCGGTATAGACGTGCCCGGTCCGGCGCACGTTCGCGGGCATGGGCTTGTCGGCCCAGCCGTTCCCGCCGAGGAGGAAGCGTTGGTCCGGCGCCCGCGCGGCCGGTTCCAGCAAGAAGTGTTCGACCCGGGCCTCCCGATCCGGCAGTCTGTTCCCGAGGAACGCGAGGTCCGCCGCGAAACGCGGGTTCGGGGGAACCGGGTGGTGGGTGGCCGGATCGAGCGCATAGTAGATCGGCACGCACTGGGCGGCGCCGAGCCGCCGGTAGGCCTCCACGACCGGATCGCCGCCGCCGTACGTCAGGATCAGGTCGTACCTCGGGATCAGCGGCAGGAACGGATCCCGCGGATTGCTCCGGATCCGGTCGAGCGTGGCGGGCGCATCCACGTCCCAGAATGCGACGATCCTGCCCGGCCCGCGCAGCGCGAGGACCTCTCGCTCCAGCAGCCCGTCGAACACGCCCACGCCGCTCGCCTTGACCACCAGGTCGGCGCGGGCAGCGGTCTCCAGCGCGCGGAACACGGCATCCTCGTCCGTGGCCGGGTACACCACCACCTTCGCCCAGGGCGGATCCTCGATGTCCCGGTGCCGCTGCCGGTCGAAGGCGTCGGGCTCGTAGAACGTGATCCGGTGCCCGCGTGCGGCCAGCGCCCGGATGAGCCCACGGTAGTATGTGGCTGCGCCGTTCCAGTACGCGGACACGAGGCTCGAGCCGAAGAACGCGATCTCCATTCCGCTGTCCATCGTTCCGGCCTTTCGTCGGAGGTCAGACGGCCAACGCCGGCTCGGGGCGAACCGGCGCCAGCTCCCGGTATATGCGGAGCAGCTCGTCGACTCTGTGGCTGCAGGTGTGGCGGGACCGGATCGTCTGCAGGCCGTGCTCGACGAGGTGCGTGGCGAGCGCGTCGTCGTTCAGGACCGCTCGCAGGTGTCGGCACATTTCGGAACCGGTCCGGGCAACGAGGTAGTCGTCGCCCGCACGGAACAGTCCTTCCACATCTTCCCACGGCGAGCAAACGAGCGGAATACCGCACGCGAGCGCCTCGAACACCCGGATCGTCGGCACGCCCGGCAGGAGGCGGACGTACGGTCGCCGCGGCACGTGGATCGTGACTCCGTGCCGGCTGAAGGCCCACGGCACGTCGAAGTTGCTGATCCAACCGCCGTACCGGATCCCGGCGTCCGCCATGCGCGCTTTCGCCCGATCCGGATAGCGCACGCCGTACACGGTCGCACGGAGCGAGAGCTCGCGCACCGGCTCGATCAGGAACCTGACCAGCTCCGCGGACCGTTCCTCATCCCCCCAGTTGCCGATCCAGACCAGGCCTCCGGCGCGCTCGGTCCTCGGAAGCGGCCGGAAGACGCGGGTGTCCGCCGCCTCGTGCCACACCCAGGCGCGCTGGGTCCAGCCGCGCTCCAGGTACAGGTCCCGGATCACCGCTCCGAACGCGAGCACCCCATCGTAGTGACGGAGGTCCAGCGCCCCGATCCGATCCGGCTCGGTCAGCGCGCGGTGGTGCGTGTCGTGGAAGAGGAGGCGGAACGTACCGCGGGCCCGGCGTTCCCCGATCCGCGCCACCAGCTCGGGCTCATTCCATTCGTGGACCAGCACCAGGTCCGCGCCGTCCAGCGCCTCGTCCAGGTCGAGTCGCTCCAGGTCGTACATCCGGCTGACGAGCCCCGGGTACACCGCGTGGAACCGCTCGATCGGTGCGGTCCCGTGGTCTGCGATCAGGTTCCGGAGACTCCAGCCGTCCCGCGGCTCGAAGATCGAGACCTCGCACCCCCGGGCGCGCAGTTCGGTGGCCACCCCGCGCAGGAAGTGGGCGTTGCCGTGATTCCAGTCCGAAACGAGCGAGTGGTAGAACATCACGATGCGCACGCCATCACCTCCCGGCGATTGGCGGCTCCGCCGGCCGCCGTGCGAAGCTGGCCTCCTGTCGGGCGAGAAAGGACGCGGCCGCCCGAGCCGGCGCGGCCGACCGTGGGCCCGCGCCTCACGGGACGACCAGCGCTTTGAGGAACCCGTTCGGCCGGGTCGCCAGCGCCTCGAACGCACGATCCATTTCGTCGAGTCCGAACACGTGCGTGTACAGCGGCGCCGGATCCAGCGCGCCCTCTTCCACCGCCCGCACCGCATCCCGGATCCCCTGCACGTACGCGGCGGGATCTCGCGCATGGGCGTTGACGACTTCGAGTGCCCGCCAGTTCCAGAGCCGGAGATCGATCTGCCGCGTTCCGTCCTGGTGGAAGCCCGCGATCACGAGACGCCCGCCCTCGCAGGTCAGCTCGGCGGCGAGGTTGAGAGGCTCTTCGAGCCCGACCGCCTCGATCACCCGGGCGCAGCCCGCACCGCCCGTCAGCGCATGTACCTGACGGATGGTTTCGGCCCGATCCTGGAGCGGGACCGTCTCGGCCGCCCCGAGGCGCAACGCGGTGTCGAGCGCGAAGCGACGTCGCGAGATCGCGATCACCCGCGCGCCCGCGCCCGCGGCGAGCTGCGTCACCACCGCGCCGAGGAAGCCGATCCCGACCACGGCGACCACGTCGCCACGCCGGATCCCCGCGCGCCGGAACACGTTCAACGCGCACCCCAGCGCCTCGCCCGGGAACGGCTGCCCAGCCAGCGAAGGTGGGAGCGGAACCACGGAGTCGGCCCGTGCGACGTCGTATTCCGCGAATCCGTGATACGAGACCGCCGCCACGCGCTGGCCGACCTCCACGCCCTCCACATCCGGCCCAACGGCATCGATCCAACCCCAGGCCTCGTGTCCGGGCGCGCCCGCGGCCTGCGGATACGTGAACCACGGTCGCCCTTCCCAGACCGGCGCGCTCGAGCCGCAGACGCCACACCCCTCGACCCGGATCCGCACCTCGCCCGGCCCGGGATCAGGCCGCCCGATCCGCTCCACCCGCGTCGTACGCGGGCCCGCGACAACCGCCGCACGCATCGTCGATTCGGCCGCCATCACACGACCTCCTGCATCGAGCCCGCTGCGGGTGCGTAGACCTCCCCATGGGCGAGCAGCCAGTCCCGCACGCGCTCGAGCCCTTCGCGTAGTCCGATCCGTGGTGTCCAGCCCGTGGCGCGCTGGAAGCGCCGGGTGTCGGAGACGTAGTCGCGCTGGTCGCCCGGCCTCCACGCATCGAAAACCACCTGGATCCGTCGGCCTTCGAGTTGCCCGATCGCCTCGACGGCCTCCAGGAGACTCACGGAGTTCGCCGGACCGCCGCCGATGTTGTACGCGCGGCCCGCGAGCGCCGGCAGGTGCTCCACCGCGGCCTCGAACGCGTCCAGAAGGTCCTGAACGTAGAGGACGTCCCGTACCTGGTGCCCATCCCCGTAGAGGGTGATCGGCTCGCCCCGGATCGCGCGGATGAGGAAATGGGCGATCCAGCCCTGGTCCTCGTTCCCGAACTGGTGCGGCCCGTATACACAGCTCATTCGGAAGACCACCGCCGGGATCCGGTACGTCCGCGCGTAGTCGAGCACGTACTGGTCGGCCGCGCCCTTCGAGCAGCCGTACGGGCTGTGGAAGTCGAGCGCACGGTCCTCGCCCACGCCGTACGCGCGCAGCACGGGGTCCTCCGGGACGTAGCGCGCGCCGGACCGCCTCAACGGAATGTCGTCCAGCGAGCCGTAGACCTTGTTCGTGGAGGTGAAGAAGAGCGGCGGCGGGTCCGCCCGCGCCCGGATCGCTTCGAGCACGTTCAGCGTGCCGCGGGCATTGATCTCGAAGTCGTGGACCGGCGCATCCAGGCTCGTGGTGACCGCGACCTGCGCAGCGAAGTGGTAGACTACTCGCGCGTCGGCCACGGCCGCCGCGACCGCTGACGCATCCCGCGTGTCCGCGACCTCCACCCGCAGACTCTCTCCGTGCTTCCGGGTCAGCCACTCCAGGTTCCGCTCCACCCCCGGCCGCGAAAGGTTGTCCAGGATGATCACGCGGAGCCCCCGCGCGAGTAGTCGATCGGCCAGGTTCGAGCCCACGAATCCGGCGCCGCCCGTGATGAGCACGGGGGCGTCCGAACGCCCGTTTCGCATGAGCTCGAGCGGGGCGCCCGGCCGCGACTCCCGCTTGCTTCCGCCGGTCATACGGTAAGCCCCCGGGCGGCCAGCTCCGCGCTCGCCTGCGCAACGCGGTCGAGCGCGACCCGGCCATCCAGCCAGTTCGCCAGCTCGCGCAGTCCCTCGTCCAGCGAAACGCGGGGCTCGTAACCGAGCATCTGTCGGGCGAGCGTAATGTCCGCGAAGCAGTGTCGTATGTCTCCGAACCGATATCGCCCCGTGATTTCTGGCGTGAGATCCTCGCGCCCGACCGCCTTCGCCGTCCGCTCCGCGACCTCCAGGACCGTGTGCGACGCCCCGCTCCCCACGTTGATCGTGAGGCCCGGCGCGCCCGGCGCGTCCATCGCCAGCACGCACGCCTGGACCACGTCCCGTACGTTCACGAAATCCCGCCGCTGCAGCCCATCCTCGAAGATCAGCGGGCGGTTCCCGTTCAGGAGCCGGGAAGCGAAGATCGCGAGCACGCCCGTGTACGGGTTGGACAGCGCCTGGCGCGGGCCGTACGTGTTGAAGAAGCGAAGCGCCACGGTCGGCAATCCGTACGCCTGCCCGATCAGCAGCGCAGCCCGTTCCTGGTCGAACTTCGACAGCGCGTAGACGGACGCGATCGCCGGCGCCTTGCTCTCCGGCGTCGCGATCGGCTCGAGCGGCTCGCCCGTCGGACCACGCACCTCCCAGTCGCCACGCCGGAGCTGGTGGAGCGTGCGCTCCGCACGCTCGACCGTCTCCCCACCCGGCGCACGGTACAGTCCCTCTCCGTACAGGCTCATGCTCGACGCCACGATCAGCCGCTGGACCGGCCGCTCGATCAGGGCGGAAAGCAGGACGGCGGTGCCCAGCCCGTTCACCGCCATGTAGTCCGAAACCTCGTACATGCTCTGCCCCACGCCGACCCGGGCCGCGAAGTGGAAGACCACGTCCACACCCTCCAGGGCGCGGCGCACCACGGCCGGATCGCGGATGTCTCCGACGATCAGCTCGACCTCCGGATCCAGGTACGGCGGGCGCGCGCCGCCGGCCCCATGCACCTGCGGGGAGAGTACGTCCAGGGCCCGCACATGATGGCCCTCCTGCAACAGCTTGTCGGCCAGGTGGGAGCCTATGAACCCGGCACCACCTGTGATCAGAACCTTTTGGCCCACGCGTCGTCCTCCGGCTCCGGTTCGTTGAGCGATGGCTGTCGGTCGGATGAGCGACTCCGGAGTCCCGGTCGCTGCGGTGCACGGCATCCTGCAAGAACTCCGGATGTCGACCCGGGTTCATGCGTGGCATCGCTCGGCTTTTCGGGAGATTCCGGAACGCTCGACCCCTTCGGGGCGTTTCGGCGTCCCCAGCGGATCGGTGCTCGGTGGCCGGCTTCGGCCTGTGGAGAGAGAGGTCGGCTGCGGCCTCGCGGCGCGGTTCCTCCGGCGGCGCGCGGACGCAATCATCATGCCCGCGCCTGCCTCGCCGCATCCGCCCGCTGCGGCGGATCTCCCGCGTCCCTGGCCGTGGGGGGAGGGGGCGTAATCCCGCCGTGGATGCCGCTTTCGTGGCCATCGCCGGTTCCCGGTGGGACGACGCGGATCGTCACCGGGCCGATGCACGTGTTCCGTTCGACGGGCCAACGGCCGGATGCGCAGCGGGCGTGGGCTCGTCGAACGTCTGACGTGCATGAGCTGGCTGGCGTATATGCGGGAACCGCGATCTGCCGTCGGAGAACGGGCCGTCGAGATCGTCAAGCGGAGAGGTGCGCAGGCGGCAAGGCTCGATACCGGACCGGGCTGCACGCCTTCCAGGGGGGAGGAGCTATGACAAAGCGGGCGCCGCCGCGCCCGATCCGGCCGTGCGAACGGCTTACGGCCACGGCCGTGTGGAGGTCCGATCCGCAGGCGCCTGCCCGGAGCGCCTCCGGAGGCACGGGGCCCCACCCGCGGTATTCACTAGACTCGCGGGCGGGCGCGGGGGCGCGGCGCGCCTGGTTCAGCGCGACGTCAGGGGAGAACGCAACGCCACGGGAGAGCGCAACGTGAGCGCAAAGTCCAGTCCGCGCATGGCGCTCTCCTGCCCCTCCCGGACCACCAGGTTGCCCACCCGCGCCCGCAGCGACGGCACCGCCACGATCGAGCGGGACAGCGGGACCTCGACCGCCGCGCCGGCCGTGGTGATGTGACCCTGGGCGGTGCCGTCGTCGCTCCTGAGGAGCCGCGCGTCCAGGTTCGGCGTGAGCGTGATCCGACCCAACGGCACGCGCATGCCGCCGCCCAGGACCACCAGGTCCTGCGCGGGGACGTCGAGCAGGAGATCCACCGCTGACCGGCCGCGGTCCCGATGCTGGGCGCCCGCATAGACGATCCCCGATGACCGTGCCCCGGCCGCGAACGCGTACGACCCGATGACGCGATAGCGCCGCCCGGCCCGGTAGAGGTTCGCGCCATTCAGCGCATCCTCCTCATGGTGCTCCATGGCGACCTGGAGCGTGGCCTTGCCAGCCCGTCCGATATTGCGGTCCGCCGCAACCTGGAGCGAAAGCGTGTTGCCCGGCCGGTAGGCGAACGCATCCACCTCCAGCGGCTCGAATTCCCGGGCCACCAGGTAGGACGCGCCCGCGCCGAGCGCGAACCCGCCTACCGTCCCCACCACCGTGAGCCCCATGCCCGCCCCGCCGCCCGCGCCCCACTGCGAGATCCGCGTGGGGAACAGGTCCGTGGCGATCGCGCCCGCGATCTCGGCTTCTTCGAGGGTGAGCGTGGCCTTCCCCGTCGGCAGGGACACGACCCCGTGGATCGCGGCGCTTCCCCCGGCGAGGGGGACACGAAGACGCAGGTCCGTGTCCACCATGCCGACGAGAATCGTTTCCGAGCCGTCGGGCCGCTCCAGCTTCCCGTGCGCGAAGGCGCCGCCGAGTTCCACGGTACTCGCGCCGATCAGCGGGACCCTCGTGGCGACCGGCGCGACCAGGAGCGAGAGGGAGCGGATGCCGATGCGTTCGGCATCCTCGAACCGGTAGGTCTCGTAGCCGACGCCGACGGCCCCGAGAACGGCGGTCGTCTGGGCGCGACCCGCGGCCGGTGATCCGACCGCGAGGAGAGCGGCCACGGCGGCCATGACCTGGAGACGAGTCTTCCATCCGCTCATGTTGCTACCTCACGGCCGCCGGATCAGGATCTCGATCGCCGGGCGACGCGTGCCCACGCCCTCTCTCCCGAGCGCCTCCGAAGCGGCGTTCCGCCCCCCCATCGAGGGGATCAACCCCTGGAGCGCATCCAGACCAGGCGGCTCGGGCGGCACGGCCCGGCCTTCGAGTTCCGCCGTGCCGAGCACGGCGAGGCGGTCCGTGTTGAGCTGGGTGCCGGTCGCCAGCTCCCGGGCCTGGCCGGCCCGCTCCCGAGCAAGCTCGAAACCCGGGTCCAGCGCGACGGCGCGCTCGAAGTGCTCCGTCGCCTGGAGGAAGTTCCCCCGGTCATGGGCCTCCAGCCCGAGCCCGAACTCCAGGAGCGCTTGCAGGTTCTCCGTCGGCCGCCGGTTGATCCGTTCCCGCTCCGCCGGCGTCAGTTCGATCTCGAGGGAGCGGAAGAGCGCCAACACGAGCCGCTTCTCGAGGTCGAAGAACTGTGGGAGCGCGTCCTGCTCGGTCACCGGGGCGATCCGGCCGTCCCAATCGCCGCCCACGCCGACCACGGCCGCGCTCACCTCCACCTGCCGGTCGTCCCCGACGATCCGTCCCTGGACCACCCGTCCCGCGCCGAGCAGCCGGCCGCTCCGCGCCGCCGTGGTCCTGTCCACGTAGCCGGACTCGGCGAGGCGCATCTCGTCCAACAGGTACTGGACGCGGACCCGCTCGAGCACCGTCAGCCGGTCGGTGGCGGATAGGTCGGTGACCAGGAACTCGGCCAGGGCGCGGCCGAGAGGACGGAGGTCTGGAGACGCCCCGGCGTAGACGAAGGGGAACACGGCCACCGTCCTGGGCTGGGGCCGGGTCTGCGCCAGCTCGCTCTCCTGGCTCAATGCCTGTCTCACCGCCAGCCGGAGCTGCTCCCGCTCCAGCACCGGGATCCGGCGCCGGAGCGCATCGCGCAGCTCCGCGGAGCGCGAGGTCTGGATATAGCGCCCGTAATGCGCGAGCGCCTGGTCGTACGCCTGTTGATCTTCGTACGCGAGGCCGAGGTAGAACACCGCGCCGGGGTCGTCCGGCCGGAGCTCGAGCGCGCGCTCCAGCGTCCCGCGGGCGTCTTCCGCGCGCCCGGCGGCCCGGTACGCCGCGCCGAGGGATACCAGCACCGTCACGTCCATCGGGTTCTGCCGTACGGCGGCCTCGAGCGCGGGAATCTCCTCAGGGGCCGGAGGTGGCGGGGGCGCGAAAGCCGGGGCACAACCCGCCAGGAGCACCGCGGCGAGCAGCGCCCGGGCTGCACGGCCGCCGCCCGTGTCCGGCGGTTCGGCTGTACGACGACCTTGGGCCTCGGAGAAACCGGACGACGGGCGATGCTGCTTCATGGGAATGTTCGAGGTGGGGAGCCGGTCGCTGGGTCGCGTCCATCGAGACGGGTCAGTATAGGGAGCGGCGGTTCTGAGCGTCAAGGAGTCCGTGCCCCAGGACCGACACGCACCGGTACGGCCCGAACCCGGTCGTGAGAGCGTCGTCCCCCGGCCCTGGCCCACCCCGAGGCAGACCCCGAGCCGGCGCCTCGACGAACCCGGTTCGCGCGCGCGGCGCGCGTATTATATTGCGCACGCCAGCCGCAATCGCACCCACCAGCAGCGAGGGCACCATGGCGGATGATCGTGGGCGTGCCGAGGTCCGGATCGACGTGGGCTCGGGCCGGGCCACCATGCCGGCAGTACCCCGCGGAGACGAGCCGTTCCGCATCGCGGTGTTCGGGGACTTCGGCGGCAGCGGCGCCGGCCGGGGCGATCTCTCCGACCGCCGCCCGATCCTCATCGACCGGGACAACTTCGATGACGTCCTCGCCGCCCTGGCCCCGGAACTCCGGCTCGATCTCGGAGGCGAGGACGGCGGCGCGATCGCACTCCGCTTCGGGGAGCTGGACGATTTCCACCCCGACACGATCTACGCGCGCGCGCCCGTGTTCCAGACCCTCCGGATCCTGCGGGAACGGCTCGCGGATCCTCGCACGTTCCCGGACGCCGCCCGCGAGCTCCAGGCGCTGATCGGCCCGCCGGTCGCGGCCGCACCATCCGGCCCGGCCGCCGATGCGGCCCTCGAACCGGCTGCGCCGAGCCCAGCACCCGGTAGCCTGCTGGAACGGATCCTCGAAGAGTCCTCGGGCCCTGCGGCGCAACCCGCGCACCGCGCGCCGCCGGATGAGCTGCAGGCGCTGGTCCGCAGCATCGTGGCACCGTACATCGTGCCGGACCCCGACCCCCGCCAGCCGGCGCTGGTCGCGCGGGTCGACCGGATGATCGGGGACCACATGCGGGCCATCCTGCACCACCCCGGCTTCCGCTCCCTGGAATCCGCCTGGCGCTCGCTCTTCCTCCTGATCCGAAACCTGGACACCGACAGCCAGCTCCAGCTGTACCTGGTGGATGTGACGCGGGCCGAGCTGGAGGCCGACCTCGCGCCCGACCAGCCCCTGCGGGGGACCACCCTGTACCGCCTGCTCGTCGAGGAGGCGGTCGGCACCGTCGGCGCGCCCGGATGGGCACTCGCGGTCGGGCTCTATTCGTTCGCGCCCGACGCCGCGGATGTCGCGTTGCTCGCGCGCATCGCGGAGATCGCCCGGGCTGCGGGCGCGCCGTGGATCTCCGCCGCGGATCCCCGGTTGGCCGGCTACACGGGTTTCGAGGCCACGCCCGAACGCCCGGACACGGACGTTGCGCGCCTCCGGGAGTGGCAGGCGTTCCGCGCGACGCCGCACGCCCGCTGGGTCGGGCTCGTCGCGCCGCGCTTCCTCCTGCGGCTCCCGTACGGCGCCGAAGGCGAACCCTGCGATGCGTCCCCGTTCGAGGAGCTGGGAACGCCGCCGAAGCACGAGGAGTTTCTCTGGGGGAACGGCGCGGTGCTCTGCGCCCTTCTCCTCGGGCGCGCGTTCTCCACCGCGGGATGGGAAATGCGGGCCGGCATGGTCCAGGATTTCGGCGGGCTCCCCTTCTACCTGGACCGGAGCTCGGGTACGGCCGAACCGAAACCATGCGCCGAGTGCCTCATGACCGAGCGCGTGGCCGCGCAGCTGCTGGAGGCGGGGATCATGCCGCTGGCCAGCCTGAAGGACACGGACGCGGTACGCCTGGTTCGATTCCAGTCGGTGGCCTCGCCCCCGACCGCGCTCGCGGGCCGTTGGCTCGCTGCCCACGGGCGCTGACCAGCCTCCGGGCGAGGCGCGCTACCCCGCGGAGGTTGTCGAGGCGACGTCGCCCGGCAACCTCACCGGCGCCCCGAGCCGCCCTCGACCCTCATCCGCCGATCAGCACGGTGGGCAGCCCCGATACAATGACGCCTCCGTGCACGGTCAGGTCTCCGAGCCTCGCCGCGGGCATGCCCCCGATCAGCACGGTCATGGAGCCTTTGATGATCGCGTCGGGCGGGCCGACGCACATGGCCATGTCCCCGAGCCGGGCGGCCGGGAGGCCGCCGATCAACACGGTGGGTGCTCCCGGCCCGACGATCGGCCCGCCCACGTGCGGGACGGTGCCGGTCACCATCGGGCACGTGTGCATGTCCGTGAGCCGCGCCGCCGGGAGGCTCATGTGGCACCCCCGCCGCTCTGCTGCGGCGAGCTCCCCGCAGCCGCCCAGAGCTGGATCCGGTCCGCCACCTCGAGCCCCCGCATGAGGAAGTCCCGATACCGATCCGCGATGCCCTCCGGATCCCCCGCCGCGGCCGCCAGGTTGACCCCGCCTGCGATGACCTTCGCCGCCGCGAACTCGCCCGGCGGCGCCGGCGGCGCATCCGGAGGACCCAGCGTATCGCCCGAGAAGAACGCCGCCACCCCGGCGCAGCCGGCCGGAGTCCCGAAGTCCGCCGCCTCCGCGGCCTGAAACGCCTTGCGCCTCAGGTCATCCACCGGATTCGCGATCCACTGCCGCGTCGCCTCGAGCGACGCCGCAATGGTCGGCGCCGCGTCCGGGCCCGCTGCCGCCTTCGCGCTCGACCAGACCCACCACACGCCTTCCCGTTTCGGCATCGCATGCGCGAGGAACGCGACCGCGTCCGTCAACAACCTGGCCTCCAGCAGTCTCACCAGGAACTCTCGACCGCCCTGGCCCGCTTCCCGCAGCGCCAACGCCTCTTTCGAGAGACCCGCCGCCGCGCACACCGCATCCACCGTCTTTCCCGTGCGCAACACCTGGCGTTCCCCGTCCATAGTCAGTTGATCATGGTGAGGGCGCCCTGGATCTTGACCATCCCGCTGCCGTTCAGGTTCGCCATCGGCCCCTTCACCGTGACCATCCCCGTCCCCTCGACCGTGGTCATCGGCGACTTCAGATCCGCCTTCCCGGTCCCCTCCACCGTCACCAGCGTGCCTTTGATGGTGATCCCGGACTGGTCGATCTTGATGCTGTTCGCGCCCACCTTCAGCTCGATCGACTGGAGCGCCTCCGCCTCCAGCTTGCCCCGGCTGACCTGGAACTTCACCAGCTCCGCGGCCGTGACTTCGAACCTCTGCCCTACGTCCAGCCGGTCGTTCCGGTCGACCTTCGTCTCACGAGACCCCTTGATCCGGACCGATTCGTCCTCCCCCACCTCCTCCGTCCGCTGACCCATGATCGTGATCGACTCGTCCTTCTCGACCTTCTCGGTCCGGTTCCCCTTGATCTCGATGGACTCGTCTTCCTCGACGGTCTCGGTCCGGTTCCGCTTGACCGTGATCGTCTCGTCCCGGCCGACGGTCTCCCGCCGGTCGTTCTCGACCACGACCTGCATGTCCTTCTGCGCATGGAAGTAGAGGAGCTCGGCGCCCTTCTTGTCCTCCATGCGGATCTCGTTGTAATCCGCCGTCCCGCCGCCCTTCGTGCTCCGGGACTTGATCCCGCTCTGCGTCTGGTTGTCCGGCAGCGCGTACGGCGGCACCTGCTCCGCGTTGTACACGCTCCCCACGATGATCGGCTGGTCCGGGTCGCCCTCCAGGAATTGGACCACCACCTCTTGGCCGATGCGCGGAATGTGGATCGCGCCCCACCCCTTCCCCGCCCACGGCGTGGCCACGCGCACCCAGCACGAGCTGTTCTCGTCCTTCTTCCCGAGCCGATCCCAGTAGAACTGGATCTTCACCCGCCCGTGCTTGTCGACCCAGAGCTCCTCCCCGGACTTCCCGACCACAAGCGCGGTCTGCGTCCCCCGGATCATCGGCTTCGGCGTCCGCAGCGGCGGCCGGTACGGCACTTCGTACGGGATCGCCAGGAACTCCGACCGGAACTCCGCTGGCAGACCATCCCGTCCCAGGTAGTCCTCGTTCCTTCCGGACACCCGGACTTCGAGCAGCGTGTACGCCCGGTTCACGTCCTCCCGATAGTGCTCCACGAGGTCGAACCGGTGGCCCGCCTCCAGGAACCGGCAGTTCCCGAACCCGCGGACCACGTGCTGCATCGCTTCCTCCGCCTCCAGCCGGATCCGCGCGATCCGGTCGCCTTCATCGGGGCTCCGGTACCGACCCGGATGATAGTCGTACACCTCGCCCACGCCGGTCCCGGAGACCGAGCTACTCAGCTTCAGCGACGGCTGGAGGTAGTCGTAATCGCTCAATGCCACCGCCCCGACGTGGACCGCGTGCTCCTGCCGCAGGCTCAGCACCGTGTCCTCGGTCACCCGCGGCTGTTCGGACACCGCCGCCACCGAGATCTCGGGACACGGGTGGATCGCGGTCTTCCCATCCGCCAGCACCAGATCGTGCCGCGACCCGCTGTGCCGGAAGAAGTAGAAGATGCCCTCCTCCTCCATCAGGCGGGATATGAAGTTCAGGTCGCTCTCCCGGTACTGGACGCAGTACTCCCGCTTCAGGTAGCTGGCGGTGCACTTGATCTCGAAGTCCCGGTACCCGTGCTCCTTGAACACCGCCTGGATGATCTCGGGCACGGTCATGTTCTGGAAGATCCGGCAGTTGTACGACAACGAGAGGAACCAGAGCCACGGCACCACCACGGCCTGGTAGCTCGTCAGGTCGTCTCCCCGGCCGAGCTGGACGAAGCGGTTCACGATCCCGTGGATCGCCCGCTCCGCGCCGTTCGAGAGCCGCACCTTGATGGTGACTTCCTGCCCCAGGAGCTTCTTGGCCTCGATCGCCGGGTCCGTGGACAGCAGATCGAGCGTGTACTCGAAGGGCCGTGACACGCCCTCCACGCCGCTGAACCCGGCGAGGAGCAGGACATCGTCGCCGAGCGGCGTCTCCACCCGGAGGAGCCGGCCGCCCTGTGTGAACTCAGGCATGGATACCGCCTCGATCGTTACGGGACAGACTCATCCGTCCGTGGTCCCGCGCCAGTCGTGACCGCCGCCGACCCCGTCACGCCGGCACGGCAGCCGCCAGCGCGCCCGGCCCGCCGTTCTGTGCGACGACGTACTGGAACTCGCCGTTCGCGTCCAGTTCCACCCGGATCGCCTCCGGCTTCACGTTGTCCACCAGCGACCGCAGGATCACTTCCGCAATGGACGGCAGCATCGTGTTCGTCAGGATGTTGTCGACGTTGCGCGCGCCGCTCTCCACCTCCGTGCAGCGCGCGGCGATCGCGTCGATCACCTCAGGGGCCGTGACCAGCTCGACCCGGTGCGTGTCCTTCAGGCGCCGGCGGATCTTGTTCAGCTTGAGCTCGATGATCCGCTGCAGGACTTCGTCCCGCACCGGGTAGTACGGGATGATGACCGTGCGCCCGAGGAACGCCGGCTTGAAGACCCTGTCCAGCTCCGGCTTGATCGCCCGGACCAGCGCATCCGGCTCCGGCATGGTTTCCGGATCCGCGCACAGCTTCATGATGGTGTCGGTCGCGGCGTTCGTCGTGAGGAGGATCAGGCAGTTCTTGAAGTCGATCTGCCGGCCCTCGCCGTCCTCCATCCGGCCCTTGTCGAATACCTGGAAGAACAGCTCGAGCACGTCCGGGTGGGCCTTCTCGATCTCGTCCAGGAGGACCACGGAGTACGGCCGCCGCCGCACCGCCTCGGTCAACACGCCGCCTTCGCCGTAGCCCACGTAGCCCGGCGGAGAGCCCTTCAGGGTGGAGACGGTGTGCGCCTCCTGGAACTCGGACATGTTGATGGTGATCACGTTGTGCTCGCCGCCGTACAGCAGATCGGAGAGGGCGAGCGCCGTCTCCGTCTTCCCTACGCCGCTCGGGCCGACCAGCAGGAACACGCCCACCGGCTTGTTCGGATCCTCGATCCCCGCGCGCGAGGTCCGGATCCGGTGGCTGATGATGCGCAGTGCGTGGGACTGGCCGATGATCCGCTGCTCGAGGTGCTGCTCCAGGTTGAGGGCGGTGGTCAGGTCGTCCCGCAGCATCTTGCCGACCGGGATCCCGGTCCAGCCCGAGATCACCTCGCTCACGAGCTGGGCGTCGACCGTCACCGGCACGAGCGGGTCCTCGCCCTGGACCGCCTCCAGCTCCGACTGGAGCCGGGCCAGCTCCGCACGCAGGGTATCAGGGTCCGCGGCCGTAGCCGCGCCCGCCCCGTTGGACGCCGTGGCAACGGCGCCCGCATCCGCGCCGCCAGCTTCGCTGGGGGCGGCCTCCGCCTCCGGCGCCTGGCCGTTCTGCCCCCGCGGCGCGCCGTTCCGGCCCGCTAGCTCTTCCAACTGCCGGCGAACGGCGAGCACCTGCCGCACCAGCTCCCGTTCCCGGTCCCACCGCGCACGGAATTCGGTGAGGCGGGCCTCCAGCGCCGCACGCTCCCGCTCGATCTCCGCCAGCCGCTCCGAGTGGTCCACGCCGATCGCCGCCTCCCGCTGGAGTACCCGGGTTTGCACCGCCAGGTCGTCGAGCCGCCGGAGCGCGTCCTCGATGGCCGGCGGCGTGGCGTTCTGTCCGAGGGCGAGCCGGGCGCACGCCGTGTCCAGCACGCTCACCGCCTTGTCCGGGAGCTGCCGGTCGGGCAGATACCGGTGGGAGAGGCGCACCGCCGCCCGCAACCCGTCGTCCAGGATCCGCACGCCGTGGTGCCGCTCCAGGGCCGGCGCCACGCCGCGCAGCATGACCAGGCACGCCTCCTCCGAAGGCTCCTCCACCTTGATCAACTGGAAGCGCCGGGCGAGCGCCGGGTCCTTCTCGAAGTACTTCTTGTACTCCGACCAGGTGGTCGCGGCCACCGTGCGGAGCTCGCCCCGGGCCAGCGCGGGCTTCAACAGGTTCGCCGCGTCGTTCTGCCCGGCCGTGCCTCCCGCGCCGATCATCGTGTGCGCCTCGTCAATGAAGAGGATGATCGGGGTCGGCGACGACCGCACCTCCTCGATCAGCCCCTTGAGCCGGTTCTCGAACTCGCCCTTCACCCCCGCTCCGGCCTGGAGCAGCGCCAGATCCAGTGAACGCAAGGACACGTTCCGGAGAACCTCCGGCACTTCGCCCTGGGCGATCCGCATGGCCAGACCCTCCACCACCGCCGTCTTCCCCACCCCGGCCTCGCCCACCAGGATCGGGTTGTTCTGCCGACGCCGCGTCAGGATGTCCACCGCCTGACGGATCTCGAAGTCCCGCCCCAGGACCGGGTCCAGCTTCCCCTGCTTCGCGCGCTCCGTGAGATCGATCGTGAACTGGTCCAGGAACGGCGTCTTCCCGCCCGCGGCGGGCGCACTCCCGGCGCCGCCCGGAACCACCGCCCGACCCGCGCTCGCCTCCTCCGCCGAGCCGCTCACGATCTGCGCGAACTCCTGCCGCAGCGCCTCCGCGGGGATCCGCTCGAACTCCCGGCTCACGCTCCGCATGAGCCGGCTCAGCTCATCGTTCGTCACCAGCGCGACGATCGTGTGCCCGCTCCGGATCCGCGCGGCATCCTGCTCCAGCGAGCCGAACGTCCACGCCTCCATGAGCATCTTGATCAGCGTCGGGCTCAAGGAAGGCGTCCGCGCATTCCCCGTCTTCAGCCGGTCCAGGCTCGCCGTCAGCTCGCTCGCCAGCCGGGACCGGTTGATCCCGAAATGCTTGAGAATGTACGCGAAGTCAGAGTCCACGACGTCAAGCAGCTTCATGAGATAATGCTCGATCTCGACGTCGTAGTGCGTCCGCGAGAGGCAGAGCCCGGCCGCGGCTTCGAAGGCGGAGCGCGTCTCGTGGTTCAGCCTGCCGATCAGGGAGCGCAAGTTCACGTTCATAGGCCACGCCTTTCCTCAGAGTGCGAAGATGGTCTCGTCGGCGTCCCGAGTCCTCGGCACCGTCCGGATCCAGGTCATCCAGCCGAGCGGCTGGGCGCCACCCTCCGCCGAGCCGAGCACGAGGCCCGGCACATCGTCCCGCGCCAGGACGAGCTGGACCTCGAACTCGAGTTCATCCCTGCTATAGAAGCGCGTCAGGCGGCGCAGCTCCTCGAACCCGCTGCCGCCGGGTAGAAACGATTCGAACTGCGGACGGGTCAGTGGCCCGAGCCGGATCCGGACCCGGCACTGATGGTTCCAGATTTCGTCCCCGATCACCGAGCCCACCCCGAGCCGGGTCGAGATGTTGTCGTCTTCGCCGAGCGCGCACTGGTCCCGGCGTGGGATCGGATACCAGGCGCCGACGAACTGTTCGATCTGGGCAGGCACCCCGAAGTAGTCGGCGATCAGCTGCTCCAGCGCCGCAGCACCTCGCGGGCGCAGTGCGAAGAGGCCCGCATAGAAAGCCAGCGATTCCTCGGCCAGCGGCGCCCGAGCCCGCGCCGCATCCATCCCCATCCCGATCAGATCGAGGAGGTGCTGGGCCAGGTAATCCCCTTCACCCTTCTCGTAGGTGGTCGTGAACCGATGCTTCTCCCACGCCCGGTGGAAGAGCGAGAGGATCCGGTGGTGGAAGAGATCGAGGAACGCGACGAGCGCGCCGTCGCGTGCCCGGACCCGCTGGGCCACGAGCAGCGTGTATTCGTGGGGCAGGACGCCCGACGGGCCGGTGAGACCCATGAAGTTCACCGCCATCCGGGCGCGGCCGTCCTCCTCCTCGTCGAGGGAAGCGATCTCGCTCGGCGGGAACCGGAGCACCGGCGGGACCGTAAACCTCACCACCTCCTGCGACGGGTCCACGAACCGCCCCACCGGCGCGCGGTCCGGGTTCAGCCGCTCCAGCAGGCGCACGGCCTGGAAGAACCCGAACTCCGTCGGATCCTCCCAGAGCGCGTCCGCCAGCTCGCGCAACGCTAGACCAGCGTCCTGTTCCCGGTCCTGGGCGGCCATTCCCTCAGGATCTCCTTGCGTTGACGCGTGCGGACCACGAGCGAGATGAAGCTGTTGAGCGAGACGTACTGGCCGAGGAAGTGGTCGAGGACGTTCGCCAGCAGGTACGCGCTGCTGCCGGCGAAGGGCTCCTCGTCCATCTCGATCTCCAACCGGTTGCCACGCACGAAGGTCAGCCCGTGCTCGCTCTCGATCATGGCGTACGTGGGGCTCCCCCGCACGCCCACGATGCCCTGGATCTGTTTCTCGCCCGACGCGGACTCCGCCACGTTGTGCAGCCTCAGCAACTCCCGCAGCGTTTCGCCATCGCCGTCCATGAGCGACGTGTAGTTCAACGAGAGCTGCGAGATCACCCGCCAGAGCTGCGGCTTCCCGAGCGGCGGCTCGATGTACGGCGTGGGCCGGACGAGCGTCGTGATCCGGTCGATGGGGCCGCCGCCCTGCATCTCGAAGTCTCCCGCGCCATCCCCGAACGGGAGCCTCGATGGCAGGCTCCCGTTGTGGCAGAGCAGGCGCACCGTGACCGCGTCCTGCTCCGGGTACACGGTCCGGCCGGTCAGATCCACGAACGACAGGTAGAGGTCGGTCCCCTCATCCCGCCGCCAGCCCGCGGGCCGGCGCGACGCGTACCAGTAGGCGCCGCCCGTGGAGTCCCCGCCGCCGTGACGGTACGAGTACAGCGGCTCGAACCGGATCGGCTCGGTGGACCCGGGCGTGACCGCCACCACGTCCTCGATGGAGAAGATCCACGTACTCTCCCGCCGCCGCGCGTCCGGCACCACGAGGTACTCGTGCCGCCGCTCGGTCAGCAGGATCGGCTCGGCGGTCTGCGGGAAGAGGTTCACGATCGGCGTGCACCCCAGGCGGATCGCATCCCGGCTGACGCCGATCTCCAGCAGCTGTCGCCGCTCCGGCCGCTGGAACGGCGCGATCAGGAACACGATCTCGAGCCGATCCCCGAACCCCGCGGCCCGGGCCCGTTCGAAGCCGCTCAGGTCCAGGAAGTAGAACTTCTCGGGGAAGGTGAAGTACTCCCGGAGCAGGTCGTAGCCGTGGAACGAACGTCCGTCCGGCGGGAGCATCGACTCTTCTTCCGCGAAGCCGGCCGGCCGTAGCGCGGAGGGCGGGAGCTCGACCGGGTCACGGCTCGCGCCCGGCGTCGCATCCCGGAGCAGGATCCGCACGCAGTTGTTGCACAGGAGTTCGTATAGCGTGGCGTTGACCCCCGCATCCCCGCCGAGGTAGAAGCGCAGGGTGCTCAGCTCCAGCGACGCGAAGGTGATGTCCGGGAAGCACCGGAGCTCCACGCTCAGGGCGGCCGTCGCTTCCGAGGTGCGCACCGGCGGCTGCAGCTCGTAGGGCGCCACCCATTTCGCCGCCGCCACCTCGAGCGGCCACAGCGTCGTGTCGTAGCACGTGCGGAACTTGCACGGCACGCCGCCCACCGGCCGCGAATAGAGGAGCGTGTCCCGCGGGATCCGCAATCCGCTCGTCAGCTTCCCCTGCTCCCGGTCCAGATGGAACTCCACCAGCGACATGGACGGGACGGGGCGCACTGCGTGCGGGTAGATCACGCTCAGGAGCGCTTCGCTGATCTCCGGAAAGTCGTCCTCGATGCGGAGATGCACCCGCGCCGCCAGGAACGCGAAGCCCTCGAGCAGCCGCTCCACGTGCGGGTCGTCGCACTTGTTCGGCTCGAGGAGCAGCCGCGCCGCGACCTTCGGGTACCGCTTCGCGAACTCCGCGCCGATCCGACGCAGGTATGCCAGTTCCCGCTCGTAGAAGTACAGCAGCTCATCACGCATTCGCGTCTCCGCCGACCTCGAATGCCCCGCTGACGGGCTCGAAAACGGTGTCGAAGACCACCCGCTCCGGATCCGGGTCCGTTCGAAGGATGCCCTCGATCACGAACCGGATCCGCCGCTCGTTCTCCCCCTTCGGATCGGCCGCGGTGACCTTGACGCCCATGAGGCGCGGCTCGAAGAGCCGGATGGTCTCCTCGACCTGCCGCGCGAGCCGGCGCCGCACCTCCAGCGAGTCTCCGCTCAGCGAAGTGATGTCGGGCAGGCCATAGTGATAGACCGATGTCTGGAGCTCGGGATACCGATCCGGTGCGGGCTCGATCACCCGCCGGGTGTTGAGGAGCCACGTCACGTCGCGCAGCAGCGCGGCTTTCAGCTCCGTGACCGACTGCTCCCTGGTCCGGGGCGGGTCGGCGGCGGCCCGCGGATCGGGATCGATCAGGCGATCGAGGACGGAAAGGCGGACAGGCCGCTCAGCCTCCCCACTCGTCATCGTTCTGCGCCGTCGTCGTCACGGACGTGAACTCGATCGCTCGCATGGGGTCGAGCCGGCAGACGCGCAGGTAGAGCTCCTCGGACTCCGAGCTCTGGCCCTCGGTCTGAAGGAGGCACCGGTAGAGGAGGCCCATGGGCTCCGCGACGGTCTCGCCCGCCTCCCACTCCTCCAGGTTGTGCCGTTCGATCTGCTCCATCATCTCCCGGAGCAGGGGCATGGCCACCGTTTCGAGCCCGTGGTCGACCATGATCCGCGCCGCCTGGGAGCGCCTAAGGAACCGGGCGCGCGCGCTCCGCTCCTGGGCGGCCTCCCGCATGAGCAGCTCGATGGCCTTGCTCGGCTGCCCCGCCCGCACGCGTTCCATGGCCCGTTCGAAAACCCGGTCTCTGAGCGACGTCTCGTCGGCCGCGCTCCGGCGCCCGGCGTCGGACTCCCCGGCCGCGCCGTCTCCTGCGCCGTCCTCGCCCCACAGCCCTTCCGAGCGAAGCCAGGCCCGGGTCTCGCCGTTCGCCGTCGGGGAGTCGTCCATGAGCGTGAGGTCCGGCAGCTCCGGGAGATCCTGGAGCAGCCCCCGGAGCGCGCTCCGCAGGGCGGACGCCACCGGCTCGTACGGCTCGCCGAGCCGGTCCGCGGCCGTCAGCGCATAGCGCTGCAGGTCCAGCCAGCCGCGGCCATACGCCGTGGCCATGACCTCTTCGGATGCGTCCAGGAGCTCCGCCCACCGTTCGTCCAGGAGCAGCATCTTGAGCCGCGTCCGCACATCCGTCGGCGGCGCCACCAGCAGCTTCGGATCGATGGACCGGCCGTTCGCCCGGATTTCGCCCCACCGGAACCCGCGCAGCAGCAGGTACGGCGCCGGGTCCGTCGGCCGCTCCCGGCGCATGAACCGCGCGGCCGCCGCCACTCGCGCCGCGGCATCCTCCCGGTTCTTCGGCATCGCGGAGATCGCGGCGGCGCCACCCCCACCCGCCAACCCCTCCGCCGCCGCCCTTTCGGCCTCGCCCGCATCCCCATCGACGACGTCGCCGGCATCCGCACCGACCAGCTCGCCCGCCGTCCCGATCGGCTCGAGCGGCTCGATCGGATCCGGATCCTTCTCCAGCTTCTTCGCCAGGAGGTGCGCGGCGAAACGGCGCACTTCGTCGATCGCTTCCCGCAGCGGCTTGAACGTGGGCGCCACGTCCCCGAAGTGCTCGGCGCAGAAGGAATCCAGCGCCTCCAGCGCCGCCACCGCCTCGTCGATGTCCGCGACGAGCTGCTTGTACCACGCCTTCGGCGTCGCCGCGACCGCGTCGTCGAAGTCCTCCAGCGTCGGCTTGCGCGCCTCGATCGCCGCGGCCCGCAGGGCCGCCTTCTCCGGGTCGTCTTCCGCCTCGCTCTCGTACCCGAACGCCCGCGCCTCGCGGTACGCCAGCAGGCTGTGCCCGCCCGCGTTCAGCGGTACGGACATGACCGCGAGCTCGAGCGGGCCCGGCGCCGTCGACCGCGTCGAGCCGCCGACCCACTGGAGCGGCGCGGCCCGCAGCTCCAGGTCCCCGTCGTCGATCTCCGGGTAGACGTGGTCCCAGAACCGCTCCATCAGGCCGTGCAGCAGCTCGAGGCCCTGCTTGAGGCCTGGGAAACCCTCGCGGCGGACCAGGGCCTCCGTCAGCCACGCCGCGACCTGGAGGTCCTTGGACCGCTTCTCCAGCACCTCGGTCGCGAGCTTCATCGCGAGCGCATAGTCCGCCAGTTTGCGCGGCGGATCGTTCTCGCCCCTCGGCAGGTCCGGATCTTCGTGGCGCGCCTGCTTGATCTTGTCGTAGACCGGATCGTAGCGGACGTTCTCGCCGGCCGGATTCGGCCCCGCGATCGGCTCCAGGAGGCTGCTGCTCAACGGCATGGTGGAGGATTCTCAACCGGGCTGCGGCTCGGCGACGGAGATCTCGAGCTCGCGCAGCTCCAACAGCGGAATGGGTTCGTCATCCACGAGCAGCACCTTCGCCCCGACGGGCACGAGGGTGCCGTCCTCGAGTTCCTGCCAATCGGCCACGCGGCCCAGGCGCACGTTCCCGTCCGGGTGCCGCCAGGACAGCGGCGAGATCGCCGGGATCAGGACTTCGCCCAGCTCGTGGCCGCGGAATCGCGGCCCCATCACGACGCGTGCCGGCGCCCACAGCAGGTCCCGCAGGAACCGCGGCGACTCCATGCGCACCGCGGCCACGTGCTCCAGCGGCAGCCACATGTACTGCCCCGCGGCGAACACCTCGAGGCGCGCGCCGATGCGCGGGTCCGCGTCGGTCAACGTCGTGAACGGCCGCCCGTTCAATGTGCCGGAGACGGCCAACTGCGTGCCGCCCGCCTCCGGGTACTGGCCTGCTTCGAACATCTGCTGGCGCAGCCGCTCGGCGTGGAGCGCGCCGCGGTACAGCAGCGCGCCCAGCTCCGCCTCGCGGCTCCCGCCCGCGATCACGTCGAGCTGCTTCGCCGCACGGTCGTACTCGCCCGCGAAGCACAGCAGCTCGAAGAGGAAGGTGCGACGACGTACGTCCGTCGGGTCGCCGCGCAGCTCCGCGGACAGCGCCTCGATCGCCTCGTCGACCTTCCCCGCCTCGAACAGCAACCGCGCCTTCAAGCCGTCCGCTCCGGCCGCGTCACGCGGACACCGTCGTCGCGTCCCAGCTCCCGATCACGGCCTTCGCGTCCTTGGCGCCCGTCATCGCCTGCGCGTTGTACGTGATGGTGACCTTGCCGAACGCGATGGACAGGGACTCCATCGGCCGGTCATCGCCGCCCGTGCTGCCCGACCACTGCACCGACTCGATGAAGCAGTTCTCGAACTCGTAGGTCAGGTACGTCACCGAGTCGCCACCCGCCTTGTTCAGCGAGACCGTCACCTTCGGGAAGTGCTTCCCGCTCGCGCATGCCTGGAAGAGCAGCGGGCTCGCCTTGTCCGTGGCCTTCATGCAGTTGAAGCTCGAGAGGGTCGCCCGGCCGCCGCCCGCGCCACCGGTGCCCGGGCCGATCGTCGTGGGGTTCGAGACGCCCCAGCTGAAGCTGTAGATCTCGATCTGCTTCTCGAAGCCCTTGCGGGTCGACTCGCCCTCGATCTCCTTGCCGAGGGACAGGTATGCGTCGAACGCCATGGTGCCTCCTCTCCTATCGCGTCGGGTTGGTTGGGTGTTGTTCGGAAGAGCGACGATCCGGCGGCGGTCCCCTCACGCGCCCGGCCGGCCCGCGCCGGTGCGCCCGTCCCTCCGGCGGCAAGGCCGGAGGGACGGACCGGAACCCGCCTTGCCGCTCACGATGCCGGTGCCGGCAAGTCTGCCACCAGCCGCATGGACACGCTCAGCTCATCGAGCTGGAAGTGCGGCCGCAGATACGCCACGGCGCGGTATGCGCCCGGCTTGCCCGGGACCTCCACCACGTCGATGCGCGCGTCGGAGAGTGGCCGCTTCGCCTTGACCTCCGGGGACGCGTTCGCGTTGCCCACCACGTAGTCCGAGATCCAGTTGTTCAGGAACGACTCCGCCTCGGCCCGCGACATGTAGCCGCCGATCTTGTCGCGCATCATCGCCTTCAGGTAATGCGCGAAGCGGGAGACGGCGAAGATGTACGGCAACTGCGCCGAAATGCGCGCGTTCGCCGTCGCCGCGTCCGTGTTGAAGACCTTCGGCTTCTGCGCCGACTGCACGCTGAAGAACGCCGCTTTGTCCGTCCCCTTGCAGTGCACCAGCGGCACGAAGCCCAGGTCCGCGAGTTCCTTCTCCCGACGGTCCGTGATCGGCACCTCGGTCGGGCACTTCATCGTCACGTCGCCCGCGTCCGTGCGGAAATTGTGCACGGGCAGGCCCTCGACCAGCCCGCCGCTCTCGACGCCGCGGATCATCGCGCACCAGCCGTGCCTCGCGAACGCCTGCGTGACCCGCGCGCCCAGCGCGTACGCCGCGTTGCCCCACAGGTACTTGCCGTGGTCCGTACCGTCCACGTCCTCCTCGTAGCCGAACGCCTCGATCGGCACGGTCGCCTTGCCGTACGGCTCACGCAGCAGCATGCGCGGCACGGTCAGCGCCACGTAGCGCGAGTCCTCGCTGTCCCGGAACGACTTCCACTTCGCGTATTCGGTCGTCTCGAAGATCTTCGCCAGGTCGCGCGGCGCGTCGAGCTGCGTGAAGCTCTCCAGGTTGAACATCTCGGGCGACGCCGCGGTGAGGAACGGCGCGTGCGCCGCCGCCGCGACCTGCGAGATCTTCTCCAGCAACTCGATGTCCTGACCCGAGCGCCCGAAGTAGTAGTCGCCGATCAGCGCGCCGAACGGCGAGCCGCCGAACACGCCGTACTCCTCCTCATAGACCTTCTTGAAGAGCGCGCTCTGGTCGAACTCCGGCGCCCTCTGCAGATCCCGCAGCAGCTCCTTCTTCGAGACGTTCAGCACCTTGATCTTCAGCATGGTGCCCGTCTCGCTCTGGTCCAGCAGGTACTTCAGCCCGCGCCAGGAGGCTTCCAGCCGCTGGAACTCCTCGTGGTGCATGATCAGGTTGAGCTGCTTCGAGATCAGACGGTCGATCTCGGCGATGCGCGCGTTCAGCATCGCCTCCGTGTCGTGGCTGATCTGGATCGTCCCCTCGAGCACCTCGGCGACGAACCGCCTCACCAGGTCCCGGCCGCGATCCCGGGCAGACCCGAAGCGTCCCTGGTCGACGATCTGGTCGAGGAGGCTGAGCTCGGCGGTCTCCGCGGCGGCCGCCTTCTGAGCATCGGCTTCAGTCTTGGCCATCCTGCGCTCCCTCCGATGCGAGTTCCGCCTTCAGCCGGTTCAGCTTCTCCGGATCGTGCAGCGTTGCCTGAATGATGTCCTCGAGATTCTCGTTGCCCTGCAGGCTCCCGCGCAGGTCGGCGAGTTGCCGGCGCAGCTCGAGCAACTTCTTGAGCGGCTCGACCTGCTCGGCCACCCGGTCCGGCGAGAAGTCGTCCAGGCTCTGGAAGGTGAGGTCCACCGCGAGCTTGCCCGCCTCGGGGTCATCGGTCAGGACGTTGTCCACAGTGAAGGAGAGGTGCGGGCGCATGCTCCTCAGCACGTCGTCGAAGTTGTCCGGCGTGACCTCGACGAACTTGCGATCCTTCAGCTTCGGCAGGGGCTCCGCCGGATGCCCGGTGAAGTCCCCGAGCACGCCCATCACGAAGGGCAGTTCCTTCCGTTCGATGGCGCCGCCGGTCTCCACGTCGTAACTGATCTGCACGCGTGGAGCCCGGACGCGCTCGAGTTTTCTGTGGATGCTTTCCGCCATGCGCCGCTCCTGGTCCAGGGGGTCTACGAACACGATGAGCTATCTCGGAGCCCCTCCACGCACCGCATCGTGTCGTGACGGGGGATCCGGTGTGAAATCAAGATCGGGTATCTATGTCCGATGGACTCCGGGCTGGGGTTATGGTAGGCGCTGTACGCTGGGCGCACACCTTAAGCACCGGGTCGCCTGCTGTCAAGAAGAATCGCGGCGTGACGCGGAAACTTCGGCCTTGCTCCCGGTGCTTCCGGCGCTAATCTTTCGACAGCGTCGGCGCCGGGATTCCGGCGTCGGCTTCGCAGGGCCGGGTGCGGCGCGCGCACCCTCCACGTACGGACGCCAACGGGGGGAAATCCTCCACGGACCGGGACAGACGATCGTGAGGCAACTCCAGAAGGTGTTGTGGAACAAGGGCTTGTTGCTCACGCCGCAACACCTGCAGACCCAGGACAGGTTCTTGGAAGACTCGCTCGCGTTCCGGCTCGCGTCGCTCGTCTTCCAGCCGTGGGGCTTCCGTCGCCTCTCGATCGACCAGGAGGCCCTGGCCGGGGGCACCCTCGCCCTCGCCGAGGCGGAGGGCATCTTCCCGGATGGGCTCGGCTTCGACGTCCCTGGCTCCGACCCCGTGCCGGCGCCGAAGCCGTTCGCCGAGCACTGGCACCCGGACAGGGAATCGCTCCTCATCTACCTGGGGGTGCCGGAGTACCGGCCGGGCGCCCGGAACGTGGGAACCCCGGGCGTGGACGGCAACACGCGGTACGTGGCGGAGGCGGTGCTGCGGCGGGATGACAACACCGGGCTCGCCGAGAAGCCGCTCCAGATCGCGCGCAAGAACCTGCGCTTCATCGTGGAGGGCGAGCCCCTCGAGGGGAGCACGGTGCTGCCCGTAGCGCGGGTCCAGCGCACGGCGACGGGCGCGTTCCAGCTCGATCCGCGCTTCGTGCCGCCGCTCCTGGACCTCGCGGCCAGCGACTACGTCATGTCCATGACGCGCCGCCTGGTCGAGGTCCTCTCGGCGAAGAGCAGCGCACTGGCGGCCGGCCGCCGGCAGCGCAGCCGCGGCCAGGCCGAGTTCGGCGCCGTGGACGTCGCGAACTTCTGGCTCCTGTACACGGTCAACACCCACCTGCCGGAGCTCCGGCACCTGTACGAGACCCGGCGAGGCCACCCGGCGCTGCTGTTCCGCGCGCTGACCTCCCTGGCGGGCGCCCTCACCACGTTCTCGACGACGCTCCACCCGCGCGCCCTGCCGGAGTACGACCACACTGACCTCGGCGGGTGTTTGACCCGGCTCGACGAGATCGTACGCGAGCTCCTGGAGACGGTCGTGCCGGCGAACCACCTCACCCTGCCGCTGCGGCAGGTGGAGCCGGCGATCTACGCGACCGCCATCGACCAGGACCGGATCTTCGGCGCAACGCAGATCTACCTCGCGGTGAGCGCCGGGCTCAAGGCGGACGAGTTGCTGCGCAAGGTGCCGCAGCTCATCAAGATCAGCTCCGCGAGCCAGGTGGAGCGGCTGATCCGGCAGGCCCTCCCGGGTCTGCCCCTCCGGCCCGTGCCCGAGCCGCCGGGCTCGCTCCCCATCAAGCTCGACTACCAGTACTTCCTTCTGGAGCGAACTGGCCCGGAGTGGGAGGCGATCCGGCTGGCGCGGAACCTGGCCGCGTACGTGCCATCGGACTTCCCGGACCCGCATCTGGAGCTGCTCGTGGTCCTGCCGCAGGACGAGCGCTGAGCGGTCGTCCGGGAGGAGGCGTGGGAGCGGGCCGGGCACCGGTCCGCTCCCTTCGTCTTTCAGGCGCTCGGCGCATCCCTCCCTTCACCCCGGTGGCGGAGACGCGACTCCCGATCCCGGGGCATTCGCCCGGCGCGCTCCCGCTGGACCGGCCGACCCGATGCCCGTCGAACCCTGCCCGTGACCGGGGGTGGTCTATGCCGCGGCGCTGCTCGTCGGTGGAAATGGGACCGGATACGGCGGCGGAGTTCGCGGGCTGCCCGGGCGCCCGGCGCGGCCCGGTGATCCCGACCCGCTGGAGCGGGCCGCCTGGCCGGTGTGTCGGGTGATGCCGGGAGATGCGGCCGACCGGCTCCAACGGAGAGCGTCCGCCTGTCCGCCGACGCTTCCAGGTCCAGGCGCCGGTGCGTTGCGGTGCCGATCGCACCGTCCGCGGCCCGGTCGGGACACCGGGTACGCCCGAACCGTCCGAGCGCCCCGGGGAACCGGGACAGCGACGGCTACGTGCGCAACGGTTCGAGGATGACCGCCTCTCTCCCCCGGGCGGTCCGACGACGGCGCAAACGGATCGTCGGCGGCGAAGTGGCGCCGCATGCCCCCGGGGAGCGGACGGTCGCGTACGCGGATCACCACCGCGCTACGCCCCGTAGCGGCTCGCGCATCACGGGCGGACGATTCCGTTCGTGGCGGACGTCGGCCCTCTTCGGGCCAGGAGTGGCATCTCCGCCGGCGGCTATGACCGATCCGGCTCACCCGCCTTCGCCGCGGAGCGCGAAGACGGCCACGATGGCGACCGCGGCCAGCACCACCACGATCAGGCCGATCACGATCGGCACGATCGGCATGGGCGCGGGCGCCTGCGCCGCCTGGGGGGCCGGGGCTGGCGGCGGGGCGGGGTTCGCCGCCGGCTGCGGCGCCGGTGGCGGAGCCGCGGCGCTCACCACGCGCGTGTACTCGCTCGGGGCTCCGGGCGGGGGAGGCGGGGGTGGGGGCGGATCGATGCCCGGCAGGATCGGCTGGGCCGACGCCCCCTGGGCCGCGGCCGTGGACGCGGCAGCCGGACCAGGTACCGGCGGCGCGGGCGGCGCCGTCGCTCGCAGGCGGTCGAGGTAATCCTCATCCGTGGGTCGATACTCGTGGCCGGTGCTGCCGGCACCCAGGGCAGATGCGGAGCCGAAGAGCGGCCGGTCCTCCGGCCGTCGAGGCGCCGAGGAGTCCTGGACGGGCGGCGGCGTCTGGCCTACCTGACCGAAGAGGAGCGTGAACTCGCCCGGGGACGCACCTGCGCCGGCCGTTGGCGGCGCGGGCGTCGATCCGCCCTGCGGTGAGTCGCCCCGCCAGCGCACGATCGGCTCGGCGGGCGGCGTGAAGCCGGGCCCGGGCGGGCTCGGGGGCGTAGCGTCGGGCGACGTCGTCCCGGCCACCGGCGGGGGCGGTGGAGCGTTCGCGGCGGACGCTGGCTCCGTCGGCCGGACCGCGCCGAAGCGACGGGTGAATTCTCCCGGGCCCTCCTGAGCTCCTCCTCCAGGTCCCGCCACCGGCCCCTGTCCCTCCGGATGCCGCGGCGGCGCCTGCTCCGGACGAACCGCGCCGAACAGCCGCGTGAATTCGCCGGGGCCGTCCGCACCCGCGGCGGGAGTCGTCTGCGCCGCACCCGGCGCCTGATCCGCCTTCGGCGGAACGGACGCCGCCGGGTCCTGCCGGAGCGCCCCGAACAGTCTCGTGAAGTCACCGGGGCCAGCCGCTGTAGCGCCCTCGTCACCCGGCGCCCTGCCGGCCCCTCCCACCGCCGGCGACGCCGGCTCGGCCGGCTGCGCCCGGACCGCCCCGAACAGCCGGGTGAACTCTCCCGGTCCGTTCCCGGCCTCATTCCCGCCCTCCGGCTCCCCGGCCGCCGGGTCGTTCGCCGGGCCCGCATCCGGCGCGGACTCCGGCGCGTGGACACTGCCGAAGAGGCGGGTGAACTCGCCGGGGCCTGGCTCGCTCCCTTCCCCATCCGCACTCCCGCCCGGCGCTACGGGCGCACCGCCCGGCGCCGCCGACCCGGCCGCGTCCCCCGCGGGTTCCGCCCCTGCGTCCACCCATCGGATCACCGGCCGCGACGGCTCACCCGCCCCACCGCTCGTGCCGCCCGACGGAACGGCGATAGACCCGGCGGACGCCTGGCCCGGTGCAGACCGGGCGAGGAAGAGCCGCGTGAACTCTCCCGGCCCTGCCGCCGCCGGCGCGGGCTCTGCGGTCTCGGCCTCCGTCGGGAGATGGTCCCCGCCTCCGGCGCCCTGCGCCACACCGGGCCCCGGCCCCGGAGCGGTGCTCGCCCCGGAAAGCTTGAAGAGCCGCGTGAACTCGCCAGGCCCATCGTCGCCTGCCGCAGTGACTTCGGCCTGGGATGACGATGCTGCGTCCACGGGAGCCGCGATGGCCTGGCCGCCGGCCGCAACTTGCCCCGCCCCGCCGGAGCCGCCCATGAGCCACGACCGGAACGACTCGAAGTCGATGATGAACTTCGTGACCACCACGGCGTGCCCGTCGACCTCGAGGATCTCCAGCACGCGCCGGCGCTCCTCCGGGGCCAGCGCGGGAATCCTCGCGAGGAGCGCCGCCGATTCCTGCGCATCCAGCCCGTCCAGGATGTGGACCATGACCACCGCACCGGTGGGCGCCATGGCGTGATAGGTCCGCACCCCGTCCGCTGTCACCTGCTTGAGGAGACGGTATCTGGACTGGAATTCTTCTGTCGTCATCGGTGGGCGCTCTCGGGCGGCCGCGATGCGGCGCCGGCCCGGCCGGTGGGGATCCCCGAGTGACGAACGCCTGGCCCCGTGCGCCGGACGCGGCTATCATTCACCATTATACCGGCAATCTCCGCGCGGTGCAAACGACGCCCCGCGCGGCGGCCGACAGGATTGGCCCGGAACCGCGACGATCGCGGAGCCCGCTGTCGGCCGGCAACCCCTGCGGCGCCGCCGGGCACGGAGGACGGAATGCGGTCACTCTCGCGCGTGGTGTGGAGCGAGGGGATGCACCTCGCGCAGCACCATTTCCAGGCCCAGAGCCGATACTTCGAGGACCTCGCGGACTTCGCGCTGTCCAACCTCTTCTTCGAGCCCTGGGGCCTGACCGGCATAGAAATGGACGCGGAGGCGCTCTACAATGGCACCGTGTGCATCGTCCACGCGCGCGGCGTCATGCCGGATGGGCTCGCCTTCCAGTTCCCCCAGGAGCCGCCGCCCGAGCCGATCGAGATCCGGGACCGGTTCTCCCCGACCCAGGACAGCCACCTCGTCCTATTGGCGATCCCGGCCTACCGCCCGGACCGCGCCAACTGTTCGCTGAACGGCGCGGCCCCTTCCGAGGCCGTGCGCTTCAGGCCCGCCACGATCTCCGTGCTGGACGAGATCACCGGCCAGGACGAGAAGTCCGTGGCCGTGGCCCATGGCAACTTCCGGTTGATCCTGGACGGCGAGCCCGCCGACGGTCTCGTCACCCTCCCGCTCGGGCGGGTCCGTCGGGACGGCTCCGGCCATTTCGTATACGATCCGGAGTACATCCCGCCCTGCGTCCAGATCGGCGCCAGCACCCGGATCATGGAGATCCTCACCCGGCTCGTGGACATCCTGGACGCGAAGGCGGAGGCCCTGGCCGCGGAGCGCCGCGGCACGCCGGGCGTGGTCGCCGGCTACGCGAGCCGGGAGATCGCCAGCTTCTGGCTGTCCCACGCGGTCCATTCCGCCGTGGCCCCCCTCCGGCACCAACTGCGCACGCGGAGCGCGCACCCCGAGGCGCTGTACCGGGAGCTCGCCCGGCTCGCCGGCTCGCTCTGCACCTTTTCGCTGGACGCGCACCCGCGCGACCTGCCCGTGTACGACCACCGGGCCCTCGACCGCACCTTCAACGAGCTCGACCGCCACATCCGGCGGCACCTCGACGTGGTCGTGCCCACCAGCGCGGTCAGGATCCCGCTGCGCCAGACGGACGCCTCGTTCTTCGCCGGCGCCGTGGCCGACCGACGGTGTTTCGGCCGCGCTTTCTGGTACCTGGGCGTCCGCTCCAGCGCGCCTGCGGCGGACGTGATCGCCCGCGTGCCCAGGCTCGTCAAGATCTGCTCCGCCCAGTTCATCGTTCGGCTGGTCAAGGAAGGCCTCCCCGGGCTCGGGCTCGAGCACGTGCCCTCGCCGCCCGCCGACCTCTCCCCACGGCTCGGCACCCACTACTTCCTCATCGAGCGCACCGGACCGGCCTGGAAGGCGATCGTGGACTCCGGCGACGTCGGGATCTACGTGCCGGCGGCGATCCCGGACGCCGAGCTCGAGCTGACCATCGTGCTCGAGTCCTGAGTCAGCGGATTCCACTGTGGCGCCGTTCGCGGCGTGAACACTATATTCCTCCCGCCGCGACGGCCGGTGCCCGGTCGACCGCCCGGTAGGAGCGGCGTCGCACCCTGAACGGGACCACCCCCGACCCATGACGACCGCAACTCAGGCATTCGCCGCTCCCGGTACGACCTCCGCTTCGCCCCGCCGGGGAGCCCTCGCGCTCGTGCTGCAGGAGCCCTTCACCGTCGCCGTCCGGTTGCGATCGAATCGCCAGGTCGCCACGGACGAGCACGCGTTCCGCGCGCAGATCAAGCAACTCCTGAGCGCCGCCGATGCGGACGCCCGCCGCGCCGGCTACGACCGCGAGTACGTGCGGCTCGCCATCTTCGCGTACATCGCGTTCCTCGACGAATCGGTGCTGAACTCGGATCAGCCGATGTTCGCCAACTGGCCGCGCCAGCCCCTCCAGGAGGAGGTCTTCGGGGAGCACGTCGCGGGCGACACGTTCTTCAAGCACCTCGAGGACCTGCTCGGCCGCCAGGACTCCGAGGACCTCGCAGATCTCCTGGAAGCCTTCCTCCTGTGCCTGCTGCTCGGATTCCGCGGCCGGTACGCAAGTGCGGATCCCGGCGCGCTCCACGGCCTGATCTCGGCCACGCGGCACAAGATCCTCCGGATCCGGGGCGGAGAGCGCGATCTCTCCCCTTCCTGGCGTCTCCCCGCCGGCGAGGTGATCGCGCCCGACCGGGATCCGTGGCTGCCCCGCCTACTTTTCGCGGCGGGCGGCACGTTCCTGCTCTCGGCCGTGCTCTACGTTCTCTACCGGCTGTCGCTGGGCTCCGGACTCGCGGAGCTGCGAACGCTGGTCGCCCAGCTCGTTCAGTGAGCGTGCTCCCCGATGTTCGTGCGCGTGATCCGATTCTCGTCGTGAGCGACTCGTGAAGAAGGCCCTGCCCTGGGTGGTTTCGACCGCCGCGTTCCTGCTCCTGGTCGTTGTCGGCTGGCTCGCCGGCACACTCATCGGCCTGAGCGGCACCGACCTCCTGGTCCTTCGCGCCAGCTTTGCGTTGCTCGGGCTCGTGGCCGGCGTGCTCACCTATCTCCTCATGCGGGCCCGGGCCCGGCGCAGAGCCGCGGACGGCGCGGACGCCCGCGGCCCGACGGAAGACATCGACGTGGCGATCGCTGCGGCCCAGGCACGGCTGGCAGCGTCCACCACGGCCAGGGGCGCGCGCATCGGAGCCCAACCGCTGGTGCTCGTGCTCGGCCCGCCCGGCAGCACGAAGACCACCGTCGTCGTCCGCTCCGGCCTCGAGCCCGAGCTGCTCGCGGGAGAAGTCTTCCGGGGCGATCTCATCGCGCCCACGGACTCCGTCAACGTCTGGTTCGCCCAGGACACGATCTTCCTCGAGGCGGGCGGCAAGGTCGTGGCCGATCCGCCGCGCTGGATCCGCCTGATCCGGCACATCCAGCCGAAGCGGCTCGCCGCCGCGTTCTCGGGCGGGGCGCAGGCGCCGCGCGTGGCCGTGGTCTGCTTCGGCTGCGACGAGCTGCTCAAGCCGGGCAGCACCGAGTCCGTGCCGGCCGCGGCCAACAAGCTCCGCGCTCGTCTCGCCGAGCTCTCCCGCCACCTCGGGATCCGGCTCCCGGTTTACGTGCTCTTCACGAAGGCGGACCGCATCCCGTACTTCGACGACTACGTCCGCAGCTTCACCCGGGAAGAGGCGAACGACGTACTCGGCGCCACGCTCCCTGCCCTGCCGACAATCCCTGCCGGCACCTACGCGGACCGGGAGTCTGCCCGGATCTCCGCCGCGTTCCGGGAGATCTTCCAGTCCCTGGCGCTGCGGCGTCCGGACGTGCTGTCCCGGGAGACGCAGGAAGAGGTGCGGGCCGCGGCCTACGAGTTCCCCCGCGAGTTCCGGAAGATCACCGACCTGGCCACCCGGTTCCTCGTGGAGCTGTGCAAGCCGAGCCAGCTCTCGGTGAGTCCGTTCCTCCGCGGCTTCTACTTCACCGGCGTGCGGGCGGTCCTGGTGCCGGATTCGCCCGCCGCGGCGCCGGCCCCGAAGCAGGCCGTCGGCCCGGCCGGCCTGGACGCCACCTCCGTGTTCGACGCCCGGGCCATTCGTGAGGCCGCCGCCCAGGCCCGGCCCTCCGACCACGGTATGCGCAAGATCCCGGAGTGGGTCTTCCTGAAGCGCGTCTTCCAGGATGTGATCCTCCGGGACGAGGCGGCGATGGGCGTCACCCGGGGCGGCACCCGGGTGAACCTGCTTCGCCGCGTCGCCATCGGGTCCGCTGCCGCACTGTTCCTGATCCTGGCGGCCGGGTTCACCACCTCGTTCTTCTCCAACCGCGCCCTCACCCGGGACGCCCTCGCGGCGGTGCGGGGCGTGGAGGGGGCGCGCCAGGACGGGGATGGGCTCCCGTCCCTGGATGCGCTCCAGCGGCTCGACGCGCTCCGTGCGCAGCTCGTGCGGCTCAACGAACTGGATCGAGGAGACCGCCCGTGGCGCTACCGGTGGTGGCTCTTCCGCGGGGACGCGATCCGGTCTGAACTTCGCCGCGCATACTTCGCCCGCTTCCTGGAGCTCATGTGGGCCGACGGCCGCAACGACCTCGTCGCGGACCTGGCGGGCCTCCCGGAAGCGCCCGGAGAGACGTCCGAATACGGCGCGACCTACGACGCCCTCAAGGCATACCTGATCACCACCGGCCACCCGGACCGGAGCACGCCGGAGTTCCTTGCCCCGGTCCTTCTATCCCACTGGCGCGCGGGCCGGGCCCTGGACGACGAGCGCCGGGAACTGGCCGCGCGGCAGTTCGAGTTCTACGCCCTGGAGCTCCCCTACGGAAATCCGTACGGAGAACCCGCGAACGAGGCCCTGGTGGCGCGGGCCCGGGCGTTCCTGAACCGGTTCGCGAACACCGAGCGGCTCTACCAGGCGCTCATCGCGGAGGCGACGGCGGCGAACCCGCCCATCGAGTTCCGTCGCGAGTTCCCGGGCAGCGAAGCCGCCGTGCGCAACCGGTTCACGGTCCCCGGCGCCTTCACGAAGGCAGGTTGGAGCACCGTCCAGGAGCGGCTGGACAACGTGGACCGGCTGCTGGACCACGAGACGTGGGTCATCGGGGAGCGGGCCGTCTCGTCCGGCGATCGCGCCCGCCTCGCGCAGGAGCTCCGGGAACGCTACGTTCGCGAGTACGTGGCCCACTGGCGGGACTTCCTTGCCGCCGGCTCGCTCGTCCCGTTCGGCAGCGTCGACCAGGCCGCCCGGACCCTGGCGAGGATCGCGGACAACCAGTCCCCGCTCCTCCAGCTGCTCGCCCTCGCCTCGCGCAACACCGACGTGGACACCTCGGCGGTCGCGCGCGCGTTCCAGCCGGTGCACCAGGTGACGCCGCCGGAGGTCACGGACCGTCTCGTCTCGGACGCGAACTCCGCCTACATCTCGGCCCTCATGGGGCTCCAGGCTTCCCTGGACCAGGTGGCGACCGCCGCCGGCCCGGCCCGCGCTCAGGCGGTGAGCCAGGCCGCGGCCAGCGCCGACCAGGCGAAGCAGGCGGTCCGGGAGCTCGCGCTCGGCTTCAGCATCGAGGGCGAGGCGCGGCGTGTCGGCCAGGCGGTACGGCAGCTCCTCGAGTCGCCCATCACGGGTGCCGAGGCGCTCCTCGGCCGGCTCCCGGCCGCGGACGTGAACGCGGCCGGAGCATCGTTCTGCCAGCCGTTCCGCGAGTTGGCCGCCAGATACCCGTTCAACCCGACGGCAACCGTCGAGGCATCCATCGACGACGTCGTGGCCGTGTTCCAGCCCGGCGGCAGCGCGCTCTGGTCCTTCTACGACGACGTGCTCCGGGAGCTCCTCGTCCGACAGGGCAATCGCTACGCCGCGAAGGTCGGCGCCACCCCGCAGCCGACGGCGGCCTTCGTCGCCTTCTTCAACCGCGCCGCGGACATTTCCCGCGCGTTCTTCAACGACCGCGGCGAGGGCCCGGAGGTGGCATTCGTGCTCCGGCCCCAGACCACGGACGCGGTGCCCGAGGTCACCATCACGGTGGATGGTCAGACCCAGACGGTCACCCGCACGGTCAGCGCGACCCGGACCTTCGTCTGGCAGGGCGCGCGCGCACGGGTTGCCCGGCTGTCCGCCCGGATCGGCGATCGGGAGGTCACGTTGATCGAGCCGCCGCCCGGTCCCTGGGCCCTGTTCCGCATGATCCAGCAAGCCGAGGCACAGGAGATCGGCGGCGGGCGCTACATGCTTCGGTGGCGTTTCGATGAGCACGCCATCGTCCTGGCGGCCGAGCTCAACGTGGCGTCCGGGGTGCCCATTTTCCTGACGAACGTCATCGGCCAGTTGAACTGCGTGCCGCAGATCGCCCGCTGAGGACACGCGCCCGGAGAACGGCGCACGGCTCGCGGCCGCATGTTGACGATACGAGACACGACCATGGCCAGACGCAGCTTCCTTCTGCTCTTCGCGATCCTGGCGGCGGCGTCCGCCTGCCGGCGGGGCGGCCAGGCCGCGGCCCCGGAACCCTGGACGCCCCTCCCTCCGGCGGTGCGCCTCTACTACGACAACGGCGGTGGGATCCAGGACTCCGTGCGGATGGTGATCCGCTCTGCGGACGAGTTCGCCGCGCTCTGGCGCCAGGCCACGTCGCTGCAGACATCGCCCCCGCCCGTCCCCCACGTGGACTTCGATCGGGAGATGGTCCTCGTGATCGGCGCGGGCCGCATGACCACGGAGGACCACATCGAGGTGGACAGCATCGGACTGCGCCGCACCATGGATCCGGACGGCCGACAGATCCAGGTGCTCACCGCCACGATCCGTGTCTCGGAAGGTTGCCGCCGCTTCCAGATCGACGCGTACCCCCTGGAGATCGTGCGCATCCGCCGGTTCGACGGGCCAGTGCAGTTCGTGGAACGCCGGGTCCCCTCGACCGACTGCCGGGAGGAGGCCGCGCACGCGCCTGCCCCGCGCCCGATCCTGGCCTCGGTCCGGACCCCGAGCCCGTCGACGCGCCCATGACCACGTCGATCCCGGGCGACGTGCCGAAGCGCGATCTCGTCGGCACCATCCTCGCCGGCCGTTACCGCATCATCCAGAAGCTCGGCGACGGCGCCATGGGCGAGGTGTATCTCGGCGAGCACCTCGCGATCGGACGCAAGGACGCCATCAAGGTCCTGCGCGACTCCCTCGCCCGGGATCCCGAGGCCATCGCCCGCTTCACCCGCGGCACCCGGATGGTCTCCTCCATCACGCACCCGAACGTCTGCACCATCTACGACTTCTCGGAAACGCCCGACGGACTCCGCTTCCTGGCAATGGAGTACGTGCCCGGGGAGACGCTCAAGGATCTCCTCGCCCGGGAACGTGTGCTCCCGGTCGAACGCGCCATCCACATCGCCGCGCAGGTGGCGGACGCGCTCCAGGCCGCGCACGACGTCCGCATCGTGCACCGGGACCTGAAGCCGGCGAACCTCATGCTCGTGAGGGACAAGGACGGGCGGGACCGGGTCAAGGTCGTGGACTTCGACATCGCCAAGAGCGCGGACGAGGCGGACCGCGCCGCCGGCGGCGAGGTCACCCGGTTGGGGTTCGTGGTCGGGACGCCCGAGTACATGAGTCCCGAGCAGTTGATGGGAGACCGCCTCGACGGGCGGAGCGACATCTACTCGCTGGGGATCATCCTCTTCCGGATGCTGACCGGCGAGCTGCCGTTCCGCGCCGCCACGGCCCAGGACATGATGATCCAGCGCCTGACCGAGCCGCCGCTCACCCTGGAGGCGATCCAGCCCGGGATGCGGTTCCCGCCCGGGCTCCAGCAGGTGCTCGATCGCGCGCTCGCGCGGAAGGCGGAGGAGCGGTACCCGGATGCCGCCACGTTCCGGCGAGAGCTCCTCGCCGTGCTCGGCCACGTTGCGGAGGCGGATTTGCCTCGGGCGACGTCGGCCACGGCCGCCTTCGCGGGCATCGGGCGGACGCCGGGCGCGGCCGGGTCCGCCGCGGACCTGGCGCCGACGTACGTCGCCCCGCCGGCGCGCACCCCGGGCATGGCCTCCGGAGCGGAGGAGGGTCCCCGGCGACGGAGCGTGCCGGTGATCGCGGCCGGGGCGGCCCTCGTGCTGATCGGCGCCGCGGCGGCCGGATGGATCCTGTTCCGCGGGGGAGAGGCTCCGGCCCTCGAGCCGCAGCCCTCCGGACCGACGGCAGGAGCAACGGCGGGGGCGAATCCGAACGCGGACCAGCCTCGAACCAGCCCGCCGGTGACGACTCCGTCGGACCGGGTGAGCTCCGATCCAGGAACCACCGATCCGCCTCGGCAGGCCGTGCGCCCGACTCCGGATGCCGCCCGGCGGACCGATCCAGCCGAATCCCGGCCTACCACCGCCGCGACCTCGGCGCCCGGCATTCGCGTCGACCTCGCGGACGTCAACGATCTTCTCTTCCGCCAGCTCGATGCCCTGGATGTCCCGGGCGCTTCCCGCTCCGTGCTCCGCGCGGCGCAGGACACCGCCCGGGCCGTGTGGGCGATGCCCGGCGTCCCGGCCGCGGATCGCGCCCTCGCCGCGTACGTCCTCGCGTCCGTCCACTTCGAGCTCGGCGAGCCGGCCGCCTGCGTCGAGTGGATCGACCGCGCCCTGGCGATCCGGCCCAACGATCGGTCGTACACCAACCTGCGCGAGAGCTGCCGGGGGGTCCTGCCGTGAACCCGTTCGGCTACGTCGATCGGCCGATCCACATCGCCGCCTTCGGCAAGACCGACGTCGGCCGCCGGCGGAGCGAGAACCAGGACAACTTCCTGATCGCCGACCTGAGCGTGCCCGTCGCGAAGGGCGGGTTCTTCCAGGACACGGATGACCTGGGCCCCGGTGTGGGCCGTTTCGTCCTCGGCCCGCACGGCGCCCTCGCCCTCGTGGCCGATGGAATGGGCGGCGCGGCTGCCGGCGCCGTCGCCAGCAAGCTCGCCGTCGGCTGGATTTATCGCACCCTTTCCACCCGCTGGCCCGAAGACCGCAACCACAGTCCCCAGCAGTTCGCCACCTGGCTCCGCAGCGCGGTCATCGAGGCGAACGGCCGAATCTTCGGCGAGGCCGCAGAAACGCCCGCGTACGCGGGCATGGGCACCACGGCCACCGTGGCCGGCATCTATGAGGACTTCCTGTACGTGGCGCAGGTCGGAGACTCCAGGGCGTACCTCGTTCGCCGCGGAACCATCGAGCAGATGACGCGGGATCAGTCCGTGGTCCAGGAACTCATCGATGCCGGGACCCTCACCGAAGCCGAGGCCGAGCTCAACGCCCACGGCAACGTGATCCTCCAGGCGCTGGGGACCGCTCCGAGCGTCCGGGTCGAGCTCACGTATCACGAGCTGCGCCGCGGGGACACGATCCTGTTGTGCTCCGACGGCCTCTCCCGCATGGTCAGGAAGCACGAGATCGCGGATGCGGCCGTCAGGTTGGCCGACCCCGCGGCCCTGTGTGATCATCTCGTGGCGCTGGCCAACGAGCGCGGCGGGCCGGACAACGTTACCGTCGTCGTGCTCCGGGTCGATGGATACGGCCTCCAGGAATCCTCCGATGGCGACGTCGTCAGCCGCCGGGTCTATGCCCTCCCCGACCTCTGAGCCCGGGCTCATGACGAATCCGGTCCGCGCGCAGCCGCCCTGCACCATGACCGTGACCGGCGCCTGCTCCGGCCGCCGTGCTGCGGCCCCATCCGGTGCCGGTGCACCGTGACCGTCCGGCTCATCATCCGCTCCGGCGCTCGCGCAGGCCTCCAACGGTCGTTCCAGGGCGACGTCATCACCCTCGGCCGCCACCCGGATTCCGACCTCCAGCTCGACCCCGACCGGGACCTCCACGTCTCCACGCATCACGCCGTGATCGAGCGCGTGGGCGACCGCTGGTTCGTGCGAGACGCGGGAAGCCGGAACGGCACCTTCGTCAATGGCCGTCTCGTCACCGGGTCCACTCCCCTGCGCCGCGGCGACCGGATCGGCCTCGGCAACGGAGGGCCGGTGGTCGAGTTCCAGCTCCCCGCCCCGTCCCCCTCCCGCCGGATACTCGCCCTCGCCGGCGCGCTGGCCGTGCTGGCCCTGGCCCTGGTCGGCCTCGCCGCCCGCCTGCTGCAGGACGCGAAACGAGAGCGGATCGCCTGGGAGCGGGAGCGCGCAGAGCTGCTCCAGCGCATCGACAGCATCGTCAATGCCGGCGAGCAAGCGATTGCGTTGCTCGAGGGGGAGATCGAGGGGCTGGCCGGTGCCCTCCGGGAGAGCCAGGAGCGCGCTCGCCGCCTCACCGACGAACTCGGCCGCGCCGAGGAACGTGGGGATACCGCCGGGGTCGCGGAGCTGCGACGTCGCCTCCAGGCCGTGACCGCAGCCCTGCAGCGCCAGCAGATGGCCGCAGCCCTCGACTACCGCACCATCCAGGCGGACAACCAGCGGGCCATCGCCGTGGTCTACGCCGAAGCCCCCGACGGCACCGTCTCCACCGCCACCGCCTTCGCCGTGCGCCCGAACGGCACTCTCGTCACCGCCGCGCACGCGGTGACCGGTGCCGACGGCCGCTCCCCCGCCCGGCGCATCGGCATCCAGTTCTCGGCTTCGCCTCAGGTCTGGCCCGCCCGCATCCTCGCGGTGGCCGACAATGCCGACGTCGCCCTCCTCAGAGTCGACAACATCCTGGGCGACGTGCCGACAGTCCGGGCCATCAGCACCCGGCCGGACACCATCCCTGCCGGAGCGCCCGTCGCGATCCTGGGCTATCCGCTCGGAGGGGAAACGACGACGGGCGGGGCAGCCCAGCGGCTCCCCCGCCCGCTCCTCACGGCCGGCGTGCTCACCGGCCGCTCCACGGGTACGCTCGAGGTCCAGGGCTACGGCGCGGCCGGCGCGAGCGGCAGCCCGGTGTTCGATGCGAACGGCGAGGTGATCGGCATCCTCTTCGGCGGGCGGCATGACGCCGGTGGCCAGACGATCCTCGTCGCGCCTTCCGCCTTCGCCCTGCGGCTCCTCTCGGACGCGCCTTGAGCGCCGCGCTCACCCGCCGGTGAGCTGCTGCAGCGCCTCCCGCGCCTCCGTCATCTGCGGGAATTCCTGCGTGATCCGCCGGTACAGCTCGATGGCCCGGTCGGTCCGGCCGGCATCCTCGTAGACCTGCGCCCGCGAATAGAGCGCCAGCGCTTCCGGCGGAATCTCCCGCTCTCGCCTCGCCTCGCGGACCGGCGCAGGCAGCTCCGGAAGATTCACCCCGACCATGATCCTGTGCGCCAACTCCACGAGCAGGTCGTACAGCTTCTCCCGGCGATCCCGCACCTCTTCCGTCTTGATGATCTCGCTCGTCTCGACGTCCACGATGTGGCCGTCCAGCCGGAACGTGCCCATGACGTCCATGAACACGCCCTTCACGACGTAGCGCGCGCCGACCAGCCGGCCGATCCGCGCGGCGGTCTGCGGGTCGACCCGCCCGGATGCGCCCAGATCCTGCTCCGCGATTAGGTCCCGGAGGATCCGCCGCTCGACGATCCGCACCGCCGGGTTCTGCGCCAGCTCCGTCAGGAGCATCTGCTGGATGCCCACCGTCAGCGGTTCGAAGTCCTCTTTGTCGGGCCCGATCACGCCGCCGTTCTCGAACGGGAGGACCGCGATCCCCGGTCGGCGATCCGCTTCCTGCCCCTGCCCGGGACCGCGCGCTGGCTCCTGCCTCTGCGCCGGCGCTCTCCCCGGTTCCTGCGCCTGGACCGGGGCCGGCGCGGGTGACACCATGCACGCTGCCGCGGCCACAAGCGGGGTTATCAGCAGCAGAACGCGGGATCCCATGTTGCCTCCGGGCGATGGTGGCGAGCTCGCAATGATTCCGGCGGTGGGCCCTTCGATCTGCCGGCCTCGCGAACCCACGCACCCGGCCGGCTGAACGATCACCGGAGCGACCCGCAATATAGGAGAGCGTCGATCGGGATCGAAAGGTTCATCGGACTGCGGGCGGGAGCCGCCGATCGGGAGCGCGAAGCAAAGGCCGGAACTGCCCCGCCGATGCCGGGGTCGCCAGCCAGGACGTCTTCCGAGCGGACGTTCGATCGACCAGCACCCCGCCCCCACCCCCGTATCCAGCCCGACAGGGCCGCGACACGACCCGAACCGGGTCGGCCCTCGGCGCCCCCGGTAGCGGCCGTCAGGGACGGTCAGGGACAGTCCGCGCAAACGGGGCGATGTGCCCCACAGGGCGGCCTATGGCTCACAACCGGCGCACCCGCCACCGGCGGCGGAGCGCCCTCGCCGCAGCTCGGGATCAGGACAGCCAGCACGATCGCGAGTTGGCCCATATCCCATCCCTCGCCGAAGACAGTGACGGACGGGCGCATCGCTCCCGCGATGGCGTTCCACCCTCACTCTCGGCTGAGCGACCCCGGTAAAGGCCGGTGCCCCGGACTACTGGTCCGGCCGGGAGCGGCGCATGATCTCGCGGTAACGCGCAACCCGCGCCGCAGCATCCGGCGAGACCTCCGCCACCGCGTCCAGCCAGCTCTCGAGCTCCGCGACGCGCAAGCCCGGCTCCTCGTCGGAGTCGTAGTATTCCGCGAAGGACTCCGCCAGCGTCCTCGCCGCCTCATCCGCCGCCTCCGGGGACATGCCCCGGGCGACGAACGCGTGACGGACCTCGTCGAGCGTGAACGGGAAGTGCCTCGAGATGAATTCCATGGGAGCCGTCCAGGAATGTGGTGATCGGTGAACCGTCTCCCTCGCTACCGCCACCCCCTGCGGCGCAGCGTGAACCCGCGGGGTGCCGCGATCCGGAACCTGCTGCGACGCGAGGTAGCGTCTTGCAAGCGTCGGCGCGCTCCGGCCCGGGCCGATCCAGGCGCCCAGACACGACGTCCAGGCCGGCCGGGCGGCCGCCCGTTCCGGATCCGCCGACCTGGAATCGCACACGACGGATCCGGGCTCATCTATCGGGGCGACCAGAGCCGCACCCGGTGGTCGCCGTCCTCGCCTGCCTCAGTCCGGTCCTCAGGCCGGAGCGCGACCGATAGACCCCGCCCCATATGCCGCGGTAACGTTGCCGCCATCCTGCCGCCCGGCTCCGCCCCACCCCTTGCCCCCCGGCCCCGGCCGCAGAGTACCGCCATCCGGTCATGAACGGCCGAGCGCCGTCGGGCCCGTTCCCCGCCCTCCCCCGCGCGGCACGTTGTTCGCCACGGTCCGGTGCCGCACTGTTCGATCCTCCCCCGCGCGCACCAATGTACGGGCGCCCGACGGGAGTCGAACAGCCCAGGTGACGTTCCGGCGCCGGGAAAGCGCTCTGGGCGGCCGGAGCCTGTACCTGAGACTCCCTGGTTGCACGTCGCACTCCTTGTCGGCGCTGGCCGAACCACCGCTACGCCCGGCTCGAAGCTTCGGTGCCCGCCTCCCCCTCCGACCCGTCGGCCCGGACGGAAGAGGTACAACCGTTCGCAGGGCGGTACGGCGCGAGCCTGGCTCCCGGTCTCGCCCATGACCCCATTTTCTCGAGCGTCGGGGCCGTCGGCAAACCGGGGGCGGCTCGCCCTCCTCCGGGTCGGCCTCCATGAGGCGGTCGCTTCGAACGCTCCGGCCTCACCGACCGAGCGCGTACCGACGCTCTCCGCTCTTGACCGGCTCAGTCCTCCAGCGCCGTCGGCGGCTCGCCGAACACGTCCTTGACTTCCAGGAACCGGATCTCGCCCAGGTTCTCCGCCCGGATCTGTTCCTCGATCCGCGCCCGGTCGCCCACCACCACGATCGCCAGGTTCTCCGGGTCGATGTACGTCCGGGCGACGCGTTCCACATCCTGGCGCGTGACCGAAAGCACCCGCCGCATGTACTGCTCGAGGTCATCGACCGGGAGCCCGAACTCGACCACGTCCGCGAGCTCCCCCGCGGTCCCCGCAACCGACTGGAAGTCCGCGGGGAAGCGCATGGCCAGATAGTTCTTCGCCCCGTCCACCTCCTCGTCGGTCACGCCTTCCCGGATCGCCCGCAGCTCCTTCATGAACTCCCGGAGCGATGGACCTGTCGCGTCCGTCTGCACCGCGGCGCTCGCCACGAACGCGCCGGGGATGTGCCCCGCGTCGAAGTACGAGCTCGCGCCGTACGTGTAGCCCTTGTCCTCGCGCAGGTTCTGGTTCAGCCGCGAGGTGAACGAGCCGCCCAGGATCGTGTTCATGACCAGGACGGCGTAGTAGTCCTCCGAGCGACGCGAGATCCCGATCCGCCCGATCTGGATGACCGACTGCGCCGCGCCGGGCTTGTCGACCACGTAGATGACCCGGCCCCGGACCTGGTTCGCCTCCTCGACCCGCTCCTGCTCGACCGGGCCGCCCTGCCATGCCCCGAACGCCCGCTCGATCGCCGCCCGGGCCGTCGCCGCGTCGATGTCGCCCACGACGATCACCGTCGCGTTCCCGGGGCGGAAGTAGCGGGCGTAGAAGCCGCGCACGTCGTCGAGCGTCGTCGCCCGGAGCGACGCCTCGTCCGCGATCCGACCGTACGGGTGAGCCTCGCCGAAGAGCACCCGCCGGAAGAGCGCGCTCGCGATCGACGCCGGCTCATCGTGCCGCCGGATCATCGCCGTGAGCCGCTCGCGCTTCAGCCGCTCGAACTCCGACTCCGGGAAGTCGGGGCGCAGGACCACGTCGGCCATGAGTCCGAGCGCCTCCTCGAGCCGTGGGACCGCGACCCGCAGCGACACCGTCGACGTGTGCGCGCCCGCGCCCACGCCGAACCGCGCGCCCAGCCGCTCGAACCGGTCGGCCAGCGTGAGGGCGTCCAGCCCCGCCGCACCCTCGTCCAGCATGTCGACCGCGAGGCTCGCGAGGCCGATCCGGTCCGCCGGCTCGCGCACGCTCCCCGCCCGCACGTGTAGGTTGACCTGCACCAGCGGGAGCCCGCGCTTCTCCATGACCAGCAGCTCGAGCCCGTTCGGGAGCGTCATCCGCTGCACCGGCGGGAGCTTCAGCTCCGGCGTCGGCCCGACCGCCGGCGGCTTGCTCCGGTCCGGCCGCTGCTGCGCCTCCACCGGCGCCGCCGCAGCGAGCCCCAGCAGGAGCGTCACCGCGGTGAGGAGCGGCTTCGCCCGCAGGCCCGGGAACGGCCGGACCGTTGCGGCCAGGAGCGGCCGACGGGCGGCCACGTCGATCGTCGTGGTCTCCATCTCCATCGCCCTCGCGCTTCGCATCCGTTCCACTCCGCCTCGCGCGGCCATCACCGGCCTCCCTCCGGCTCGCCCACCGCAGCCGCCTCACGGCCCCGGGGGCTCAGCATCAGGTTGTCGGCCGGGATCGCCGCGCTCCCCGGGATCGCCAGCTCCGTCCGACCCCGCGGCACGATGCTCAGCACCACCCGTCGATCCACGTCGAAGTACCGCCGCACCACGTCGCTCACCGCATCCGGCCGCATGCGACGGTACCGCTCCAGGTCCTCGTTGAAGTAGTCCGGCCGGCCGACGTGGAAGTAGTACATGTTCAGCCGGTCCGCCTTCAGGTCCACCCGCTCCAGTTGCTCGAGGAACGACATCTCGTACTGGTTCACGATCCGCTCCAGCTCCTCCGCCGACGGCGGCTCACGCCGCAGCCGCTCCAGCTCCTCCAGGATCACGCGCTCCAGCTCCTCGAGCGTGTGCCCCGGCCGCGCCGTCGCCGCGATCGTGAAGTCGCCCGCCAGCTTCCCGCCCGACTGGTACGCGCTCACGTCCGCCGCGATCTGGAGCTCGTAGACCAGCCGGCGGTACAGCCGCGAGTTGCGCCCGCCCGCGAGAAGCCGCGCGAGCACGTTCAGCTCGGCGTCGCCCTCGGCGAACGCCGGGACCGTGAGCCACGCCATGTACAGCCGCGGGAGCTGGACCCGATCCTCCAGCACCAGCCGCTTCGTCCCCTCCAGCACCGGCGCCGGCGCCTCGACCCGCTCGATCGCCTCGCCCCGCGGGATCTCGCCGAACCATTTCTCGACCAGCCGCTTCGCCTCCTCGACGTCGATGTCGCCCACGATCGCGACCGTCGCGTTGTTCGGCGCGTAGTAGCGGCGGAAGAAGTCGACGACGTCCTCGTACCCCGCCGCCGACAGGTCGTCCATGTACCCGATCACCGGCCACGAGTACGGATGTGACGGCGGGTAGAGCGCCTCGGTCAGGATCTGCGACGCCAGCCCGTACGGCCGGTTGTCGTAGCTCTGCCGCCGCTCGTTCTTCACCACGTCCCGCTGCCCGTCCACGCTCGCCGGCGACATCGCGTCCAGCAGGTAACCCATCCGGTCGGACTCGATGAAGAGCGCCAGATCGAGCGCGCTGCTCGAGAAGCTCTGCATGTAGTTCGTCCGGTCCCGCGTCGTCGAGCCGTTCGGCGAGCCGCCGACCGCCTGGAACCACTCGTCCATCTTCCCCTCGGGCACGTTCGCCGACCCCTCGAACATGATGTGCTCGAAGAGGTGCGCGAACCCCGTCCGCCCCGACCGCTCACCCGCCGACCCAACGTGGTACCAGATGTTCGTCGCGATCGTCGGCGTCGTGGCATCGCGGTGGAGGAAGACCGTGAGCCCGTTGTCCAGCCGGATCGTCTCGACGGGGACGTCGATGCGCGGCGCCTGGGCGTCCGCCGCCGGCGCCAGCGCGAGCAGCGCCGCAGCGAGCACGATCGTGAGTGAGAATTTCCTCTTCATTCGCGGTTCCTCACGCTTCGGTCGCCAGTCGTAGGCTACTTCTAAGATCGCGTGGGGTGCGGCGAAAAGCCAAGGGGTGGCGGCGGTCCGGGTGCGGAGGGCAACTCCCGGGCGCGCCTTCCCACAAGGGGCCGATCCAGTATGGGTCACGCCCTGTCGGCCGGGGGAAGGCCCCTTCGGGGCGGGATCCCTGGCGAGTAGCCGCTCCCTCGCGCGGACTAGCCCCATTGGGGTGGGAATGGCCGCTTACGTGGCCGGATGGCGGGCTTCGCGCGCGGGAGGGGCCGTTCCGCGGTGGATCTCTCGTTTCGAATGTCGCCGAATACCCGTCGTTGCGTTTCCCGCCTGGCAGCTTCGTGATGCTCGATCATGCGATCCAGGACGAGGCCCAGCCGGAACAACAACGATCGGGCGGGAGTGTTCTTCAAAGCCCCGGGGGCGACGCGCGCCATCAGATCGAGGATCGCCGAACACTCCGCCGCAGACCGCCGCGCAATCCGGTACATGCGAGCCTTCTCGAGAGGACGGGTTTCCGTCGCGCCCTCCGCGATGTTCAGCGCGATCGATACGGAGGCCCGGCGGAGCTGATCTGCCAACCCCATGTGTGCCCGCGGCAACGCTCGCGCCATGCGTTCCGCAAGCACCGCGAACCGGATTGCGGTTCGATAGACCTTCAGCCGACGATGATCGAACGCATCCACGAGCCGCCTCCAGCATGCGGATGCATTCGTAAACCTTCCAACTGGGCGTTACCATAGCCACTCGGGCCAGCCCAAAGGTATCCGACGATGATCACACAACCGGCGCATGGCGCAAGCAGCCAGCGCCGACCAACCCCCGCCGGCGAGCGAAGCGAGCCGGCCGACCCCCGCCGGCCGCAGGCCGGCCGCCCCCGCGGCGCGTCAGCGCCGCCCCACACCCAACACCCTTCCAAGCACGAAACGGCCGACCATGCCGACCGACACGACCGGCCGCCCCGTTCAGCCATAATACGCGCCTATCTCACCTCTCCCACCAGAACTTCCCCCGCTCCTTCGTCACCGGCGCCACCTGGTTCATGGTCCACGCGTCGTACAGCGCCCCGTTCACCATGACGTACCGCACCGTTTCCGAGTTCCGGATGTTCTCCAGCGGGTTCGCGTCCAGCACCACCAGGTCCGCCAGCTTCCCCACCTCGATCGACCCCAGGTCGCGATCGAGCCCGAGGTACTCCGCCCCATGCAGCGTCGCCGCGCGGATCGCCTCCATCGGCGTCATCCCGCCCTGGGCGAGCATCCACAGCTCCCAGTGCGCGCCCAGCCCATCGCGCTGGCCATGCGCCCCGAGCTGCACCTTCCCGCCCCGGTCCAGGATCGCCTTCGCGCTCCGCGAAACCTCGACGTAGAAGTAGTCGTCCTCCGCCGCCATTTCCCGGCGCCGGGACCGCGCCTCCACCTGGCCAGGCGGCGTGAAGCGCAGCAGCCGCTCGTTCTCCCAGACGTTCGACTCCTGGTACCAGTAGTACTCGCCGTTCAGACCGCCGTAGTTCACGATCAGCGTCGGCGTGTAGCCGGTCTTCGAGCGGGAGATCAGCGTGAGCGCGTCGTTGTAGAGCGGCGCGACGGGGATGTTGTGCTCCAGCCCCGTGTGGCCGTCCATGACGTGCGTCATGTTGAAGAAGTACGTCGAGCCGCCCTCGGGGACCACCATCATCTGCAGCTCGCGCGCGGCCTCGATGAACTGCTGCCGCACGTCGCGACGCGGCTGGTTGTAGCTCTTCACGCTGAACGCGCCGACCTTCTTCATGCGACGCAGGTGGCTGAGCGCGTCCTCATAGTCCGAGACGATCGCCTTCGACGCGCTCTCGGCGCCGTACAGGACCGTCCCCGTCGAGTACAGCCGCGGCCCGACGACCTCGCCGGCGCGGATCAGCTCCGACGCCGCGAAGACCGACTCCGTGTCGTTCGACGGGTCGTGCATCGTCGTGACGCCGAAGGCGAGGTTGACGTGGAAGGGCCAGTGCTCGCGGGCCAGGATCCCGCTGTTGCCGACGCCGATGTGCGCGTGCACGTCGATGATCCCGGGCATGATCGTCTTCCCGGCGACGTCGATCACCTTCGCGCCCTGCGGCACCGCAACCTGCGACGCCGGGCCGACCGCCGTGATCCGGTTCCCCTCGACCACGACCGTCGCGTTCTCGAGCACCTCGTCGCCGCGCATGGTGATGACGCGCGCGCCGACGAGCGCGACCGCGCCGGAAGGCTTCGCCGTCGGTGCGCGGAAGCCGATGAAGAGCCCCTCGGACTCGGGCGCCGCCTTCAGCCCCTCCGCGCTCGCGCCCTCGAAGAACGCGAACGTCTCGGCCAGGTCGCGCTGGTACAGCTCCGGCCCGAGCGACCAGTAGAGGCGCCGCGAGTCGGCCGACCAGTGCAGATAGAACCCGGCGTCCCGCGAGACCTGCGCCATCGGGTACTCGTTCTCGTTCGGCCCGATCGTGACCGGCTGGCCGGTCTTCGGGAACGGCGCGACGTGCACGTGGAACCGCTCGTGGATCGCCACGTACCGCTCGTCGGGCGAGGGCACGATGTCGGTCGCGTTGTCGGAGGTCAGGTGCACGACCCGGTGATCGCCGTGCCGGTCGACGCTGACCAGCGCGCGCTTCCCCTGCTCGAAGGCGAAGAGGAAGATCCGCTCGCCCGTCCGGTCGAACCGCGGCCGGCTCCCCTGCCCGGTCACGAGAGTCGACTCGCCGCCGTCCGCTGGGACCAGGTAGATCCCGGCATCGCGGCCGTAGTACGGGCTCCGCGAATCGTGCCCGCCGATCCGCCGGTAGACAACCGTCCGCCCGTCCGGCGAGAACGCCGGCTCGACGTAGTGGCCCGGCCGCGTCGTCAGCTTCTTCCGCTCCTTGCCGTCGACGCGGATCGTCCAGACCGCGCCCAGCTCCTCGTCGTCCCACGTCGTGAAGACGATGCGGCGCCCGTCCGGCGACCACGCCGGGTACAGCTCGAAGCGACGGTCGTCGTTGGTCAGCCGCCGCGGCTCGCCGTTCGGCAGCTCCTTGATCCACAGCTTGCCGAGCGCGTTGTAGACGACGCTGCGCCCGTCGGGCGACACGGTGACCCAGCGCAGCATCCGCACGTCGAAGCTGTCCGGCGCGACCTCCTGCGCGAAACGGACCGCCTCCGCGATCCACTGCGTCACGTGCGCCCGGAACGGGATCACCCGCGCCTCGCCCGTCTGCACGTCGACCCGGTTCAGCCTACCGCCCGCCCAGATCACGATGCTCTTGCCGTCCGGCGTCCACGAGAAGCGCGGGTAGACGCCGAAGATCGCCCACACCTCCTGCTGGTCGTGGTCGAGCCGGTCGTAGAGGATCCGCTCCTTGCCGCTCTCGATGTCGTGCAGCGCCAGGACCGACTTGAGTCCGACGCGCTTCACGTACGCCAGCGTCTTCCCGTCCGGCGAGATGACCGGCCGCGCGGCGCCGCCCGGGCCGCGGATGAACATCTCGGTCTCGCCCGTCTCGCGGTCCAGCCGGCGGATCGCGTAGATCCCCGGGTACGGGTCGCGGTTGTACTGGAACCCGCCGCCGGGCGTGATGTCCTCGCTCCAGTAGAGGTACCGGCCGTCGGGGGAGAGCTCCGGCTCCGCCGAGTTCTGCTCCCAGTTCCGGCGCTGGGTGAGCTGCAGCCCGCTCCCGCCGCCGATGTGCCACATCCACATCTCGCCCGCGCCGAGCGAGCGCGTGTTGCGGTAGTGCTTGCGCGCGATGATGTACTGCCCGTCCGGCGTCCAGATCGGGTCCTTGACCTGCCGCTCGCGCTCCTTCGTGATCTGCCGCAGGTTCGAGCCGTCCGCATCGATGACCCAGATGTTCTCCAGCCCGTCCCGATCGCTCGTGAAGGCGATCTTCTTGCCGTCCGGGCTCCACTTCGGCTGCGTCTCGTAAGCCGGCCCGCTCAGCAGCAGCTTCGCCTCCCCGCCCTCGATCGGCATCACGTAGATGTCGCCGAGGAGGTCGAACACGAGCATCTTTCCATCCGGGCTGACGTCGACCGTCATCCACGTCCCCTCATCGGTCGTGAACTCGATCGTCTCGCCGGGGCCATGGGGTTCGGCGATGTCCCACTTCGCGGACTTCTGCGCCGTTTCCTGGGCGGCTACCGGCGCGGCGGCCACGCCCAGCGCGACCAGGCCCAGTAGGGAACGGACCGAACGTAGCATCATCGCGTGCCTCGGGGGTTGTCAGGTCGATTCGTCGGAGCGACCTGACGTTCCGCCGGCCGGTGCCGACTCGAACGGCTCGCAACACCGCGCCGAACGTCAAGGTCGTGAAACAAGCGGAAGATAAGCCCGATCGAGCGAGCGCGTCGAGGGTTGGCAACCATGACCGCACGCTCGATCACCACAGCGCCGCCTGGAGTCCCTGCGGCCGGCGACGCCTCACCCGGCCGTGCGCGACGGACGCGTCGCCTCCAGCGCCAGCCCGATCGGCTGCTCCGCATCGCCGGCCCGATCGTGCGAAGCCAGCTCGGGCATTCCGGGATCATTACCGTCGATGCGCTAATGATCCATCGGGCGGAAAGAAGATCGCATACTATTGGCTCGCCGTCAGTCTACGCTACAATACCACACCATAACGCTGTATCGCTCGCATATACTTCTCGAAAACCCGATGATACAGAAGCTCCAATCCTCTCCCGATCACTCGTATGTCCTCTGCTGTAGCCTTTCCCTGGCGAGCCGCTACCGATACGTCCAACTCTACGACCGTATGCGGTACCGAGATCGTGGACCCTCGAACAACGCGCCGCACCGAATGCTCGAAGACTGCATCTGCCGGGACAGGAAGACCCGCGGCCTGCTTCGCCACGGCTACGCCATTCACGATGCGGTAATCGAAAGCCACACCCTTCATCTCGGAGCAGTGGAGGTGCACCCAGTCACCGGTATTGGCCTTCGGCGATGGCCGTAGAGGAATTCCGCGCCGTGCAAGCTCTCTGTGCAGTCCATCGTGCAATTCAGGGTAATTACCCTTGGCACCAATGAACCCCGCGCCGTATGCATCCACGGCTTGAATCAATGCGGTCTTGACATGACCGAGATCATCGGGGACTGCACCCGCCAGCGATTCCAATGACACCTGGGCATCAAACTGACTTGCCCAGTGTGGCTTGTCTGCCAGATAGGCCCGCGGTGCTGCGAGGACTGTACGAGCCGGCTTGCCCTCCCGCCGCGACCAGAGATCCCGCCGTGCTGCGTACCGGGCTGGCTGGTTATCTTGGAATGACGCCGAGATCTTTACCTCCACGAAGAGCGCGGCCGATCCCACGTCGACGAAAAGATCTGTCTCTCCATTTCCGGCGCTCGTATCGAACACCTTCGTAACCACTCGCTCGACACTCGGTGGACAGAGGGAACAACCGCCCGACAATACATGGACGAACGGCCCATGACAACACGCCACCGCAATCAACTCAGTCAGGTACGGCTCGCCCAGACGCACGGTGTTTCACCTCACGAAGTTCGGTGGTGAACCAAGACCTTACGTCTAACGCTTCGAGAGTTTACGGCGCCCGCTGTGTTCACGAGAAATCGCAGAGACTCTGTCGGGCGTGAGGAATGCTGGTGTGGCACGAAACGGCGTCAGCTACCTGCAGCAACGAACGTCGAAGAGGGCCAATCCGGCGACGTCGCACTGGCATGACCCCGGCCTTGTCTCCCGCTTGCCCCGCGCTGCTCCACGTCGCAGCGTTGACCGAACGACACTGCGCTTGCCGCCTCCGTCAGGCAGTCCACCTGGTTCGCCGCCTGACTACGAGGTCCACCTCATAATGGACGTAGCGCCCTCGCAAGGCCGGGAGTGCCATCGCTTGCTGCGCCCGGCGCGGACGAGGCAAGACGGGGCGGTCCGAAAGGCGATCCAGCCGTCTGTAGGACTGCGCTTTCCCCTACCGCGGGTGTCGTGGGTCACAGTCAACGGCCCGGGCGGCTGGCATCCCGTGGCCAAGCGGGCGAGGGCATGGACGACAAATCGCCCGGGGACGATTCCCCGGGCGCGGCGATTCCAGCGGAGGGCGTGGGACTCGAACCCACAAGGGCGTAAAGCCCGGCGGTTTTCAAGACCGCTGCCTTACCAATTAGGTCTAGCCCTCCTCGGTATACGATCGGGCATCGCGTGCCCCAATCGCTCCCAATGGGAGTTTCCCGTGCGGCCGGCTTTCGGCATGCGGCCCAACCGACACGCTGCACTAAATATAGCCAATTCGGCACACCCTTGCACCTCCCCGCGCGCTCCACCCTGGCCGATCACGGCACGACAAGTCCTTCTGCCGCCAACTCCTGCCGCTCGCCGTCCGCGAGCCATCGGCGGACCAGCCCCGCGCCTCGCGCGGCGACGACCGCTACGGCCTCGACGCCTCCCGGCACTCGTACCTTTTCCCGACACCGCGCTGGACGCCCATCGCGCCGCCGGGCCCCGTGGTGCGCGGTGCGACCGACGCACGACCCGCGGACGCACGCATCACGCCTCCCGCGCGATCGCCACCGTTTCATAACAACCCCGGCCGACCGCGCCGAAAAGCCATGAGCCTCCGCCCCCCGGTCATACCGCCGCGCCGGCGAAGGCGACGCCACTCCCCCCGCACATGCCCCCGTCAGGATCGCCGGCCCTGCTGCGTTCTACAATTGGCCCCCTGCACGGCCGATACTCTGAACCGGGCCTTGTGACATCAACCTGGCCAATCTAAGTTTCCGGTTTGGCGCGCTGTCCGGCCGGGACCCGCCGGCAGCCGAGTGAATTTCCCGCTTCCCGCAAGGGCAAACGCCGGTCGATGTTGCGTCGGAGTTGGATTCTAGCCGCAATCTTCTTGCTCTGCGGCGCGGGTGCAGCCGCCGCCCAGGCGACGACCGCCGACTCCACCGGGGGACCCGCAGAAGAGACCATGGTCCTGCGCCCCGGAGACGTCGTCCGCCTGCGGATCTGGCGCGAACCCGACCTTTCCGGTGACTATCCGGTCGACGAGGAGGGGGTCGTGGTCTTCCCGCTCATTGGCCCGCGGACCGTCACGAACATCTCCCCCGATTCCCTGAAACGCGACCTCATCGAAGCCTACGCCGTATACCTGCGCCACCCCTCCATCGACGTGGTGCTGCTACGGCGCGTCAACGTCCTGGGCGCAGTCGCCCGGCCGGGCCTCTATCCCGTGGACCCAACGATGACCGTGGCCGATGTGCTCGCTCTGGCCGGCGGCGCGACGCCCGTGGGCAACCCCGACCAGATCCAGCTCATACGCGACGGCCGCGTGATCACCACCCGGCTCGGCCAGCGCGCCCGCCTGACCGAGTTCTCCATTCGCTCCGGGGACCAGTTGTACGTTCCGGAGCGAAGCTGGATCGCGCGCAACTCGAATATCGTAGCCGCAGCAATCACCGCTACCGTCAGTTTGATCATTGCACTCTCCAGATGAGGGACGCGCCGAAAGCGCGCAGTCGAAGCTGACACCGGGACATCGACGCGGGGTAGGCCGAACCATGTACCCTCAGGTGCCCCAGCCGCAGCCGATCGCCACGGACGACGAGATCGACCTTCGCGGGATATGGAACCTGCTCGTCCGCAACCGGTGGATCATCGCCGGTTGCATCGTTGGCGTCGTCGCGCTCGCGAGCGTGTACACGCTGCTCACTACTCCCGTCTACGAGGCCGCGACCTCCATCCGCATCGACGAAGAGAAGTCCGGCACGGCCGTGCTGGACATCCTCCAGACGCTCTCCAGGGGGAGCGAGGTCCACACCGAGATGGAGGTCCTCCGCAGCCGCACCCTTGCCGAGTCCGTCGTCGAACAGCTCGGCCTCCAGCTCGTCATGCACTCGCCGGCCCGGGCGTCCCGCGCCGAGGTGTTCCGCGCGGTCCGGGTCAGTCGGGACGCGCGTCCAGCCGAGTATCGGGTGCGGCGCGGAGAGGATGGACGCTTCCAGGTCGAGAACCGGACCACCGATGGAATCCTGGGCGAGTTCGCTCCGGGAGACGTGATCCTCCTCGAGGGCGGGTCCGTGGTCCTCGCGCCCGGAGCCGCCGACTACCGGGAGATCCGTTTCAGCGTCATCCCGTTCTCCGAGGCGGTGGAGGGACTTCGGAAGGCGCTCACCGTGACTCGCCCGAACCGGGACGCGAACGTCGTGGTCGTGCGCTATCAGGCCACGGACACCGTGCTCGTGCACGAAGTCCCGAACGTGCTCGCCCGGACCTTCATTTCGAGACGTCAGGAGGTGCAGAAGACCGAGGCGAGGAGCGCCGTACAGTTCCTCCTGGAGCAGATCGACACGATTACGAGCCAGCTCGCGGCCGCGGAGAACGCGCTCCGGGCGTTCCGCGAACAGGAGCAGGTGGTGAGCCTGGAATCCGAGGCGAGTGCGCAGGTCAGCCGGCTGGCCGATCTCCAGGCCCAGCGCAACGAACTCGACGCCGAACGGGCCGCACTGGCCAAGCTCCTCAGGGACGTCCGCGCCTCCGCGGACAATGACCCGGCGGGCCCTTCGCCGTTCCGGCGGCTGGTGGCCTTCCCCTCCCTGCTCCGTAATCAGGCCGCGTCGGAGCTGCTCCGTTCCATCACGACCGTGGAGAACGAACGCGCGGAGCTCCTCAAGCGCCACACTTTCGCGCATCCCGACGTCCAGGTCCTTACCGAGCGCGTCAAGGAGCTCGAGGAGCAGCTGCGCTCGATCACGGTTACGTATCTGGAGGGGCTGACGAACCACGTTGCCTCGCTGGACGCCACCCTCGCCCGCTTCGGCCAGCAGCTCGAGCGCATCCCGGCGAAGGAGGTCGAGTACGCCCGGCTGCACCGGCAGACCAAGGTCCTGGAGGAGATCTACCTGCTGCTCCAGACCCGGCTCAAGGAGGCGGAGATCGCTCAGGCCGTCGAGGATCCGAGCGTGCGGGTGGTGGACCCCGCAATCCGGCCGAGCCTTCCGATCAAACCACGGAGATCGCTCAACCTGGCCCTCGCCCTGATGCTCGGGGTCATGCTCGGCACCGGCACGGCGTTCCTCCGCGAGTACATGGACACCACCGTCCACACGCGGGAGGAGATCCAGGCCATCACCGGCGTGCCCGTGTTGGGTGTCATCCCGCGCATCCGGCGGGCCTCTGACGCCGCCAACGGCAAGGACAGGTCCGGGACGCTCACGTCCCAGGGCCCGGAGGGGCTCAGCGAACGGCTGGTCGCCGGCCGCGACCCGCGGAATCCCGTCTCGGAAGCGTACCGCTCGCTGCGCACGAACATCACGTTCGCGCAGCTCGACCGCCCGCCGAAAGCGCTCGTGTTCACGAGCCCCACGCCGGGTGACGGCAAGAGCACCAGCGCCGCGAACCTCGCCGTGACGCTCGCCCAGCAGGGGCTGAAGGTCCTACTCGTCGACGCCGACCTGCGGCGGGGGATCCTGCACACCGTGTTCGACGCTCCGCGCGAACCCGGTCTCTCCAACCTGCTCCTGAATGGCGGGGACTTCAGCGCGACGGTACACCGCATTGACCTCGGCGCGAGCGTCACGCTCGACTTCCTGCCCACCGGGACGCTGCCGCCCAACCCGGCCGAGCTCCTCGGCTCCCAGCGCATGCACGCGCTCGTCCAGCGGCTCGAAGACTGCTACGACGCGATCCTGCTCGACGCGCCGCCGCTCAACCTGGTCACGGACGCGGCGGTCCTCGGCACGAACGCCGACGGCGTACTCGTCATCGCCCGTGCCGGACAGACCGACAAGGCGGCACTGGCCTACGCCATGGAGCAGCTCCGCACCGTGCGGGCGCCCGTGCTCGGCGTCGTTCTGAACGACGTGGACTTCAGGCGGGATCGGCGGTACGGCGCATACGGCGGGTACTACGCCTATTATTACGGCGAGATGGAGAAGTGATCGGGCGGGGCTCGGCCTGGAACGAGCCCCGTCTCAGAGCACGCGCACCCGATAGCCGAACCGCCTGCCGTCGTTGCGGTCGACCCGGAACCGGATGGCCGGCGCGGGGACGGCCACACCGAACGCCGGACAGTACCAGCCCTGGGGAGGGTCCATCCGCCCCGCGCACCAGTCCACGGCATCCACACCGAAGGGTTCTATGGCGACGACGTCGCCTCCCGCGCGCGCCACGAGCCCGTCCGCCTTCGTCTCCACCGTCCAATCCGGGTGGAGGTGGAGCCAGCTCTCGAGCACAGCGCCCTCCGCGCCCCGGACCTGGTCGTCGACGCGCCAATCGCCGCCACGCCCTTCGACCACGCGCTCGTGCACGCACCGGCGGTCGAAGTAGGGCGAGTACGCGCCTCGGACCACGAAGGCGGCGTCGCCGGAGCCGATGCCACGAGCCGGGTGCGCGGCCCGGTCCGACGTCGCCTCCAGGACGCGCGCGCAGCGCGCCACCCGGAAGGCGCCCCAGATCTCCGACTGCTCCCGCCCGCCGATCACCACCGTGTTGTGCGCCCGCGTGCTCCGGACGTAGGCGCGCAACGGGTGGTCCGCGTACCCGGCCACACCGGAGTCCACGGCGAAGCGGCGGCCCGCGAGGTCCAGCTCGAAGCTCAGCAGGTCGCAGTGCGCGTGTCCCGGCTGGTAGCGCGGCCCGGGCTCGCCGCAGTCGAACAGCAGCCGCGTACCGCCACGAGGCTCGATCCAACCGTAATAGCCGGCGTCCGGCAAGACGATCGGGCCGACCGGCTCCGGGATCCCCACGCCCAGCACGGCGCGCGCGAGCCGGTCCAGCCAGGCGCGCGGCGGCGCGATGCCGTCCGCTGCGTCGTTGAACAGGTACAGCGAGCCGTCGGGCCGCGAGAGCACACCCATCGCCTCGACCATGCGCACGACCCGCTCGCGCACGGCTTGCGGCACCGGCTGGCCCGCCGCCTCGAGCAGCGCGATCGTCTCGAGCTGGTCCGCGAGCGCGATCGCGTGATACATGGGCGAGCGCTCGTAGTGCGTGCCGTCCGGCAGGACCTGCTCCAACGACTCCCGCCACAGCAGCCGCAGCCCGCGCCGTAGCCACCGCTCCGCGCCAGCGCCTTCGAAGAACAGGCCGGCGACCACCAGCGCCTTCAGGTTCTTCTGGAGGTGGTTGGCGAGGATGTGGAACTCGAGCCGCCGCTCGAGGAACGCCGCCTGCTGGGCGATGCTGGCGGCGATTCGGTCGCGCGCCGCGGGGTCGATGCGGTCTCCGAGGAGCAGCAGCGCGTAGATCCAGTTGACGATCCGGAGCGAGACCGGGTACGGCTCCCAGCCGTCGCCCTTTCCCGGCGGGC
>ERZ777003.637-NODE-637-length-65781-cov-45.827968_pt1 | contig 65781 bp, 61 predicted proteins | sample MGYA00374956_ERZ777003 | MGnify/ENA primary metagenome ERZ777003 (study PRJEB29302, sample SAMN06268252) | bioreactor metagenome | isolation source: Joint BioEnergy Institute, California, USA | place: USA:Joint BioEnergy Institute, California, USA | collected...
TAGCTCTCGTTGGACTGCCGGGTTCCCTGGTTGATCTTGTTCAGGGCGTCCTCGGCGCCCATGTTGTTGGCCAGGAAGGATGTCACAGCGGCCGGCGAGGTGGGACCGCCCAGGGCTGCGGGCAGAGTCGCCCAGCGGGCGACCTTGCGGACCCAGCTGTCGGTGGGCGAACCCGTCCCGTAGGCCTGCTTCCACTCGGTCTGCTTGTCGGCGTGGTCCGACGTGGCCTTGGCGACCTGCTGACTCTTGTTCTGGATCTCCAGGGCCTGCTGGTAGGCCTTGTTCATCTTGGCGACGGCCGCCTGCGCGTCCTGGCCGCCCCAGTTCTTCGCCAGCTTGCCCGCAACGTCGCTGAGCAGATCCAGGGTGTCGTTCATCGCTTCAGCGAGGGTGCGGAAGGCCAGGCTGCTGGTCTGCAGCTCACACGGGTTCATCCCGTCGACGATGGCCTTCAGGTCGTTGAAGTGGTCTTCCCAGATCTGCAGCTTGTTGGTCCAGCCGCTGATGCCCTCGTCTCCGGTGGAGAACTGCTGGTTCCTAATCACATTCCGGGCGGGGGGAGACACTGGAGTTCCACCTCCTTTCCACCAAGTCGACTGTTAGATGAGGGTGCCGCCACCGGAGTCGGCACCGCGGTAGACGTTACGGGCCGTGGCCACGTTGCTCTGCTCAGCGTTCTCGTAGTTCCTCGCACACTGCCGCAGTGCGTCGATCACCTGCTGGTAGACGGTGGTGAACTGCTGGAAGGTGAAACCGATCGACTCGTGGCCGTTCTTGATCGTCGTGTAGAGCGAACGGCCGGCCTGGTAGTTCCCCAGAGAGCCGGCGTTGGGCAGAGCGTCCTGGAGTCGCTCCCGGTAGCGCCCCTTGACCAGTCTGTCGAGGTCGGCCTGCATCTGGTTGGCGAAGTTCCGCAGGTACCCCGGATCGACCTCGATCTCCTTGCTGCCGGGCTGCGGGATCTGGGACGGCCGTCCCGCGTGGTCAGTCATCTTCGTTCACCTCCTGTGGATCGCCGCCGCGCGATCTCACGGCCCCCGGGAACACACGAGTTCGGCTGCGACCCCACGACCCCGGGCCCGCGGGCCCTGGCGACTCGCGCTCTGCCAGGGCCCGCCTGCACTCGCTGGTGCGAGCCCTTCAGCGGCGATCGCCGGCGGTGCGGGATCAGCCCGCCCAGATGCTGGTGTTGGCGCGCTCGGCGGCCTGGTAGTTGTCGTGGGCCTCGCGGATCGCCACGCCGAGCTGGGCCACCACGTTCTGCATGTCCTTGGCCGCGGCGTCCCACTCCTTCTGGTAGTTCCAGTAGGCGGCCTGCGCGTCGCCGTCCCAGCGGTCCAGCTTGGCGCGGAGCTTGCCCTCCAGGTCGGTCAGCTCGTCCAGCAGCGCCCGGGCGGTCATGCTGAACTGGGCCTCGCCCTCGCTCAGGCCACCGAAATTAGCCCTGGTGTAGTCGCTCACCTTTCACTCCTCCGTCCGTTCGGGGTCACCTGCTGATGGGCGAGGCTCAGCCGTTCAGCAGCGCCTGCACCCTGTTGACGGACTGCTGAGCCGCCTCCTCCCGGGCCTCGTAGGTGATCCTGGTCTGGACGAGGCTCTCGTGCATGCCGTCCAGTGCCTTGAGCACGCGGCTGAAGTCCTCGTTGAAGCGGTTGAAGACCGCCTCGAAGGCCATCGAGGCGTCGCCCTCCCAGTGGCTGCGGAGCTGGTCCTTGGCGCTCGCGAGCTGGTTCTGCATTCCCCGGATGGCGTTCGCGGACTGCTCGATGTCCTGTGCCGCCTGGGCCATTGCAGCCCTGTCGACAGCTGACTGTGGCGCCATCTGCGACCTCCTCATCGTCTTCGTCGGCGTCGCCGGCCCACCGGTTTCCTCAGCCGGACCCCGAACTCGGCGCCCCTTCCGTCACCGTGAGCCGTATCTCGTGCACGGCGATCTCGCCAGCTGGAAGCCCAGAAAACATCGCCGCGGGTACATAACTGTAGAGAAGAAATTATGCTATGTCCACCGCCGACTAATCTTATAGAAGTCAGTCATGAAACCGCTTAGATGCATCCGCGGTGAAAGAAGTTCCGAACCACAGGTGGCCGACATCGGCCACCTTGGTTTTTTAACCGGTTGTTAACGCGGACCGCCGGTGAGCTGCTGTGACGCCGCGTCGGGATCCAACGTCGGGCCGGTGGGAATGAGATTCAGCACAGCGGACGGCACCGGCACCGCCTGGGAGATCTCGTAACCGAGTAGCTCAGCGACCTCAGGAGACTCCAGTTGATAGCGCCGTCCCTCTGCCACCAGGGAATACGAGTTCACCTCGCTTCCTTTTCCGGGGGCGGGCATCGAACCGACCAGGGCCGCCCCGCCGGGCGGGAACACCAGCTGGTCCACCCCGAACGGGGTGGTGCTTTGCGGCGGGTCCGGCAACCGGCCGTTCAGCGTCACATAACCGCGGCGCTCACCGGTGGGATCGTCGTAGATCACGCACAGCGGCGTGCTGTCCGCATAGGGAATGATCGTCGGTGGCGCGCCCTGCAGCTCCTGCTTGGAGATCCGCCGGGACGACCTCTGCATCGAGTTCAGCACGTACGGCGGGAGCGCGATCTCCTGGGCCGGGCGGCCGCTGTAGGCCTTCTGGGAGATGGCCGGATCGGCCCGCAGCAGCTCCTTTTCGATCTCGCTGATGGGGGCCAGGCCGTCGGCCAGCTGCACGTACCAGGTGGTGGTGGAGCCGGTCTCGACGGCGTAGAACTGGCCGACCCTGGCCTTGCCGCCTTCCGGCCCGGGCACCTCCTGGCCCAGGTTCGGGATCGAGGGCGCCTTGTAGTCGGGGCCGGGCGGCAGCGCGTTGAGCCACTTGGGGGTGACCCTGGCGGGGTTGGGGGCCAGGGCGGGCACCAGCTCTTCTGGGATGCGCAGGCGCTGGTTCTTCCAGATCAGCCAGGTCTGGCCGGCGGAGCGAATGACCAGCCCCTGGTCATCGCGCAGCGACTGCCCGCCGACCGGGGTGCCCACCACCATGGTGGCCAGCGAGGTGCGGCCGCGGGTGGGCAGCTCGACCGTGCGGACGCACGCCGACCACGGCGTTTTCACCAGGTGCTTGGCCTCGGGCAGGGTGTTGGGGGCTTCCGGGATGCCGATCAGGGGGCCGCGCTGGAAGTTCCGCAGCGAGTTGCGCGAGACCGTCCGCCGCTTCCCCGCGTCCTGGCCGGCCAGCAGCCGCGCGGAGACGTAGTTGGCGACCGGGCACAGCTTCGGCGGGTCCTGGCACCACACGTAGCGGGCGCCGGTCTCCTTCTCGATGATCAGCGTGCCGGGCTCCTGCAGCCGCTTGGCCCCGCCGGGGCGCAGGATGCCGACGATGCCGAAGATGGCCATCACCACCACGGTGATCATGACCCCGCTGAAGGCGGCGACGTTGAGCCGGCGCATCGGCGCCTCGGCGGTGTCGGGCTGGCCGAGAATCAGCGCCAGCGCCGCCCGCTGGGTCATCAGCCGGTGGGCCTGCAGCAGGTCCTTGCGGGTCTGCACGCTCGCTCACCCTCCGAGCCCGCGGACCCAGCCGTACAGGCCGGCCTCGCCGAGCGACAGCGGGATCAGCGCCAGCACCACGGTGAAGTCGCACACGTCGGCGGCCCGTCCCCAAAACGGGGAGAGCTTGCGGCCGGGCAGCCACAGCCCGGTGCCGACGACGATGCCCGCGCCCACCAGCAGCGGCGCCACCGCGCCCAGCAGCACGACCGGCTGGGAGGCGTCGGCGGCGATGGCGATCGCCAGCACGCCGAAGGCGGCCATGCCGGAGACCATCAGGTTCAGCCGCTGGTAGCGGCCGCGGAACAGCCGGGAGCGCAGCAGCAGCGCCAGCGCTATGCAACCGCCGGTGATGGGGCCCAGCCAGCCGTCGTCGAAGGCCAGCGGGACCACCGCCACCAGGCCGACCGCCCCGACCGCCAGGGTGATCCCGGTGATGATGCGGTCGGCGCGCACGGTGCGCTGCCGTACCGTGCGGCCGTCGACCGGGAGGGTGTCGCGCCGCAGTTCCTCGACGTTGGCCGGCGGGGGCGGCAGCGTCACCCGGGCCAGCCGGAAGGCCAGGGTGGGGGCCAGCGGGATCAGCGTCATGAACACCACCGTGGTGACGGCGGCGATGCCCGCGGCCGACACCCCCTCCAGCAGCATTCCCGCGCCCGCGCCGAGGGTTCCGGCCAGGCCGGCCGCTCCGGTTCCCACGAACAACGGCAGCCCGTCGGCGACGGCCACCGCGGCCACCGCCGAGACCAGGACCACCGCGGCGAAGCCGGACAGCAGGTGGAAGGCCTCCAGCTCGGTGAGCGGCGTGGAGCGGGCCGGGCCGAGCAGCCCGCCGAGGAAGGCGTGCGGCAGGGCGGAGAAGCCGAGCACGGCCCCGGCCACCGAGTCGCCGACCGCGCGGGAGACCGCGGCGCCCGCGGCCAGCAGCAGCAGGGCGATCACCGCGGCGGCCACGGACGGGACGATCCACGACGCGTCCGGCGGGCCCGCCAGCAGCAAGATCACGGCCGCGACCGCCGCCGCGCCGGCGCCCACGCCCAGGCCGAACACCCTGGTCCATTCGATGCGCCAGCGGTCGGGCTGTTCGTTGACGCCGGTGGCCACCACGTCGGCGACGTCGTCGAAGGACGGTTCGGGCAGCTGGGACATGCCCGGCCGCAAGTAAAGCTGCTCGCCGTCGCGCAGGCCGGCCTGCCCCGGCGTCATGTCTCCGCTGAAGGGGGCCTCATCCAGCCGTTGCAGCACCCAGCCGCCGTGGGCGAGCCCCTGTTCGGCCAGGTTCTCCCCCAGGTAGTGCAGGATCGCCGGGAACAGCTGGGCGAACGGCACGTCGGTGGGCAGGGAGATGTCCACTCTGCGCTGCGGGCCGACCACCGTGACCCGGCACAGGTCGGTTCCCGTAGTCGGACTCAACTCGCGTCCCTCACAAACGACGGGCTCAGCGATACCGCCGAGCCTGGATCAATCCCCGTGAATCGGTCGGCAGGCCCATAGCATGGCTGAAAGCGGGAGCGGTCGCCAGTCGATCTGATGTCCCCCCGTCGTATGCGGCGAGTGAATAGCGCAACCGGCCTGCAATCTGTGGCTCGTTGGCCGGGCTTTTGCGTACCAAGCAACGCAGACTAGCAACCCACACCGACACCCCTGCCGACGCCCCACCTCCGCTAGTGCCTCTCTAAACGGCTGACCTGGTGTGTTGTGACTGGACACAGGAGCGTATGTGTCAAGGCGTCCTGACGTCCCGGCATCCGGACGCAGCGGCGCCCCAAGCCCGCCGACCGTACCACTGTCCCGGCCGTGACCAGGGATTTTTCGGTGCACTTCAGTTCATCGGGTGGGAGGTGCGGGGCGGCGCTCCCTAAAATGACGGCACAAATTTCACCAGATCCGGCATGAGCGGCCGGACCGCCAGGGCGGTACCAAGGGGGAGATCGGGTGAGCACCGTACTCGTGCGGCGCAAAGAGCGCAGGCAGCCGCCCCAGATGCCACGGGGCGAGATCCTGCTGGAGTCCCCGCCGGAGCTGCCCGAGGTCGTCACCAACTCGTTCCAGAACGTCCTGATGTACCTGCCCATGGCGGCGGGCTCGGCCGCCATGGTGTTCACGTTCCTCAACCACCGGAACACCCTGCAGCTGGTGGCCGGGGGCATGTTCGCCCTGTCGATGTTCGGCATGATGTTCGGCCAGCTCAGCCAGCAGAGCGGCGAACGCAAGACCAAGCTGAACAGCGCCCGCCGCGACTACCTGCGCTACCTGGGGCAGGTGCGGCAGCGGGTGCGCAAGGCCGCCAAGCAGCAGCGCGAGGCCCTGGAGTGGAACAACCCCGCGCCCGGCCGGCTGTGGTCGATGGTGATGAGCCCGCGATTGTGGGAGCGGCGCAGCAGTGACGCCGACTTCGCCCAGGTCCGCATCGGCGCCGGTCCGCAGCGGCTGGCCGTCCAGCTCATCCCGCCGGAGACCAAGCCGGTGGAGGACCTGGAGCCGATGAGCGCCGGCGCGCTGCGCCGCTTCCTGCGCGCCCACTCGACCGTGCCGGACCTGCCGGTGGCGATCTCGCTGCGCTCGTTCGCGCGCATCCTGCCCGACGGGGACCCCAAGGCGGTCTACGGCATGGTCCGGGCGCTGATCATGCAGCTGGCGGCGTTCCACTCCCCCGACGATGTGCGCATCACCGTGTGCGCGTCCCGGGAGCGGATGCCGCAGTGGCAGTGGATGAAGTGGCTGCCGCACTCGCTGCACCCCACCGAGTACGACGCCGCCGGGCAGGTGCGGCTGCTGACCCACAGCCTGGTGGAGCTGGAGAGCATGCTGGGGCCGGAGATCAAGGACCGCGGGATGTTCGGCGCCTCCCGCGCCCCCGCCGAGCCCTTCCACCTGGTGATCGTGGACGGCGGGCAGGCCTCCTACGACTCGCAGATCGCCTCCGACGGCATCGACGGGGTGTGCGTCATCGACCTGACCGGCAGCGTGGCGGAGACCAACGAGGCCACCATGCTGCGGCTGCGGGTGACGCCCGAACGGGTCTATGTGGTCAAGCGGGACCGCGCCGGCAAAGAGGTGCTGTCGTCGGTGGGCCGGCCCGACCAGGCGTCCATCGCCGAGGCCGAGGCGCTGGCCCGGCAGCTGGCCCCCTTCCGCACCAGCGCCGCCGACGAGCCCGAAGAGGACGTGCTGTCGGCGAACATGACGCTGACCTCGCTGCTGCACATCGACAACCCCTACAACCTGGACCCGGCGGTGCTGTGGCGGCCCCGTCCCCAGCGCAACCGGCTGCGGGTGCCGATCGGGCTGGACGCCGACGGGCGCCCGCTGGAGCTGGACATCAAGGAGTCGGCGCAGGGCGGCATGGGGCCGCACGGCCTGTGCATCGGCGCCACCGGGTCCGGTAAGTCGGAGCTGCTGCGCACGCTGGTGCTGGCGCTGGCGATGACGCACTCCCCCGAGGTGCTCAACTTCGTGCTGGTCGACTTCAAGGGCGGCGCGACCTTCCTGGGCATGGAGGGGCTGCGGCACGTCTCGGCGATCATCACCAACCTGGAGGAAGAGCTCCCCCTGGTCGACCGGATGTACGACGCGCTGCACGGCGAGATGGTCCGGCGCCAGGAGCATCTGCGGCACTCGGGCAACTACGCCTCGCTGCGCGACTATGAGAAGGCCCGGATGGAGGGCGCCCCGCTGCCGCCGATGCCGACGCTGTTCATCGTCTTGGACGAGTTCTCCGAGCTGCTGTCGGCCAAGCCGGACTTCGCCGAGCTGTTCGTGATGATCGGGCGGCTGGGCCGGTCGCTGGGGGTGCACCTGCTGCTGGCGTCCCAGCGGCTGGAGGAGGGCAAGCTGCGCGGCCTGGACACCCACCTGTCGTACCGGATCGGTCTGCGGACGTTCTCGGCGATGGAGTCGCGGGTGGTGCTGGGCGTGCCGGACGCCTACGAGCTGCCGCCCTCGCCCGGTAACGGGTACCTGAAGTTCGCCACCGAGCCGCTGGTGCGGTTCAAGGCCGCCTACGTGTCCGGCCCGGTGGACGAGGAGCCGCAGACCCGCTCCGAGGGCCCGCAGATCGTCCGGCAGGTGCTGCCGTACCTGACCGACTACATCCGCCCGCAGGTGGTCGAGCAGCCGCAGCCCGAGCAGCGGGCCGAGGAGAACAAGAGCTCTGAGTCGCTGTTCGACGTGGTGGTGCGGCAGCTGGCCGGGCACGGGCCCGAGCCGCACCAGATCTGGCTGCCGCCGCTGGACGTCCCGCCCACGCTGGATGAGCTGCTGCCGCCGCTGTCGCCGTCGGCCGCGCACGGCTACACCGCCGACGGCTGGGAGTGGCGGGGCCGGCTGCACGCCGTGGTGGGGCTGGTGGACCGTCCCTTCGACCAGCGCCGCGACCCGTACTGGCTGGACCTGTCCGGCGGCGCCGGGCACGTGGGGGTGGCCGGCGGTCCGCAGACCGGCAAGTCCACCATGCTGCGCACCCTGATCACCTCGCTGGCGCTGCTGCACACCCCGCAGGAGGTGCAGTTCTACTGCCTGGACTTCGGCGGCGGCACGCTGGCCGGACTGGCGGAGCTGCCGCATGTGGGCTCGGTGGCGACCCGGCTGGACGCCGACCGGATCCGCCGCACGGTGGCCGAGGTCTCGGCGCTGCTGGAGCAGCGGGAGCAGGAGTTCACCGAGCGCGGCATCGACTCCATGGCCACCTACCGGCGCCTGCGCGCCACCGGCGAGTACGCCGGCGACGGGTTCGGCGATGTGTTCCTGGTCGTGGACAACTGGCTGACCCTGCGCCAGGACTATGAGGCGCTGGAGGACTCCATCACCCAGCTGGCCGCCCGCGGGCTGGGTTACGGCATCCACGTGGTGCTGTCCTCCAACAAGTGGTCGGAGTTCCGCACCAGCATCCGCGACCTGCTGGGCACCAAGCTGGAGCTGCGGCTGGGCGACCCGTACGAGTCGGAGGTGGACCGCAAGAAGGCCGCCAACGTGCCGGAGAACCGCCCCGGCCGCGGCCTGACGCGGGACGGCTACCACTTTTTGACCGCGCTGCCCCGCATCGACGGCGACACCTCCGCCGAGACGCTCACCGAGGGCATCGCGACCACGGTCAAGACCATCCGCGAGGCCTGGCACGGCCCGACCGCCCCGCCGGTGCGGATGCTGCCGAACGTGCTGCCGGCCGCCCAGCTGCCGAGCGCGGCCGAAAGCGGCACCCGCATCCCGATCGGCATCGACGAGGACTCGCTGTCGCCGGTCTACCTGGACTTCAACACCGACCCGCACTTCCTGGTGTTCGGGGACACCGAGTGCGGCAAGTCCAACCTGCTGCGCCTGATCACCGCGGGGATCATCGAGCGCTACACCCCCCAGCAGGCCCGGCTGATCTTCATCGACTACAGCCGGTCGCTGCTGGATGTGGCCACCACCGAGCACCAGATCGGCTATGCCGCGTCCTCCACCGCGGCCTCCTCCCTGGTCCGCGACATCAAGGGCGCCATGGAGGCCCGGCTGCCGCCCCCCGACCTGACCCCCGAGCAGCTGCGGTCGCGTTCCTGGTGGACCGGTGCCGAGCTGTTCCTGGTCGTCGACGACTACGAAATGGTCGCCACGTCCGACAACCCGCTGCGGCCGCTGGCGGAGCTGCTGCCCCAGGCCCGCGACATCGGCCTGCACTTGATCATCGCTCGTTCCATGGGCGGCGCCGGCCGGGCCCTTTATGAGCCCATCATCCAGCGGATCAAGGAAATGGCCTCCCCGGGTCTGGTCATGTCCGGCAACAAGGACGAGGGCATCCTGCTGGGCAACGTCAAGCCGCACAAACTCCCGCAGGGCCGCGGCTACTTCGTGGAACGCCGCTCCGGCACCCGCCTCATCCAGACCGCCTACCGGGAGAGCTGACAGAGGGGTGTCTCAGCTTGCCGTGAGGAGCGCACATGTCGTCCGCTATGCCTGTGCCGGGCCTGCATCTGATCAGGCGGGGGCTGGAGCTGCGTTCCGGTGCCGGTGAGCTGGTCGGGACGGTCAATCGCCGTCCCCTGTCACCGTTCGGCGAGATCCGCAGGTGGACCGACGGGAAAGGGGCGGGCTCGGTCAAAGACATGGTCGCCACACTGGACGTGCGCCATTCCGACGGCAGTGCCTGGTTCGTCTTCGACAAGCCGAAGAGGAGCAAGGAGGCGACCGTGGTCTTGGCCGACGGGACTCCGGTGGGCGTCATCCGGTCGCTGCTGCGCTTGTATCACCTCAACGCAAGTTTCACCCGAAGGTATGCGCTGATTCCCGCCACCGGGCCGGAGCTGCTGGCGGTTCGTCCGTTGTCCGAGCAGGAATACGCCATCACCGGGCCGGGCGGTGAACGGATGGGCGGCGTCACCGAACGGCTCGATACGGTCCTGGGGTGGGGCGGAACTCCTTTCGGCAGCACCGTCGAGATCTGGGACGAACTGAAACTGAACGACGTCGGGCTGCCTCAGACGGTGCAGGTTCTATGCATCGCTTTTCTGTGCGGCTACCACTGCTTCGACCCCCGCAAGAGCGGCTATCCCCCTAAGTGATCTGCAGTGGCCTGGGGGCGTTCCTTCCTGCTCCCGAGCGTGTAAGGGCCTCAAAGCCGCACCGGGGCGGGCCGGCGTGTCTCAGCCGGTGGGGCCTTCTGTGGAGGGCTGACGGCGGGAGGGGCGCCAGTTGCGGCGACGGCCGGCGGGGATGATGATGCCGGCCGCGACGGCTGAGGCGGCCAGGGCCAGGGCGCCTCCGGTCAGGGACAGGGCCAGGATGCGGCCGAAGCGGTCCTCCGGTTCGGGGCGGGGAATGTAGACCGGCAGGGCCTGGGGGGAGGGTGCCTCCTCGCCCTCCTCCTCGCCGTCCAGGACGGCGGTCACGGCCTGCAAGGGGTTGACCATGCCGCCGCCGGTGCCGTTGGCGCTGCCGCCGTCGGCGGTCACCTCCAGACGGCGTTTGACCTGCTTGTAGCTGAGCTTGGGGTGGTAGGAGCGGACCAGCGCGGCGACCCCGGACACAAAGGGCGTGGCGAAACTGGTGCCCTGATCGATGTTGTAACCGCCGCCCGGCCAGGTGGAGACGATCTTCTCCCCCGGTGCGACGACGGTGACGGGGGTTTCGGTGTTGGAGAAGGAGCTGAGAGTGGCGCTCTCGCCGACGGCGCCGACCGCGACCACCCCGGGATAGGCGGCCGGGTAGGCCGGGGTCTGGGTGCCGCGCTGCTCGTCTTGGATGTTGCCGGCCGCCGCCACGATCACGGCGTCCTTGCGCTGGGCGTACTTCACCGCCTCCCGCAGGCTGGGATAGTCGGGGCTTTGCGAGGAGACGTTGATGACCTTGGCGCCGCGGTCGGCGGCCTCGCGGATGGCCTTGGCGGTCCAGCCGGGGTCGTTGCCGCTCTGCTGCACCGCGGCCTTGATCGACAGCAGCCGGACGCCGGGGGCGACGCCGAGGAACGGCACCTGCCGGCGGCGCATGTCGCGGGCGGCGATGATGCCGGCCGCCTGGGTGCCGTGGCCCAGGCAGTCACGGGTGCCGGTGCCGGTGACGTCGATCGTGCGGACCCGGCCCTTCAGCTGGGGGTGCGAGGCGTCCACCCCGCTGTCAACCACGGCGACGGTGACGCCTTTGCCGGTGGTCAGCTCCCACACCGCGGTGAATCCGAGGCGTTTTTGCGCCCAGGGCTCCTCTTGGAGCTGACCGGCCGGAATCCCGGTTTTGATCTCGCATTCCTGCTTGGTCTCGCGCTGCGGCGGCGGCTGCGGAGAGGGGCGTTTCTTCTTGGACGGTTTCGGTTCGGGTGTCCCGCCGGGCTTGGGCGTACTGCGCTGGGAGGGGTCCGGAGAAGGGGCGGCCAGAGCCGCCGGGCAGGTCAGGAGCTGCACGGCCACGAGTGCAATCGCCCCCCAGGCCACTCGCCGAGCCTTCACGTCCCGTTCCTCCCCGTGTGCGGCCTTCCGTCAAGTCGCCGGACCAAACTTTAGAGCATTCCACTCCAGCCGGGCATATGCTGAAAAGCAGCAGGCCACCGGTATCCCGGGAAGTGACGGGCGACCTGCGGCAAAGACCTGTCGCCTTTTTTCACGTCCGTGACGGCCGCCGAACGCGCACCGTCCGGTTTCACGGTCATGGGGTTCCGATAACCTCATGCGCGCTCGCCGATCGCACCGCGGCCGCGCACAGGCCGCCGGCGTTGCGGGCCGCCGGCGAGTCACCGCCGCTCACAGACCGGCTCTCAAGGCCGCCGGCAATGCGCGTTACCAGGGAAGGTCCAGGTGAACAGCGGGCAGAACGCACCGGTGAATCCCCAGCAGTGGGCTCCGCTGCCGCCTCCGCCCGGCCCGGTGGGGTCGCGGCGGCGGCCGTGGCTGCTGCCGGCCCTGGCACTGGCCGCCGTGCTCGTGGTGGGGGCGGTGCTGGCGGTGGTCGTGCGCGGCGGGGGCGGCGGGAACGCGGCCGAGCCTCCGGCGCCCATGTCCACCGCTTCGGCGACTCCCACCGGTTCGGGAACGCCCGCCGCGCAGGCCCCCCGGTTCGTCACCATCACCGCGCCCTGCCGGCTGGTCCCGCGGCCGGTGCGCAGGTCCTTCATGCCGCCTCCGCTGAACGCGCGCCGGGCCGGTCCGTCCGGGCGGCCGGGCCAGGACGGGCATGCGGCGGGCTGCCGGTGGAGCACCGCGAACCCGCAGGCGCCCCGGCAGCGGGCGCTGACCGTCCGGGTGGTGCTGCGCGCCGATCAGGGCGGCCGGGCCGGCGTGGACAAGGCCACGACCTGGATGAACGCCGCCCGCCGGACCATGCGGCAGCGCGCGGGCACCTCCGTTCAGAACGCCGGCGGCTCAGTGCTGCGGTACGGGACCTTCCGGAGGGTGCCGGACGTCGGCGAAGACGCCTTCGCGATGTACGCCGAAGCCCAGTCCGCCGCCGGACGCACCGGATCGGTGACGGTGTGGGCGCGCTATGCCAACGCGATGTTCAAAGTGGTCTTCGCAGGCTCCGACGGCGGCGCCGTTCCGCTGGCGGAAACCGCCGCCTTCGAAGGCGCCACGGCCGCCGCCCGCGCCGTGGTGACCGCGCTGCAGGGCTGCACCGGCTGTCTGGGCTGACAATGCCGCATCCCGGGCCGGTGGGCGTGGGCATCGACTCGTACCGTCCCGGTCGCTCGGGCGCACAAAGCCGGGTGCGCCGGGCCGAGAGAAATGAGGAGACCGCCTATGCGGCATCCCAGCGAAGCGGATGTGCGTCTGCGGTGTTCATCGGGGTTCGGGCGGTCCATCGTCCGCCCGATCGTCGTGGTCGTCTGCCGGCCGCCTGGCGCAAAGGCGAGGACGTCGTCCCCATCTGGCTCGGTGCCCTTCCTCCGGGGGCGAAGCAGGGAATCCTGCAGAGAATCGACCGTTGGATTCAACGTTCCGGAAAGTGAGGCGCCCAAGGCGCTGCCCGCGCACGGAAAGGCCCCGCCACCGCATGAAGGCGACGGGGCCGCTTCCGAGCAGGGCAGGGTAGGTCAGATGGCGACCTCGACCTGGGCGACCTCACCGACCTTGGCGGTCACCTGGGTGTCGACGCTGACGCCACCGGCGGCCAGCACCCGCACCGTCCAGTCGCCGTCGGCGGCGAAGAAACGGAACACGCCCTCATCGCCGGTCACCACTTCGGCGGTGAACTCGCCGGTGGAGTCCAGCAGCCGGGCGTAGGCGCCGGGAACCGGCGTGCCGTTACGGGTCACCGTCCCCTGGATCACCGCCTCGTTGGACAGGTCGACGGTGGCGGGCAGGCGGGTGGTCTGGGCAGGTGCAGCGCAACCCTGGGTCATGTCTTACTCCAATCTCCGCTTGGCAGCGGGACCGTCGTCAGTGGGTGGGGAGGGACCCGGGGCCCCTTACTTGGCCTCGCCGAGCTCGATCGGGACGCCGACCAGCGAGCCGTACTCGGTCCAGGAGCCGTCGTAGTTCTTCACGTCCGACAGGCCCAGCAGCTCGCGCAGCGCGAACCAGGTGTGCGAGGAGCGCTCACCGATCCGGCAGTAGGCGATGATGGGCTTGCTGAAGTCCACGCCCGCCTCCTCGTAGAGGGCGCGCAGCTCCTCGTCGGACTTGAAGGTGCCGTCGTCGTTGGCCGCCTTCGACCACGGGATGTTGCGGGCGGTCGGCACGTGGCCGGGGCGCTGGGCCTGCTCCTGCGGCAGGTGGGCCGGCGCCAGCAGCTTGCCGGTGAACTCATCCGGGGAGCGGACGTCGATCAGGTTCTTCTTGCCGATCGCGTCCACGACCTCGTCGCGGAAGGCGCGGATCGACAGGTCCTGGTCCTTGGCCTTGTACTGGGTGGCCGGGCGCTGCGGCACCTCGGTGACCAGCTCGCGGGAGTCCAGCTCCCACTTCTTGCGGCCGCCGTCCAGCAGCTTGACCTTCTCGTGGCCGTAGAGCTTGAAGTACCAGTAGGCGTAGGCGGCGAACCAGTTGTTGTTGCCGCCGTACAGGATCACCAGGTCGTCGTTGGCGATGCCCTTGCGGGACAGCAGCTCCTCGAAACCGGTCTTGTCGACGAAGTCGCGCCGGACCGGGTCCTGCAGCTCGTTCTTCCAGTCGATCTTGATGGCGCCGCGGATGTGACCCTTGTCGTAGGCGGAGACGTCCTCGTCGACCTCGACGAGGACCACGCCCGGGTCGTCCAGGTGCTGCTGCACCCAGTCTGCGTCCACCAGGACGTCGGAGCGGCTCATGCTGGAACCTCCCTGTCGGAGCGGTTTTTTGGAATCACGCGACGGATCAGCAGGTACATCTCGCAGCCGAGGCAGAACCCGAACGCCGCGTTCAGGAAGGCCGCCCCCAGCGCGAGAGCTGTGGCAACGATGCCGAGCCACTCGATTCCCACGACGTAACCGACTACTCCCACCAGGGCGAAGACCAGGCCGACCCCTTGGGCGAAACGGGGCGGCGCGGCGTCTTCCAGCTGCCGGGGCGGACCGATCCGGGGCCGGATGAGGGCCTGGTAGATCAGTCCGTACGGCGCATAGCGCAGGCCGATGAGGGCTCCGACGGCGAACACCACGGCCTGGGCGGCGAGCAGTTCCCAGCTTCCCGTTATCAGTACGACCACCAGGACAGCGGTCGTGATGCCCGCGGACACGCGCTGCCCACGCGGATCGACCTGCATTGGGGTGCTCCAGGTGCTGAGACTGGGATGCGAGCTGGGAGGGGAGTCGAGATGACTCTGCTAGCTACGGCTCGATGCCTCAGACCAGGCGACAGAGCGACGCGGACACGCGGCAGAAGTCGACCGCGCGACGCTTCGTGAGCAGCTGCTCTGTCCAGTAACGCACGCCACGATGGTAAGTGTTGTCTCGCAGAATGTCACTCCCGTATCGGCTTTCGAGACGGTGAGGTCCGTCTCTCCCCTGCGGGCCCGGGAGCGACGCGTTCAGTCGATCACCGCGCCGAGGGCGGCGATCACGTCGGCCTTGCGGGGCGCCCCGGTGGCGCGTCGCCGCACGTTCCCGGCGGCGTCCAGGACCAGGACGGTGGGGGTGCGCACCACTCCCAGCCGGCGGACCAGGTCCAGGTGCGATTCGGCGTCGATCTCGATGTGCGCCACGCCCTCCACCATGGCGGCGACCTCCGCCAGCACCCGGCGGGTGGTCCGGCAGGGGGCGCAGAAGGCGGTGGAGAACTGCACCAGCGTCGCCCGCTCCCCCAGGGCGGCGCCCAGCTCCGCGGGGCCCAGCCGGTCGGTGGCGGCCTCTGGCACGTCCCCTCCTCTCGCCGGGCGCAGCCGGCCGTCACGGTGGCGGCGCACAAGGCCGAACACCGTGGCGGCGAGCAGCACGAAGGCCGCGACGAACGCACCTGTCATCGTGATGGCACAACCTACCGGACCGCCCGGCTCTTCCCCGCGGGGCGGTCATTCCGCGGGAATGGTCACCAAGGGCCGCCCGTCGTCGGCGACGACCTGGAAGGAGGCCACCTCGGCGCGCCGGAACATCGTCGAGCCGACGAACGTGGCCTGGGGGTGGTCCAGCCGCCAGCTGCCCATGATGTCGTGCCGGCCCTGCCGGTTGATCGCCTCCAGCCGGCAGCGGCTGCCCGCCGAGACGCCGCTCAGGCGCAGCTCGGCCTGCGTGCCCGAGTTCTTGGCGAACAGCAGCAGCTCGGCCGACACCCCCGTATCGGCGTCGCGGGCCTGCAGCCGCTCACCGGTCGTGGACGGGGAGGGGCCCTCCCCGGTCTGGGACGGGCCGGGGGCGGTCACCGGGGGCGAGCCGTCGAACCGGTCGTCCAGCAGGCCGCCGAACAGCGCGCCCACCACCAGCATCACGGCGGCGGCGGCGACCAGCGGCGTCCAGCGGCTGCTCCACAGGGCCTTCCAGCGTGCGCTCCACCGCCGGCGCCAGGAGGGGCGGCGGTCGCTGGCGGCCCGGGCCAGCAGCGTCTCCAGCAGTTCGCCGGGAGGCTCGGCCAGCGCGGCGATCTGGGCCTCGCTGACCCGCCCCAGCAGCGCGGGCAGGGCGGCCATGCCGGCCAGCTCGTCCCGGCAGGACGGGCAGACGCTCAGGTGCGCGTCCACCGCGGCGCGCTCGGCCGGGTCGATGGCGCCGAGAACGTACACCCCCAAGGAGATGCGTACCTCTTCGCATTCGGTGCTCATGGCGCCAACCCCCGCTCCTCCAAGGCGAGCTTCAGCGCGCGCAGCGCGTAGTAGGTTCGCGATTTCACGGTGCCCGGGGGGATGCCCAGCACCTGGGCGGCCTCGGCCACCGAACGGCCCCGGTAGTAGGTCTCCAGGATCACTGCGCGGTGCTGCGGGCTCAGGTCGGCCAGTGCCTCGGCCACCGTCCAGGACTCCAGGGCCCGGTCGATGTCGTCGTTCCCGGCAGGCAGCGCGGCGTACTCGTGCAGCCCGGTCTCCGGCGGTCTGGACCGCCGGGCCCGGTGGGCGTCCACCGCGAGGTTGCGCGCCACGGTGAACAGCCAGGGGCGGACCGGCCGGCCGGTGAGGGCCTCCGGGTGCCGCCAGGCCCGCAGCAGGGTCTCCTGCACTATGTCCTCGGCCTGCTGGCGATCCCCGCCGGTCAGCCGCAGGGCGTATCCGAGCAGCGGACCGCCGTGCTCGGCGTACAGCGAGCGCAGCAACCGTTCGTCGGCGGTGGGTCCCACGCCGGTGACACGTACGCCCTCCCGGTCCGGTTCACCGGCGGTCAACGGTTTTCTTCCCGCTGCGGGACCGGCGGGGGCTCACCGGCCGGCGAGCTCTCCCACGGCCACGTCGTGGGCGGTGGCGCCGACGCGGATGCCGGCCTCGGTGATCTCGACGCGGCTGATGCGCGAGCCCAGCGGCAGCTCCGGCACCGGCACCGTCCATGACAGCGGTCCGCGCAGCGCGCCCAGCGGGACCCGCAGGCCCTGCGTGGCGACGGAGCGCGGGGTGATCCGGATGCCGTCGCGGGAGACCTCGGCCGACAGCACGGCGGTGCCGTTGAGGGTGAAGCCGAGCAGCGAGCCGGTCAGCTCCACCTCCAGGTCCGAGCCGCTGGCCCCGATCCGGGTGACGTTGGCGGGGGCGTGGCGCTTGATCAGGTCGTAGGGCAGGATCGCCGAGGCGGTCGCGGTGCCCGCCACCACCCCGCTGGTGTCGCCGTTGATCGCCTCCGACAGCGGCGCCCGCAGGTTCTCGATGCGCACCCGCACGTCCCGCAGCGTGACCTCCTGCCGGGTGAAGTCGCCGATCGCCACGTCGACCTGCCGGTACTCGCCCCCGATGGCCTGGGTGAGGAAGGGCAGCCCGTGGATGGTGACCTCCGGCCGCTGGGGCAGGGAGTACTGGACGGCCAGCCGCTCGGCCACTTCCCGCTGCACCAGCAGCACGCCGATGCGGTCCGCCGCGATCAGCCCGCCCGCCAGCAGGACGAGGAACACGACCAGAGCCTTGCGCATGCACTCTCCTCACGCCGCGGACCGGGGTGCGCCCACATTACGGCGTCCCGGCCCCGCCATGTTCCCCAAGGCGCGCCTTCCCGGCGTTCGGCTCACGGGGAACGGGTCTGGAATATAAGCCGATATACGGACGGCGCCATCGGATCGTAGACCGAAGTTGAAAACTCGCAAACGAGATTCCAAAACCGTCCGGGAAATCACATCCGGCTCGGAGGGATGTGAGATCAGCCACCCGCGAACGGCGGCAGCACCTCGATCACGGCGCCCTCGGCCAGGGCGACGCCCTCGTGCGGGCGGGTGCCGACCGGGGCGCCATCGATCAGGAATGAGCTGCGCTCGAGCACCCGGGCGAAGTCGCCGCTCCGGCCGCGCCGGGCGTTGTGCAGCGCCTCGGCCAGCGTCGCGGCCTCATAGGGCTCTTCCTCGACCCCCGCGGCGGCGCGCGCCGCCGCCCAGTACCTGATGGTGCCCCTCGCCATGATCTCAGGATCTCATTCTCGCAACAGCCGAAACCCGGCAGACACTTGCCATTGCCTCATTGGACACCTCGGATATCCTCATACCCGAGGGATCCGGGCGACGAGGCCACCCGGGTCCTTGACGTCTTTTTAGGGCGGGAGGCGGCCCTTGAGCAGTTTGCTCTTGCTCACCAACGCACTGGAACCTTCCGATGAGGTGCTCCCCGCGTTGGGGTTGCTGTTGCACTCAGTACGCGTCGCTCCTGCGGAGGCATCCGCACTGATCGACGCCCCACCGGCCGATGTGGTGCTGGTCGACGCCCGCCGCGACCTGGTGCAGGCCAAGAGCCTGTGCCGGCTGCTGCGGACCACCGGGCTGGACTGCCCACTGCTGGCCGTCGTCACCGAAGGAGGTCTGGCCGCGCTCAGCCCCGAGTGGGGGCTGGACGACGTGCTGCTGCAGACCGCGGGACCCGCCGAGGTCGAGGCCCGGTTGCGGCTGGCCATCGGCAGAGCGGCCGCGAGCGAGGCCGACGATGTGCCGGGCGAGATCCGCAACGGCGACCTGACCATCGACGAGGCGACCTACACCGCGCGGCTGCGCGGCCGGGTGCTGGACCTGACCTTCAAGGAATTCGAGCTGCTGAAGTACCTGGCGCAGCATCCGGGACGGGTGTTCACCCGCGCCCAGCTGCTGCAGGAGGTGTGGGGGTATGACTACTTCGGCGGCACCCGGACCGTGGACGTGCACGTGCGGCGGCTGCGGGCCAAGCTCGGCGCCGAGTACGAGTCGCTGATCGGCACGGTCCGCAACGTCGGCTACCGGTTCGTCCCGGACCACCGGCCGGGCGAATCGGAGACCCGGGAGCCCGTGCGTTCTTGATTTTGGAACGGTCCGCAAGACATCCCGGCAGGATGTCGGCGGATCGGGCGAGACTAGGGTGGCGCCCATGGACGAGCGTGCCCTGGTCTTCTCCGACGGCCTGACCGACCCGCAGATCAGCCAGGTGCTGGCGCTGGCGGAGGCCGCGACACGGCATGACGGCGTGGCTCCGCTGTCGGAGCAGGCGCTGTTGACCTTGCGGGCCGGCCGGTCCCGTTCCCTGCTGTCGCTGGAAGACGGCGTCATCGCCGGTTACGCCCATCTCGACCCCGCCCCCGACGGTGCGGGCGCCTCAGGCGAGGTGGTCGTCCACCCCGGCCGGCGACGGCGCGGTCACGGCCGGGCACTGCTGCGCGCGCTGCGCGAGCGCGCCCGCGGCCCGCTGCGGGTGTGGGCGCACGGCGACCTGGCCCCCGCCGCGGCGCTGGCCGCCGCCGAGGGCATGGCGCGGGTGCGGGTGCTGCTGCAGATGCGGCGGCCGCTGCAGGACTCCCCGCTGCCGGAGGTGACCGTCCCAGACGGGGTGACGATCCGCACCTTCGAACCCGGCCGCGACGAGACGGCCTGGCTGCGCGTGAACGGGCGCGCCTTCGCCGATCACCCCGAGCAGGGCGCCTGGACGCTCGAGGACCTGCGCGCCCGGCAGGCCGAGCCCTGGTTCGACCCCGCAGGGCTGTTCCTGGCCGAACGCGACGGCCGACTGATCGGTTTTCACTGGACGAAGGTCCACCCCGACCCCATCGGCGAGGTGTACGTGGTGGGCGTGGACCCCTCCGCCCAAGGACTGGGACTGGGCCGGGTGCTGACCCTGATCGGCCTGCACCATCTGCGGGACCGGGGGCTGCCGGCGGTGATGCTGTATGTGGACGAGTCCAACCGGCCGGCGCTGCGTTTGTACGAGTCCCTCGGCTTCACCCGGTATGCGGTGGACGTGATGTACCAGAGCCCGCCGCCGCACTGATCCCCGGACATCGCCGTGACCAGTGGCGTTTACCGCACGTCAACGCCCGGTCGACGCGACTTTCGCGGCGGTGTCCCTTTCACTTCACCGTTCGTTCACCTGGATCAGGGTGGCTGGACACCTGCCCTCCTTAGCGTCGCCTGCGACGGTGGACCCCATGCCTGCCATCTCCACGGGGGTCCGCCGCACGACGACCAAGAGGAGAATCCCCGGTGAAGAACGGCTCTCGACTCGCCGCCCTCGGTGGCGTGGTCGTTGCGGGCGCGCTGGCGCTGTCGGCCTGTGGTTCCGACGACAACGTCGGGGCCGGCGCGTCCAACGCGCCGACCGGCAAGATCGACTGCGTCAAGGGCACGGTGAACGCCGCCGGCGCCAGCTCGCAGAAGAACGCCATCGAGGAGTGGAAGAAGATCTACGCCCAGCAGTGCGCGGGCGCCACCCTCAACTACAACCCCGCCGGTTCGGGTGCCGGCATCCAGGCGTTCCTGGCCGGCCAGGTGGCCTTCGCGGGCTCGGACTCGGCACTGGATGAGCAGGAGGCCGCCCGGGCGCGGCAGCGCTGCCAGGGCAACCCGGCCTGGAACCTGCCCATGGTGGTCGGCCCGGTCGCGGTGATCTACAACCTGCCCGGCGTGGACGGCCTGCAGCTGAAGCCGAAGACGCTGGCGGCGATCTTCGCCGGCAAGCTCAAAAAGTGGAACGATCCGGCGATCGCCGCCGACAACCCCGGCACCGACCTGCCGGACACCGACATCAAGCCGATCCACCGCTCCGACGAGTCGGGCACCACCGAGAACTTCACCGACTACCTGAGCAACGTCGCAGGTGACGAGTGGAAGTGGGAGCCGGAGAAGAAGTGGCCGACCGAGGCCGGCGGCCAGGGGGCGCCCAAGTCCGACGGCGTGGTGACCGTCCTGAAGCAGACCGAGGGCGGCATCTCGTACGTGGAGATGTCCTTCGCCAAGAAGAACGGCCTGCAGACCGCCAAGATCGCCAACGGCTCGGGCGAGTACGTGGAGGTCTCCGAGCAGAGCGTGGGCAACGCCCTCGACAGCGCCGAGATCGTCGGCCAGGGCCATGACCTGGCGCTGAAGCTGGACTACAACACCAGTGCCGCCGGCGCCTACCCGATCTTCCTGGTCACCTACGAGGTGGTCTGCTCCAAGGGCCTGCCGGCCGACCAGGCCGCGTTCGTCAAGGCCTTCCTGAAGTACACCGCCGGCGAGGACGGCCAGAAGGTGCTCACCGACGCCGGTTACGCACCGCTGTCGCCCGCCCTGGCGGCCAAGGTCCGCGCAGCCGTCGAGGCCCTGTCCTGAGCAGCGTCCTGAACGGCAAGGCACGAGCCCCGCGCAGCCCCGCCACCACGCGCACCGGTGGCGGGGCCGTCGCGGGTTCGGCACCCGGCACCCCCAAGGAGGCAGTTTCGTGACCAGCGAGGCAGATATCGGCCGGGCGGCCGACATCGCCGCCGGCAGCCGGGCGGTCCGCCGGCCGATGAGCACCGGCCGCCGGGGCGACCAGATCTTCGCGCTGACGTCCCGGGCATCGGGCATCGCGCTGCTGGCCGTCATGGCGGCCATCGCGGTGTTCCTGATCTGGAAGGCCATCCCCGCGCTGCAGGCCAACACCGCCAACTTCCTGACCGAGCAGGAGTGGAACCCCAACGCCGATCCGCCGGTGTTCGGCATCGCGCAGCTGGCCTATGGGACGGTGATGACCTCGTTTCTGGCGCTGCTGATGGCCACCCCCGTGGCGTTCGGGATCGCGCTGTTCATCTCCTTTTACGCGCCCCGCCGCCTGGCCGCCGCCCTCGGCTACCTGGTCGATCTGCTGGCCGCGGTGCCCAGCATCGTCTACGGCCTGTGGGGCCTGCACTACTTCAGCACCAAGATGGACGACGTCGGCCGTTTCCTGAACACCTACTTCGGCTGGATCCCGCTGTTCGGTGGGGACAGCGTGGGCGGCCGGTCGCTGCTCACCGCCTCGGTGATCCTGGCGATCATGATCTTGCCGATCATCTCCTCGCTCACCCGCGAGGTGTTCCTGCAGGTCCCCACCGCCCATGTGGAGGCCGCCCTGGCGCTGGGCGCCACCCGCTGGGAGGTCATCAAGATGGCGGTGCTGCCGTTCGGCCGCTCCGGCATGATCAGCGCCGCGATGCTGGGGCTGGGCCGGGCGCTGGGGGAGACCATCGCGGTGGCCATGGTGCTGTCCACCGCCGGCGGCATCAGCATCCACATCCTCAAAGACGGCGGCAACACCATCGCCGCCAACATCGCCAACAGCTTCGCCGAGGCCGGCGAGACCGCCCGGGGCGCGCTGATCGCCTCCGGGCTGGTGCTGTTCGTGATCACGTTGATCGTCAACATGACCGCCCGCGCGATCGTGGCCCGGCACAGGGAGTTCGCATGAGCATCACGGCGACCGGTTCTCCGCCCGGCGGCCTGCCGAAGGTCTCGGCCCGGCGCCGGGCCGCGGACCTGACCGTGCGGGTGCTGGTCTGTGCGGCGTTCGTGCTGGCGGTCATCCCGCTGGCGTCGGTGCTGTGGATGGTCCTCACCCGCGGGCTGGCCCGGCTGGATCTGACCTTCCTGACGTACTCGATGAACGGGCTGTCCAGCGGGGACGAGGGCGGCGGCGCCAACCACGCGATCGTGGGCACGCTGCAGCAGGTCGGGCTGAGTACGGCCATGGCGGTGCCGCTGGGCGTCCTGACCGGCATCTACCTGGTCGAATACGGTGACGGCAAGCGATTGGCCCGTGTCATCACCTTCTTCGTGGACGTGATGACCGGCATCCCCTCCATCGTGGCGGGCCTGTTCGTCATGGCCTTCTGGCTGGTGGCGCTGGGCTTTGAGTACTCGGGGTTCGCCGGGTCGCTGGCGCTGGCCATCTTGATGCTGCCGACGGTGGTGCGGGCCACCGAGGAGATGCTCAAGCTCGTCCCGGGCGACCTGCGCGAAGCCTCGTACGCGCTGGGGGTGCCGCGGTGGCGGACGGTCTGCTTCGTGGTGCTGCCCACCGCGCTGACCGGGATCGTCACCGGGGTGATGCTGGCGGTGGCCCGGGTGATGGGCGAGACCGCCCCGCTGCTGCTGCTGATCTTCGTCACCGACGCCATCAACGCCAACCCCTTCGCCGGGCCGCAGGGCTCGCTGCCGACCTTCATCTGGTACCAGGCCGGCGACCCCAACCCGCAGGCGATCGAGCGGGCCTGGGCCGCCGCGCTCACGTTGATCCTGCTCATCATGCTGCTCAACCTGGGCGCGCGGCTGCTGGCCCGGCTGCGCAAGCCCGTCTCCCGTTAGGAGTTTCGCCCCATGGCCAAGCGCATCGAGGTCTCCGGGCTGCACGCCTACTACGGCTCGGTCTGCGCCATCGAGGACATCTCCATGACGATCGAGCCGCGTTCGGTGACCGCCTTCATCGGCCCGTCCGGCTGCGGCAAGTCCACCTTCCTGCGCACCCTCAACCGGATGCACGAGGTCATCCCCGGCGCCCGCGTCGAGGGCAAGGTGCTGCTGGATTCTGAGGACCTGTACGGACCCGGCGTCGACCCGGTGGCGGTACGGCGGGTGGTGGGCATGGTCTTCCAGCGTCCCAACCCCTTCCCCACCATGTCGATCTACGACAACGTGGCGGCCGGGCTGAAGCTGAACGGAGTGCGCCGCAAGTCCCAGCTGGATGAGGTCGTCGAGCGGTCGCTGCGCGGCGCCGGGCTGTGGAACGAGGTCAAGGACCGGCTGCACCGGCCGGGCGCCGGGCTGTCGGGCGGTCAGCAGCAGCGGCTGTGCATCGCCCGCGCCATCGCGGTCGAACCGCAGGTGCTGCTGATGGACGAGCCGTGCTCGGCGCTGGACCCGATCTCCACGCTGGCGATCGAGGATCTGATCTCTCAGCTGAAGAACCGGTACACCATCGTGATCGTGACCCACAACATGCAGCAGGCCGCCCGGGTCAGCGACCGCACCGCCTTCTTCAACATCTCCGGCCCCGGCAAGCCCGGCCGGCTGGTCGAGATCGGCGACACCAGCAAGATCTTCACCAATCCGTCCGAGAAGGCCACCGAGGACTACATCACCGGCCGGTTCGGCTGAGCGGAGGAAGCAGCCGCCCGGGACGGGCCGTCTCCGGGGGGCTCCAACGAGCAACGCGCCGGGCGCTTCAGCGAGCGCCCGGCGCGTTTTTCGCCGTTGCCGAGGGCGGCTATGCCCCGAACAGGTGGACGAACCAGTAGACGACGCCGGCCACCAGCGCCGCCATCGGCATGGTCAGCACCCAGGCCATCACGATGTTGCCCGCCACGCCCCAGCGGACGGCCGACAGCCGCTTGGTGGCGCCGACGCCCATGATGCAGGAGGTGATCGTGTGGGTGGTGGAGATTGGAGCGTGCCAGATGTAGGCGGTGGCGTACAGGATCGCCGAGGCCGTCGCTTCGGCGGCGAAACCCTTGGGCGGATCCAGTTCGATCACCCGGCGGCCCAGGGTGCGCATGATCCGCCACCCGCCCGCATAGGTGCCGGCGGCCAGCGCGCTCGCGCACGCCACGATCACCCACAGCGGCACGCTCTGGCCGTCGGCGTGCCCGGTGGTCACCAGCGCCAGCACGATGATGCCCATGGTCTTCTGGGCGTCCTGCAGGCCGTGCCCCAGCGCCATGGACGCCGCCGACAGCGACTGGGCGATGCGGAACCGGCGGCCGATCTTGCGCGGGTGCGCCCGGCGGAAGATCCACAAGATGGCCACCATCACCAGGTAGGCCAGGCAGAAGCCGACGACCGGGGAGACCACCATCGGGATGGCGACCTTGTCGACGACCGTCCCCCAGCTCACCGATGAGGCCGAGGCCAGTCCCGCGCCCACCACGCCGCCGATCAGGGCGTGCGAGGACGACGACGGCAGCCCGAAGTACCAGGTGATCATGTTCCAGGTGATGGCGCCGAGCACCCCGGCGGCCACCACGGTCAGCCCGTGCAGCCCTTCCGGCGGGGTGATCACCTCGCTGACGGTCTTGGCGACCTCCACCCCCAGCAGCGCGCCCAGCAGGTTCATCACCGCGGCCATCAGCAGCGCGGCGCGCGGGGTCAGCGCCCGGGTGGACACCGAGGTGGCGATGGCGTTGGCGGCGTCGTGGAAGCCGTTGGTGTAGTCGAAGCCCAGGGCGATCACGACGACCAGCACCAGCACCGCGGTCTGGGCGTCTGAGCGCAGCCCGAGCGCTCCGGCGCCGATCACCACCAGCACCAGCGCCAGCAGCCCCAGCCAGGCCTTGATCGATACCCGGGAGGCCTGCTCGCTGAGCGGGGGCGGCTCGTCCCCGGGCGGGGGCGGGGGGTTCAGGACGGTCTCACGCGCCTCGGTCATGACTCTTTGACCGCGATGGTCTCGACGGTGTTGGCCACGTGCTCGAAGGCGTCGGTGGCGCCCTCCAGCCGGTCGATGACCTCTTTGAGCTTCATCACCGTCAGCGTGTCGTAGGAGCCGTTGAACAGGTGGGCCAGCAACCGCCGGTAGATCTGGTCGCCCTGGTTCTCCAGCCGGTTGATCTCAATCCAGTACTCGTTGAGCTCCTTCATCGAGCGCAGCCGCGGCATCGCCTCGGCGGTCAGCTCGGCGGCCCGCTCCAGCACCTCGACCTGCTGCACGACCCCCTTGGGCAACTGATCGATCTTGTAGAGCACGACGAGGTCGGCGGCCTCTTCCATGTCGTCCATCACATCGTCGATCTGGGACGCCAGCCGGTAGATGTCCTCCCGATCGAACGGCGTGATGAAGGTTTCGTTCAGCCGGTGCATGATCGCGTGAGTCGCCTCGTCGCCTGCGTGTTCGCAGGCGCGCAGCTTCTCCGCGATGGCTTCTCGGTCGGCGCCGTCGCTGATGAGTTCCACGAGCAGCCTGGCTGCCGTGACCAGGTTGTTCGCCGAGGCGGCGAACATGTCGTAGAAGCTGTCCTCACGAGGCGTGAGACGCAGTCGCACGTCATACTCCTGAAGTGCCGGAACAATCCGGAAGGATCGTAGGCGTTACCAGCCGGAAAAAGAACCTTCCCCCGTTCTTCTCCCTTCGGTGCCCACCTCCTCACCTTGCAGATTGCCCCGAAGCACCCTGAGCACACTCCGGACGGGAGACTTAGGGCCAAGGCTCACATAGCGCCGCATCTGGCTGTGATGACCTCACAGCTCCCGCGTTTTCCCACGTCATCGGGGGTGCCGGGGAACGGGCGCCGGATCGGCGCCAAATACCCGTGAGGGGTATGAAGGAGGGGCCGGAGAGCGCACCCTGCGATGCCCCTGGAAGTGAGATTGATTACAAACCAGCCGCGATTTGCATCTGCGCCCAGCACCTCATCGGCCGGTGAACTCATCCCGACGGAAAAGTGAACAATGGATGAACATTGCGCATACGGAAGTTGAACGCCCTTGGTGAATCCCTTAAGGTGCGCCGAACACGAAGCGGCCGGCGCACCCCCGCGGGGTGCACCGGCCGCTTCGGAAGAACTACCTACTGTGGCGTCGACTCACGACGACCGGTCCCGTCCTCACGCCGAACCCCGAGCACCGTGTCGATCTCGTCGATGGTCAGCGGCCGTTCGGCCGTGGCCACCGCGCTCAGGATCTCGGAGTAGAGTTCGATCTCGTCCAGCGCGACACGGTCGTGGACGCGCAGGTCGATCTGCTGTCGCACCGCGTCCACCTCCAGGATGATTCCCGCCTGCGGGGAAGCAGTCTTCCTCGGTTCCCCACACCCATAGCCGAGGCTACTCGCCGGTCGTCTTGTGGCGCATGACCCAAGAGTGTCATTCGGTAGCCATCCTTAAGAGGCATGGGCCGCACCGCCCACAGGGGGCACGTTGACCACCCGAGTATCATTTCCTCTTTTCAGCCCCGCGGGTCGCGCTGGAAGTTCCCCAGCATCCGCTCCAGTGGGGATTCGGGCAGGTCACGGACGGTGAGCCGGGCGACGGTGGCGGCGTTGACGTCCATGCCGGCCAGCCGGGCGGCCTGCCGGGCCACGGTCTGCTCGAACATCTGGCGGACCGTGCGGGCGTAGGCGAACGACGGGTCCTGGCGCATCCGCTCGAACCGGGTCAGCAGCTCCACCCGCAGCTCCTCGTCCAGCAGGTACAGGTCCCGCTCGGCGTAGCTCTGGAAGAGCTGGACCAGCTGCCGGTCGTCCAGGCCCTGGAACTCCAGCGTCCGCGCGAAGTGGGCGCGGAAGGAGGGGTGCCCGGCCAAGAAGCCCTCCATCTCGGCCGCCGGGCTGGTGCAGATCATCAGCAGCCTGTCGCCGCAGTCGGCCAGCTGCCGCTGCAGCTCCTCCACCACCTGCGGGACGCGGTCCAGCCGGTAGGCCTCCTGGATGAGCAGCACCCCGCCCATCGCCTGCTCGACCATGGCGGCCACCCGGTTGTCGGTGTCCACCGCGTCCCGGCCCGCCAGGTGGACCGGGCGGCAGGCCACCACGTGCCCCGAGCTCAGCAGCCCGAGCGCGGCGTAGATGCCGCCGACCAGCCCGGCCACGGTGGTCTTGCCGGTGCCGGGCGGGCCGAGGAACAGCAGGTGCCGCCCCTGCGTGCCGGGAGCGACCCCGTGGCGGATCCGCTCGGCGGCCATCTGCGCCTCGGCGACCAGTTCCTCCACCGCCGCCTTGACGTCCTCCAGCCCCAGCAGGGCGTCCAGCTGCCGCAGGTAGCCGTCGATGTCGCCGGGCGGGCGCAGCGCCGGCTCGATCGCCTCGGCCACCCCGGCGAAGTCCTGAGCCGACAGCACCAGCCGGCTCTGCGCGGCGCCGGCCCGCTCCATGCCCCGCTGGCACGCCTGGTCCAGGTAGGCCTCCACCAGGCGGGCGTTGACCAGGTCGCCGGGGCCGCGCAGCCGCCGCAGGTCGGCCTCGGCGGCCTCCAGGGCGTCGGCGTCGAGGGTGACCCGGCGCTCGTCGGCCAGCAGGTACAGCAGCCTCATCCGGGTCTCCGGGCGGGTCAGATCCGGCAGCCGGTAGACGCGGAAGAGCTCGATCAGCTCCGGATGGTCCTGGGAGAGCCGCTTGAAGTGCCGCGGCTCGCAGGTGGCGATCAGCGTGGTGGGGCCGGGCCGGGTGCGCACCGAGCGCACCGAGCGCACCATCGCCTCCGGGTCGGCGGCCTCCAGGATCGCCACGTCCAGCCGCTCGAACAGCAGCGTCGGGCCGCCCGGCTCCAGCACCGCGGCCAGCTGCTCGGGCGCGGCGCCGCGCACGTCGGCGGCGTCGGCGGTGCGGATCGCCCCGTCGCCGATCCCGATCTCGGCCAACGCCAGCGCGATCATGCGGGACAGCCGGCGCTGCCCGGTGTGCGGGCTGCCGACCAGCAGCACGCTGGGCGGGGGCCCCGACCCCGGACGGCCGTCGATGCGGGTGGCCTCCATGTCGGCGGCGCCCGCCGACCAGGCCGGGTGCGTGCGCAGCTCCTCCAGCAGGACGGTCACGTCCTCCCGGCCGGACAGGAAGCTGATCCCATAGCGCTCGACCACCCGCCCGTCGTCGCCGCCGGGCCGCTCAGGCGGCGGGGCGATCTGCTCCACCTGCGGCATCGGGGCCTCGTCCAGGTAGTCGAAGTCCGCGATCATGGTCTCGGACATGATCCGGGTGCCCCCGCCCAGGGCCGGGTTCGGGGCGGGCGGCACCGGCGGCCCCTGCCGGGCGGCCTCGCCGTCGGGCCCATCACCGGGGGTCTCACCGGGGACATCGCCGAGGATGTCGTCCTGGCCGAGGATGCGGGTGCGCGGCGGGCCGGCGGCGGGACGGGCCGAACCCGCGCCGTCGTCGAGGCGGGTGGCCGCCGGGTCGAAGGGCAGCTCCCGCCCGGCCGGCTCCGGCGCAGGGGAACGGTTCTCGGCCGCCGGCTGCTGCGGCGGCGGGCCGTCCGGGCGGACGAAACCGAGCCGGGTGTAGGGGACGACGAAACCGTCGCCGGCCTCCCCGTCCCCTTCCGGCGGCTGGAAGGACTGCGGCGGCTCGATGACGAACCCCTGCCCGCCGGCCGGGTTCGCCACCGGGGGCTCGGCGGGCGCCTGCATGAACGGCTGACCGGGCTCGGGCTGCCGGCCCGCGGGATGGACGCTGCCGGAGGCCGGGGCGCCGGGAAGCCCGCCGGGCTGGCCGACCGGGCCGGCCGGCGCCGCCGGCATCCCCCCGGGCGGCGTGCCCGGCTGCCCGGGGCGGCCGGCCTGCTGCAGCGGCTGGGAGACCCCCGGCGGCGGGGTGATCGGGGCGGCCGCCACCGCGGCCCGCGCCCGGCTCGCCCCGATGATCTCGCCCAGGATCGCGGTGGGCATCGGGAAGCCCCGCGGCCGGGCCGGGATGCCCACCAGGCGGCACCAGGCCAGATCCAGCGCGTAGGCGGAGGCCAGGAGCGATTCGGCCCGCTCGCCGCCCTCCAGCCCGGCGCGCAGCTGCTCGGGCAGCCGCGCGTCCTGCGGCCACAGCCGGCGCAGCGGGTGCCCGGTCTGCCCCTGCACCGCCTGGATGGTGTAGCGGATCTCCGGGTCCAGCCAGGGCACCACCTGGGCGGCCACGTCCTGGCGCACCTTGGCCAGGTCGGCGGCCAGCAGCGCGGCGGCCACCAGCCGCGGCTCGATGTAGGCGGGGTCGGCCGGGTCCCCGGCGATCGGGACGAGGGCCTCGGCGAACTCGTAGTAGGCGTGCCGGACGTTGTCGCCGGGTGAGCTTTCGTGCCGCAGCGCCGGCGCCAGGCTCGGCGGGCAGCGGGTCAGCCACTGCTGGACGAGCGCCTGGTCCCCGTACGGCAGCACGCCGTAGTCCATCTGGGGGTTGGCCAAAGTGGCGTTCAAGATCGCCAGCAGGGCGTCGGCGCGGGCCTGAAAGCGCGGGTCGTCGCGCAGCGCCCCGGCCATCGCCCACATGGTGCGCAGCACCGACACCGCCGCGTCCACCCGGCCGGCGCGCAGCCGTTCGGCATACAGCCCCACCAGCGCCTCCAGCGGCGGCGGGGTGAGCCAGCGGGGCCCGTCGACCTCCGGCAGCGGCCGGGCGCGGTACGGCTCCCACAGCCGCAGCATCTGCTCGTCCAGCCGGGAGTCGAACACCGGCGCGACGGCGCACCACAGCATCACGCCCCAGGTCGCCGCGACCGTGCTGGGGACGTCGGAGGAGAACAGCGCCCACCAGTGGGGGTAGTCGGCGGCCGGGAGCGCGGCCGCCTGTTCGATGGTGGCGCGCACCCGGTCGGTCACCTCGGGGGAGATGCCGTGCCCGACGAACGGCAGCGGGGCGGGCGCCTGGAAGGTGAAGTCGGGGCCGGCGGGCAGCACGTGCGGCGGCAGCATCGGCAGCCGGCCCGTCTGCGGGGCCGGCCGCGCCGCCATCCGGGTGGCCGGGGCCTGCGGCGGCGGGCACAGGTACCACTGGCCGTCGGAGGGGTGCAGGCGGTACCAGCGGGCCCAGGCGCCGAACAGCCACCAGGTGCCGTCGGGCAGCACCAGCATGCGCCCGGCGATCACGTGCTGGCGCTGCTGCGGCGGCGCCGACGGCCACCAGCCGGCGGACACCATGGCCCGCATGTCGTGCTCCGCCGCCGTGAACGGATCCCGGCCCATCGGGGGTTGAGGCGCCGGGCCCTGCCCTGCCATCGGGGGCGGAGCGCCGTATCCCGCTCCCCACACCACGAGGTCATGGTAGTTCCGCCCCGGCCCCCCGAACTCCCCCGCTCGGCTTCACGGAATCCCTTCGCCCAGGTCAGCGGGTTTTCAAGGGACGATGGAAATCAGGTGCCGGTCCGCCAGCGGGCGGCGGTGCGGTGATGCTCGGCCTTCTTGGTGTAGATCCGCCAGGTGTGCTCCAGCACCAGCCGGTCGTCGTCGGTGAGCTCGCGGACCACCCGGCCGGGGACCCCGGCCACCAGGACCCCGGAGGGGATCTTCTTGCCCGGCCCGACCAGCGCGCCGGCGGCCACCAGGGTGCCGGCGCCGATCCGCGCCCCGTTCAGCACGATCGCGCCGATGCCGATCAGCGCGCCGGTCTCCACGTGGGCGCCGTGGACCATGGCCTTGTGCCCCAGGCTCACCCGGTCCTCCAGGACGGCCGGGGTGCCGGGGTCGGCGTGCAGGCAGCAAAGGTCCTGGATGTTGCAGTCCTCGCCGACGATGATCTCCTCGTCGTCGCCGCGCAGCACCGACCCGTACCAGACGCTGGAGCCCCGGCCCAGCCGCACCTTGCCGATGACCACCGCGCCCGGCGCGACCCACGCCTGCGGGTGGATGTCCGGCTCGGCCTCCCCCAGGGATCCCACATAGCTCATGCTCATGGCGCGATGGTACGGAACCGGCACCGGCGCTCCCCGACCGGGCGGCGCCGCCCGGAGTGGCCGCAGAACCCCAGGTGACGAAGAAATCGCAGCGAGAACGGGCATTCCGGTTGCGCGGAGGCGCCTTGCAGGGCGAGAGTCGACTCTTGACATCTGTGTGCTAGGACAAGTCCCCGAGCGGGACTGCACCCCGCCCGACGTTGACTCCGAACCCCTTGACGGGCCCGGCCCGCCAACGACCCCGTTAGGCCCATGAGCAACGAAACTGAGATCGTGCCGAACCTCCTCCGCGAGGAGGAGGAGTTCGAGATCGTGATGCGCGGTTACAACCGCCGTCAGGTGGAGGACCGCCTGCGCGATCTGAAGACCCAGTACCAGAACCAGATCCGCGACCTGGAGGCCCGGCTGGCCCGCGCCCTCGACGACGTCGAGCGCACCCGCCGGGAGATGGCCGAGCTGCGCGAGTCGCGCAAGCCCACCGGCGACGACCTGAGCGAGCGGCTCCGCCAGATCATCAACCTGGCCGAGGACGAGGCGCGCGACAAGGTCGCCGAGGCCGAGGCCAAGGGCGCCCAGATCCGCAAGGAGGCCGAGGCCGAGTCCCAGCGGATCATCAACGAGGCCCGCGAGGCCGCCGCAAAGAACCTCGCCGAGGCCCAGGAGAAGGCCGACCACGTGCTGGGCATGGCCAAGAAGGAGTCCGAGGCCATCTTGACGGCCGCCAAGCAGGAGGCCGAGCAGACCGTCACCAGCGCCCGCCTGGAGGCCGAGCGCACGCTGACCGCGGCCGAGCGGCGGGCCGGTGTGATCAACGAGGACGCCACCCAGCGGCTCAACCAGCTGACCCGCAACCACACCCAGGCCCTGCAGCGGCTCACCGAGATCAGCGAGACCCTGGCGGCGCTGCTGCGCGCCGAGAACGAGGCCGGCCCGCTGGAGAAGATGGTCGACGACGCCGTCAAGCAGGTCGCCCCGGCAGCGCGCAAGCCCGCCGCCCCGGCCAAGCCCGCGGCCTCGGCCAAACCCGCCGCCCCGGCCAAGCCGGCGCCGGCGCCCAAGCACGCCGTCGCGCCCGCCCCGTCCGAGCCGGTCCGCCCGGCCGACCCGCCGGCCCCCGCGGTGCCGCTGCCGGCGCAGGCCGCCGACGAGGCGGCCGAGCCGGGCAAGCCCGCCGCGCCCCTGTCGCCGGTGCCTCCTCAGGCGCCGGCCCCCGGAGTGGGCGAGGGCTGATAAGGGGCCGGTCGTCGGACCGGGAGTCGGGGGCCCTGTCGCTGGGCGTCCGCCGCGGCGGTGACGCGGCGGACGCCCGCTCGCGTCGAGACGACCGGAAGACCGATACCGATCTTGATTAGGCTATGGCCGTGACCCGATCCTCAAAGGGCCGCGGCGAGGTGCGGCCGATCCGGCGGCTGGGCGACCCGGTGCTGCGGACCGAGTGCGACCCGGTGCGCACCTTCGACGCCGGGCTGCGCCGCCTGGTCGACGACATGTTCGCCACGATGTACGCGGCCAACGGCGCCGGTCTGGCCGCCAATCAGATCGGGGTGTCGCTGCAGGTCTTCGTCTACGACTGCGAGGACGATCTCGGCCGGCGCCACGTCGGGCATGTGATCAATCCGGTGCTGGTGGCCGAGGACGGCGACATCGTGGTCGAGGACGAGGGCTGCCTGTCGGTGCCCGGCCTGCGTTTTCCCACCCCCCGCTACCGGCACGCCGTGGTGGAGGGCGTGGATCTGGACAACAAGCCGCTGCGCATCGAGGGCACCGGCTACTTCGCCCGCTGTCTGCAGCACGAGACCTACCATCTGCGCGGCGGCGTCTACATCGACGTCCTCAAGGGCGAGACCCGCCGTGAGGCCATGCGCGCCATCCGCTCCGCCGGCCTGTCCTGATCCCCTCGCATCCGCCGCCCGCCGGGCCCGGCCGGGACGTGCGCGCCCTTTGCGGCGCAAGCGGCACCGGCTCACCGAGGCCTTCCGGCCGTGACCTCAGGTGCCGTGGCGTTCTGGGCCACCGCATCGTTCCTGACCCGATCCGCCCGTGTTGACCTGCGGGAACAACGCGCCGGGAAAGACCGGTCCGCATCTCGCACGCGGTCCCGGGCGATGTCCGGTGCCGTCTCATCACAGGTCACGGCATCGTCTTTGCCTGCGCCGCCTCCGTCTCGGCCGCGGAGGCGGCGCGTTGGGAAGATCTGCTCAGTGCCAGTGCCAGCGGCTTGAGCGTTCGCGTTTGAGCGCGCCGCGGCGGCGTTTGTTCTCCAGCCGGCGCTCGTGGACGCGGCGGCTGGGCTTGGTGGGGCGGCGTTTCTTGGGCGGCGGGGCGGTCGCCTCGGTCAGCAGGGCGGCCAGGCGGGCGCGGGCGGCGTCCCGGTTGAGCTTTTGGGAGCGGTGCTCCTCGGCGCGGATGGTGAGCACCCCGCCGTTCAGCCGGCCGGCCAGGCGTTCCAGGGCGCGGCGCTTGTAGGGCTCGGGCAGCGAGGGCGAGCCGGCCACGTCGAAGGACAGTTCGGCGGCGGTGGCGCTGGTGTTGACGTGCTGCCCGCCGGGTCCCGACGACCGGGAGAAACGCCAGCGCAGCTCGGTCTCGGGGATGGTGACCGAGCCGCGGACACGGATCGCGGGGGGCATGGGCCTGATTATTCCCGGCGGGTTTGAGCATGTCGTCCGGTTTTTTCTCCGGTGGACGCCGTGCCCCATGCGCATCTGCATGTGCATGTTCGTGCGACACGTCACACTGGAACCTAAGCAAGTGGTTACTTACACTCGTGGGCATGAGTGACAGGTATTTCCAGGACGACGACATCATCTGCCGCGTCGCCCAGGAGGGCATCCTGATCGCCGGCGGCGGCGTGGCCTCGTTGTTGCAGACCTCCCACCCCAAGGTCGGGCAGGGCGTGCACGACCACAGCTACACCTTTGACGACCCGACGGCCCGGTTGCGCAACACCATGGGCTGGGTCTACACGGTCGTGTTCGGCACCAAGGAGGAGGCCGACCAGCTCAGCGCGATCGTCACCCGGATGCACGACAAGGTCACCGGGCCCGGCTACCAAGCCAACGACCCCGAGCTGCAGGTGTGGGTGGCCTCCACGCTGTTCGCCGTGGCGGCCCAGCTCTACCAGCGGCTGTTCGGCAAGTTCACTCCCGAGGAGCTGGAGGAGTACTACCAGCAGTCCAAGATCTACGCGACGATCCTCGGCTGCCCCGAGGACCGCATGCCGGCGACCTACCCGGAGTTCCGCGAGTACTACGCCCGCATGGTCAACACGCTGAAGATCAACGACGCCTCCCGGTACGTCGCCGACGGCGTGCTGCACCCCAAGAAGCTGCCGTGGTTCATGCGGCCGGGGCTCATCCCGATCCGGCTGATCACCTACGGGATGATGCCCCCGCCGATCCGCGAGCAGTACGGCTGGAAGTGGAACCTGTTCCGGGAGATCCAGTTCCACCTGCTGATGGAGTTTCTGGCCCTGGTCTACCCCAGGCTGCCCAAACGGGTGCGCACCCTGCCGCGCGACTTCTACCTGCACCAGATCCGCAAGATGCTGCGCAACCGGGCCTTCGACAAGCCCCGCCTGAAGGTGAGCTCCCGGGCCGCCTGAGGCGCGGCCGCGGTCGTCTCGGGCCGCCTCAGGACGCGGCGATGATCCTGTTCGCGGACTCCATCGCCGCGTTGATCGGGATGGCGAAGCCCACCCCGATGTTGCCGCCGTCCTGGTCGGTGGTGGCGATGGCGGTGTTGATGCCCACGACCCGCCCGGCCGCATCGACCAGCGCGCCCCCGGAGTTGCCCGGGTTGATGGCCGCGTCGGTCTGGATGGCGTTCTCGATGGTGGTCGTCTGCTCCTGCCGGGCCCGGCGGCCGAACCCGGGCGGCGGGCCGCCCGGCCCCGGCTGGGAGCCGCTTTGCAGGGTGCGGCCGAGCGCGCTGACGATGCCGGCGGTGACCGAGCCGTCCAGGCCCAGCGGACTGCCCACGGCCAGCACCGTGTCGCCGACCGCCAGCTCACCGCTGTCGCCGATACGGGCCGGCTGCAGCCCCGACACCCCCTGGGCCCTGATCACCGCGATGTCGTGCTCGGCGTCGGCGCCCACCACCTCGGCGGTGGCGGTCCTGCCGTCGCTGAACTTGACCTGGATGCGCGCGGCGCCAAAGACCACGTGGGCGTTGGTGATGATCGTCCCGTCCGCCCGCAGCACGACCCCCGACCCCTCGCTCTCGGCCGACCGCGAGACGGCCCGGATGGATACCACGCTCGGCTGCACGGCCGCCGCGACCTCGGCGACCGACCGCGGCGCGGCGCCCACCGCCGATGAGGACGCCGCGGACCGGCCGGCCGCCCCGCCGTCCCCGAGCAACGCCACCGCGGCCGCCGCCCCGGCCCCTCCGGCCCCGGCGGCGATCAGCACGGCGGCCCCGAAGGTCACCAGCCTGCGCCGCAACGTCCACCCCGGCGGCGCCTGCGGCGGCCCCCAGGGGCCGCTTTCACCGCTCACAGCCCCCGGCGGCCCGGCGGCGGGCCGCACACCCGCCGCCCGCCCCTGCGCACCGTCCAGGCCGGCCCACGGCCGGTCCACGTGGCCGCCCGCCCACTGCACTCCCGTCCACGGAACGTGCGAACCGGCCCCGGACGCCTGCGGACCGGCCGGGTGAGCGCCCGGTGCCTGCACATGACCGACGCCCGAACCGGCGGGGGCCTCCTGGGAGCCGCTCATGTCGGCTCCTGTTCCCCGCGCCCCCGGCTGAAAAGCGTCCGCACCGGCCCCGGAGGTCTGCGGACCGCCCCGGGAGGCGTGCACGCCGGCCGGGCGGACGCCCGGTTCGGCTTCGGCCGGCCGCCGGCCGGGGCCGTGGGGGGCGACGTGCGGTGACCGGTGGCCGGTGTCGCGGTGTGGCTTGTCGGCGTTCATGTGGTCCCCCAGTCGTTCGCTCACCCTTTGAGCGTCGGCGCCGGGGCTGCGGCCTTACTGCAGAGAGGCTGAAAGCCCGCTGAACGTCTGAAGGCGCGCCCGCGCCGCCCGGGATGGAGGTCTGCCCGGATATCGGCGGGTCAGTCCGGGGCCTGCGGCAGCAGCACCCGGAAGGTCGCGCCCCGGCCGGGCGCGGTCTCCACCTGGGCCAGGCCGCCGTGCGCGGCGGCCAGGGCGGCCACGATGGCCAGGCCCAGGCCGGTGCCGCCGTCCTCGCGGCTGCGGGACTCATCGGCCCGGTAGAAGCGTTCGAAGACCCGCTCGGCCTGCTCGCGGGTCAGGCCGGGGCCGCTGTCGGCGACCTCGCACACCACGGCGGACGTGCCCGCCGCTGCGCCCCGCTCGCGCAGCGCCCGCTCTTCGGCGGGAGTGCCGGGACGCAGCCGCACCCGCACCGGGGTGCCGGCGGGGGTGTGCCGGACGGCGTTGGTGAGCAGGTTGCTCAGCACCTGGTGCAGCCGCGGCTCGTCCCCCAGCACCTGGTAGGCCATGCCGCTTTCCACCGACAGCTCGATGTCGCGGTCGGGGGCCAGCACCCGGGCCTCCTGGACGGCCTCGGCGGCCACCGCCAGCAGGTCCACCGGGCGGCGCTCCAGCGGCCGCTGCCGGTCCAGCCGGGCCAGCAGCAGCAGGTCCTCCACCAGCAGGCCCATCCGGGAGGCGGCGTCCTCGATCCGGCCGATCAGGCGGTCGATCTCGGCCGCGTCGCGGGCGGCGCCCTGCCGGTACAGCTCGGCGAAGCCGCGGATGGCCGTCAGCGGGGTGCGCAGCTCATGCCCGGCGTCGGCGATGAACCGCCGCATCCGCCGCTCGGACTCCCGGGCGGTGTGCTCGGAGGCCGCGCGGGCCCGGAAGGCGGCCTCGATCTGGGCCAGCATCCCGTTCAGGGAGCCGGCCAGCCGGCCCACCTCGGTGCGCGGGTCGGCCTGCGGGACGCGGCGGGACAGGTCGCCGGCGGCGATGGCCCCGGCGATCTGCTCGATGCCGGTCAGCGGACGCAGGCTGACGCGCACCACCCACACGCCCAGGCCCGCCAGCACCACCAAGACCACCAGGCCCACCAGCAGGTCGATGGCGATCAGGCGGTCCACGGTGCGCTCGGTCTCCCCCAGGCTCATCCCGACGATCATGCTGGAGCCGTCCTTCAGCGGGACGGCCAGCACCCGCCAGGACGGGCCGGAGCGCACATCCGGCACGGTGAACGGCGTCCCGTAGCGCCCTGCCAGCTCGGCGGGGATGCGGGGGCCGCCGTCGGCGTCCTGCGCCTGGGTGTCGCTGCGGACGGTGCCGTCGGCGTCGCGGATCTGCAGGGACATGTCGCCGGGGACGCGCAGCACGATGGGGCCGCCGGCGGGGCCGGGCGGCGGGCGGGCGATCTGCCCGGCCAGGCGCCGGGCGCTTTGGCCCAGCTGCTCATCGACCCGGTCCACCAGGTATCCGCGCAGCACCGACACCCCGGCCACGCCGGTCACCGTCAGCCCCGCGGTGACCAGCAGCAGCACCGCCGCGATCAGCTTGACCCACAGCGGGGTGCGGTCCGGCAGCGAACGCAGCGTCCCGAACGGGCCGCCCGCCCGGCGCGCCGCAGGCCCGATCATGAGCGCCGCGGCTGACGCAGCACGTACCCGACCCCGCGCAGGGTGTGGATCAGCCTCGGCTCGGTGTTGTCGACCTTGCGCCGCAGCGCCGACACGTACGACTCGACGATGCCGGCGTCGCCGCGGAAGTCGTAGTTCCACACGTGGTCGAGGATCTGCGCCTTGGACAGCACCCGGCCGGCGTTGGCCATGAAGTAGCGCAGCAGCTTGAACTCGGTCGGCGACAGCGAGATCGGCTTGCCGGCCCGCCAGACCTCGTGGCTGTCTTCGTCCAGCTCGATGTCGGCGAACACCATGCGGGGGGACGGTTCGGCGGCGCCGCCCCGGGCCCGGCGCAAGATGGCGTGGATGCGGGCGATGACCTCCTCCAGGCTGAAGGGCTTGGTGACGTAGTCGTCGCCGCCGATGGTCAGCCCGGTGATGCGGTCGCCGACGGCGTCGCGGGCGGTCAGGAACAGCACGGGGGTGTGGGTGCCGCCCGAGCGCAGCCGCCGCACCACGGCGAAGCCGTCGAAGTCCGGCAGCATCACATCCAGCACGATCAGATCGGGCCGGTGCCGGTGGGCGGCCTCCACCGCCGTGGTGCCGCTGGTGGCGGTGACCACCTCGAACCCGGCGAAGCGCAGGCTGCCGGCCAGCAGCTCCCGGATGTTGGCGTCGTCCTCGACGACCAGCAGCCGGGCCCCGGCGGCCCGCTGGGGCCGCGGCCGGTGCGCGGTGCGATCGGTCAATGGCCTGCTCCCCCCATGTCTCATCGTAAGAGTGGGGGAGAAAGCTGAAGGAAAGCTGAAAGCGTGCTCACGGCCGCCTGGACACGGTAAGGGGCGCCCGGCGGGTGCCGGGCGCCCCGGTGTGCGTTCCCTCAGGTGAGGGTCACTCGCCCGTCCACTGCGGCTTGCGCTTCTCGGCGAAGGCCTTCGGGCCCTCCTGGGCGTCCTTGGAGGCGAAGACCGGGCCGGAGATCTCGTTCTGGCGCTGCCACATCTCCTCGGCCGACCAGTACGGCGACTCGACGATGATCCGCTTGGTGGCCGCCAGGGCCAGCGGGGCGTTCTCGCCGATCTTCAGCGCCAGCTCCTTGGCCGCGGCCAGCGCGCCGCCCGGCTCGGTGAGCCGGTTGACGAAGCCGAGCTCGGCCATGCGCTCGGCGCCGTAGAAGTCGCCGGTCAGGGCGATCTCCATGGCGATGTGGTAGGGGATGCGCCGCGGCAGCCGCATCAGGCCGCCGGCCGCCGCCACCAGGCCGCGCTTGGGCTCGGGCAGGCCGAACTTGGCCTCCCGGGAGGCGACGATCATGTCGCAGGACAGCGCGATCTCACAGCCGCCGGCCAGCGCGTAGCCCTCGACCGCGGCGATGATCGGCTTGACCGGGGGCTTTTCCACGATGCCGCCGAAGCCGCGGCCCGCGGCCCACGGGGCCTCGCCCTTGAGGAAGCCCTTGAGGTCCATGCCGGAGCAGAAGGTGCCGCCGGCGCCGGTGAGGACCGCGACCGACAGGTCCTTGCGGCCCTCGAACTCATCGATGGCGGCGGCGATGCCCTCCGCCACGGCGGCGTTCACCGCGTTCTTGGCCTCGGGCCGGTTGATGGTGATGACCAGGACCGCACCCTCGGTCTCGGTCAGAACTGCATCGGACATCTATGCGGTCTCCCGACTCACTTGGGCTGGAAGCGGATGCCGCCGTCGAAGCGGATGACCTCACCGTTCATGTAGTCGTTCTCGATGAGGGCCCGCACCAGGTGGGCGAACTCGGCGGCCTTGCCCATCCGCTTGGGGAACACCACCGGCGCGATCAGCTTGGCCTTGAACGCCTCGGCGGCCTCGCCCTCGCCGTAGATCGGGGTGTCGATGATGCCCGGGCAGATGGTGTTGACGCGGACGCCGATCGCCGACAGGTCACGGGCGGCCGGCAACGTCATGCCGACGATGCCGCCCTTGGAGGCCGAGTAGGCGACCTGACCGGTCTGGCCCTCCAGGGCCGCCACGGAGGCGGTGTTGATCACCACGCCGCGCAGGCCGTCGGCGTCGGCGGGCTCGGTCTTGGCGATCGCGGCGGCGCCGATCCGCATCAGGTTGAAGGTGCCGACCAGGTTGACCTGGATGACCTTCTGGAAGGAGGCCAGGTCGTGCGGGCTGCCGTCACGGTTGACGGTGCGGCTGGCCCAGCCGATGCCGGCGCTGTTGACGATGATCCGCAGCGGGGCGCCGGTGTCCACGGCGGCCTGGACGGCGGCCTGCACCTGTGCCTCGTCGGAGACGTCGGTCTTGACGAACACGCCGCCGATCTCGTCGGCCAGCGCCTTGCCCTTGGCCTCGTTCAGGTCGGCGATGACAACCTTGACGCCGTGGGCGGCCAGGTCGCGGGCGGTGGCCTCACCGAGGCCGCTGGCGCCCCCGGAGATGACGGCGGAGACTCCGTTCAGGTCCATAAGCAGCACCTTACGTCAGGGACCGAATGTGGTTCGGGTTGATGTTACCCAGAGGTCAAATTACCGGGAATGTTTGGGTCCCCACCCACCGGGCACGCGCCTGACGCACAACGTCTCGTTTCTTCGCACCCGGGTGAGAAGAAACACCACCGGGACTGTCTCGGATCTGAGCATCCCCAGGGGACCCCATGAGCGAACGACCGGCACAGACCCAGCCCTACCCCGGACGCACCCCGGATATGACACCTGAGCCCCGGGACGAGATGCGCGACTACCGCGGCCGCGGCCTGCTCGCCGGCAGGCGCGCCCTGATCACCGGCGGCGACTCCGGCATCGGCCGGGCCGTCTCGGTCGCCTTCGCCAAGGAGGGCGCCGACGTGGCGCTGGCCTACCTGTCGGAGGACGCCGACGCCCGCCGCACCGCCGAGCTGGTCGAGCGGGAGGGCCGCCGCTGCCTCACCCTGGGCGGCGACCTGGCCGCAGCAGGCCACTGCCGCCGCGTCGTCGCGCACGCCGCCCGCGAGCTGGGCGGGCTGGACGTCCTGGTGCTGCACCACGGCACCCAGCGCCCGGTGGAGGACGTCCGGCAGATCGATCAAGAGCACCTGCGGCGGACCTTCGAGGTCAACGTGTTCAGCCTGCTGTGGATCGTGCAGGCGGCGCTGGAGCACCTGGGCGAAGGCTCGTCCATCATCGTCACCGGCTCCATCAACGGGCTGCGCGGCAACAAGACGCTCATCGACTACGCCGCCTCCAAGGCCGCCGCGATGAACCTGGTGCAGTCCCTGGCCCAGACCCTCATGGACAAGGGCATCCGGGTCAACTGCGTCGCCCCCGGCCCGGTGTGGACCCCGCTCATCCCCGCGACCTTCCCGAAAGAGCGCGTGGAGGGCTTCGGCCGGCAGGCGCCCATGGGCCGTGCCGCCGACCCCGATGAGATCGCCCCGTCCTATGTCTTCTTCGCCAGCGACCGCATGTCGTCCTACTACACCGGCCAGACCCTGGTCCCGGCCGGCGGCGAGATCCACCCGGGGTAAGGACGCGCCCGGCGTCAGGGGATGCGGGTCTGCGGAGAGTACCCCTCCGCCTCGCCGCCCGGGGTTTCGGCCTCGGCGTTGGGCGGGTCGGTGGGGCCGGGCTCCCACTCGCCGGCCAGGTCGGGTTCGTCGCCGGAATCGACCGGGGCGCCGGCCTCGGCCCGGCGGTCGGCCAGGGACTTGGAACGATCGGGCTGCTGTTTATCGGTCATGTCCCCTACCTGACCGGTGGCGAGGTTTTAAACCCGTGCGCCGGGGGTCTCAGCGGGAAAGAGACGCGGACCGGACGGGCCGTCCCAGCGTGGTCTCATCCAGGGAGTACACCGCATAAGCGTGGCGGATCACCGGCAGCGCGACGTTGCGGACGCGCACGCCGCCCGCCGTCATGCCTTTTTCGGCGCCCCGGTGCGCGTGGCCGTGCACCGCCAGGTCGGCCTCCGCCCGGTCGATGGCCTCGGCCATCAGGTAGCTGCCCAAAAACGGGTAGATCTCCAGCGGCTCCCCGGCCAGGGTGTCCTTGACCGGCGAGTAGTGGGTGAGCGCGATCTTGACGTCCGCGCCGTGCTCGTCCAGCGCGGTCAGCGCCGCGTGCAGCCGCTCGCTGAACTCGCGGGTGTGGCGGACGAACTCCTTCATCTCCGGCTCGCCGAACTCCCCGGCGCTGCGCCCGGCGAAGCCGCCGCCGAAGCCCTTGCCCCCGGCCACGCCCAGCCGGACGCCCGCGCACTCGAGGACCGTCCAGTCCCCCTCCAGCACGGTGACGCCCGCCTCGCGCAGCAGCGCCGTGATCTCTTCCTGGGCGTCGGAGTGGTAGTCGTGGTTGCCCAGCACGGCGATCACCGGCACCGGGCAGGCGCTCAGCTCCTCCACCGCGATCCGGCCCTCCGCGACGGTGCCGTGCCGGGTGAGGTCCCCGGCCACCAGCAGCACGTCGGCGTGGCCGGCCAGGCCCGCCAGCTGCTCCCGGTACCGGCCCGCCACGTCCGGGCCGACATGGATGTCCCCCACCGCCGCCACGCGGATCATGACAGGCGCTCCTCTCCCTCCGGCGCCCCCGAGGAGACCACCGACAGCTCGTTGCGGACGGTGCGGTCCGGGGCGGCGGCCCGGGCGGCCTCCTCCACGTCCCGGCGGCGCTGCTCGGAGGCCACATCGCCGCGCAGGTAGATCACCTCCCCGCGGACGTCGACCTGGATGCCCAGCTCGTGCGCTCGTTCGGCGACCCGTTCGCGGATGCGGGCGGCCATGTAGTGCGGCTCGTCCTCGGCCTTGCTCACAGGAATCCCCCCTCGATCACGTCCAGCCGGTGCAGCAGCGTCAAGAAGGCGTAGGCGTACGGGGAGTGCGCGGTCTCCTTGGCCACTTTCGGCCAGTCCACCTGCTCGCGCAGCGCCCGGCACACGTGCAGGAAGTCGCTGAAGTCGCAGGCCGTCTCGGTGAACGCCAGCAGCCGCATGATCACCAGGTCGTCGGCGGGCAGCACCGGCATGCTCACCGCCGCCACCGGCAGCTCCTCGGCCCGCTGCAGCATCCCGCCGTCCACCGGGCGCCCGGACGGCCGGAAGATCAAGTCGATGGGCCGGTCGCCGTCGTAGACCTTGGTGAGCCACTCCTCCGGGCACTCCCGGTGACGCATCCCGGCGGCGGTCAGCGCGCTCACCGCGGCGTCCACGTCCTGCTCGCGCAGCACGAAGTCGACGTCGTGGGTGGAGATCGCCGCGCCCCGCACGTAGGCGGCGAACCCGCCGGCCAGTGCGAACTCCACTCCCGCGTCCCGCAGCACGCCCGCCGCCCGCTTCAGGGTGGAGATCAGGGCGCCGCCGTCGATCCCCGGATCCGCCTGAGACATGTGCACCCCTGGGGCTTGCAGTGAGCGATCGGACGCCATCGGCGGGCACCGTCGATGGACATTGCGACGCAGTACCCGCATGTCCGTCCCCCATGCGCGCCGGACGCGCCCGGCCGGGGCGGCACGCCCGGACGCCGGGGTGACAAGTCCATCTCCCGCGGGGGACAACGCCCGCTCACCGCTCTGCACGGGCGCCTCGGGGATTTACGGACGGCCGTTTCCCGGGGCGCCCCGGAAAACCCGCCCGCCGAGCCGTCCGACCAGGCTGGTCGCCGCATTCGCGGAGGGACTTACTCATCTCCAAGCGGTAAGAGGAAAACATCCTGTCAGATCACAGATCGGTCAATGTCGGAAACATTCCGGCGAACACGATCACTCCGTGATCATCTCGTGATCAACATCACTTAACCCTCCCGAAATACCCTTGCCGGGTATCGGTTCCAGGCCCGGGTCACACCGGTCTCACCCCCTGCAACACACTGAGACCCATATCACATTATGATCACATACCCCACGAAACCGCAGGTCAGAGCTTGATCAATTTCTTGATCACACCGTTCTGCACGCTGCGTGACAAGACGACATTTGCCGATTTCAGCGAAGTGTGGTTAGCGTTCTGCCCGTCCAGCGGCGCCCCCGATCGCCGCCCGACAAGTGAACACAGCCGGCCCGGCCGTCGGTGAGCGACCATTCCACCGCCTCGGCCGTCATCGCCGGACCGCCGCATCCGTGCAGACCGGAGGCACGGAGCCGGGAAAGCCCGCCGCAGCGACGCGGTTTCAGGGAAAGCCATTTCAGCCAAGCCACGGACGGCCATTTCCGTTCGGCGCTTTCGGCTGCCCGGTAGGCACCCACCCGCGAGGTCAGGAGTCGTCCTGTATACCCCCCGTATTGTTCGCTGCACGCTGGGCGGAATCGCCCTGAGCACCACCGCCGTCCTGGTGACGGCCGTCCCCGCTGAGGCCGCCGCCCTCCCCGCCGCTCCGGCGGCCGCACAGGCGCCCGCCGCCTCGGCCAAGGCGGCCGCCGCGAAGAAGGCGAGCAAGATCAAAAAGCAGCGCAAGCGCGCCGCCAAGGCGGTCAAGTTCGCCTACGCCCAGATCGGCGACCCCTACCGCTACGGCGCCACCGGTCCCAACGCCTGGGACTGCTCCGGCCTGGCCGGCGGCGCCTGGCGCAAGGCCGGCGTGAAGCTGCCGCGGACCACCTACCAGATCTACGCGCACGTCAAGCGCAAGGTCCGCTACAGCAAGCTGCGCAAGGGCGACCTGGTCTTCTTCTACAGCGGCCGCAGCCACATGGGCATTTACGTGGGCAAGGGCTACATGATCCACGCCCCCAGCTCCGGCAAGCGCGTCCAGAAGGTGAAGCTGAGCACCTACTACAAGCGGCACTTCAACGGCGCCGTCCGCCCGGGCCTGTAGTCCCCTCCTCCCGGCGACGGCGCCTCCCCCGGCGGTGCCGTGGGTGCGACCCCGCCCGCCCACGGCACCGCCGCCCGCCGAATACCCTGGTGCGAACCTCCGCGCAGTCTCGGTACCCTTGGCTGCGGGTCGCTAGCTCAATTGGCAGAGCTCCGGACTTTTAATCCGTAGGTTGTGGGTTCGAGTCCCACGCGACCCACCAACCCACCGGCCGCCTCTCGGGCCTCCCGCCGGGCCGCAGGCTTACCTCCCATCAGGTCGCCTGACAGCCCTCCCGCCGCGCAGGGCGGCTCGCCGGTTCCACGGCGCCTCATCGCGCTCGCCCGGCCGGCGGTTGAGCGCTCCCTGTTTCACCGCTGCGCACAGCAAGCGCCCGCCTCTGAGCGGTCACACGGAAGCACGGCTCATCCCGCGCCCCGCCACAGCCCGGAGACGGCAGCGACTCCCACGCGCTCACCGTTCCCCTTGGGCGGCTGCTTTCACACCGATCTTCGAGGCACGACCACTCCTCGTGCCACCGTGGCCGCGGCCTCCTGAGGCGTTCGCTTCGCACCACGTGCCGGTCCATCGCCGGGCCGAAGCGGCGAGTCACAGGGCCACTGGGGATGCTCATCTTCTGCGATGGGGCGCCGGTATCCGCATCCCGCGCCGCCGCACGCCTCGAACGACGCCGGCGCGCCCTGCAACAAGCGCCTGGAGTCCCGGCCGGATCGGCACCCTCGTCCAAGCCGTCCTGCTTGCCGGGCGACACCCGGCGGCGACTTTCGTTGAGAAAACCTCAGCTCAAGACGACGTCCACCCGCGTGGCCTCGGCCGGCCGGTCGATATAGACCGCCACATCGTGCGTACCGGCGCCCACGTCCGCCCGCACCGTCCGCTCGCCCACCGCGTCACCGAGAGTGAGCACCCCCGAGGGAACATCGATCTTTCCCCGGTAGGCCGGGATTCCCGGCACGTTCTGCTCATTCTGCCAGCAGTAGACGTGAACGCCGCCTTCATCGCCGTGCAGGACACGGCATACCAAAGAGTGCGCCGACCGTGCCGAGGATCCACTGAGTGCCACTCCGCCGTTGCAGATCAGCCAGGGCGTCCAGGCCGAACGCATCCACGGCAGTGGGGACGGCGGTATGGGCCGGAAGATGGGCTGGTGTTCTGAATTGGAATGCGTTCGTTGTGAAGGTTCGGACCCCCACGTCCGGGCCTAGGCCTGGACACGAGGGGCACGGCATCGTCCAGGGCCGCTCGTTCTGGGCGCGATAGGCGCCGATGGCGGGAGCGGTGTTTCCGCGCGGAAACCCACTTCAGATCAGGTTCATGCGCCACGTCAGTCCGCGCAGGTCGCACCTGAGCGCCTCGTCGAACAGGTCGGCCACCGGTTCCCGCACGAGGGCGTTTTGTGTGGGCGCGGGCCGCCTCGAGCCGCTCGGTCCGGCACAGGTTCCCCTGCTGCGCCGTTCTCATCGCCCAGCATGACCCACACGAGCCGGCTCGATCGCCGATGCGGCTCGGTGGCCTCGGCTGACGATCCGGGCCGGATCGGCCTTCGCGGCGCCCTGCAACGTCCGCTCCGGGTCACCGGCCTCGACCGCGAGCATCGCCCGCCACGTGCCCATTGCCGGGTCCGAACCGTTAAAAGGCGTCCGGACGTCCGCCTGATCGGCGGCGCGGGCATGGTCGCCGCGATCTGCGCTTTCAGCCTCGCCCAGCCACAGCATCCCCGGCATTTCGAAGCCGTACCGCTCTTCGGCTCTCAGTCACGATTCCAAGCAGTCCGCCGCTGCGGCCGCGCCTCGCAGCGTCCGCGGCAGCGCCGCGGACGGCCGGCAGTGGGCGCGAGCGAACGTCGCCGCGCCGCCCATCACCGGGTCATTGCGGGTACGGGCCGCTTGCATGGCCCGCTCCGCGGCGGTCCGCTCCAGGTGCCGCAGGGTGAACGTCGCCCAGGTCAGCAGACCGATCAGCAGCCGCAACGCCTTGGCTCGCTGTCTCCGGTGGCGGCGTGCACCTGGGGTTCGGCCAGCGCCCCGGCGACACCGTCGTCAGAGCCGCATGGTCAGCGGCCCGCCGACGTGCGCGATCGGTCCGGCCGCCGGGTCCGCCAAGGTGTCCAGCGGCCGAGCCGGGCACATCCGCCGGATCGCCCACCGGACTCCAGCAGAGCTTCCGCAGGTTGACCACATCGCCGAACTCCCGTTGCCGGGGCCGGCCCCCCGAGCAGATCGGCCGCCGAGACTTCCAGCGCTCAGGCCAGGGCGACGATGAATCTTTTCCAACACGCCATCTTCGCAGGTGGCATGCGGAGGCCTTGCAGTCGGGGCGATGCCCGAGGTCACGCGTAGATCTTCGGGATCGTCGGTTGTCCATGCCGCTCGGTTGTGAGCGCACCGCCTCGCACCGGGGGCCGGGGAAAGTGCCGGGAAAGGGGTCATGGCAGGGAGAGCCTGATACGCCGCGAATCAAGATCGACATCGGCTATTCTCACCTGGATCTCCTCCCCGATCTCGGGACGAGGGGGCGCTCCCGGGCCGGTGAACTCCGAATTCATGAGCAGACCAAGCTGCCCCTCTTCGATCTGCACAAAAATACCGAACGGAACTATCTTGACGACCTTTCCGGTCACCACGGAACCAACCTTTTCCTTGAGCGGTATCATGGGGTCGGGTTGCAGATCCTTCAAGGAGAGCGAGATTTGTCCTCGCTGGAGATCCACATCGAGGATCTTGACCGTCACCTCTTTCCCAACGGAAAGCACATCGGAGGGATATTCGATGGGACGCCAGGAAATATTGTGGGTTTTGAGCAGCCCCTCGACGCCTCCGAGATCCACGAAGGCACCGAAGCGCTCCAGGGATCTCACCCTGCCGGTGACGATCATGCCCGCCCTGTAAGACTTCAGACGCTCCAAATCGGCCATGAAATCTCTCCTTCCGAAAAACCTTGAACTCATGTCGGCGAGCGGAACATCGAAAACGGCGATCGCGAACAGCGCCCCTCCTTGAAGCCGAACAAGACAGCACGACATCAGAGTTCATTCCCCGTGACCGGAGCACACGGGGCAAATATTCCAGCGTGAACCCCAAATTTCTGAAAACAAAGGCACTGGCGATGTCATGCCTCGCACCACTCCGACTCACAACTCATCCGCAGAGCGCTAAGCATTCGCCCCACCACCAGGAACAAGTCACTGAAACATCACCACTCTTCTCTCGGAAGAGACCATTCCCCAACGCTGTCGTGCCACCTACTCCTATTGATATAGGAATTGAACTTCTCAATCTCATGCCATGGAATGAACCACTCGGTCTGCCCCTCCTTGCCATCATGCACGCGCATATATTTTCCTGGTGGAAACTCCTCCAAAAATCCCGGCTTCATCTCATATTCATAAAAGCCGTCCGCGCGCCCCCCGTTGCCGGCATATTGTCGCGCGACCTCTGGTTGTCCTCCGAAGTACGCATGCCCATCACCACCCATATGGTTGCGGGGATCGGGTCCGTACCTCTCTCTTTCTTGATTCGCTCTCTGCGGGGCCCGGTAGAGCCTGATGGGCTCATTCAAGCCGTAGTCGTGCGGAGTGAGCCCCAGCGGGTCGTACCAGGTCGTGGGATTGAGGACGTAAGCGTGCGGATTGGGCTGGGGAGTGAGTCCCAGGGGGTCGGGAGAGAGATAACCGGCTGTGACGGGGTCGTAGTAACGAAGGTAGTTGTAATGGAGGCCGGTCTCCGGGTCGTAGTACTGGCCGGGCAGGCGGAGCGAGCAGGGGTGCCGGGTCAGGGCCGTGCCCCACGGAGTGGCGGGGGTGGGGACCACGGTGCCGTCGGAGGCGACCAGCTCAGTGGGGGGTGCCGACGAGGTCGGTGACGATGGCGTAGAACTGGCGGTCGATCCACTCCTGGGAGGCGGTGGCCGCGGGAATGCGCTCCGTCTGGGTGACGGGCCTGTGGGAGTCGGGCTCGTAGGTCCAGGTGGTGGCCTGGACGGTGGGACGGCGGGGGTCGTGGACGCGGTGGGTCTGCTCGGCCAGGCGGGTGCCGTCCCAGACGTAGGTGTAGGACTGCAGGACGGTGGTGCCGTCGGCGGTGAGCTGTTGTTTGGCGACGCGGCGGCCGAGCGGGTCGTAGTGGTAGTACCAGCGGGAGCCGTCGGGGACGTCCACGGCGCTGAGACGGTCGTCGGCGTCCCAGTGAAAACGCCAGCGGCGGCGTTTGCCCGACAATGTGACCTGCTCGCGGAGCACGACGCGGCCCTGGGCGTCGTGCTCGTAGCGGGTGCGGCCGGCCGTACGGACGAGAGTGCCGGTGTACTCGCGCGCTCCCGTCTCCGGCTGTTGGTCGGGGACGGCGGCCGAGCCGGCGACATGGGTGAGATTGCCCATGTCGTCGTAGGCGTAGCGTTCGCTCCAGCCATGGGCGGTGACCGCGGCGATGCGACCTCTGGCGTCCAGGCTGTAGACGCGGTCGCCGACGAGGCGGTCGGTGACACCTGTCAAGTTGCCGTCAGGGCGGTAGGCATAGGTGCGGTGCTGCAGCAAGCGCGCCCGGTCGGTGCCGGGGGCGGGGGCGCCCCACAGTGTCTGGCCGGTCAGGCGACCGACGACGTCCCACTGCTGGGCGAGGACGACGGCGGCGTCGATGACGCGCTGGGTCTCCCGGCCGACGGCGTCGTAGGCGAACGTGAGGGTGTGATCGCCCGTCCGCAGCACAGCGGGCAGGCCGGTGGGGGTGTAGGACCAGGCCGTCTGGGCTCCCGAGGGAGTGCGCCGGGCGATGACGCGGCCCACGGCGTCGCGGGTGTAGGCGGTGGTGGCCCCGTTCCAGGTCTCGGCGAGGACCCGGCCCCGCAGGTCGCGGTGGATCTTCAGCTCGATGCCGGAGCCGAAGGCGCGGACCAACCGGCCCATCGCGTCGTAGGCGAACGTGGTGGTGCGGCCGTCGGCGGTCTTTTCCACGACATTCCCGAAGGGGTCGCGGACGTAGCCGACCGTTTGACCGGCGCCGTTGGTGCGGGCGATCAGCCGTCCGGCGGCGTCGGTGGTGTAGGCGATGCTGCGGCCGTTGAAGTCGGTCTCGCCGACCAGATGGCCGGCCGCGTTGTAGGTGTAGCGCCAGGTCAGCCCGGTGTCAGTGGTGACGGTGGTCAGGCGCAGCTCACCGTCGTACTCAAAAGTCAGGCGAGAGCCGTCCGGGCGGACCACCGCGGCGGGCAGGTCCAGTGGGCCGTACTCGGTGCGGGTGGTCTGGCCGAGCCGGTCGGTGTGCTCGACCAGGTTGCCCTCCCCGTCGTAGCGCCAGTGCTCGACGGTGCCGTCAGGCAGCGTCCGTGAGGTCAGGCGGCCTTCGACCGTCCAGGAGAGCGCGGTGACCGCTCCCGTGGGGTCGGTGTAGCGGACAAGGCGTCCCATCGCGTCATAGGACCGGTGGGAAATGCCGCCCTGGGCGTCGGTGATCGTCAGCGGCAGGCCAGCGGCGTTGAGCTCGGCCCGGCTGGTGTGGCCCAGGGGGTCGGTGACTGAGAGCAGCCCGCCGCGGTCGTCGTAGGTGAACGCGGTGACCGCCCCGGTGGGATCGGTCTGGCGGGTCAGATTGCCGCGGTCGTCGTATTCCATCCGCCAGACCGCACCGTCGGGCTGGACGATGCGCGTCGGCAAGTTCAGCTCGTTGTACTCGGCGGCCGACACCGTCCCGTCGGCGTAGCGCACCTGGAGGAGGTTGCCGCGGTCGTCGTAGCGGAAGCGGGTGGTGTGGCCGAGCGGGTCGGTGCGCGACAGCAGCCGGTCGTACTCGTCCCATTCGAAACGGGTCACCGCGCCCAGCGGGTCGGTCTCCTCGACGATCTGGTCGCGCTCGTTGTAGCGGTAGACGGTGCTGTGGCCGAGTGCGTCGGTGACCACGGTGCGGCGGTTGCCGACGTCGTAGGAGAAGACGGCGTTCAGCCTGCCTTGGGAGCCCTCACCGCGGACGGCCCGTCCCTGCTCGTCGTAGGTGTAGCGGTACCAGTGGCCGTTGCGGTCGATCCAGCCGGTCAGGCGGTGTTCGGCGTCGTAGGAGAAGCGCTGGGGGATGCCGGAGGAGTCGGTCACCTCGGTCAGGTCGCCGGAGTCCGGGTCGTACCCGAAGCGGACCAGGGTGGTGCCGTCGGCGGCGCGCAGCGCGGTGATGCGATGGCCGTGCCGCCCCACGGGGGCGGTGTCGATGAGGATCCGGTAACCGGCCGAGTGGCGGACTTCCGCGAGGAGACGGTCCCGGTAGATCAGGTCGATGCGGTTGCCGTTGCGGTCGGTGATGGCCGTCAGGGGGAGCCGCGACCAGCCGGTCTCCTCACTGGGCGGTGGGAAGTGCAGCGTACGGCCCGAGCGGGGATCGGTGAGGCGGTAGCCGCCGTCCGGGGTCAGGGTGAGCGGGTGCCGGGGGCCGGCGCTCGGCATGGCCGCCGCGTCTGGAGCCTGAATGTGCGGATAGCTGCAGACAGTCGCGCCGGCGCCGAGGAAGTGCACCCCTTGGCTGTCGATCTCCAGCGCCTGGTCCAGGGTGGACGCCCAGGAGAGGCCGAACCAGCGCCCCGCCCGGTAGGACGACACGTGTGCCCGTTCCAGGACCAGCGGCAGCACCGCCGGCCAGGCCACGTCCCGCTGCGCCAGCAGTACGTCGCCGGTGACGATGCTGATCGGGTCCCCGCCCTTGGGGGTCCGGTCGATGGGGCGCGCTTGCGACTGCGGGGAGCCTCCCCGGCGCGGGGTCCCCGGGGGGCGTCCGGTCGGCTTGGGCCGAGATCCGGGAGGCGGGAGGGAGGGCCCGCCGCCGTTTCCGCTGCGCCTGGGGGTCGAAAACAGCTCGCCTGCGGCCTTCTCAAAGAGGGTGCTTCCCGGGCCGCCTTCCCTGCCGCCTCTTCTGCCATCCCGCCTGCCGCTAAAGCGGGGTCCTCTCGGCTTACCCATGGTGAAGACTCACTCGAGTGCCCGGCATACAAGTACCAGCCGACACAAATAGTGGACATTTATTGACAGAGGGAAGAACTTACCGGAAAACGCTGTTCAGCGGGGACATTTCGACGCCTCGCTGGGACGTGCGCTCTAGCGCACCGACCGGCCCCTGGGTTCCACCTGCTCCCGATCCCCGGCCTCAGGGCCAAGCCAGCGGCCGGGGTGCAGTCAAGCGGGTAGCCGCGGCGCTGCAATTCGGCGGCGAGAAGGCCGGCACGGCAGGCACCGGGAGTGTCTTTTCGGTCACCACCAATGCGGCGATGTACCGTCCCTAATGGTGCGGGCTCCCGCACACCCGGCCGGGCGAAGCGGCGCCGCCCCGCGTCGCTCCCGGCAGCCGACCGAGTGCCTTTGGTGAGTCGGCGCGGATCTGCGGGACGAGTGGAACATGGTGCCGGTGAAGGCGTCCATGCCGGGCAGCTCGGGCACCGCGGGGTTGCTGAGCTGTCCGCAGGCGGCGACCAGTAGGCCGTACTCGCCGGTCTCGCCGTCCCCGGTGCGCAGCCGCAGGTGCGGCGTCAGCACGTACTTGGTGACGCAGTGCCGCAGGTAGTCCAGGATCTCGGGCTGCTCGGCGAAGCGGCGCGACCAGTCGGGGTTGGGTTCGAAGGAGAAGGAGTACAGGTGGGAGGGGGCGTCACAGGCGGCGCCCGGGTAGGTGTTGTCGCGCCAGACCCCGCCGGGGCCATTCCCCCGGTCGAAGATGACGAAGTCGGCGAAGCCCGCTTTCTTCAGGCCGATGGCCAGGCAGATGCCGCTGAACCCGGCTCCGACGATGGCGATCGACAAGTTCCTGCGCCTCATGCGCGGCTCCCTCGGCGTCCACGCACAACCCGGCGCCGGGTCGTGCCGCCCCCGGCGGGACGTGTCTTAACCGACAGATGTGTCGGTTAGGGTGGACTCAACGGAGAGAGGGAGTCAAGAGCATGGGGGAAACCGCGTCCAAGTCGCGGCTGCGCGCGCCGGCCCGCCGGGCGACGATCATCGAGGCGGCGCTGAAGGTCTTCGCCGGCAAGGGCTACCACGCCGCCTCGCTGGGGGAGATCGCCAAAGTGGCCGGGGTGGCGCGGACGGTGCTGTATGACCACTTCCCCTCCAAGCGGGTGCTGCTGCTGGCGGTCATGCAGGAGCAGAACGCGGCGCTGATGGAGTACGTGGGCGCCCGCATCACCGGCTCAGGCACCCCCGAAGAGCGGATGCGCTCGACGATCGATGCGTTCTTCAGCTTCGCGCAAAGCCGTCCAGAGGCTCGCAAGCTGCTGTTCGGCCAGGCGGACGAGGCCGATCCGGAGATCAGCACCGTCCGGCGCGGCATCCGCGAATCGCACGCACAGGTGGTCACGGCGCTGCTGGCCAACGACATGCGCGCAGTCGGCGTGGACCCCAAAGAGCCGATCGCCGAGGCGATGGTGGAACTCCTCATCGCCGGTCTGGACGGGGTGGCGCAGTGGTGGGAGCGCCACCCGGAGATGCCCAGATCGATGCTGGTGGAGGGCGCGATGCGACTGTTGTGGACCGGGCTGGGCAACGTCCGCTAGGTCCGCCTCTGCTCGGCTTCGGCGGCCGCCGCGGGGCTTGACGCGCCGCGGCGGCTTCTTCATAGTGGGGCGCACCCTTCCATAACCGACATCAGTGTCGGTTATCCGCCCCCTGTGAGGAGTGTGCTGTGGACGACCACACCCCGAACGGATCGACCGAAGGCACGGGCGAGATCGGCCGCCGCAAGTTCGTCACCGGCACGCTGGCCGCCGCCGGTGCCCTCACCGCGGCCGGTGCCCTGGGCATCGGGCAGGCCGCCCCGGCCCTGGCCCGCTCCCGGTGCAAGACCGCCGCAGGCCACCGCGTGGCGGTGTTCGGCGGTGGGATGACGGTCTGACCGTCGCCCACGAGCTGGCCGAGCGCGGCTTTGCGGTGACCATCTACGAACGCAAGGCCTGGGGCGGCAAATGCCGCAGCTTCCCCGCCCCCGGCACCGGCTCCGGCGGCCGCAAGGACCTGCCCGCCGAGCACGGTTTCCGCTTCTTCCCGGGCTTCTACCAGAACATCCCCGACACCATGAAGCGCATCCCGCTGCCCGGCGGCGGGACCGCCTACGACAACTTCGTGGCCGGCAAGGAGGTCGTGGCCTTCTACAACGGCATCAAGATCCCGATCCCGGCGCACGGCAGCATCATCGGCACCCTCAGCCCCGAATCCCTGCAGTTCCTGCGCTCGGCGGTCTCGGTCATCACCTTCATCCCGGCGCATGAGGCGGCGTTCTTCCTGCAGAAGATGATCGCCTTCGTCGCCGGCGGGCCGCAGCGCCGGCTCAAGCAGTGGGAGCACATGAGCTTCTACGACTTCGTCAAGACCGAGGGCAAGTCGAAGGGGTACAAGGAGTTCCTCGTCGACATGTTCACCACCGCCCTGGTGGCGGCCAAGGCCGACAAGGCCAACGCCCACACCATGGGGCTGATGGCCGAGGCATGGGTCTACAGCACCCTGGGCCTGGGCGGCTACGAGGCGCCCGACCGGCTGCTGAACGGCCCCACCAACGAGGCGCTCATCGACCCTTAGGTGGCCTACCTGCGCTCCCTGGGCGTCAAGTTCGAGATCAACGCCACGCTGACCCGTCTCAACGTCGCCGGCGGGAAGATCAGCGACGCCCAGATCACCCGGGCCGACGGCAGCACCGAGACCGTACAGGCCGACCACCACGTGCTGGCGGTGCCGCTGGAACGCGCCGTCCCGCTGCTCAACGACGACATCCTGGCCATCGACCCGAGCCTGCGCACCCTGCGGGAGCTGTCGGTGGACTGGATGAACGGGCTGATGATCTACCTGAAGAAGCCCATCGACCTGGCCAAGGGCCACGTCGCCTACGCGGCCCAGCCGTGGGCGCTGACCTCCACCAGCCAGGCCCAGTTCTGGAAGGAGAAGTTCGGCACCACCTACGGCGACGGCAACGTCAACGACTGCCTGTCCATCGACATCTCCGCCTGGGACGTGCCCGGCGTCATCTACCGCAAGCCCGCCCGCGACTGCACCACCGAGGAGATCTTCAACGAGGTGGTCGAGCAGCTGCGCCGGGCCATCCCGTTCGGCCGGCTCCGGCTGACCGACTCCAACATCCACTCCTATTTCCTCGACCCGGCCATCACCGGCAACGGCACCCCGCACGTCGCCAACGACGAGCCGCTGCTGATCAACAAGCCCGGCTCCTGGTACCTGCGGCCCGAGGCGGCCACCAAGGTGCCCAACCTGTTCCTGGCCTCCGACTACGTGAAGGCCGACATCAACTTGGCCACCATGGAGGGCGCCAACGAGGCCGGACGCAAGGCCGCCAACGCCGTCCTGGAGGCCTCCGGGGTCTCCGAGCCCCCGGCCAAGCTGTACAAGCCGTGGAAGCCCAATGTCTTCAAGCCCCTCCACGACGATGACGACGCCCGCTTCGCCGCGGGCAAGCCCAATGTCTTCGACATCTGGGACCCGCACGTCCCCCGCTGACCGCCCCTTCCTGTACGGGCAGCGCACCGCCCTGGCCGCCGCATGGTCCGCGAGCAGCGCGGTGACAGCACCCACAGCCGCCACGACGCCCTGCTGCGTTCAGCGGTTGCGGCTGAGCAGCCATAGGGCGCGGACGGTGAGGTAGCCGCGCCATTCGAGACCGGAGGCCGGGGAGAAGACCGTGTACTCGACCGGCCAGCCGCCGTCGCCTTGCTGGGCGGCGGCCAGCCGGCGCAGCTCCCCGGCCACGACCTCGGCGGGAAACAGTGCCCGGACGGGACGTCCGGGCAGGGGGGCGAAGTCCAGGGGCCGCAGCGCTTCGTTCTCGGTGCCGCCCTCGACGTGCAGGATTCCATCGGCGGGAAGGTAGGCGCCCAGGCGGGTCAGCAGGGGCGGGGCCTCGGGGCGGGTGTCGTGGACGGCGTCCAGGAACTGCAGGGCGTACATCAGCTCCAAGGCCGGCGGGGCGGTGTCGATGGCGTCGATGGCCCGCAGGCAGTAGTCCGTGGCGCGGGCGAGCCAGGGGTGCTCGGCCACGGCCGGGTCGGTGGCGGCCACCCGGTGGGCCATGCCCGCGACGGCGGCGGTGATGTGCAGCGAGGACGTCGCCGGGTCGGCCCGCACCCACCAGGGGGCGCAGCCTGCGGGGTCGGTGACCGGCAGGGCGAAGGGCAGGCCGCCGTCCGGCAGCGAGACCGCTTCCAGCCAGTCGCACAGGGCCGCCGAATGCGGGGACTTGGCGGGGGCCGCGTCGGCGTAGACCTCCAGGGCGTGCAGGGCGCCGGCGGGCTGGCTTTCGGGGGAGCGCAGATCGGGTTCCAGTCCCCAGCCGTAGCCGCCGTCGGGATTGCGGTAGCCGTCGAGGGCGGCCAGGACGGCGGACGGGTCGCCCTCCCCGGTGATCAACTGGAAGCGGCGGCGGTCCAGGATGCGCGCGTGCGCGGCCATGAAGGACGCGGCCGCGGACAAATCCACTTCGGTCATGATCTCTGCACATACCCACGGGCCTGCGGACGTCCCGTGGGCACCGGACCCCGCCCGGGTGAGAACCTCCCGGACGCGGGTGGTCAGTCGTCGGATATCTGGGCCACCCGCATGACGATCTCGGCGGTGCGGCGGGCGGTCTCCTCGGCTGAGCCGCCGGGCTGGACGATGTGGCTGAGGGTGATCCGGACGACCGCTTCGATGGCCAGGCTGCGGGAGGCGGGGTCCATCTCCGGCCAGACGTCGGCCACGTAGGCGTCGAGCATGGTCTGCGCCGCGTTCAGCAGCTGGTCGGAGCGGACCGTGAGCAGTGCCAGCAGGCCCTCGTTGCCGCTTCGGGCGTTGGTGAGGACGCTTTTGATCAGGGGGTTGTCCGCGGCCTGCTGGAGGGTGAAGCGCACTCCGGCGGTGATCGCGGCGCGCAGGTCGGCGGTGTTGGCGTCCAGTTGTTCCTGGATGCCCACCAGGAAGCGCTCCACCTCGCGCATGATCAGCGCCTCGCCGATCGCCTCCCGGCTGCCGAACTCGGTGTAGACGGTCTGCCGGCTCACCCCCGCGGCGATGGCCAGACGCGTCATCCGCATCTTGTCCCACCCGTCGGCGGCCACCAGTTCATAGGCGGCGTCCAGCAGGCGCTCGCGGAGCAGCGATCGGACCGATTCTCGGTAGCGCGTCATCTCACGGCCATCGTAGACGCCCGGCCGATCACGTCCCTGGTGACGAGCGAAGACCGCCTGCTTACAGCCCACCGTTGTGACCAGGGTCACAATTGACACTTTTTAGGCAGATGTCTAGTTTCTGGACAGAAATTTCAAACCTGTAAGGCAGGTGATGGTCATGACGGTGGCCGCCGACGTCGAGGTGCGCGGTTCCGGCGCTGCCGACGGCGAATGGAAGGACCCCAAGCGGTACCTGTGGCTGCTCGGCCTGCTGGTCCCGGCGATCCCCTTCGGGGCGTGGGGGCTGGTCAACCTCACCGGGCTGGATTTGTTCTGGTGGTTCGGGCTGATAGCGATCTTCGTGATCTTCCCGTTCTTCGACTGGTTCTTCGGTGAGGACCCCACCAACCCGCCCGAGAGCGCGATGAAGCGGCTGGAGAACGACCGCTTCTACATGTGGGCCAACCTCCTGTACATCCCGATCCAGTACGCCTCACTGATCGTCGGCTGCGCGATCCTGGTCCGCGACTCGATGTCGGTGATCGACCGGATCGGGTTCGCCACCACCATCGGCGCGGTGGGCGGCATCGCCATCGCCGCCGCCCACGAGATGGGGCACCGCAAGGAGAAGGTCGAGGTCTTCCTGGCCAAGGTCACCTTGGCGCAGACCGGCTACGGCCACTTCGTCGCCGAGCACAACCGCGGCCACCACGTGCGAGTGGCCACCCCCGAGGACCCGGCCAGCGCCCGGATGGGCGAGTCGTTCTACCGGTTCCTGCCCCGCACCGTCTTCGGTGGCCTGCGCTCCTGCTGGCAGCTGGAGAAGAAGCGGCTGGCCCGCCAGGGCAAGGGCCCGATCAGCCTGCGCAACGACATGATCCAGGGCTGGCTGGCGACGGCCGCGCTGTTCGGCGCCCTGTGCCTGGCCTTCGGCATCGAGCTGCTGCCCTACCTGATCCTGCAGGCGGTCCTCGGCTTCATGATGCTGGAGGTCGTCAACTACCTGGAGCACTACGGGCTGCTGCGGCAGAAGCTCCCCAGCGGGCGGTACGAGCGCACCACCCCCGCCCACAGCTGGAACAGCAACCGGGTGGCCTCCAACGTGCTGCTGTACAACCTGCAGCGGCACTCCGACCACCACGCCAACCCCGGCCGCCGCTACCAGATGCTGCGGCACTTCCCCGAGGCCCCGCAGCTGCCGGCCGGCTACGCCACGATGATCCTGCGGGCCCTGGTGCCGCCGTGGTGGTTCCGCGTCATGGACAAGCGGCTGCTGGAGCACTACGACGGCGACATCACCCGCTGCAACGTCCACCCGGCCAAGCGCGAGAAGCTCATGGCCCGCTACGGCGCCGCCGCCGCCCGCTGATCGAACGAAAGAGGTCCCCCTATGAGCGAGCAGCCCTACCGGACCTGGCAGTGCCTGGGGTGCGGTTGGATCTACGACGAGGCCGAAGGATGGCCGGAGGAGGGCATCCCGCCCGGCACCCGCTGGGAGGACATCCCCGACGACTGGTGCTGCCCGGACTGCCAGATGGCCAAGTCCGACTTTGAGATGGTCGAGATCACCCGCGCCTGATCCCGCGACGTTGCGGGGCGGCGGCCCGGCGAGTCGGGAACCGGGCCGCCGCCCCGGCCGGTCCTCCAGATGACCCCGGCCGAGCCTGCTTGCCGCTCCCCCCGGCCGATCACTTTCCGGTAGTCGTACTCCAGGGGATTGAGGCGGGCCGACCAGACGCAAGCCGTCCAGCCCGCCGGCCGGGTCTCCAGTGCCCGGATCGCCGCCCGGGACGCCGCCCAGTCGCTCGATACTCCGCTTTCGTGGATCTCCCCGTCCTCGCCGCGGACTTCCCACGGAAACAGCTCAAGCCCGTCGAGAGAAGCCGTCATCGCATCCCCCGGCTGGGCCCGTAGTAGGCCTGGACCTCGCGGACCCGGGCCGGCAGATCAGCCGGGGTGCGGCCTTCGACCAGCCCGAACCAGGGGTAGGGCGGGCGGGGCATCGCCCACCAATGGCGGGTGTGGTGCCCGTACCAGATCAGCCACTGCCTGCCGATCTGACGCTGCAGATCAGCCAACACATCCGGGCCACATGCGTCTGCGGCGGTGGGCTCAGGGGCATGGGCTGGTGATCTGGTGTGGGGTACCGTCGTACTCAACCACGACCTCCATTCGTGGCCAGGTCCCGGAGTTCCCCGCTGTCCGCCCAGCGGGCCGGGGCCGCTTGCGCCTCACGACACAATCCGCTTCCGGTTGGCCACGAAGTGCCATGGCTTGTGGCACCTGAAGGTCACACCAGCAGTCCCACCCGTTCGGCCAGGTCCCGCGCCGGTGCCCGCAGCGGGCCGGGCTTGCCCGCGTACTCGGTGATCATCTGCCGGGCGTAGCCGTTGAACCGGATCGTCTCCGGCGCGGTCGCGTACCCGTCCGCCAGCGCATCGACCGCGGCGGCGTGGTCACCGGCCGTCTGCCAGGCGCGCGCCACTTCGACCAGGTGACGGCCGCGGCGGGGCTGGGAGGGGATCGCGGCGGCGGCGTGCCGGGCCGCTTGGCGGCGGCTTTCTCCGCTCTGCCGCAGCTCCACCGCGAGCGTGACGGCGTGGGCGCCCATCACCACCCGGGAGAACGAGGTGAGCGGGTCGTAATGGTCGGCGGGCAGGGACCGGGCGATCTCCTCTGCCCGGTCCCACCAGCCCCACGCCGTGCCCTTCTGCCCGGCCCGGGCCGCGGTGTACGCGGCGGCGGCGTGCAGCGCTCCCCACATGGCGCGAAGGTCATCGCCCCCTTGCTCCAGACGTGGCCGCAGCAGCTCCATGCCGTCACGGATGACCTGTTCGGCCGCATCCAGGTCGCCGGCGTCCCGGTGGGCTTCGGCCAGCAGCCACACCGCCCCGCCGATCGTCCGGGGTTCCTCGGCCTCTTGCGCGGTCAGCAGCGCCCGCTCGGCCACCCGCCACAGCAGGCCGCTGTCGGGCTGGTAGGCGACGAAGAACTGCGTGAGGTTGTACACCTCGGCCAGCAGTGCCAGAGCCCGCCTGCGGTCGTCTCCGCCGTAGGCGTAAGCGGCGTGCCGGGCGTCGCGGATCAGCTCCGGCAGCAGCCCGCCCAGCACGGTGCGATGGTCGGGGGCGGCGTGCCGGGCCCGCCATGCGGCGGCCACCCGTGCGGCCAGGTGGTCAAGGCGGGGCGGGGCGGTGTCCGGTACGCCGATGGCGTTGATCGCGTCCCGGACGGCCGGCAGCGCCGGATGACCGGGGCCGCGGAAGGTGCTGGTCGGCATGGGTTGCCCGCCGAGGAGCTGCCCGAGGTCGCGGATCTTGAGCGCTTCGGCGATCGCCAGCAGGACCGGCAGCTTGGGCGTCTGAAGCCGGCCGGATTCGACTGCCCGCACCCACCGGCCGGTCTTGCCGACCAGCCCGCCAAGCACTTCGCGGGACATGCCCCGCTTGGTCCGGTAGTACTGGATTCGTTTGCCGACCGGCAGGTTCGGATCGACCGGTTCGGTGCTACGGTCACGCATAGGTCCCGCCCCTTCGGTGAGAGTCGCGCATTTCTCACCGTAGGGTCGGGACCTCGCTTGTGTTAGAGCCTCGCGGGGAGGCGGCCTAAGGGGTTGGAGCACGGTCCTTACCGCCCGCCGCACCAGGCCTGTGCACAATCGCAGCTCAAGTGAGTCAGGCACCCAGGTGCCCAGCCGGGTGGGCGCCTGCCCTCCTTACGGTGCCCTGCATGCGGCACGTCGTCTTCACCCCGGTGTGAGCCCGTTATCAGGCTCACTGATGCGTTGCGCGAGGCCACCGAGGCGGGTGAGTGGGGCCGGGCGCCACGCTCTTGTCATGAATGCCCGAAAAATCCACAGGCTGTGGATAACTGGTTTCTTTCCATGCTTCGCCCGTACCGGTCACCGCATCCGGAACAACGCCGTGACCTGGGACGATGCAGAATCGGGCAGTGCCCTCCCGCGCCCAGAGCGCGGGAGGGCACATGTTGAAAAAGGTTCGGTCCGCCCGGTGGACGGCGCCGTCCACCGGGGGGCTGAGGAACGGGCGTCAGCGGACGTCGACGTAGTCGCTGCCGCTGGTGACGCCGAAGAACTTGGGGCCGCCGGCGAACTTGACGCGCCAGTAGCCGTCCTTCCGGGCGATGAACTTCCGGCGGAACCGGCCCTTGCCGTTGGTCGTCACGACGGCCTTGCGGACCCACTTGGAGGTGCCGCGCGCCCGGAACCAGATGGAGACCTTCCGCTTGGCCAGGGGACGCCAGGCGGTGCCGTTGTGGTAGTGAAGCCGGCCCACGACGGTCAGCTTCTTGCCCTTCTTCCTGGGCTCGGGGCCGGCGTTCACCTTGGTGAAGCCGGTGCGGGCCTGGGCGGCGAGCTTGCGCAGGGCTTTCAGGGAGCCGTTGAAGACGCTCGGGTTGCCGGTGGCGCCGGTGCCGGCTGCGTACTGCCAGAAGGTGTAGGTCTTCCATCCGGCGGGCGGGGTGACGGGCCCAGAGCCGTAGTGCGCCTGCCAGAGGGGGTGGTTGCCGAAACTGGTGTTGTTGTTAGTGCATTTGTTCCACCAGTAGGCGTTGGTGTAGATGATGGGGTAACGGCCGGTGCGCTTGCGGTAACGATTGCTGAAGGCGCGGATCCAGCCGACCATCTGGGCGGGCTTGAGGCCGTAGCAGGTGTCCAGCCCGTTGTCGTAGGGGTTGAACTCGATGTCGAGCACACCGGGGAGCGTCCCGCCTCCCGTGCTCCAGCCGCCGCCGTTGTTGATGAAGTAGTCCGCCTGCCGGGCGCCGCCCGACTTGTGCGGCAGGGCGAAATGGTAGGCGCCCCGGATCAGGCCGGCCTTGCGCGCCCCGTTGTACTGGTCCTTGAAGTAGGGGTTGACGTAGCCGCTGTCGGGGTCGCCCTTGACCTTGGCGCCTTCGGTGGCCTTGACGAAGGCGAAGCGCACGCCGCTTTGCTTGAGCGCCGCCCAGTCGACGTTCGGCCCCTGGTAGCTGGAGACGTCCACGCCCTTCAGCCCGGCCGGGACCTGCGCGGCCCCGACCCCGCCGGCCCGTCGCTCGGGGTTGCCGGCCCCGGCGTACGCCTCACCGGGACGCAGCCCGTGCCCCGGCGTCGGCGCGGCGGCCGCCGCACCGGCCGCCATGACGGCGGCGGAGACGCCCATGGCGACAACGGCTGTCAGACGCTTCATCCACTTTCCAATCGTCGGGGAACCATGAACCGCTCCGGGCCTGCGGGGCGACGGCCCGAATGGACGCAAGGTCCCGCCGGCCGCCGAAGACCGGCGCCCGCTGAGCGAGAGATGCCAGGAGCGATGAACCTGTGACGATTGAAGAGTAATGAAACTTATGCGAAAAGTGCGGCCGTACGGCGGCCGGATGCGGCCGTCCGGAATCCGGGCATCCGGGACGACCGCCTACAGACGACGTGCTACCGCCGCCCTGCCACGGGCGGCCCCGATGGCGCCGGCGAGGCGGCCGCATGAGATCCACCGGGAGCGCCGCAACGCGCAAACCAGCCGGTCGGACGCCACGGAGGTTTCCGCTCCCCGACGCTTCGGGACGGGGTGGGTCACTCCTTCAGTGCCCGCTGCTCGGCGCGGCGTTCCTCCTCGCGGACGGCCCGGTCGCCGTTGGGGTGCGGGGCGACCGGCCTGTACAGGTCGCGCAGGAAGTGGCGGTTGAGGCTCAGCCTGAGCCTGCCGATGCGCCCGCGTTCGGCGGGCGGCCGGACGCCGGCGCGGGCGGGGGCCTCCAGCGGGACCGCCGCCGGCGGGCGCTCGTCGGTGATCGGCGAGGCGGCCTCCTTCGACAGCGGCACCTCCAGCTCGCTGAAGCGGCCCTCGGGGGCCATGCGGATGACGCCGGTCTCCAGGCCGTGCTCGATGAGCTGCCGGTCGCGGCGCTGCAGGCCCAGGCAGACGCGGTAGGCGACGATGTAGGCCAGCACCGGGCCGATGAAGATCGCGAACCGGAAGAACCAGGTGGTGCCGTACAGGTTGAAGTTGAACCGGTCGGCGATGACGTCGTTGGCGCCGGCCAGCCACAGCAGTCCGTAGAAGGTGACCCCGGCCATGCCGATGCCGGTGCGGGCGGGCACGTCGCGGGGCCGGTCCAGCAGGTGGTGGGTCCCGTGGTCGCCGGTGATCCAGCGTTCGATCCACGGATACAGATACAGCCCCACAAACAGCACACCGGGCACGACCAGCGCGGGGATGAGGACGCTCAGCGGCACGGTGTGCCCCCACAATGTGATCTCCCAGGCCGGCATCAGCCGCAGCGAGCCCTCCAGGAACCCCATGTACCAGTCCGGCTGGGAACCGGCGCTGATGGCGCCCGGGTCATAGGGGCCGTACAGCCACACCGGGTTGATCTGGAAGAACGTCGCCATGAACGCGGCGACCGCGAACGTCCAGAACAGGTAGGCGGTGGTCTTGGCGATGAACACCGGCATGAAGGGGTAGCCCCGCTGCGTGGTGTTGGTGGCGCCCCGGCCGGGGAAGGTGGTGTGGGTCTGCCGCCAGGTCAAGATCACCGCGTGCAGCGGGATCAGCGCCAGCAGCAGGGCCGGGATCAGCAGGATGTGCACCACGTACAGGCGGGGGATGATCTCCTCGCCGGGGTACAGGCCGCCGAAGATGAACATCGCCAGGTAGGTGCCGACCAGCGGGATGCCCAGCACCACTCCGTGCAGGATGCGCAGGCCGGTGCCCGACAGCAGGTCGTCCGGCAGCGAGTAGCCGAACAATCCGTTGAGCATCACCAGCAGCAGCAGCGTCACCCCGATCACCCAGTTGAGCTCGCGGGGTTTGCGGAACGCCCCGGTGAAGAAGTTGCGCAGCAGGTGGGCCAGGATCGCGGCGATGAAGATGACGGTGGACCAGTGGTGGATCTGCCGCATCAGCAGCCCGCCGCGCACGTCGAAGGAGATGTGCAGGGTCGAGGCATAGGCCTCCGACATCTCCACCCCGCGCAGCTTGGTGTAGGAGCCCTCGTAGACGACCGGGGCCATGCTGGGTTTGAAGAACAGCGTCAGGAACACCCCGGTCAGCAGGACGATCACGAAGGAATAGAGCGCGATCTCCCCCAGCAGGAAGCTCCAGTGGTCGGGGAACGCCTTCTTGATCGCCTTGACGCCCCAGCGTCCACCGCCGAGCCGGTCATCGATCGCCCGGCCCATGCCCCTCAGCGCCGCGGGGGCCTGTCCGGGCTTTTGCGGATTCGTCACGCCAGCCCCTCCCGACCTGCGGATACGTGGCCGCGGCCTGCGGAGCACCGCGGTTTTCGCCTCCTACCCGGACCGGGAGGGGACCGAACACGCCACCGTCACCGAAAGTCGCCGCCGGAACACGCAGGCGCGGGAACGTCCCTTGCCGGCGCCCTTTCCGGAACGGCCGCGGCGGTGCCCGTTCGCAGATCCGGAAGGTCATCGTTTTCTCTGCGACCGGCAAAGAGTCGCCGGGACGGGGCCGGCGGGCCGCCCGTGAAAGCCCGCCGGCCCCGCGTCACCGCCTCCTTTCCGGCGTCCGGGTTCGTAGGCTCCGGCGATCCCGGGCCGGGCCGCGGGAACGGCGGGGAGCACTCACCGCCTTGCCGTTCCCGCGGGCAGGGGGCGGGACGTCCTGGTCGAGGCCCCCTCACCGGGGCAGCAGCCGCTTGAGGACCTTGCCCGTGGAGGTGCGGGGCAGCTCCTCGACGAACACCACGTCGCGGGGGACCTTGTAGCGGGCCAGGTTGGCCGAGACGTACCGGCGCACCTCCTCCTCGCCCAGCGCGGTGTCGGCGGCGACCACATAGGCGCGCAGGCGCTGCCCGAACTCCTCGTCGGGGACGCCGACGACGGCGGCCTCCCGGATGCCGGGGTGGCCGGCCAGCAGCTCCTCGACCTCGGCCGGGTACACGTTCTCCCCGCCCGAGACGATCATGTCGTCGGCGCGGCCGTCGATGAACAGCCGCCCGGCGGCGTCCAGATGTCCCAGGTCGCCGACCGCCATCAGCTTCCCGGCCGTGGGCTTGGTCCCGCCGCCGGTGTAGCCGGCAAAGCGCAGCGGGCTGTCGATGTGGATCTGCCCGGTGACGCCCGGCGGCACCTCCCGGCCGGATGCGTCCAGGATCTTCACGGTGGTGCCGAGGGTGGGACGGCCCACGCAGCCGGGGGCGGCGCGCAGGTCCTCGGGGGTGGCGATGCTGATGCTGGAGGCCTCGGTGGAGCCGTAGAAGTTGTAGAGCACCGGGCCGAAGCGGGCCATGACCCGTTCGGCCAGGGCGGGGGACAGCGCGGCGCCGCCGGTGGCGATGATCCGCAGCCGCAGCCTCGGCCGGTTCTCGCGGCGGGCGTCGGCGGCCAGCAGCCGCGACAGCATCACCGGCACCGCCACCAGCGCCCGGACCCGGTGGCGTTCCAGCAGGTCCAGCACGGCGTCGGCGTCGAAGCGGCGGCGCAGCAGCAGCACCGAGCCGGTGCCCAGGGTGACCAGCATGGCGGTCAGGCCCCAGCCGTGGAACATCGGCGGCCCGACGAAGACGCTCTCACCGGGGCGGAAGGGGATGCGGTGCACGATGCCGACGGGCAGCCACGCCGCGCTCGGCCCGGAGGAGCGCGGGGCGCCCTTGGGGGCGCCGGAGGTGCCGCTGGTGAGGATGACCAGGGAGCCGTGCCGGCCGGGGGCGGGGGGCGGGGCCGGGTCGCCTTCGGCGATGAGCCGTTCCAGATCGCCGCCGCCGGGCCGGTCGGTCCAGGCGACGAAACGGCCCTGCGGGGCGGGGGCGCCGGCGGCCACCGGCGTGAACTCCTCGTCGTGGACGAGGGCGGTGACGCCTTCGCGTTCGACGGTCTGCGCCAGTTGCGGGCCGCCGAAGTCGGTGTTGAGGAACAGCACCCCGGCGCCGATCTTGGCGGCGGCGGTCATGGCGTCCAGCAGGCCGCGGTGGTTGCGGCACAGGATGCCGACGCGGCTGGCGGGGCCGAGCCCGCGCGCCCGCCAGGCGTTCGCCAGCGCGTTGGAGCGGCGTTCCAGGTCGGCGAAGGTGAGCGTGCCGTGCTCGTCCACCAGCGCGGTGCGGGAGCCGAAGCGCAGCGCGTTCATGGTGGCGGCCGCGCCCAGCGGCCCGTAGGCGCGCAGCGCGCGGATCGACGGCGCCACCGCCCGCGGCGGCAGGCCGAGCAGCCCGGCTCGCCGTGCGGCGGTCAGCCCTTCGAGGACCTGGCGGATGCGGGACATGGGCAGGTTGGCCTTTCCGGGCGTTTTCCGGACGTTCAGCGGGCGGCGGCGCGGGCGCGGGCGAAGGCCTTGCGGGCCTGCGGGAAGTAGCGCACCGCC
>ERZ777003.638-NODE-638-length-65759-cov-56.481630_pt1 | contig 65759 bp, 71 predicted proteins | sample MGYA00374956_ERZ777003 | MGnify/ENA primary metagenome ERZ777003 (study PRJEB29302, sample SAMN06268252) | bioreactor metagenome | isolation source: Joint BioEnergy Institute, California, USA | place: USA:Joint BioEnergy Institute, California, USA | collected...
CAGCACCTCGGCGAATTGGGCCACCACGACGTCCTGCTGGAAGCGGGGTGAGGTGGTATCGGAGCCATCGGCGAGGAGGTGGGGTCACGTCACCAAGACCGCGTTCGCCGGAGCTCTCCCGATCGGCGAGGACCCAGAGCTGAACCAGCTCACGGCGAGGGAACGGGAGGTGATGAGGCTCATCGCCCTCGGCCACACCTACAAGGAGGCCGCCCAACGCCTCGACATCTCCGTCAAGACGATGGAGAGGCACGTCTCGGCCGTCCTTCGCAAGCTGCAGTTGTCCAACCGTCACCAGTTGGCTCGCTGGGCCGCCGACCGCGGGATCGTGTGAAGGGCGCTATCTGGGTCGGCGCTTCATCGGCTCAGGTTTCGCCCTGCCTGCCGGAGGTTGGCGAACGCCCATGCGCCCAATGTGGTGGGGGTCGTGGTCGTGAACGTCCGCGGATTCTCGGGAACGAAGCCCTGGCGGAGGCCGATCGACATGCCGATCAGCGCCTCGATCTGGGCGTCGGTCAGCCCCACGGCGCGCAGTCCCTCGCGCATGGCGTCGTCGGGGATCTGCTCGGCCCGCATCGGGCGCCCGGTCACTTCGGCGATGATCGTCGCCACCTGCTCGTAGGTCAGATCCTCGGGCCCGTGCACCGCCTGCACCTCGCGGTCCGACCACCCGCCTGCCAGCAGGCGGACCGCGGCGACCTCTGCGATGTCGCGGGGGTCGACCCACGGAAGCGGACGATCCACCGGCCACGTGACACGCAACACCCCCTCCTCCAGCCCCGCCGGGTCGAGCAGCAAGTTCGTGAAGAACAAGCCGCAGCGAAGATGGAGCACGTCGGCGCCGGTCCCGTCCAGGGCCTGCTCTGTCGCCGCCAGGCCGTCGATCTCGCCGGCGCCGCGACGCAGCTCGGCACCGACGCTGCTCTGGAAGACGACCCGAGGTATCGAGTTCTCCCTGACGGCTTCGGCGACGATCGCGCCCAGTTGGGTGTGGGCGGCGATCGGGTCGGGAGCCCCCGTTGGCGGGTTGACCCAGTAGAGGGCGTCGGCTCCTTCGGTGGCGCGGAGCACGTCGTCGGCTCGGAGTTGGTCCCCCACCACGACGTCCGCTCGCTCGCGGACCGCAGCGTCGAGGCGGGCGGGGTCGCGCACGAGGAGTGTCGGCCGCAAGCCAGCCTGGATCAGCATCCGGGTCAAATGCGAGCCGACGTTCCCCGTCGGGGTGGTGACCACGATCTTCATGCTGGCCTCCTAGAGTGTTCCGTTTACGGAACAGCATATCGCACGGTGTTCTGTAAACAGAACGAATTATGACCTCATCCGACAACACCGCCGCAGAGTTCGCTGCCATCGTGGGCGCCCGCGTTCGCGATCTCCGCAAGGCGCGCGGCATGTCGCTCGGTGCGCTGGCGAAGGCGACCGGGGTCGGCAAGGGCACGCTCTCCGAGCTGGAGTCGGGGCGGAGGAACCCGACGCTGGCGACGCTGTTTGCGATCACGACGGCGCTGGGTGTGCCCATCAGCGCCGCCCTGCCTGCCGGCGAACCCGCCTCGGCTCGGGCCGAACCGATACGAGGCGACGCCATCGAGGCCACTCTCGTCGATCGCTTCGACGACCTGTCGGCTGTCACCGAGCTGTACCGGGTGACGATCCGTCCGGGCCGTGAGCAGCGCTCCGAGCCCCATTCATCAGGCGTCACCGAGCACTGGATCGTCTACGCCGGTGTTGTCGAGCTCGGGCCGCGTGGAGCACTCGTCCGCCTCGGGCCGGGCGAGAGCACGAGCTTCACCGCCGATGTGCCGCACTCGTACCGGGTCGTCGGCGACGGCGGGGTAGCGGCGACTCTGCTGGTTCGCTACCCGCGTTGAGATCCGAGAGGGCGTCACCTCCCGAATGCTCCTCCGGAGAGCCTCGGGGCGGCCTACGCTCCGCCCGGTGAGGGTGCTGCTGTCCTGGTCGACGGGGAAGGACTCCGCCTGGGCTCTCCACTCGCTGCGCGCCCAGGGGGTGGAAGTAGTCGCCCTCCTGAGCACGATCAACGAGACGAACGGCCGGGTGGCCATGCACGGCACCCGCCGGGAGCTCCTCCAGGCACAGGCTGCAGCCGTCGGCCTGCCGGTGTGGGAGGTGAACCTGCCCGATCCATGTCCGAACGACGAGTACGAGCGGCGGATGCTGCAGGCGGTCGAGCGGGCGGAAGAGGCAGGGGTGACCCACGTCGCCTTCGGCGACGTCTTCTTGGAGGACGTCCGGGCATACCGGGAGGAAATGCTGCGGCCCACGGGACTCGATCCCCTGTTTCCGATCTGGCTCGGCAGCGAAGACACGACCGGCCTGGCCGAAGAGATGTCGGCGGCCGGGGTCCGGGCCACCATCACATGCGTCGATGCCAACCAGATGGACCCCCGCTACGCGGGGCGTCCCTGGGACCCGCGCGAACTGCCGGCCGGTGTCGACCCCGTGGGCGAGAGAGGCGAGTTCCACACCTTCTGCTGGGCGGGCCCGGTGTTCGCCCGCCCCATCCCCGTGTCCCGGGGAGCGGTCATCGAACGGGACGGCTTCTGGTGGGCCGACCTGACACCGGGCGACTGACGGCGCGCCGAAGGCTCCTTCTCTATATTGGCCGCTCCCGATGATCGGAGGGATCGAGGGTGGAGAGACCGTCGCATCGGCGGTGGCCGCAGTGGTGACTCGCTGTCGTCGCGGGCTGGGTGAGGCCGGGCCGTGACACGCATCCTCGACCGCTTCGGAGCCGACCTCGCCGACCTACGCGGCGACGATCTCGTCGCGGCGATCCGGGCCGCGGAGGGCCGAACGATCCTCGCCGAGGTCGTGGCGGCGGCGCCACCGTTGCTGGCGGGCACCAGCAACGCCGAGTTGGTGTCGGCCTTCGGCGCCGACCTGGTGTGCCTGAACCTCGTCGATCCCACCGAGGCCGACCGCGTGATGATGGCCGGCCTGGAGGCTCTCGACCCGCCACCGGTCGGCTTCGCCGGGCTGTCACGCCTGCTGGGCCGGCCCGTCGGCCTGAACCTCGAGCCCGACGTCGACACCGTGCCGGAGCCGGTGCGCGCCTCCGGCTCGAGGGCTCGCGCAGCCGCCGAGGCGGGGGCGGCGTTCGTCGTCGTCACCGCCAACCCGGGACGGCGCGTCACCGTACGAGAGCTGGCGGCGGCGGTGGCCACGGTTCGGGAGGCGGCACCGGGTCTCGTGTGCCTGGCGGGAAAGATGCATCAGGCGGGCGCCGAGGAGCCTCTGGGTCCCGACCTGGCGTCGGCCCTCGTCGACGCCGGGGCCCACGGGGTGCTGGTGCCGCTGCCGGGGACCGTCCCGGGCCTCTCCGAGGACATCGCGGCGGCGATGGTCCGAGCCGTCCGCGGGCGCGGAGGTCTCGCCGTTGGGACCATCGGCACTTCCCAGGAGGGTGCCGACCGTGACACGCTCAGGTCGCTGGCTCTCATGGCGAAACGCATCGGTGTCGACGTGCATCACATCGGCGACGCCGGATACACCGGCATCGCCCACCCGGAGAACGTATACGCCTATGCGGTCGCTGTCCGCGGCGTCCGCCACACTTGGAACCGCATGGCCCGCAACGTGCGGGCCAACTGGAAGGGAGGGAAGACGTAGATGAGCTTTCGGGAGCAAGCCGAGCAGGTGCTGGCGGGACTCGGTGGCAAGGAGAACATCACCGAGATGGAGCCGTGCGTCACCCGCATCCGGGTGGAGGTCTCCGACGACAGCAAGGTCGACGACGCCGCGCTGCGCCAGGCGGGAGCGTTCGGTGTGATGCGCATGGGCAAGGCCATACAGGTGATCCTCGGGCCCCAGGCCGACAACATCGAAGCCGAGATAAGGAAGATCATGGAGGGGTCGTGACCACCGTCGCCAGCCCGTTCACCGGCAGGGTCGTCCCCCTCGAGATGGTCAACGACGCGGTCTTCGCCGAGAAGGTGCTGGGGGACGGGCTGGCGGTGCACCCCACCGAACCGGACGTGGTCGCCCCGGTGGACGGGCGCATCGAGAAGCTCTTTCCCGGCGGCCACGGCATCGCCATCGAGACTGCCGCCGGTCTCCAGGTCCTGATCCACGTCGGTCTCGAGACCGTCCACCTGAGAGGGGAGGGGTTCACCACCTTCGTCGAGGAGGGCGACGAGGTGACCGTCGGCCAGAAGCTGGTGAGTGTCGACCTGCAGTTCATGGACGAGCGAGGAGTCGACATGGACTCGCCGGTGGTCGTCCTCTCCGGGGAGAGGGTCTCGCCGTTGGCGAGAGACACCGTTTCGGCCGGCGCCCCCCTGTTCGAGGCGACGCCGGAGGACCGCGATGCTTGAGGTCAGGTTTTGGCGAAGTTAGCGTCAGAAACCAGAGAGGAGGGGACGGCCACATGCCAGCACCGATGAGTGCCCGGACACACCCGGTGGCTGTTTGGGGGTTCCAAGGAGGTCTCATCGCAAGCTTCGGTGGCTTCGGTGGGGCCTTTCGTCGTCGACAGCGATCGCATTCGGCGCGCTGTCACTCCAGAGAGGGGAGGTCCATGGAATGATGGGTCAGCTCCAGAAGATCGGGCGTTCGTTGATGATGCCCATCGCCGTGCTCCCGGCGGCGGCTCTGCTGCTGGGTCTCGGCGTCTACTTCCAGAGCGTGTCGTGGCTCTCGTGGGGTCAGACCATCTGGGAGATCATGACCGCAGGCGGGGAGGCCATCCTCGGCAACCTGCCGCTGATCTTCGCCATCGGGGTGGCGATCGGGTTCAGCGGCGGCCAGGGGGTGGCGGGCCTGTCGGCGGGCGTCGGCTACCTGGTGCTGAAGGCGATCAACGACATCAGCATCGTCGAGCCGGAAGTGGTCGAGAACGGTGAAGTGGTCCAGGAGGCCGTGACCGTCAACATGGGCGTGCTCGGCGGCATCATCATCGGGCTGCTCGCCGCCTGGCTGTACAACCGGTACCACACCGTGAAGCTGCCGGACTATCTCGCCTTCTTCGGCGGACGGCGCTTCGTGCCGATCATCACCGCCTTCGCGGCGATCGTCGTCGGTGCCCTCGCCTACTTCATCTGGCCGCCCATCGGAGGTGCGATCGAGGCGTTCGGCAACTGGATCGTAGGTGCCGGAGCCCTCGGCGCGTTCCTCTACGGCGTCGCCAACCGGGCGCTCATCCCGTTCGGCCTGCACCACATCATCAACACGCTGGTGTGGTTCCAGTTCGGCACGTACGAGACCGCCACCGGCGAGGTCGTCACCGGCGACCTGAACCGGTTCTTCGCCGGCGACCCGGACGCGGGCCTGTTCATGGCCGGATGGTTCATCGTGATGATGTTCGGCCTTCCCGCCGCGGCCTACGCGATGTACCGGGCGGCCGACGCAGACGAGCGGGCGGCCACCGGCTCGGTGATGGGATCGGCGGGCTTCGCCTCGTTCCTGACGGGGATAACCGAGCCGATCGAGTTCAGCTTCATGTTCCTCGCCCCGGCGCTGTACGGCGTCCATGCGCTGCTGTCGGGATCGGCGCTGGTGGTGGCCGACCTGCTCAACATCAAGCACGGCTTCGGCTTCTCCGCCGGGCTGATCGACTTCCTGGTGAACATGCACCTGGCCACCAACGGCTGGCTGCTGATCCCGGTCGGCTTGGTGTACGCCGTCGTCTACTTCCTGTTGTTCAGCGTCCTGATCCGGACGATGGACCTGCCGACTCCGGGCCGCACCACAGCCTCCGGCACGGCCGAGGCTGTCCCCGCCACCTGAGCGCAGAGGAGGGAAGCCACCATGACAGACCCCGGCGAGCTGGCGGTTCTGGCGGCGCTCGCCGGGGCCTGGTGGATCCCCACCTTCTTGTGTCTGCACGACCTGCAGAACCGAGAGGGGGTCCGCCGCGTCCTGGTCTGGAAATGGGCAGCCATCTTGTGTGTCCCGGTCCTCGGGGCGGCCCTCTATTGGTGGCGCGGCCGCCCCGAGCTCGACGCTGACGCCGCTGCTCGCCCGCCCGCCCGCCCGAGGCGCCCCATCCGGGCGCCCAAGCGTCGCTGAAAGGCGATTGCCCGCAGCCGTGGACACGCGGCGATGGCGTTCACTATATTGAACGCCATCGCTGGTCAGATGAACGACGGGTACGAGGCTGAAGAGGCGGCCGCGCGGCGGCTCGGGGAGATGATTCGCCGTGCGAGGAGCGGGCGATTCACCGTCCAGGAGCTGGCCCGGCGAGCCGGCATCGCCGCCGGTTCCCTGTCCCAGATCGAACGGGGAAAAGGCAACCCGTCGTTCCGCACCCTGCAGAAGATCGCCGACGCCCTGGGACTGCGCATCGGCGACCTGGTCGAGGCCGCCACCTCGACGACACGGGGCCCGATGGTCGTCCGCCGACACGAGCGGGCTCGGCTGCAGGTCGGCTACGACGGCCTGATCTACGAGCTGCTGACACCGAACCTGCGGGGGTCCCTGGAGATGCTCCAGACACGGATACCCCCCGGCTTTTCCAACCAGTCCAATCCGTTCCGCCACGAGGGCGAAGAATGCGTCCTCGTGCTGGAGGGCGATCTCCGGGTCTGCGTCGGTGACACCGAGCACCACTTGCAGGCCGGTGACGCCATCACCTACGACCCCGCTCTGCCCCACTGGTGGGCGAACGAGACAGACCGGGAAGCGACCGTGGTGGGAGCGGTGACTCCTCCCAGCTTCTAGATCGAGAAAGGGACAAGACATGGAACTACGGCAGACTCTGCGGACCCTGGCCTCGATGGCCATCCTGGTGGTGGTCCTCGTCGCGTGCCAGCAGGGCGAAAGCGTCGACGTCGGTGATCCCGGCACGACCCAGGCAGCCGACGGCGGAACCGTCGGCACGTCACCACCCGACACCGGCGGCGGAGACGAGACAGCGGGCGGGACCCTCATCGCCGCCCAGGGCGCAGAGCCCGACCGGCTGGACCCGCACCTCACTTCCGCCTACGCCAGCTTCCAGATCCTCGAGAACGTCTACGACACTCTCGTCCAGCCCGGCGACGACCTGACGATGGAGCCGGCCCTCGCCGAGAGCTGGGACATCTCCGACGATCAGCTCACCTGGACCTTCCACCTGCGCGAAGGAGTGAAGTTCCACAACGGCCGGGACCTGACCGCCGAAGACGTCGTCTACTCCTTCGAGCGGATCATGGATCCCGAAACGGGGGCGGCCAACGCCTACCGGTTCGAGTCGGTCGAATCGGTCGACGCGGTCGACGAACGGACCGTCGAGATCCGCCTGACCCGCCCGACTCCGAACCTCCTGGTGAACATCGGCGGATTCAAGGGCATGGCGATCGTCCCCCGCGAGATCGTCGAAGACGGCACCATCGACACCCATCCGATCGGCACCGGCCCCTTCCGTTTCGTGTCGTCGAGCCCCGACCAGGGCATCCTCCTGGAGCGCAACCCCGACTACTGGCAGGAAGGACTGCCCCGGCTCGAGCAGATCCGCTTCGTCCAGATCCCCGACCCGACGGTGAAGCTCACGAACCTGCGCACCGGTGAGGTGCACTGGGTCGACAGCGTGCCGCCCCAGGAGCTGGAGGCGCTCGCCGGCGACGACTCGATCGCCCTCGAACGGGTGCCGGGAGGCGACTACCACTACTTCGCGCTGAACCACGCCAGAGAGCCTTTCGACGACGTCCGGGTGAGGCGCGCCATCGCCATGGCGATCGACCGCGAGGAGATCGCCGAGGCGGCCCAGTTCGGGGCAGCCACCGCCAACCAGACCGCCATCCCCGAAGGCAACTTCTGGCACCACGACTACGCGCCGTTCACACCCGGGGACATCGATGGGGCCCAGGCCCTGCTCGATGAGGCGGGCGTGTCCGACCTGACGATCAGTTTCATGGTGAGCTCGGAGTTCCCCGAGACGGTGACCCAGGCGCAGGTGATCGCCAGCCAGCTCGAGCCCCTCGGGATCACGGTGGAGATCGACGATGTCGACTTCTCCACGTGGCTGGACCGTCAAGGTCAGGGAGATTTCGATGCCTTCATGTTGAGCTGGATCGGCAACATCGACCCCGACGACTTCTACTACGCCCAGCACCACAGCGAAGGCGGCTTCAACTTCCAGGGTTACTCCAACCCGGAGGTCGACGATCTCCTGGACCAGGCGAGGGTCGAGACTGACCAGGAAGCCCGCAAGGCTCTCTACGACCAGGCGGTCGAGATCATCGTCGACGAGGCCTCGTACATCTACCTGTACAACCCGGAGAACATCGGCGCCTGGACCACGGCGCTCGACGGCTACCACGTGCGGGGTGACAATGCTGTCCGTTTCGTGGAAGCGAGCCTCGGTTCTTGACCCCACCGGCTGACCCGGTCCGCGGAGGAGAGCTTCGTTGACCGGGTTCGTGGTTCGCCGGATAGGACAGATGGCACTGGCCCTCCTGGGGGTCAGTGTCATCGTCTTCGCCCTGATCCATTTCGTGCCCGGGGACCCGGTCCGTACCGCCCTGGGCACGAGATTCGATCCCGACGTCTACGAAGCGCTGGTGCGGCGCCACGGCCTCGACCGGCCGCTCGTGATCCAGTACTTCTCCTGGCTCGGCTCCGCCCTCCAAGGCGATCTCGGGGTCAGCTTCAGGAGCGGCCAGCCGGTCACGGGACTGGTGCTGGAGCGCCTGCCGGCGACGCTCACGCTCGCCGGCGCCGCCCTGGCCGTGGCGCTCGTCGTCGGGGTCCCCCTCGGTGTCGTCTCCGCCGTCAGATCCGGCTCGAAGCTGGACTACATCGCCTCGGCGGTCTCGCAGGTGGGGGTTTCGGTCCCGGATTTCTGGGCCGGGATCATGTACATCCTGCTGTTCTCGTTGACGCTCGGCTGGTTGCCGCCGTCCGGGTACGTGTCGCCTCTCGTCGACTTCACCGGCTGGCTGAGGCACCTCGTGCTGCCGGCGCTGGCGGTCGGTTTGGTGTCGGGGTCGATCATCTTCCGGTTCGTCCGCTCGGCAGTCCTCGAGGCGTTGAACCAGGACTACGTGCGGATGGCTCGAGCCAAAGGGCTGAGCCGCCGCGCCGTGCTCTTCGACCACGTCCTCCCCAACGCCTGGATCCCCATCGTCACCGTCGTCGGCCTCCAGCTCGGTTTCCTCCTCGGCGGCGTGGTGGTGGTGGAGATCATCTTCGCCTGGCCCGGCATCGGGCGGCTCGCCTACCTGGCGGTGGGGGACCGGGACTTCACCGTCCTCCAGGGATCGGTGCTCTACATCGCCACGATGTTTCTCGTGATCAACCTGGTCGTCGACTTGTTGTACGCCTGGCTCGACCCGAGAGTCCGATATGACTGAGCCCGCCGCAGAGACGACGGTGGGGGTGGTCGCCCACCGGTCCCGACTCCGCACCACGGCGGAGACGGTCCTGCGCAACCGCCTCGCCGTCTTCGGCCTGGTGATCCTCGTCCTGTTGGTCCTCGTGGCGCTGGCGGCGCCGCTCATCGCCCCCTACACGATCAACCAGGTCGACGTCGCCAACCGACTCCAGGGGCCGTCGTCGCAGCACTGGTTCGGCACCGACGAACTGGGCCGGGACGTGTTCAGCCGCGTCATCATCGCCTCCCGGGTCTCGCTGCAGGTCGGCTTCGTCTCGGTGGGGATCGCCCTCGGCCTGGGAGTTCCCGTCGGGCTGATCGCCGGCTACTACGGCGGAAGGATCGACTCGATCCTCATGCGGCTGATGGACATCCTCTTTTCGATCCCCGCCATCGTCCTGGCGATCGCCATCCTCGCCGCCTTGGGGCCCGACATCGTCAACGCCATGATCGCCATCGGCGTCGTCTACACGCCGATCTTCGCCCGCATCACCCGAGGGTCGGTCCTGACGCTGCGCGACGCCGTGTTCGTGCAGGCCGCCCGCTCGATCGGCGCCAGCGACCTGCGCATCATCGGCAACCACGTCTTCCCGAACGTCATCGCCCCGATCATCGTGCAGACCTCGCTGAGCCTCGCCTTCGCCATCCTCGCCGAGGCGGCCCTGTCGTTCCTCGGCCTGGGCGTCCAGCCGCCCAACCCGGCGTGGGGGAGGATGCTCTCCGAAGGGCGCGCCTTCTTCCAGCGAGCGCCGTGGATGGCGATATTCCCGGGCCTGGCGATATTCGCCACCGTCTTCGCCTTCAACGCCCTCGGCGATGGGCTGCGGGATGCGCTCGACCCTCAGCAGCGGTCGATCATCGAATCGAGGGGCAGGTCATGACCCAGCCGGTGCTGTCGGTGCGCGACCTCTCGGTCACCTTCCGCACCCGGGAAGGCCCGGCGAAGGTCGTCGACCGGATCTCCTACGACCTCGGCCCGGGCGAAACGTTGGCGATCGTCGGCGAGTCGGGGTCGGGCAAGTCCGTCTCGTCGCTCGCCCTCATGCAGCTGCTACCCACTCCGCCGGCAGTGGTGGAAGGGGAGGCGATCTTCGAGGGCCGCAACCTCCTCACCCTCGACGAACCCGAGATGCAGAAGATCCGTGGCAATCGGATCGCCATGATCTTCCAGGACCCCATGACCTCCCTGAACCCGGTCCGGACCATCGGACACCAGCTCATGGAGCCGATCGAACTGCACCTGGGCTTGACCGGCAGGGCCGCCCGGGAGAGGGCGATCGAACTGCTCCACCTCGTCGGCATCCCCTCGGCGGAGGAGCGGATCGACGACTACCCCCATCAGTTCTCGGGGGGCATGCGTCAGCGAGTCGTCATCGCCATGGGCATCTCCTGCGAGCCGGACATCCTCATCGCCGACGAGGCGACGACCGCCCTCGACGTCACCACCCAGGCGAAGATCATCGACGAGATAAAGGGCCTGCAGGAGCGCCTCGGGATGTCCCTGATCTGGATCACCCACGACCTCGGGGTGGTGGCCGGCGTCGCCGACCGGGTGGTGGTCCTGTATGCCGGGCACATCATGGAGGAAGCGGACGTCGACGACCTGTTCCGGGTCCGGCGCAACCCGTACACCCGCGGTCTTCTCGCCAGCCTCCCCGTGCCCGGCCGAACCAGCCGGCGCCTCGAAGCCATTCCCGGCCTTCCGCCCGACCCTCTGCGCCCGCCACGAGGATGCCCGTTCTCGCCACGCTGTCCCTACGTCGCCGACGTCTGTGTCCGCGAGGAGCCGGCTCTGCGCGAGCCGGTGCCAGGGCATCGGTCCAAGTGTCACTTCGACCCCGAGGATCTCCATGCCTGAACCCCTGGTCTCGGTGGAAGGGTTGAAGGTCCACTTCCCAGTGCGTTCCTCGGGAATCCTCCGGCGTCACGTCGCCGACGTGAAGGCGGTCGACGGAGTGGACCTCACCGTCTACCGCGGCGAGACGCTGGGGTTGGTGGGGGAATCGGGCTGTGGCAAGTCCACGACCGGTCTGGCGATCCTTCGGCTGATCGAAGCGACCGCCGGGCGCATCGAGTTCGACGGCATCGACGTCCGTTCGCTGTCGAAGCGGGACCTGAGGCGGCTGCGGCGCAGGATGGCGATGATCTTCCAGGACCCGATGGCGTCGCTCGACCCGAGGATGTCGATCGGTGACATCGTGGCGGAGCCGCTCGTGGTCCACGGGCTGGCGGGCGACCGGGCCGGGCGGCGCCGGCGGGTGGGGGAGCTGCTGGAGCTCGTCGGCCTCAACCCGGACCACCGCAACCGGTACCCGCACGAGTTCTCCGGCGGGCAGAGACAGCGAGTGGGCATCGCCCGGGCTCTCGCCACCGAGCCGGACTTCATCGTGTGCGACGAGCCGATCGCCGCCCTCGACGTCTCCATCCAGGCTCAGGTCATGAACCTGCTCCAGGACCTGCAGGACGAGCTCGGGCTCACCTACCTGTTCATCGCCCACGACCTCGCCGCAGTGCAGCACTTCTCCGACCGCATCGCCGTCATGTACCTGGGGCGGATCGTCGAGACCGCTTCCCGGGAGGAGCTGTACGCCTCCCCGAAACACCCATACACCCAGGCCCTGCTGTCGGCGGTGCCGATCCCCGACCCGGAGGTCGAGCGGAACAGGCGACGCATCCTCCTGGAGGGGGACGTGCCCTCGCCGATCGATCCACCTTCGGGCTGCAACTTCCGGACGCGGTGCCCATACGCCTTCGAACGCTGCCCGGTCGAAGACCCCGCCCTCGAGGGAGCGGAAGGGCATCTCGTCGCCTGTCACCTCTACGACGAGCTCGGTGTGCGCGTGAGGGGGTGAGCGATGACGTATTCGGTGATCGCCTTCGACCCGGAGTCCGGAGCATTCGGCGTGGCGGTGCAGTCCCACTGGTTCAACGTCGGGCGGACGGCTCCGTGGGTCCGCTTCGGGGTCGGAGCCGTGGTCACGCAGGCCCTGACCGACCCTTCCTACGGTTGGCGAGGCCTCGACGCCATGGGCGAGGGGATCCCGGCGGATCGGGCTCTGAGCCGGCTGCTCGCCGACGACCCCGACAGGGAGCGCCGCCAGGTCGCCTTCGTGGACCCGGAGGGCCGGGTCGCAGTCCACACCGGCTCACGGTGCATCTCCCATGCCGGCCACGTCGTGGGGGAGGGATGGGCCGTCCTCGGCAACCTGCTCGCTTCGGAGCGGGTCGTCGACGCGATGGCGGAGGTGTTCCCCCGGGCTCGAGGGACGCTCGCCGAGCGGATGGTGGCGACACTCGAGGTGGCACAGGAGAACGGCGGCGACATCAGAGGTGTCCAGTCGGCCGCCATCCGGATCGCGCCAGGACGCGACGAGCTGGAGGAAGGGTTCGAAGCGGGTATCGACTTCAGCGTTCCCGACCACCCCGACCCGATCGCCGAGCTGCGGCGGCTCATCACCGTCGACCGGGCCTACCGGGCACTCCGGCGCGGGCAGACCGCGCTGGCGGACGGCAAGGAGGCCCTCGCCCTGCATCATCTGTCGCTGGCGGAACGTCTCCCCCACGGCGTCGAGCTCGACTTCTGGCGCGCCCTGGCGCTGTTCGAGCTCGGCAAGGTCGAGGCTGCCTCCGAGACCATGGCTGCGGTGTTGGGCCAGGCGCCACAGTTCGAAGAGGTCCTCCGTCGCCTCGCCGAGGTCGACCCGGTGGCGAGACGACTCCGCGAGTCAGGGCTCCACTGACTCGACCGACGCCGCCGGGTACGTGTCGGCCAGACGATCGAGCGACACGTCGCGGCCGTCGAGGTAGCGACCGAAGAACGCCAGGGTGTAGTCCCGGATGACACCGTGGGCGTAGGCGACATGCTCGGGTCCCGCCAGGCCCATCCAACGCAGCGCCGGAGCCCACGAGGGAGCGTCGGTGAAATCGAGGTGGGAGATGCCGGGGACCTGGACGAAATGACCCGGCGCCCTCATCGAATCGAAGGTGGCCCGCATCGTCCGGTGATGCGCCTCGATCTCCTCTTCCGGCCATCCTCCAGCCCGCTCCCGCTCCAGCCGCATCGTCTCCGGCGGCCGCGTGATCCACATCGTCGGCACGTCGAGCCCCTCCCGGGCCGTGCGCAACGGCATCGCCGCGTCCAGCGCCACCGCCGCCCGCACCCGCGGGTCCTCCCTCGCCACCTCGCCGACGACGATCCCTCCCAACGAGACCCCGGCGACTCCGATCCGCTGGAGGTCGAGACGGCCGGCCAGCGGATGGGAGACATCCGAGTCGAGGCGTTCGAGCTCGTCGATCACGAAGCTGACGTCCTCTCCGAAATAGGGAACGATCCCCTCGTCGAGAGCCACACCGTCGACAGTCGGAGCCGCGTCACCCGGCATGTACGACTGGCGCACCAGAGGGCGAAGCTCGTCGAGAGGGGACATCTCGGCGACCCGCCCGTCGGGGAACACCACCGCGGCGGAGGCGTACGGCAGATCGATCCCCGCCACCACGAACCCGTGAGAGACGAGGTGCTCGACGAGAAACGTCGTCGACTGCCTGAACCCGCCGGTGCCGCTGAGCATCAGGACCACCGGGAAGCGCCCGGTGCCGGCGACCGGGGCGCCGTCGACCGCATTGGTCCTGACGCCCCTCAGGTGGCCGAGGACGAAGCGGGGCAGCCCGAACAGCCGGGCGAGCGCGGGGATCACCTCGTCGGGGTCCGAGAGGTACTGGCCTCGCCCGGCGGTGTCGCGTTCGGTGGGATACCAGAACTGGACCATCAGCTCCCTCGGCGCCTCGAGGTTGGGACCGAGTAGCTCGGCCCGCTCCGTGTCGACCAGGTGGAGGGTGCTGGTGCCGATACCGAAAGGGCCGCTCGGCGGAGGGAAGCGATAGCGGGGAAGCAACAGGGCGCGGCCGGCGACCAGGCCCACGATGAGAGTCACTCCGAGGACGGTCGCCGCCCAGACGAGGATCCGCCTTCGCCGCGACCGCCGCTCCGCCGGCGGCCGCGTCGTAGCGGGCAGGTCGCCGGGCGCATCGTCCAGGTCGCCAGGTCGAGTCATGGGCTCCATGTTCGCTTCGCTCGCATAGGCGCGCACGGTCTACGACCATGCGGGAGGGAGAGATTCTCTTTCCGATCCCAATGTGAGCATCGAAGTGGACATCGACGACCGAGACACGAGACCTCTTGCGGCGGGTTCCAGGCGGAAGCTTTGGATCTCGGCGGTGGTGGCCGCGGCAGTGCTGGCCGTGCTGTGGGCGCTCGCCGGATCGAGCGGAGAAGATTCTGTCCAGAGCGAGGCCAGCATCTTCATGCTCCCCGAATACGTGCCCGAGGGATTCGAGTTGACCTTCGGTGCGATGGCCGACGCCGCCCGCCAGCAGACATCCGACCCGGACGCCGCCGCCGGGATCCTCCTCGAATACCGCCCGATCGGCTCGCTCGGTCCCGGTGACCCGCATCTACTGGTCTTCGTCCGTGACGAGCTGGCCGACCCCGAGTCGTCCACGTGCGCAGCCGAGGCGGCCGAAGCCGAGGACCGTATCCACCCCGAGTCGTGCATGGACGAAGCCGAGGAACGCCTGGCGGCTCTGCCGGGGACCAGAGGTTTCGAGCGCATCGAGATCCGCGGCCGCCCGGCCCACGTCGTCCGGGCGTCCGGGACCACCCTCTACGACTTCAGCGTCACCGTATACGAGGGAGGTCCCATCTCGAGCGAAGTGGCGGGCTACCTCATCGACGAGGCGGAGGTGCTCGAGGTGGCGCACAGCCTTCGTCCGGTCGACCCAGCCGACTTCCTCGATCGCATCGCCCGAGACTGACCAGTTCGGGCGCGGCCCAGACCGCGGCCGGCGGTGTCAGTCGACCGAGGAGAGCAGCACATCCACCGACCTCGTGATGAGCCGATGGATCTCATCGAGGCCGTCGGTGAGGGCGGCCGGGCCCGGCTGGAGGACGATCGACGAGTCGATCTCGAAGACGAGGCGGTTTCGGATCGCCGGCACTTCCTCCCAGCCAGGTCGCCCGTATATGTGATCGAACTGGACCTTCTTCCCGCACCACGACGCCAGGATCACCTCCGGGGACCGTTCCGCCACCCGGGCGGGGTCGGCGATGATGCGGTCCTTCGCCAGCGAGTGGGCAGAGAGCTCGGGGAAGACGTCTTCGCCGCCGGCGATCCGGATCAGTTCGGCCACCCACCCGATGCCGGTGATCAGCGGGTCGTGCCACTCCTCGAAATACACCCGGGGACGGTACGGAAGCGCGTCGGCGGCGCGCCTGACGTCGGCGACGTGGCGTTCGAGGTCCCGGGCGAACTCGTCGGCCGCGGCGGCTGCCCCGACCATCGCGCCGAGACGGCGCACGTAGCCGAGGATGCCGTCGACCGTGCGATGGTTGGAGATCCACACCTCGACGCCTTCCCGGATCAGGTCCCGGGCGATGTCGGCCTGGATGTCGGAGAAGCCGACGACGAGATCGGGCTCCAGGGCGAGGATCCGGTCGATGTGAGCCGACGTGAACGCCGAGACGCGGGGCTTTTCCTTGCGGGCCCTCTCCGGGCGGACCGTGAAGTTGCTGATCCCGACGATCCGGTCCTCTTCGCCCAGCGCATAGAGCACCTCGGTGGGCTCCTCGGTCAGGCACACGATCCGTTCCGGATAGGGCATGCGCTCAGGCTAGGGCCGGGCCGCCCATCCCAGGGTGGGAAACTCCCGAGCACAGGGTCTCGGGCGGCCGTAGCCTCGTCTCGGTGGTGATGTCATTCCTCGCCGTCTCCTTCGAAGTCGAAGACCCCGGGCCGGTGGCGGCGTTCTGGGCGGGAATGCTCGACCGGGACGTGGTCATGGAAGAAGGCGGTGCCCTCGTTCCCGGCGACGACACCCAGGTCGGCCTCCGTTTCGTGGCCGCCGATGTCGCCACCGACAACCGGCCCAATCGAATCCACCTGCACCTGACCAGCGCGGACCTCGACGACCAGCACCGCTCCGTCACCAAGGCGATGCAGCGGGGTGGGCGGCTGATCCGCGAGTACCCCGAAGAAGGTCACGTCGTGATGGCCGACCCCGCCCGCAACGAGTTCTGCGTCATCGAGCCCGGCGCCGATTTCCTCTGGGGCACCGGGTACCTGGGCGAGGTCACCTGCGAAGGCCCACGCGAGTCGGGCCGTTTCTGGCGGGACGCCCTCGCCTGGCCGCTCGTGTGGGATCGGGGAGTCCAGACCGCGATCCAATCGCCGGCCGGCGGCACGAAGATCTCCTGGGACGTCCGCCCCGGGCCGCCCGACTACGGAAGCAGGAGGCAGTGGTTCGATCTCGTCGCCACGGATCGGGAGGCGGAGATCCAGCGGCTCATCGGGCTGGGAGCCGAACCGGTGGGCGAGGCGGGCGGCGCCATTCGCATGGTGGGTCCCGGCGGGAACGAGTTCACGCTGGCCGCCCGCTAGCCGGGACACCCACCCCGTTGGGTTCGCGGAACCGCCTCTTAGAGTTGAGGTACGGCGACTCGAGGCGCAGGGACCGACGACGACCTCGGCGGAGGAGTTGGATGACCGACTACGGGCACGATCTGTTGTACGGGACGTTCGTCACCCCATCCGTGCAGAACGCCCGGGATGCTGTGGCTCTAGCCGTCACCGCCGAACAGGCGGGGCTCGACCTGGTCACCTACCAGGACCACCCCTACCACCCGGGGCTGCTCGACACGTGGACGCTGCTGACCTACGTGGCGGCGAAGACGGACCGCATTCGCATCAGCGGCAACGTCCTCAGCCTCCCGTTGCGGCCCCCGGCGGTGTTGGCCCGGGCGGCGGCGTCGCTGGACATCCTCAGCGGCGGCCGCTTCGAGCTCGGACTGGGCGCCGGGGCATTCTGGGAGGGCATCGCCGCCATGGGCGGTCGCCGTCTCACCCCGGCGCAGAGCGTGGAAGCCCTCCGGGAGGCGATCACGATCATCCGGGGACTGTGGGACACCGACGCTCCCGCCGGTCTCCGCTTCGACGGCGAGTACTACGTGATCAGCGGAGCCAAGCGAGGTCCCCGCCCGGCCCACGACATCGCCATCTGGGTCGGAGGCTACAAACCGAAGATGCTCGCCTTGACCGGATCCGTCGCCGACGGCTGGGTGCCCACCCTCGAGTACCTGCCCCGAGGGGTGGACATGCTTTCCGAGCTGAACTCCCGGATCGACGAAGCCGCCCACGCGGCGGGTCGTGACCCGAGCGACATCCGCCGGCTGCTCAACGTGATGAACGTGTCGATCGCGCCGCACAGTCGGGGGACGCTCAACGGGCCCGCCTCTCAGTGGATCGACGAGCTCGCCGATCTCGCTCTGAACCACGGGATCTCGGCGGTCATGATCGGCGGCGACGACCAGGACCTCACCAAGCGGTTCGCCGCCGACATCGTCCCCGCCGTCCGAGAGATCGTCGCGCGGGAGCGCCCGCTGAGGTGAGGGCCGGGTCGTCCGGACCCGGCCCGTTCCCGAATCAGCCCGCCACGCTCTCGGCCTCGGACGATGCCTGCCCCTGTTGGGTGAGGTAGTCGGGGCGGAGCTTGGGGAACACCATCCCGAACACGAACGTGGCGGCGACGAGGACCGCCGCCCAGATCCACACCAGGGCCGGGCCCGCCTCGGACATGAACCCGGTGACGATGCCCACCCAGGCGAAGTCGGCGTCACCGAACGTGGTGTTGGCGAAGCCCAGCTCGCCCATGTACTGCAACAGGAAGGCAGGCAGGAACGTGATCAGCACGCCGTTGACGAACCCGCCGGCGGCCGCCCCCCAGCGGCCCCCCATGGCGTTTCCGAACACGCCGGCGCCGCCGCCGGTGAAGAAGTGGGGGACCATGCCGGGGATGATGAGCGCCAGCCCCAGCGGGCCGAGGAAGATCATCGACACCAAGCCGCCCAGCACCGAGGTGGCGAAGCCGATGATCACGGCGGTGGGGGCGTAGGGAAAGACGATCGGCACGTCGAGGGCGGGCACCGCGTTGGGGATGAGCCTGCTCGAGATGCCCTCGAACGCCGGGACGATCTCGCCGATGATCATCCGCACGCCGACGAGGATGATCCACACGCCGGCTGCGAACGTGAGGGCCTGGACGATGGCGAACACCCAGGGGTTCGCCCCGCCCGCCAGCTCGGTCACGACAGCCGGCCCGGCGAGGATGGCGAAGATCAGGTAGACGATCAGCATCGCCACCGCGGTGGACACGAGGCTGTCCCGGAAGAAGCTCAGGCTGCGGGGGACCTGGAAGTCCTCGGTCGACTTCTCCGGGTCGCCGACCTTCGAGCCCACCAAGCCGGCGGCGCAGTAGGCGAGGGTCCCGAAATGTCCCATGGCGATCTCCTCGCCGCCGGTGATGCGACGCATGAACGGCATGGCGATCGCCGGCATCAGCACCATGACCGAACCGGTGATCAGCGCACCGGTGATAAGCAGTTGCCAGCCCTCCATGCCGGTGACTCCGATCGTCACCGCGGTCAGAGCGGCCATGAAGAAGACGTGGTGTCCGGTGAGGAACACGTAGCGGAGCCGGGTGAGGCGGGCGAGGACCAGGTTCACCACGAAGGCCAGGCCCATGATGCCGGCGGTCTCGGCCCCGAAGTCCTCCTGGGCGAGGGCCACGATCGCCTCGTTGGTGGGCACCACTCCCTGGAGGCCCAACCCCTCCGAGATCATCGTCCCCAGCGGGTCGAGGGCGCCGATGAGGATGTTCGCTCCGCCCCCGAGGATCAGGAACCCGATGATCGTCTTCAGGGTCCCGGTCACCACGTCGGGCAAGGACGCTCGTGCGACCAGCAGGCCAATCAGCGCCAACAGGCCGACGAGGATCGAAGCGTTGGAAAGAATCTCCTGCAGAAACTCGAGGACGGCCATCTCCTCCTCCTATCCGTCTCCCTGATCGCCTCCCACCGTCTGCATCACCGCCCGCCCGGCGGATGTCTCACGATTGGAGCTCTTCGATCGCCTCCTTCACCTTCTGGTTGATCTCCTCACGGTCCATGAAGTTCTTCACGACCACCACCTTGGCGGAGGTCCCCTTCAGGCCTTCGGCCAACTCCGCGGACGTGAAGATGAGATCCGCCTGCTGGCCCCGGGCGGCGCTGGCGTCGGTGACGTCCAGCATGTAGTCCACGCCGGTGGCGTCGAGGGCGGCACGGAGCCGGGTCTTGAGGATGGCGCTGGTGCCGAGGCCCATCCCGCAAACCGCGAACACTCTGATCATCAGTTCGCCTCCTGTATCACACGGTAGAGCTCTTCATCGTCGTTCGCTGCCCGAATACGTGCGAGGTTGTCGTCGCTCTCGATGAAATCTGCCAGAGCCGCCAACGCCGTTATGTGCTGTTCGCTGTCGGGCGAGGCGAAGGCGAACACCAGGTCTACCGGGTCGTTGTGCTCGGAACCGAACTCGACCGGCTCGGCGAGCGTCACGAGCGAAAACCCGACCGCCACCCCGCCGTCTTCGGGGCGGGCATGGGCCAGAGCGATTCCCGGCGCCAGGACGATGTAGGGACCGAGCTCTTCGACAGCCCGGACGATGGCGTCGACGTAGTCGTCGGTCGCCGCTCCGGTGGCCACCAGCAGCTTGCCGGCTTCCCGCACGGCTTCCCGCCAGTCGGCGCAACGCAGCCCCGCCCTCACCGCCTCTCGAGGGAACGAGGCTCCGAGACCCCCGGTCCTTTCGGCGTCGTCGACCACTGTTCGCCAGCATAGGGCGTTGGTCTCGGTGTCGCCCTACGCTGGCCGGAGGGAGCGGGGAGAGTTCGAAGGAGTCGGAGATGGGCGAGGAAGGCGTACGCATCGAGGATCTGTGCCGGCAGATTCGAGTGGACATCCTGCGGGCCACCCACCAGGCAGGATCCGGCCACCCCACCTCGTCGCTGTCGGCGGTCGAGTTGGGGGCGGTCCTGTTCGCCCGCCATCTCCGCTACGACGTCTCCCGCCCCGACCATCCGGGAGCCGACAGGTTCGTGCTCTCGAAAGGCCACGCCACGCCGCTGCTCTACGCCCTCTATCGGGCGATCGGCGCCATCGAGGAGGAAGAGCTCCTCACCTACCGCCAGCACGGCAGCCGCCTGGAGGGCCATCCCACCCCGCGGCTTCCGTGGGTGGAAGCCGCCACAGGATCACTCGGCCAGGGTCTGCCCATCGGAGTCGGGTTCGCCATCGCCGCCAGGATGGAAGGCATCCCCCGGCGCACATTCGTCCTGTGCGGCGACTCGGAGATGGCCGAGGGGTCGATGTGGGAGGCGATCGAGCACGCCGGGCACGAACGTCTCGACCGGCTCATCGCCATCGTCGACGTCAACCGTCTCGGCCAGCGCGGCCCGACCCGCCACGAGTGGGACCTCGACGCGTACGCCCGACGATTCTCCGCCTTCGGCTGGGAGACCCGCGAGGTCGACGGCCACGACATCGCACAGATCGACGCCGCCCTGTCCCAAGCCGACGCCGAGACGAGCCGTCCGACCGCCATCCTGGCGCGGACAGTGAAAGGCAAAGGCGTGCCGGAGGTCGAAGACCAGGTCGACTACCACGGCAAGGCGCTCGACCGGTCCGAGGAGGCCATCGAGCGACTCGGCGGGCCCAGTGACATCGTCATCACCCCCGCCCCGCCTCTGGAGGTGGAGCCGCGGTCGCCGGAGACGGCGAGCCTGGCCGGGGACGTGGAGGCGAGCGAGGCGCGCTGGGAGGTGGGGGAGGAAGTCGCCACGCGGTCCGCCTACGGGGAGGCACTCGTGGCGCTGGGGCGGAGGCGGCCCGAGGTGGTCGCGCTGGACGGCGAGGTGTCCAATTCGACCCGCGCCGACGCCTTCGCCCGGGAGTTCCCCGACCGTTTCGTCGAGGCCTACATCGCCGAACAGAACATGGTCGGCATGGCCATCGGGCTCGCCCGGAGCGGATACCACCCCTTCGCCAGCTCCTTCGCCGCCTTCCTGAGCCGCGCCTACGACTTCATCCGCATGGCACCCGTCTCCGGGGTCGACATCACGCTCGTCGGCTCCCATGCCGGCGTGTCGATCGGCCCCGACGGGCCGTCGCAGATGGGTCTGGAAGACATCGCCGCCTTCCGCGCCGTGGCCGGGTCCACCGTCTTGTACCCGTGCGACGCCAACCAGACGCGGGCCCTGGTCGAGCTCCTGGCGGACGTGTCGGGGGTCGGGTACCTGCGCACCACCCGGGGCGACACCCCGGTGATCTACGAGCCCGACGAGACCTTCGAGCTCGGCGGCTCGAAGACGCTCCGGCGCAGCGACGCCGACCAGGCTGTGGTGGTGGCGGCGGGGATCACAGTTCACGAGGCGCTCGCCGCGGTCGACGACCTCGGCGCGCCGGTCACGGTCATCGATGCCTACAGCGTCCAGCCGCTGGACGCCGAGTCGATCGCCGGCGCCGTCGCATCCGCCGGCTCGGTCGTGGTGGTAGAGGACCATCGCCCCCAGGGTGGGCTCGGGGAGGCGGTCGCTGCGGCGCTGTTGTCCCGCGGCGTGCGCTGCGAGTTCCGTCATCTGGCGGTGGAGGGTGTTCCCGCCTCGGCGACGCCGCAGGAGCAGTTGGCCCTCGCTGGCATCGATCGGGGAGCGATCCGAGCTGCTCTCGAGGCCTTGCTCCGACGCTGAGCTGCGGTTCTGGCTCGACCTGGCGACCGGACGACGCGTCGTCTGAGGTAGCGGCGCCCCGGGTGGGAGAATGGCCGCCATGGCGCGTCTCCGAGCCGCGGCGTTCGCGGCGCTGATCCTGACCATCTTCCCCCTCCCCTCCGCCGGACAGGACGCGGCACCCGCCGCCGAACCGTGGCTCGACGAAGACTTCTCCGGCGGCGCCGGAGGTGTGTTCGACTCCGGATTCGGGACCCCGACACCCGGCCCCGGTCACGTCGGCCCAGGGGTCGTCTCGACCATCCCCCGTGGCCAACACTGGGGCTCGTCGCTCCATTGGAACACCAGCACCCATCTCGGCTCCGAGCCGGAGGAGATGTGGATCCGCTACTACCTTCGCTTCCCCGAAGGCTTCCGCGTCGCCGACGGCAACCGGGGCAAGCTCCCGGGGTTCGGAGGTCTCTACTCGAACAACTGCCACGGCGGGCGCCCATCCACCACCGGCGCCCCCTGCTGGTCGGCGCGGCTGATGTTCTCTCCGCTCTATCCCAACGACGGAGTCCCGTCCTGGCCCCACGATCCCGACGAGGTGACCCGGATCGGCTTCTACTCCTACACGTTGAACAGCAACGGAACCGGACGCTCCGGGGACGTCATCCCCTGGAACGCCGACGTCGCCACCCTCCGTCACGGGCGCTGGTACTGCGTCGAGGCGCACGTGAAGATGAACACGCCGGGCCGTGCCGATGGCGTGATGGAGGGTTTCGTCGACGGCCAGGTCGCGTACGCGTCCCGGAACGTGATGTTCCGTCGGGCGGGGGAGAGCCGTCTCGAGGTGAAGTCGTTGTGGTTCGACGTCTACCACGGCGGCGACGACCCCTCGCCCCAGCACAACGCGATCCATTTCGACTCCCTCGCCGCCGGGCCCGAGCGGATCGGCTGCAACGACAACCCCGGCGCCCGGGGCACCTTCCACGACGACGACGGCGACGTCTTCGAAGGCGACATCGAAAAGCTCGCCGCCTCCGGGATCACCCGGGGGTGCAACCCGCCCACCAACGACCGGTTCTGTCCAGGCGACCCGGTGACCCGCGGGCAGATGGCGGCCTTCCTCAACCGGGCACTGTCCGGCCGTCTGCCCGACCCGGGACTTCGTGACGTCGCCTCCCCGCCGGACTTCTGGGGAGCGAGATCGGGAGCCTTCTACACCGACGTCCTCGACGCGTTCTCCGCCGCCGGGGCGCCCCTCGACGTGTTGGTCCTCACCTACGACATCGACGACACCAGCGGGGACAAGAACTGGCTGGCGGAGGGGGAGAACGACAACCCCAACAAATGGGTGCCGATCCAGCTCGGAAACGTCGCCGCCCGGGGAGCGGTCCCGTACGTCCAGATCTCCGTCCGCGACCTTCCCGGATTGGTGGAAGGCCGCTACGACCGCCAACTGGGCCGGATGTTGGGAGCGTTCGAGAGGTACCTGGACGCCGACCCGTCACACCGGATGATCATCGACATCCTCCCCGGCTCGAACCGCCAGCAGATCGCCTACGGCGACGACCCCACGCGGTTCAAATCGGCGTTCCGCAAGATCGCCACCCGGGTTCGGGACACGCTCGGCCCGGACCGGGTGAAGGTGGCGTACTCCAACCACCGGGAGATCAGCTCGGCGCGATTCGCCCGCCACGAGCACCCCGCCGGCGCTCCCGACCTGTACTTCCCCGGATCCGACGTCGTGGACCTCGCCGGGGTGCGGGGCACGGCACCGTCGGGCGCCACGTCGCCCGGGTCCTATTTCGGGCCGGCGCTCGACGCCCTGGCGGCCGCCGCCGGCTCGGACATGCCGCTCCTCATCTCCCAGACCGCCGCTCCCCGAAACAGCGACCCCCTCCGCTATCTGCAGGCGCTGGCCGACTACGCCGCCGGGCATCCCCAACTCGTCGGGGTGACCTGGGACGACGTCGTGACCGGCGGCGTCGACTACCGGCTCACGTCGCCGTCGGTGCCCGCAGGCGTGGCGTCGGCCACCGAGCGGCTGCGGGGCGGGGGAGCGGCCTGGCTGTTCTCCTCGGAAGCCACCGCGTGGTCGCGGGCCCGACGCCAGAACGCACCCTTCGGGGATGCCGTGTCTTCGATGTTCGCCGACGACATCGCTTGGCTCGCGGCCACCGGCATCACGAAGGGCTGCGACCCACCGGCCAACACCCAGTTCTGTCCCGACCAACCGGTCACACGGGGCCAGATGGCCGCCTTCCTGGTGCGAGCGTTGGACCTGAGGCCGGCATCAGGCCGCTTCACCGACACTGCGGGCAGCGTCTTCGCCGCCGACATCGCCGCGCTCGCCAACGCCGGGGTGACCCGAGGCTGCAACCCGCCCCGCAACGACCGCTTCTGTCCCGACGACTACGTCACCCGGGGGCAGATGGCGGCCTTCCTGGTGAGGGCCGGGCTAACCGACTGAGCTGGCGAACTCGATCAGGAGATCCGCCAGCTCCTCGCCCTTGTCCTCCTGGATGAAGTGGCCGGCACCTTCGATCGTGCGGTGATTCTGGCCACGGGCACCGGGAACTCGTTTCTGGAAACCGCGGTCGCCTCCTCGAGTGATGGGGTCGGAGTCGGCGAATGCGGTGAGGAACGGCTTCTCCCATCTGGCGAGCACCTCCCACGCCCGCCGGTTCGCCGGCGCCGCCGGGTCGTCGGGACTGGTCGGCACCAGGGACGGGAACACCTTGGCGCCCACCATGTGGGTGTCGTCGGGGAAGGGCGCTTCGTAGGCGGCGAGAACCTCGGGTGGGATCTCGTTGACAGTCGAGTTCTGGAGGATCTTGGCGATCGGCAGGCGAGGGGCATTGGCGGCGTAGCTCTGCCACTTGAGAAACGCCTCGTTGGGGCGTTCGTCGCCGGTGGGGAGCCACGTGTTGGACGCCACCACCCGGTCGAACCTGTCGGGGTGCGCCGCCACCAGCCGCAGGCCGAGCAGGCCTCCCCAGTCCTGGCCGAAGAAGGTGATGCCGCCGAGGTCGAGTTGCAGCAACCAGGCCTCCAGCCAGTCCACGTGGGCTTGGTACGAGTAGTCCTCGGGCCGGGTCGGTTTGTCGGAACGGCCGAACCCGATGAGATCCGGTGCAACCACTCGGAAGCCGGCGTCGACGAGCGGCGGGATCATGCGGTGATACAGGTACGACCAGGTGGGCTCGCCGTGGATCAGAAGCATCACCGGCCCGTCGCCTTCGTCGACGTAGGCCATCCGTAGCTCCGAGCCGTCGCCGGCCAAGACGTTCAGGTAGTGCGGTTCGTAGGGCCAGTCGGCCAGGCCGTCGAACCTCTCATCGGGTGTCCGCACGAAGTCCATCGCCCGATTGTGCCTCCAATCGATCCGCCGCGTCGGCCGTACGGCCATCACCTTCCCGGGGTTGACCTTCCGTTTTGTGGGTCGGGATGAGCGGCGCGACGGGCGATTCCGACCCACAGAACCGGTCTGGCGAAGACCGAGGCTCGGACCGGTTCGTTGATGACGGATCTACGAGTAGCGGGCCTCCAGGTCTGCCAGGTACGCAGCGGCGGCGCCGGCGCTGTGGCGTCGCCACAGTTCCACGGGGTCGTCGCTTTCGGATTCCGACAAGGCCTGGAGTGTGGCTTCGAGCACCCGCCGCTGCTTCCTGATCAGCGCGAGCGGCGATCGCCCGGCCCGGCGGAGCAGAGCCAGTTTGAGGAGGAAGTCGATCCGCAGGTCACGGACATGGCGCACCGGCTCTGCCAGCCAAATACGCAACAGTCGTCGCCCGGAGCCGGTGATGCGGTGGACGACTCGATTCGGGCCCGCATCGCCTTTCTCCGTCGTGACTTCCTCCGCATGGCCCGCCTCCACCAGCCGCTCCAGCGCCCGGTAGACGAGAGGGCGCCGGACCCTGAACACCCGCCCGAGCTCGGCGTCGGGCTCGAACAGCTTCGAGATGGCGAAACCGTGGCTGGGCCCCTCGGCCAGGACTCCGAGCACGGCGTATTCGGTGGTCGAGAGGTGAGGGGCTGTCAAGGCATCGATTGCGGCAGGGCGGAGTCGAAGAATATCCTCGCTGTGGCTACTCAGTAGTCACATTGAGAATATTGGAGCATCGTGAGGGTTCGGTGGGTGGCAGCGCTGGTGGTGACCGCTCTGGTCGGTTGTGCGTCGCCGGCGCCGCAGGGTGAGGTGGTGGTGTCGGCAGCCGCTTCGCTAACCGACGCCTTCGCCGATATCGAGGCTGCGTTCGAGATCGCCCATCCCGGTGTGGACGTCGTGCTGAACCTGGGGCCCAGCTCGTCGCTGCGGGAGCAGATCCTGGAGGGAGCGCCGGTCGATGTCTTCGCGTCCGCCGACACCTCGAACATGGACCAGCTGGTGGAAGCCGGCGAGGTCGGCGGCGACCCGGAGGTCTTCGCCCACAACCTGCTCCAGATCGCCGTGCCGGCAACGAACCCCGGAGACGTGACCGGGCTGGCAGACTTCGCCCGGGAGGAACTGCTCATCGGCCTCTGTCACGAAGAGGTGCCGTGCGGGCGCTACGCCCGCCAGGCACTGGACGAGGCGGGGGTCGAGCCAGTGATAGACACCAACGAGCCCGACGTGCGCGCCCTTTTGACCAAGGTCGAAGCGGGAGAACTGGACGCCGCCATCACCTATGTCACCGACATCGCTTCCGTCGGCGGGGCGGTGGAAGGCATCCCGATCCCCGAGGAGCACAACGTCGCCGTCGACTACCCGATCGCGGTGCTGGCCGGCGCCCCAGAGCCCGAGGCAGCGCGGGCCTTCGTGTCCTTCGTCCTGTCCGGCGAAGGGAAGGAGATCCTGGCCGACCACGGGTTTTCGGTTCCATGATCTCCCGGCGGACCACCGATCGGCCGCCTGCGTTGCTGATCCTCCTCGGCTGTGTCGGCCTGGCCCTTTTCGTGCTCCCGCTCATCGGGCTCCTCGCCCGGGTCCCCTGGGCCCGGTTGCCGGAACTGCTTTCCGGTGGAGTCGTCGCGGAGGCGTTGCGCCTGTCGGTCGTGACTTCGATCTCGGCCACGGCGGTCTCCCTCGTCTTGGGGGTTCCGCTCGCCTGGCTCCTGGCACGGGTCGATTTCCCCGGACGGTCGATCGTGAGGGGAGTCGTGACTCTGCCTCTGGTGCTGCCTCCGGTCGTGGGCGGCGCCGCCTTGCTCTTCGCCCTGGGCCGACGGGGCCTCCTCGGCCGGCCCCTGGAAGAGGCCACCGGTCTCGTCCTGCCGTTCTCGACGTGGGGGGTGGTGGTCGCCACCACATTCGTGGCCATGCCGTTTCTCGTGATCACCGTCGAGAGCGCCCTCCGCAACATGGATCGCCGCTACGAGGCGGTGGCCACGACCCTCGGGGCGAAGCGGTGGACCGTGATCCGGAGAGTGACGCTTCCGATGATCGGACCATCGCTCCTATCCGGTCTCGTCCTCACATGGGCCCGGGCGTTCGGCGAGTTCGGTGCCACGATCACGTTCGCCGGGAACCTGCAGGGGAGGACCCAGACGCTGCCTCTCGCCGTGTTCGTCGCCCTCGAGAGCGACCGTGACACGGCGGTGGCGATCAGCCTCTTGATGGTGCTCGTGTCGTTCGCCGTCCTGGTCGCCTTGCGCGACCGCTGGTGGAGGTCGCTGTGACCACGGGGCTGGACGCCGACATCGTCGTTTCCCGATCCGAGGCTTTCAGCCTCCGACTGCAGCTCCACATTCCGCCGGGGAGGACGGCGGCCCTGCTCGGCCCCAACGGGGCGGGGAAGTCGACGGCCGTCGCCGCCGTCGCCGGCCTCCTCCCGATCGAGCGGGGAACCATCACGCTCGATGGGAGGGTCCTCGACGACCCGGACCGGGGAGTGTTCGTGCCCGCCGATGAGCGCAACATCGGGGTGGTCTTCCAGGACCACCTGCTCTTCCCGCACATGTCCGTGATCGACAACGTGGCTTTCGGGCTGCGCGCCCGGCGCGTCGCTCGTGACGATGCACGAGAACGAGCCCGGCAGTGGCTGGCACGCCTCGGCCTGGAAGGCATGGAGCGGCGGAAGCCAGGCGACCTCTCGGGCGGGCAGGCCCAGCGGGTGGCGCTGGCACGGGCGCTAGTCGGCGAGCCCGACCTGCTTCTCCTCGACGAGCCTCTCTCGTCGCTCGATGTCACCACCAGAACGGAGCTGCGGCATGTACTCGGCGAGCATCTCGCGGCCTTCTCCGGGCCGCGTCTGCTCATCACCCACGACCCGACCGAGGCGTTCCTCCTCGCCGACGAGATCTTCGTCGTCGAAAGGGGAGAGGTCACCCAGCACGGCACCGCCGACGACATCCGCCTCCGGCCCCGCACGCCCTACGCCGCCGATCTCGCCGGAGCCAACCTCGTGCGCGGGCACGCCTCGGGTGGGCTGGTCGAGACCGGCTCACAGACGCTGCACGTCGCCGACGACGACATTTCCGGCGGCGTCCTCCTCACCATCCACCCCGCGTCGATAGCGGTCCACAAGGCGCGCCCCGAAGGGAGCCCGCGCAACGCCTGGCCCACGACGGTGGAGCGGGTGGAGAGGCTCGGCAGCCGTGTCCGGCTCCGTACCGGGCCCCCTCTGAGCCTGACCGTCGAGCTCACCGAGGCTGCCCGATCGGAGATGGCGATCGAGCCGGGGTCTCCCATCTGGGTCGCGGTCAAGGCCACCGAGATCGGTGTGCAACCGGACGGCTGACCGGGTGGCTCAACCCACCCAGGCTTCCCAGGCCGGGCCGGCGTCGCGCTCGAGGGCGCGCAGGTAGACGCTGAGCTTCCCGTAGAAGATGTAGACCGCCTCTCGGTAGATCTCGTGCTGGGTGAACGGGGAGACGACGAAGCCGCCGCCCCGGTCGATCGGCGCAGCCTGGAGCTCCTCTTCGGTGAAATGGCCCAACGCCGTCTCCATGGCGACGTCGTGGTCGGCGAACCACGCCCGCAGCCCGTCGACGGTGAGTGTTGCGGGAGGTGCAAGGACGCGGTGTCCCCAGTCGAGCCGGCCCGTCGCGAACGAGTGCGTGTAGGCACCCTGCACCTCACCCATCTCCACGAACAGCTCCCCGAGGCTGGGGTTGCGGCCGGGAAGGCGATAGGCGAGGTCCTCTTCGGAGAGCAGACCGAGCGCCAGGTCCCGCATGAAATGGTGGGGGCGGATCTCCTCGGCGAACAGCGTGTTCATCCGCCCGACTCCGCCGCACGTTTCATCCCCTGCGCCTCGAGCGACAGGTAACGCCTGACGAGGTTCCGGATGAAGAGGCCCACGATCGGCACCATCAGGCCCCGCATCTCGATGGTGAGAGTGAGGAGCGACCGGTCGTCGCCCAGCGCTTCGATGCGGTGCCCGGCCGTGTTGGTGACCCCTCCGGACTTCTGGCGCCACTCGAAATAGGCGGGCGGGTCCCAGGCGGTCACCTCCCATATCCCTTCCGGGAGCTTCGGCTGCTTGAGCTGGAACCAGCTGCCGACCCCTACCGGCCCCGGGGTGAGGGCTTCGACCGAATCGACCGTCTCCACCCGACGAGGCCAGGACTCGATGTCACTGACCACGTCCCAGACCCGCTTCTGGTTGGCCCCGATCTCGATCGATTCCTCGAACCGCATGCGCAACACCTCCGTCGAAGGGTGCCCCAGCCTATGCCGTAGCGGCGTCGACGCGGCGCGTCCCGGGAGTCTCACCGCGTCAGGGCTCCGGTCGGTAGAAGGCGCGGGGCGGGCCAGCCACCTCCGACCCCGGATGGCCGCCGATCGTCTCGGTCATCCACCTCGCCCAGCGGTCGGTCAGCTCGGCGGCGTCCGCTCCTGTCATCGGGGCGCCGATCACCACACCGATCCGGCCCCGGCGGAGGCGGTTGTCGAGCCCGAACACTCTGCCAGTGCCGATCACGGCGACCGGCACCAGGGGCACCCCGGCCCGCACCGCCAGCCACGCCGCCCCTCGTTTGGGAGGCCACGTGCCCCAATGGGTCACCCTGGTGCCTTCGGGGAAGACGCCGACGACCTCCCCGTGATCGAGTGCCGACAGGGCAGTCCGTAGCGGAGCCAGCGGCACGCGGCGGCGGGGAAGCGGGATCCCGCCGGCACCCAGCACCAGCCAGTCGAGGAGCCGGCTGTTGCCGAAGAAGTCGGCGACGACCAGGAAGCGCACCGGCAATCCGAGCGAGGCTCCAATCAGCGGAGCGTCGAAGTGGGAGTAGTGGTTGGCGGCGATGACGAACGGCGGGTCGGGCACCGGCGCCTGCCTTTCGATCTCCAGCCCGAAGACCGTGCGCCCGGCGAACCGGAAGGCCGGCGAGGCGAGGCCCCACAGCCGCCGGGAGCGGCGGGGGTCGTAGGCGGGCGGAGAGTTCGATCTGAGAGGCACGCTCGCAACAGTTTGGCGACGGGAAACGACAGGGCGTCGGATTGCATTCGACTCGCTGTCGGCGCCTCCCCCTCATAGGTTCGCACCTCCGCGACCGCACATCCCGTTGAAGCTCACCACGCTCACCTTCGCCTACCCCGGCGTGCCCGCCGAGCGCCGTGCCGAACTGGCGCCGGCGGCCGACGCCTACCAGCGTCTCCGCGACGAGGGGGTGGAGGCGTTTCTGCTCTCGACGTGTCTAAGGGTCGAGGTCGCCGTCGCCGGTGGCGATGACCTCGCCCGATCGGCGCTCCAGGCGCTCTACGGCAGGTCCCCGCGACCGGTCGAGGTCCGCCACGAGCGCGAGGCCTTCCTGCACCTGTGCCGGGTCGCCGCCGGTCTCGAGTCCCCGGTGGTGGGGGAGGTGGAGGTGCTCGGCCAGTTCCGGGCGGCCGTGGCGGCCTTCGCCGGAACGTACCCCCGTTCGCATCCGTTGAGGAGGGTCCTCGACGGCGCGGTCGCCGCAGCCCGGGCCGCACGACGCCGCGCCGGGGTCTCAGCCCACGGGTCGCTGGCGGCGGTGGCGGCCAGGGAAGCCGCACGCCACGGGAGGGTGGCCGTCTTCGGTGCCGGAGCGATGGCGCGGGCCGCCGTCGAGGAGCTCGCCGACGTCGAGGTGGCGGTCTTCGCCCGTCGCCGCCTCCAGGTGGGCGGTCACCACACACGGCCGTGGGAAGAGGCGTTCGACGCCCTCGTCGACTACCCGGCGGTCGTCTCGACGGTTCCGGGGAGCGAGCAGCCGTTCCCCACCGACCGGGTGGCGGCTGCGATCGGCGCTCGCCGTCGGCCCCTCCTCCTCGTGGACCTGGGGATGCCGCCCGGCTTCATCCGCCTCCCCGACAACCCGCACGTCCAGCACCTGACGATCGACGCCGTCGCCACCCGCGCCGGTGGCCCACCCCGACCCGACTACGAAGCCGCCCTGACAGAAGAGGCGGAGAAGGCGTGGAGCCGGATCGCCGCGCCCGATCGGGCCAGGTCGGTGATCGCCGGCCTGGTCGACCAGGCCGAGTCGGCCGTCGACGAAGAGGTCAGCCGCTTCGCCCGGCGCCTCCAGACCACCGACGACCCCGAGGCAGTGCTCCGCCAGGCCGCCCGCACCGTCGCCCGTCGTCTCCTCCACCGGCCCATCTCCTACATCAACTCGGCCCCGGAGGCCGTCGAGGTGCTCGCAGAGGCATTCGGGGTCGACAGATGAGAAAGATCCGCATCGCCACCCGTGGGTCCCGGCTGGCCCTGGCCCAAGCCCATCGCGTGGCCGAAATGGTCCGGGCCCGCGCCGGCGTCGACGAGGTGGAACTCGTCGAGGTCCCGACCCTCGGCGACCGCGACCGGACCACCTCCCTGAGCGAGCTGAGCGAAGTGGGCGCCTTCGTGAGAGCCGTCCAGGAAGCGCTCCTGGACCGACGGGCCGACCTGGCCGTCCATTCCCTCAAGGATCTCCCCGTCACCCAGCCGGAAGGCCTCGAGATCGTGGCCTATCCCGAGCGCCGATCCCCCCACGACGTCCTCGTCGGCTGCGCCCTCGACTCACTGCCCCCGGGGTCACGGGTCGGCACCTCCAGCCCGCGACGCGCCGCCCAGCTGCGACAGCTCCGCCCCGACCTGTCACCGGTTCCGATGCGGGGCAACGTCGACACCCGTCTCGCCAAGGTGGCAGACGGCGAGTTCGCCGCCGCGATCCTGGCCGAAGCCGGTCTCGAGCGGCTCGGCCGCGCCGACGCCGTCACCGAGAGGTTCGGCTTCGACCGAATGGTGCCCGCCCCGGGTCAGGGGGCACTCGCCGTGGAGGCGGCGACCGGCACCGCCGGCGCTGCGGTGGGCGGGGCCCTCGACGACCCGTCGCTGCGGCTGCTCCTGCACGCCGAACGGCTCCTCCTCGCCGAGACCGGCGCTGGATGCCGTTCGGCTCTGGGCGCGGTGGCGGAATGGGACGACGGCATCCGGCTCACCGCCTTCGTCTCCGACGAGAAGGGAAGCCGCCGTGCAGTCGTCTGGGGGGAGTCCCCGGAGGAGGTCGTCGCAACAGCCCGAAAGGAGCTGGGGCTGTGAGGAAGGTGGCGATCACCACCGACCGTTTCGAGGACGCCGCTCCCTGGTACGCCGTCCGGGGCCTGGAGCCCGTCGCCCTTCCCTGCATCCGAGTGGTGAAGGCGCCCGAAGACGCCCTCCGCTCAGCCCGGCTCGCCGCCGAGTCGGCCGACCTGCTCCTCATCACCTCCCCACGCACCGTGCGGCTGCTGTGGCACGGGCGCCGCATGCCGCCGGTCCCGGTGGCGGCGGTGGGGGAGGCGACGGCGGCCGCAGTCGAGCAGGCAGGCGGTTCGGTGAGACACATCGGATCGGCCGGACTCGCCCAGCTCGCCGCCGACCTGAGCCGACAGTTGCCGCTCGGACGGGTCGTCTTCCCCCGGGCGGCCAACGCCGATCCGGCGCCTCTCGCGTTGGTCGACTCCGAAGGGACAGAGATCGTCGCCTTCGACGTGTACCGAACCGTGCCGACCGCCCCCGGCCCCGACCCGGTGGACGCGGTGGCTTTCGCATCGCCTTCGGCGGTGGAGGGCTGGTTCCTGTCCCGGGCCCTCGACGGGCTCGTCGTCGGGGCGATCGGGCACACCACCGCCGCGGCGCTCACGGGCCACCGGCCCGTGGTCGTGCCGGATCGTCCGTCCCACCGTGCCCTCGCCGAAGAACTCGCCCGCTCCCTGGAGGTGAACACATGACGTTTCCCGCCGTCCGTCCCCGCCGCCTGCGCATGCGCGACGCCCTGCGCCGCGCCGTCGCCGAGACCCGCCTGCACCCCTCCCAGCTCGTGCTTCCGGTGTTCGTCGTGGATGGAGAGGGGGTTCGCAACCCGATCGGGTCGATGCCCGGGCACTTCCAGCTGTCGGTGGACCAGGTGACCTTGCTCGCCAAAGAAGCCGAGTCCGTCGGTGTCGGCGGGATGCTGTTTTTCGGTGTCCCCGCCCACAAGGACGAGACCGGCTCGTCGGCATGGGACCCCGCCGGTCCGGTGCCCCGGGCGATCGCCGCCGTGGCAGACGCCGCCCCGGAGCTGGTGAGGTGGGCGGACGTGTGCCTGTGCGAATACACCAGCCACGGCCACTGCGGTCCCGTGCGGGGTGGCGTGGTCGACAACGATGCCTCCCTGCCGCTTCTCGCCCGGGCCGCCGTCACCTATGCCGAGGCAGGAGCAGAGGTCGTCGCCCCGTCCGACATGATGGACGGCCGGGTCGCCGCCATCCGGGCAGAACTGGACCGCGCCGGCTTCCACGACGCCGTCATCTGCTCGTACGCGGTCAAGTACGCCTCCGCCTACTACGGGCCGTTCCGGGACGCCGCCGGGTCCGCTCCCGCGTTCGGCGACCGCCGCACCCACCAGATGGACCCGCCCAACGTCAGAGAGGCGCTCCGAGAGGCCCTGCTCGACGTCGAAGAAGGCGCCGACATGGTGATGGTCAAACCGGCCGGGCCGTATCTCGACGTGGTGAGGGCGGTGGCGGAGGTCTCCCCGGTGCCGGTCGCCGCCTACCAGGTGTCCGGAGAGCTGGCGCTGATCGAGGCCGCCGGGGAGAGGGGCTGGGTCGACCGCGACCGGGTGGTGATGGAATCCCTCGTCGGCATCGCCCGCGCCGGAGCTGACGTGGTCCTCACCTACTTCGCCCTCGACGCCGCCCGCCTGCTGGAGGGTTCTCGATGACTCCGGCCACTTCCCGCACCCGCTCGACGGAGTGGTTCGCCCGAGCGACCGAGGTCATGCCGGGCGGCGTCAACTCGCCGGTCCGCGCCTTCGGGGCCGTCGGCGGCTCGCCGCCGTTCGTCGAATCCGCCCGGGGCGCCCATCTGCGCACGGTCGACGGCGACGAGTACATCGACTTCGTCGCCTCCTGGGGAGCGCTGATCCTCGGCCACGCCCACCCCCTCGTCGTGGCCGCCCTCGAGGAGGTGATCGCCGCGGGAACCTCGTTCGGGCTCCCCACGGTCGCCGAAGTGGAGCTGGCCGAGCTCGTCTGCTCGCTGGTGCCGTCGGTCGAGGTGGTGCGGATGGTCAACTCCGGCACCGAGGCGACGGCATCGGTGCTGCGCATCGCCCGCGCCGCGACCGGCCGCTCCAAGGTCGTCAAGTTCGAGGGCTGCTACCACGGCCACAGCGACTCGTTCCTCGTCAAAGCGGGATCCGGCCTGGCCACCTTCGGGGAGCCCTCCAGCCCCGGCGTCCCCCCTGCCACCGCCTCCGACACCCGGGTCGCCCGCTACAACGACCTCGACTCGGTGGCCGATTGCCTCGCCGATCGCGAAGTGGCCGCGGTCGTCGTCGAGCCGGTCGCCGGCAACATGGGGTGCGTCCCACCCGACCCCGATTTCCTCCCCGGCCTGCGGCGCCTCTGCGACGAGCACGGCACCCTCCTCGTCTTCGACGAGGTCATGACCGGGTTCCGGGTCGCCCTGGGCGGCGCCCAGGCCCGCTACGGGGTCGTCCCCGACCTCACCGCCCTCGGCAAGGTCGTCGCCGGGGGAGCGCCCGGAGCCGCCTACGGGGGGAGAGCCGACCTCATGCGCCAGGTCGCCCCCGACGGCCCCGTGTACCAGGCGGGGACCCTGGCCGGAAACCCGCTCGTCACCGCCGCCGGTCTCGCCACCCTCCGCTACCTGGCCGACCACCCCGACCTCTACGACAGGTTCGACGTCGCCGGCGGCCGGGTGGCCGACCACCTCGGCGCCGTCCTCTCGAGGATCGGCCGGCCCGGCGTCGTTACCCATGTCGGGGGAATGTTCGGCATCTTCCTGGGCGTCGAAGACGTCCGCAGCTGGGACGACGTCTCGGCCGTCGACCGGGAGTGGTTCGGCCGATTCTTCCGCGCCGCGCTGGAGCGGGGGGTGCTCTTGCCCCCGTCGGCGTTCGAGGCCTGGTTCCTGATGGAGGCCCATCTGGACGGGACCCTCGACCGGGCCCTCGACGTCCTGGAGGAGGCGCTGGAGGTGAGCGCCCGATGAGGCTGCTCGCCGCACTGCGCGGAGAACGGCTCGACCGTCCCCCGATCTGGTTCATGCGCCAGGCCGGTCGCTATCTCCCCGAGTACCGGGAGCTGCGGGAGCGGTGCTCGTTCGTGGAGGCGATGCGCCGCCCCGACGTCGCCGTCGAGATCACCCTCCAGCCGCTGCGACGGTTCCCGCTGGACGCCGCGATCGTCTTCGCCGACATCATGACGCCCCTGGAGGCGCTGGGCGTCGAGGTCGACTTCGACCCCGGCCCTCGGCTCCAGCCGCTGAGCCTCGACCAGGTCGCCCACCTGCCGGCCTTCCGGCCGGAGGCAGTCGGTCATGTGGCGGCGACGGTCGCCGGGGTTCGCGCCGAAGTCGGGGCGGACGTGGCCGTGATCGGCTTCGCCGGAGGGCCGGCGACGGTGCTGGCCTACCTCCTCGAAGGATCCGGATCCCGCCACTTCTCAGAGTTCCGGCGCGCCCTCCACACGCCCGGCGTGGACGCCGCGCTCGGCCGGCTGGCCGAAGCGACCCGCCGTTATCTGCGGATGCAGGTGGAGGCGGGCGCCGATGTCGTCCAGCTGTTCGACAGCTGGGCAGGCGCCCTGTCGGTGGACGTGTACCGCCGCCACGTGGTACCCGCCGCCCGCGCCGCCCTGGCCGACCTCGACGTGCCCACCATCTACTTCGCTCCGGCCGCCTCCCACTTGTTGGAGGTGATGCCCGAGATCGGCGCCACCGCCTACGGAGTCGACTGGCGCCTGCCCATCGACGAAGCCTGGAGGCGTCTGGGCCGCAGCCACCCGGTCCAGGGCAACCTCGACCCGGCCGTCCTCCTCACCGACCCGCCCACCGTCGCCGCTGCCACCACTCACGTGCTGGAACGGGCGAGCGGAGTCGACGGTCACGTGTTCAACCTCGGCCACGGGATCCTGCCGACCACCCCCGTCGACAACGTCGCCGCCATGGTCGAGACGGTGGTGGGTTGGGACCGTTCCTCGACCGCCGCCACGAAAGGAGCATCCGCTTGAGCGCCCCCGAGACTCTCGAGGGCTGGTTCGCCCTCCACGACTTCCGACGTCTCGACCAGGCCGCCTGGAGAGCGGCCCCGCCAGAGACCAAGGAGAAGGCGCTGGCCGAAGCCCGCGACCTGCTCGACGCCTATGCCCGCGTCGACGACGCCCCGGAAGGACGCAGCGTCACCTACGCAGTGGTCGGCCACAAGGCCGACCTGCTGTTGTTCCACCTCCGGCCCGAGGTCGGCCAGCTCGCCCGCCTCGAGCAGGAGTTCGACCGCACCCTCCTCGGGTCGATGACCACCCGTCCCTACTCGTACCTGTCGGTGATCGAGATCAGCCGCCACAACGCACCCGAGGGAGCGGCAGAGAACATCGAATCGAGCCCCTACATCCAGGCTCGCCTCCGCCCCGAGATCCCCGAACACAGCCGTTACGTCTGCTTCTACCCGATGAGCAAGAAGCGGCACCTCACCGACAACTGGTACACGCTGCCGTCGGAGGAGAGGGCCCGCTTCATGCGGGAGCACGGCCGGACCGGTCGCAAGTACGCCGGCAAGGTGACCCAGATAGTCACCGGCTCCATGGGCCTCGACGACTGGGAATGGGGGGTGACCCTCTTCGCCGACGACCCCCTCCAGTTCAAGAAGCTCGTCTACGAGATGCGCTTCGACGAGGTCAGCTCCCGCTTCGGGGAGTTCGGCCCGTTCTACGTAGGAGAGAAAGTCGACGATCTCAGGAGGTTGTTCGGTGAGTGAAAGAGCCGTCTTCTTGGTCGGGTTCGGCGGCCCCGAATCCCTGGACGAGGTGCCGCCGTTCGTCGAGTCGGTGCTCGGGCGCGTGCCGCCCGAGCACGTCACGGAGCATGCGGTCGAGCGCTACCGCCTGATCGGCGGGGGCTCGCCGCTTCCGGCCACCACCCGCCGCCAGGCGCAGCTGGTCGCCGAGGAGCTGGGGCGCCGCGGTGTCGACGCCGGCGTGTACGTGGGGATGCTCCACGCCGACCCGACCATCCGATCGGCTGCCGACCGGATGGTCGCCGACGGCGTGGAGGACGTCACAGTCGTGAGCCTCGCTCCCTACCGGTGTGAAGTGTCCACCGACGCCTACGAGGCCGCTGCCCGGCGAGCGCTAGAGGGCAGGGTCGAGACGCTGCGTTTCGCGCCCGACTGGAACCTCGCACCCCGCTACGTGGAAGGCCTGGCCGAGATGCTCTCCGAAGCGCTCCGTCAGGCGCCCGAAGGAACCCCGGTCGTGTTCGCTGCCCACAGCCTGCCCCAGCGCATGATCGACCAGGGCGACCCCTACGTCGACCAACTGACCGCCACCGCCCGCGAGGTGGCTTCCCGCCTCGGCCTCGCCGACTGGCACATCGCCTACCAGAGCGTGTCGGCAGCCGCTCGCGAGCCGTGGCTCGGGCCGGCGGTGGAGGACGTGATGGACGAGCTGAAGGCACGGGGCGCACCGGCGGTGATGGTCGACCCGATCGGGTTCATCGCCGACCACGTCGAGACTCTGTACGACAACGACGTCGAGCACCGCCAGCACGCCGACGAGATCGGGATCGAATTCCACCGCTGCCGCTGCCTCAACGACCATCCCGCCCTGATCGACGCCCTGTGCGACGTCGTGACCGAAGCCATGGCAGGTGTCTGAGATCGGCCCCGTCGTAGTGGTGGGAGGCGGGGTCACCGGGCTCGTCGCCGCCCACCACCTCCTCCAGGCCGGGGTCGACGTGGCGATCGTCGAGGCCTCGCAACGCCTCGGGGGCAAGGTGCGGACCGAACACGTCGACGGATTCGTCGTCGAAGCCGGGCCCGACAGCTTCGTCGCACAGAAGAGAACGGTCCTCGAGCTCGCCGCCCACCTCGGCCTCGACGGCGACGTCCGGCCGACCCGTCCCGGCGTCGGCGGCTCGCGGGTGTGGTGGGACGGCCGCCTCCACGACCTGCCCGAAGGGCTGCTGCTGATGGCGCCGTCGCGCCTCACGCCTCTGTTCCGCTCGTCGCTCCTGTCGTGGAAAGGCAAGCTGCGGGTGCTCGGCGACCTCTTCCTCCCGAGGGGAGGCAGCGACGACGAGAGCCTGGAGTCGTTCGTTCTGCGCCGCCTCGGCCCGGAGATGCTCGAGCGTGTCGCCCAGCCCCTCGTGGCCGGCATCCACGCGGCGGAGCCTTCGACCATGAGCCTGAGAGCCAGCTTCCCCCGGTTCCTGGACATGGAGAGGGAACACCGCAGCCTGTTCCTCGCCGCCCGGGCGGCCAGGAAGAAGGCGACGGGGGCGAGCGGGAGCCATTTCGTCACCTTCGCCCGGGGCATGGGCCAGCTCACCGACGCTCTCGTCGAGGCAATCGGGCCGGCTTACGTGCGGACAGGGGTGGCGGTGACGGACCTGGAAGCCCGAGGAGGCGGCTACCGGCTCGGCTTGGGCGCCGGGTCGACCCTCGAAGCCGCGGCGGTGGTCCTGGCTGCGCCGGCCCGCACCACTGCCCGGTTGCTCGCTCCGGTCGTTCCCGAAGCAGCGGCCGCCATCGGCGGCATAGCCCAGGTGTCGACCTCCACCGTCACCCTCGTCTACCGGGCGGCCGACGTCCCCGAGCTGTCGGGAACCGGCTTTCTGGTCCCGGCGGCACAAGGCCGCAAGGTGACAGGGGTGACGTTCCTATCGAACAAGTGGCCGGGACGCGTCCCCGACGACCGCTTCGTGATGCTGCGCGCCTTCGTCGGAGGCCGGCACGGCCAGCAGGCAGCCACGTGCCCGCGCGATCAGCTGGTGGAGATCGTCCGCGCCGAGTTGGCCGAGATGCTCGACTTGCGGGCCGACCCGGTGCTGACACGGGTGTTCCAGTGGGTGGACGGCCTGCACCGCTACACGTTGGGTCACCTGGACCGGGTCAGGGTCGCCGAGGCGGCGTTGGATCAGCACCCCGGCCTCGTCGTCGCCGGCGCCGCCTTCCACGGCATCGGGCTCAACGAATGCGTCGACTCCGGCCGCCGGGCGGCGATGCGGCTGCTGGCGGGACAGCTCGCCGGCCAGCCGGGCGGCCGGCGGTAGCCGTCCTCTGCCGCACGCCAGGCCGGTGCAGGGAAACCGCCTGATTCGAAGCCGGTGGGGCGGTTACGCTCGGCGCGGTGATCGAGGTGAGTCGATGACCGAACGCGGGCGCGACCCCGCCGAACGGGGCATCCTCCGGCTCTTCTACCGGGATTGGCGGCCGACGCGGCTCGGTCGGATCGCCAATCGGCTGACGGAGTGGTGGGCGTCCAAGGGACTTCCGCCGCGGTTCCAGCAGACGCTCGAGGTCCGGGGCCGGAAGTCCGGACAGATCCGCTCCACACCCGTGGTGGTGACGACCGTCGAGGGTGAGCGGTACCTGGTGGCCATGCTCGGCCCCGACTCGGAATGGGTCAAGAACGTGAGAGCCGCCGGCGGCGAAGCCGCCCTCCGGCACGGCGGCCGCCAGCCGGTCCGCCTGGAGGAGGTCCCGCCCGAACAACGCGCCCCGGTCCTCGCCGAGTACGTGCGGATCGCGACCAGCGGTCGGCGTCATATCCCGGTGGCGCCGGGAGCGTCCCTCGCCGAGTTCGATGCCGTCGCCCACCTCTACCCGGTGTTCCGGATAGCGAGTCGCTGAGCCCGCGTCCACGTCGGCCGACGGGCCTTCAGGACTCCATCCGTCCCGTCGCCCAGGCCCACGCCGCCAGCTCCACCCGATTGCGGGCCCCGACCTTGGTCATCAGGTGGGAGATGTGGGTCTTCACCGTCGGAAGGGAGATGAACAGCTCGTCGGCTATCTCGGTGTTCGTCAGCCCTCTCGCCACCGCCTCGAGGACTTCCTCCTCCCGTTCGGTGAGAGGCTCGAGCGGCTGGGGGACCTCCCGGGGCTGGGTCTTCGAGAAGTGACGCAGCAGGCGCACGGTGATCGACGGAGACACCAGGGCGTCGCCGCGGGCGGCGGCGTGCACCGCCTCGACGAGCAGTTGCGGGCCGGCGTCTTTGAGCAGGAACCCGGAGGCGCCGTTGCGGAGAGCGGTGTAGACGTACTCGTCGAGATCGAACGTGGTGACCACCACCACCGGGATCGGGTCCTCCACGCCGGGACCGGCGAGGCGCTTCGTCGCCTCCAGCCCGTCCATCTCGGGCATGCGGATGTCGAGGAGGGCGACGTCGGGGCGCAGCCGGCGCGCTTCGGCGACCGCGGTCCGGCCGTCGGCAGCCTCGCCCACCACCTCGATCCCGTTCGACTCGAGGATCAGCTTGAACCCGGAACGGACCAGCTCCTGGTCGTCGGCTATCAGCACCCGCAGGGGCCGGCCGGACGTCATCTCTCTATCGGAATCCATGCGGTCACCGACCATCCTCGGCCAGGGCGCGGCCCGGCCCAAAACTGGCCACCCAGCGCCGAAACCCGCTCTGCCATGCCGGTGAGCCCGAACCCGCGCTCGCCGACACGCTCGTGGTGGCGTCCGTCGTCGACCACGCTCACCTGGATGCCGTCGTCCTGGCGTCGCACCTTCACCTCGACTCGGGACACGTCGATACCGTGGCGGCCGATGTTGGTGAGACTCTCCTGGACGATCCGGTAGATCGACGGCTCCATCGAAGCCGGCACCGCCGAGTGGTCGATCTCGATGTCGAGTTCGTAGCCGTCCCGTTTCGACGCTTCCCGGGCGAGAGTCTCCACGTCGGCGAGGCCCGCGGTGGGCGCCAACGGCTCGTCGCCGCCGGACTCGCGGAGCGCCCCGACCAGGCGGCGCATGGCGTTCATGGTGGCGATGCCGCTCTCTTCGATCTTGGCCAGCGCCTGCTGCACCGCTTCGGGGTCCTTGTTCCCGATCGCCCGGGCCGCCTGGGCTTGGACCACGATCCCCGTGACGTGGTGCGCGACCGAGTCGTGGAGCTCCCGGGCGATGGCGAGGCGCTCGGCACGGCGGGTGGCGTCCTCAGTCATCTCCCGATTCCGCTGCGCCCACCGCCGCGACAGCCCGGCGACGACGGCGAGGGTGAGCGTGAGCCAGAACACCGCCAGCAGCGGGACCGGGGCGGGGGTGCGCACCGCGACGGCGACGGTGCCCATCACGGCCACCAGCAGCCCGAAGGCCGCTCGCCGGGGTTGTTCGGTGCGGACGACCTCGCTCGAGAGGATCGACATTGCGGCGACCTCGGAGAAGCCGAGGGGGCTGAGATTCACACCCAGGATCCCCAGCGTGCCGTAGTAGCCGATGGTCACCAAGAAGGCCAGCCCACTGGCGACGACCACACCGGTCAGGGGGTTGCGGAAGGTCCCGAACACGAGCCAGACCATCACGAAGGCGATCGCCGCCGAGAGCCAGGGGGTGTGCCTGCCCACCGAGGTGATCAGGTCGATCGCGACGAAGGAGGCCATCCCCACGACCATCCCGGCGTAGACGATGGCGTCGAGGGCGCGGCTCCAATCGAGCGATCGCAGGGGTCCTGGCTCGCGCTCGGACCCGGCAGGTGAAGGGGAGTCCACGACCGCGAGCCTATCGGGCGCCTGTCGGAGGGGAATCGTCCATAAGGATGATGCCGGATTCGTCTCTGCGGCCGATGCGGGCAGGCGGTCGTTTTCGCACAGTGGCCGGCATGAACACGTTTCTCGAATTCTTGGTCGGGACGGGCCTCGTGGTGGCTGCGTCCCTCGTCGTCCTGATGCTCGTGGGAGGTGCCTTGACGGCGGTCCTCGAGTGGATCCGTCCGCAGGGCCCCTTGACCGGAAGGAGCGCACGATGACGTTGGAGAGGCCAGTCTTGGTGGGCCGTGGCCTGACGAAGCGCTACGGCGACGTCACGGCGATCGACGGAGTGGACATCGACGTATGGAGGGGGAGCTCGATCGCCCTCACCGGGCCGAGTGGAGCGGGGAAGACGACGCTTCTGCATGTTCTGGCCGGGATCATCCGTCCCGACGAGGGCAGCGTGACCCTGGAAGGGGTGCGGATCGACTCGGCACCCGACCGTGAGCGGTCACGTCTGCGCCGTCGCCACTTCGGCTTCGTGTTCCAGGAGGGCTATCTGGTCCCGGAGCTGACGGCGGTGGAGAACGTGGCCCTTCCGCTGATGCTCCTCGGTCATCCCAAAGCCAAAGCGATGCGCGAGGCGTACCGCTGGTTCGAACCGTTCGGCCTCGAGGGGCTGGAGCACCGCCGCCCCGGTGAGCTGTCCGGTGGCCAGGCACAGCGCGTCGCCATCGCCCGGGCGATCATCACCGGGCCCTCCGTGGTGTTCGCCGACGAGCCCACCGCCGCTCTGGACTCGGAGACCACCCATCGGACGATGTCGCTCCTCGAGTCGGCGGTGCGCCACGCCAACGCCGGCCTCGTGGTCGTCACCCACGATCCGGAGGTGGCGGCCCGCTGTGACGTGCAGATCTCGATCCTCGACGGACGGCTTAGGAAGGCGGCATGAGGAACATCTTCTCGCTCGCCGGATCCCTGCTCCGCGGGGGCGGGCGCCGCACGGTGCTCGACCTCAGCCTCACCGTCGTCGGGGTCGCCGTCCCCGTGGCGGTGATCCTGTTGGTCGTCGGCACGGTCGGCGGCTTCCAGGAGAGGGAGAACGCCATGGCCTGGCGCGAGCCGACCCTCGCCGAATCCGACGCCACCGCGCTCCAGCGGCGGAGCTATGAGCCCTGGCAGGGCCGACGGGTGGACGTGGTGGAGCTCAGAGCCCTCGACGGGAACCCCCCGATCCCGCCGGGGATGGACCGGTTCCCCCAGGAAGGAGAGGTGTGGGTCTCGCCGGCTCTCCGGGAGATCCTCGACGACGGCTCCTGGCTCACCTTCGAGCGCCGGGTCGGGGGAGAGATCGTCGGCGTTCTCGGTGAGGAGGCGCTCGCCTATCCCGACGAGCTGGTCGCCGTGGTCGGGAACGCCTCGCTCGAGCCGACGCCCGAAGAGGATCGGCTGCCCTACGACCACCGCCACGGTGGCGGATTCCAGCCTTCCGACGTCCTGCCGATCGGCGAGTTCGCCGCCACCGGCTCCGACCCCAGCCTCCCGCTGCTGTACAGGATCTCGGCGTGGATAGCAGGTGCCCTGCTCGTGGCGCCGTCGCTGTCGCTGCTGGGAGCGGGGGCGCGCCTGACCGCCGCCCGCCGGGGTCGAAGGCTGGCGGCGCTCCGTCTGGCCGGAGCCACGTCGGGGCAGGTGACGGCCCTCGCCGCCCTCGAGACCGCGGTCGGCGCCGGGATCGGCATCGCCCTCGGCGTGGTGGTGGCGGTCGCCGGCATGGCCGTCGTGTCGTCGAGCATCCCCCTCGGTGGGGGGCGCTTCGCCTTCGCCGACCTGGTGCCCAGCCCGCTGGCGGTGGCGGTGATCCTCGTGGGCTCTCTGCTGGTGGCGGTGGCGGCGGCGCTCGCCGGCCTGCGCGAGGTGCGCGCCACGCCTCTGGGTGTCGTCCGTCAAGGCCGCCACAAGAGCCCCGGATGGCGACGGTTCTTCGCGATGGTCGTCGCCTGGGCTGGGTTCATCGCCACGATCCCCTTCACCCAGAGCTCGGGGTTGTACGTGGCGATGGTGGCGGGCCTCGGCGTCGTGATCCTCAGCATCTCCACCGTCGGCCCGGTATTCGCCTGGTTCATGGGCTGGGTCACCACCCGTCTTTCCCGCGGTCCGCGTGGCCTCGTCGCCGGGCGGCGGCTGATGGCCGACCCGATCGGCAGCTTCCGGCCCACGACGGGGCTCGTTCTCATCTCGTTCGTGGCCGGGTTCCTGCTGTTGAGCAGCGCCACTCTGCCCGAAGTCTCCACCGACGACTCGGCGTTGGTGTTGACCACTCAGCGGCCGGGTGAGCAAGTCGACGAGGAGGCGTTGCGCCAACGGCTGGCCGGGATGTATCCCGACGCATCGTTCGGGCCGTCCACCTACGGCTGGCCGACCATCGAGCTTCCCGGCGGCGTCGACGTGGAGGCGGAACGCACCCGCATCGCCGAAGCCACCGGCACCCTTCCCCTGACGGAGGCGGAGCTCGACTACGAGAACCGTCTCTTCATCGAGGACGTGAGGCGGGCGATGTGGGTGGTCGTGGCGATCGCGCTGATCCAGGCGGCGTTCGCAACGTCGGTCGGCTCGGCGGCATCGGTGTTGGAGCAGGCCAACACGTTGGCGGCGCTCTCGCTGGCCGGCACCCCGACGTCGCACCTCCAGGGCGCCCGGGCGTTGCAGAGCGCCATTCCCCTCACGGTGTCGTCCGCCGTGTTCGTGACGCTGGGGTCGGCCGCCGGGGCGCTCACCATCATCGGCGTCAACCCCAACATCGCCATCGTCGTCCCCTCCCTGGTCCAGGCGGCGCTGGTCGTCGTGGCGGCGGCCGCTGCCGCGGTCGCCGGCGCCTGGCTCAGCCGGCCGGTGCTCCGGTCGGTTCTCTCCCAGCCGCTGGCGGAGCGGTGAAGGAGGGGGGTGGCCTCCTCGGCCACCCCCTCTTTCATCGGGCTCTCCAGAACTCCATCACGTCGGCGGCGAAGCGATCCGGCTTTTCGATGTGGGGGGAGTGGCCGCAGTTCTCGTACACGACCTCCCGATAGTCGCCCGCCTTCTCGAGCACAGCCCTCAGCTGCGAGACCATGGGCTGTGGCGGCGCCACCTCGGGACCCGGCCAGCCGGGGACCACCCCGAGTTGGCCGAGGTAGGCGAAGTCGAAGAACGAAGTGTCGGACACGATCTGGTCGGAATCGCCGCGGATCCACAGCACCGGAACCGACAGGTCGGCGAACCCGGACAGATCCAGGTACTTGGGCGAGATGGCGTTGTTCATCCCGGTCGTGCCCGGGGCGACGCCCGGCCAATTCTCCGACGCTGTCATGTCGCCCGGGTAGACGTCGTCGCCGACGGCCATCTCCAGGCAGGCGTCCACGTACCGTTCCTCGTCGCGAGGGTCGAACGTGAACCCCTCGGCGACATAGAAGGAGCGCATCGTGGTGCGGACACCGGTGGGGCTGTCGCTCCGGTCCTTGTTGCGGAGCGATTCGACGAAGTCGGGGTTGGCGGTCCCGCCTCCCGACCCGGCGTAGTCGTCGAACACCCGGGTGCCTTCGACGTCCTTGGTCCCGCCGAACCCGTACGGGGACATGCCCGCTTCCAGGACGACCGAGGCCACTTGGTCGGGGTGATCGATGGCGTACTGCATCACCACGCCACCTCCGGCCGACCAGCCGAGCATGTGAAGCGGCGTGCTCAGGCCCATCGTCTCCACCAGGGCGTGGACGTCGTCGGAGAAGTCGCGGACGCCGCGGGTGGCGTCGATCGCCTTGCGCTCCGAGCCTCCAAACCCGCGGTAATCGGGGGCGACGACGTGGAAGTCGGCCGCCAGCGCTTCCATCAGGTGCTCGAAGAACACGCTCGAGGACACGTTGCCGTGGAGCAGCAGGACCACCGGCTTTCCCGGCTCGCCCGCCTGGCGGACGAAGGTCCGCAGCCGGGAGGTCTCGACGGTCGTTGTCGTGATCGGCATGGGTCTCCCTTCCTCACCAACGGATGCAGGCCGCGGCCCACGTGTATCCCGTGCCCGCCGCCAGCAACAGCACCAGGTCGCCGGGCTCCAACCTGCCTTCCCGCGCCGCCCGGTCGAGCCCGAAGAGCGGATCCACCCCGCTCATGTGGCCGGTGTCGTCGAGGTAGACGGCCCGGTCGAGCGGCACGCCGAGAGCGGAGCAGACCTGCTCGTGCATGGAGCGCTTCATGTGGATCCCGCACAGCAGAGCCACGTCGTCGAGGTCGGCGCCCGAGCGCGTCACCGCTTCCCGGGCGGCGGCGACGAAGTTGGGGAGCGTCACGGGGTCGAGGCGCTCTTTCATCGACAGCGGATCGGGCACGTCGAGGAAGTGGCGGCGCTCGGCGACCGTCCGCTCGGACGCCGGCTCCGCCGAGCCGCCGGCCGGCACCTTCACGTCGAGGGAGAAGGAGCCGTCGGTGATCATGTGCGCTCCCAGCACCTCGTGGTCGGTGGTGTCGCCCCGGAACAGGGCTGCCACCGCCCCGTCGCCGAAGTTGAACATGAACCGGGATCGCTCGTTGGTGTAGTCGAGGAGATAGGACTCCCGGCACGCCGCCACCGCCAGCACGTTGCGTATCTCCGGCTCCGCCCGCAGCAGGTCCCGCACCACGCGCACCACCACCGGCGACCCGCACGACACGTAGTCGAGCTCCAGGGCGAAGGCGTTGCGGGCGCCGAGCCGGTGAGCGATGTGGGGCGCCGCCTGCCACACCTGGTAGTCCTTGAACGTCGAGCCGAAGTAGGCGACGACGTCGAGGTCGGCCGGGTCCAGGCCTTGCTCATCCAACAGAGCTCTCCCGGCGCTGACGGCCATGTCGGAGACGTGCTCGTCGGGGGCGGCGATGTGTTTGCCCCGCAGGCCGAAACGCTCCACCAGCACCTCCTCGGGGATGCCGGAGGCGTCCGAGATCTCCCGGGCGGTCATCCACTTGTCCGGCAGGTAGCCGGCGGTGGCGACCAGGCCGACGGGCCTCACCTCGCCCCCAGCCCGCGCTGGATGAAGCGCATCAACTCATCGACGACGTGTTCGGGGATCTCACCGGCTTCGTTCCAGAGGATCCAGCGCATCCCGATGAGCTCGCCGATGCCCATCAGGGCGTAGGCGAGGACCTCGGGGTCGCCTTCTTCGATCTCGCCTGCGTCCATCGCTTCTCGGAGTGCCTCCACGTACCCGGCGGCGATCCTCTCGTAGTGGCGGTGGAGGGCGGCCGGGGATGCGAACTCGGCCTGGCGGATGACCCGGTAGAGGGCAGGATGCTCGGCGGTGAACCGGAAGAACCCTTCGAAGCCGTGCCGCTCCCGCTCGGCGCGGGTCTTGCCCTTGGCGGCCCCTTCGGCCATCGCCCGCCGCACCCGGCGGTTCAGGTCGTCGACGAGCTCGTCGAAGATGGCCTGCTTGGAGACGAAGTAGCGGTAGAAGGTGCCCTGGCTGACTCCGGCGCGTTCGGTGATCTTGACGATCGAAGCCTCCTCCCACCCGTACTCGGCGAAGATCTCCTCCGCTGCCTCGAGCAGCGCGCGGCGGGTCCTCTCACCGCGGGCCGACAGGGCGTTGCCTTCGACCGAGGTGGGCGGGGAGGCCTCTTCGATCCATGGGTCTGACGTCACCGTTGCGCCTCCAGCATCTCGACGATCTCTCGCTTCAGCACCTTGTTCATGCCGGACCGGGGGAGGGCGTCGACGAACCGGACCTCTCGCGGCACCTTGAACCTGGCGAGCCTTCCCCGGCACCAATCCAGCAGCTCCTCGGGGTCCAGCGGTCGGCGGGTGACGACGACGGCCACCCCGGCCTCGCCCCACCGCTCGTCGGGGACGCCGACGACGGCCGCTTCCACGACGTCCGGATGGGCCATCAGCACCGACTCCACCTCGGCGGGGTAGACGTTCTCGCCGCCGGATATGTACATGTCCTTGATCCGGTCCCGGATCCGGTAGAAGCCGTCGGCATCCCGTTCGGCGACGTCCCCCGTGTGCAGCCACCCCCCTCGCATCGCCTCGGCGGTCGCCGCCGGGTCGTTCCAGTAGCCGGCGAAGACGCTGGGGCCGCGCACCAGGAGCTCTCCGGTCCCCGGGCCGTCGATGAGCGACCCGTCCGATCCCTCCAGGGCCACCTCGACGTGGGGGTAGGCCTTGCCGGCGTAGCCGACCTTCTCCTTCACGTACTCGGGCGGCAGCCCCAGCACGTTGGGCGACGCCTCCGACAGGCCGTACCCCTGGACCAGGGAGACGCCCCGCGCCGTCCAGGTCTCGATCAACGACTCGGGCATCGGGGCGCCGCCCACGACCGCCATGCGCAACGACGACAAGTCGGTGGTGGCGAACGAGGGGTGCTCGGCCATGAACAGGTAGTTGGCCGGCACGCCCATCATCGTCGTGACCCTCTTCTCTTCGATCAGCCGCAGCGCCCTACCCGGGTCGAAGCTCGGCTCCAACACGACCGTGGCGCCCTTCCACCAGGCGAGCAGGGGCTGGACGTTCCAGCCGCCGACGTGGAACTGGGGGAGCACCTGGAGGACAACGTCGAACGTCGTCACGTCCATCAGCCGGTCGATGGCCGTGTTGGTCCAAAAGCAGTTGGCGTGGGTGAGGACGGCTCCCTTGGGCCGGCCCGTCGTGCCCGACGTGTAGATGAGGAACAGCGGATCGTCGTCTTCGACCACGACATCCACATCGCCTTCCGCCTCCGGCGGGTCCTCGAGTGGGCGGATCGGCGGGCGGTGCTCCGCTTCGGCCACCACCTGTTCGGCCTGCTCCAGGCGAGACCGGGATGCCAGGACGACGGAGGCGCCGGAATGGTCGACCTGGTAGGCCAGCTCCGGCGGCGCCAGACGCCAGTTCAGCGGCGTCATGACGAGTCCCGCCTTGGCGCAGGCGAAGAACAGCGTGACGTACTCGGGGCAGTTGTCGGCGAGAACGGCCACCCGGTCGCCCCGTCCCAGCCCGCGGCCCATCAACTCGGCGGCCAGCCGGCTGGAGTCGCGGTCCAGCTCACCGTAGGTCACGGTCCGGTCGCAGAAGTCGATGGCGGTCCTCTCCGGTGTCAGCCGGCCCCGGTCGCGGATCCAGGTCCCGATGGTCATGTACGAGCTCATGGCAGGGACTCCTCGAGGAGGGAAGCGACCTCGTCCGGTCTCTCCACGAAGAACAGGTGCCCGGCGCCCTCCAGCACCCGGACCTTCGAGTTCGGGATCATCTCTCCCAGGAGCTCGCTGTTGCGGGGGTCGACGACCCGGTCCTCGGTCCCGGTCAGGATCAGGGTCGGAGCGGAGATCCGGCGCGCCCGATCGCCCCCCGCATAGGTGGTGCCGGCGGCGGCCTGGGCTGCCCACCCCTCGGGGTCGGGCGGAGACTCGAGGCGTCGGGCCACGATCCGCTCGACGAGACGCGGGTCGGGATCCGCGCCGAAGGCGTTGACCACGAAGCGGCGCAACGCCTCGGCCGGCTCCAGTTCCTTCGCCTCGGCGAACAGGCGCACCGTCGCCTCCGGCATCGGATGTCCGTGGGGCGACCCGGGAGTGGTGCACATCAGCACCAGGTGGTCGACGCGCTCGGGGTGGGCGAGCGCCAGCTCCTGGGCGATCATCCCGCCCAGCGACGCTCCGACGACATGCGCCCTCTCCACGCCGGCGGCGTCGAGCACGCAGGCGGCGTCCTCGGCCATCTCGGCGGCCGTGTAGGGGCCGGGCGGGACAGAGGACTCGCCGATCCCGCGGTTGTCGAAGCTGATCACCCGGAAGCGTCTCGCCAGACGCGGGACGAGCGGCTCCCAGCCCCAGCGGGGGTACCCGAGCCCCTGTATGAGGATGATCGGGTCGCCGGAACCGGCCTCCTCCCACGCGATCGTCACGTCTCCGTTGTGTGCCCGGTTCACGAACGCATCCTCCTGCCGATCGAGCTGAGCCCGCCGGGGGCGAAGAGCATCAGCAGCACGAACAGGGTGCCGAGGACGAACAGCGGCTCCGAAAGCGGCCCGGCCAGCCAGTCGGGCAGGGCGTCGATGGCGTCGGAGGTGGCGACACCCGACAGCCGCAGGTTGAGCACCCCGTAGACGAACCCACCCAGTGCCGCGCCCCACAGCCTGCCGGCCCCGCCCAGCACCACCATGATCAGGATCGACAGCGTGAAATCCGGGCTGGTGATGCTGGCGTTGGCCCCCCGAACGACGAGCAGGTACACGGTCCCGCACAGGGCGGCCAGGCCCGAACCGAACACGAAGGACGTCAACTTGTAGGGAAACGGAGCCAGCCCCAGCATCTCCACCCGCGGCTCGTTCTCGCGGATCGCTTCGAACACCCGGCCCGCCCGGGAGGTGACGACCCTGCGGGCGAGCACATACACGACCACCGCGGTGAGGAGCGCCAGCCAGTAGATGTTTCGGGTGTTCACGACGCCCCGGAACAGGTCGGGGACCATGTCGGAGGCGATCGACAGGCCCTCCTCCCCGCCGAGGAAGCGGACCGGGTCGGTGAGGACGAGGATGGAGAAGGCCTCGGCGAACGCCAGGGTCACCATGGCGAAGGCGACTCCGGTCGTCCGCAGAGCCACCGCCCCCAGGAGCGCGGACAGGGCCACCACTCCGACGATCGCCACCACCGCCGCCACCGGATACGGCAGCCGGGCGTGGGCCATGAGGAGGTTGGTGCCGTAGACGGCCAGGGCGAACGGCAAGGCATGGCCGAAGCTGAGCAGCCCGGTGTAACCGAAGATCACGTCGTAGGACATGGCCAGGCCGGCGAGGGTGAGGGCCACCGCCAAGACCTGCAGGGTGCCCGGGGTGTCGAAGGGGCCGGAGAACAGGACCGGGATCCCCACCGGCACCAGAGGCAGCAGGGCGAGGATCACCGCCACTGCGGCGAGGACCTTCGGCGCCTTGCTGCGTCCGCCGTGAGGGACGAGCGCCGGGTCGACGGGACGGGTGGTGGCCGGTTCTTCGAGGGGCTTGGTGGTCACGGTGCCGCCTTCCCGAGCAGACCTTGCGGGCGGATGAGCAGGACCAAGGCCAGCAGGATCACCACCGAGATACTTCCCAAGCCGGTGGCGACGTAGTTGTTCACGTACACCTGGGTGAGCGCGACCAGGGCCGCCGCCAACGCCGTCCCCGGGACCGATCCGAGCCCGCCGATCACGACGACGATGAAAGCGAAGATCAGCTGGGCGGTGCCGAGGCTGGGGCTGATCCCGTTGAAGTACACGGCCCCCAGCGCACCGCCCACTCCGGCGAGGGCCCCGCCGAGAGCGAAGACGATCGTGAAGCTGCGGGCCACGTCGATGCCGAGCGCCTGCACCATGGCCGGGTTCTCGACGCCCGCCCGAATGATGAGGCCGTGGCGGGTACGGCTCAGGAACAGCATGAGGCCGACCAGGAGCAGCACGGCGACGCCGAGGATCAACAGCCGGCTGTTGGGGATGTTGGCGCCTGCGATCTCGGTGGTGTCGGTGAACCAACCCGGCTGGGTGAGCAGACGCGGGTCGTAACCGAACCATCCGCCCATCAGCGCCACCGCCGCCATGCCGAGGCCGATGGTGAGGAGGATCTGCTCGACGTGCTTGCCGTAGAGGCGTCGGATCAGGCCCCGCTCCACGAGAGCGCCGGTCACGGTGCCCACGAGGGCGGCGGCGCCGATGGCCACCAGGAAGCGGGGGCCGGGGGAGAGGAAGGTGACCGAGTCCATCACCCACCAGGCGGCGAAGCCGCCGGCGGCGAAGAAGGCGCCGTGGGCCAGGTTGAGGACGCTCATCAGGCCGAAGATCAGCGAAAGGCCCGAGGCGAGCAGGAAGTACAGGCCCGCCAAACCCAACCCGGTGATCGTGTAGAGGACGAAGCTGCTCATCGCACCTCGACTCCCAGGTATCGGCCGGCGAGCTGCGGGTCGCCCGCCAGCGTGTCCATGTCACCGGCGTATACGGTCTTTCCCTCGTCGATCACCACCGCCCTCGAGGCCAGCTCGGCAGCCACCCACAGGTTCTGCTCGACGAGGAGCACGGCGGTGTCGGCGGTCGCCTTGACCAGCGCCTCCACGACCGATTCGACGACGATCGGCGCCAGTCCCTTGGTCGGTTCGTCGATCAGGAGCAGCCGGTTGGGGTTGAGCAGCGCCCGGGCTATCGCCAGCATCTGCTGTTGGCCCCCGGACAGTGTCCCGGCAGGCTGGTTGGGCCGGGAGGCGAGGTCGGGAAACAGCTCATAGACCAGGTCGTAGCGGTGCTCCACTCCCGGCCTCTCGGCGAGGCGCAGGTTCTCCGCCACGGTCAGAGCGGAGAACACCTCCCGGTCTTCGGGCACGTATCCGATGCCGCGCTGGGCGATGAGGTGGCTGGGGGTGCCGATCACCTCTTCTCCGTCGACGCGAATCGACCCGGTAGCCGGCAGGAGGCCCATCACGGCGAGGAGAGTCGTCGTCTTCCCGACGCCGTTGCGCCCGAGGAGGGCCGTCACCCCGTTCGGCTCGACGGAGAGGTCGACGCCGTGGAGCACGTGCGCCTCCCCCCGCCACACGTTGAGCGCTTCGATCTCGAGGACGCTCATCGGCGTCCTCCCAGGTAGGCGGTGCGCACCCGTTCGTCCGCCATCACCTCGGTGGGGCTGCCCACCGTCAGCAGCTTGCCTTCGTGCATCACGGCGATCCGCTCGGACACGTCCACCACGAACTCCATGCGATGCTCGACCATCACGATCGCCCGGCCCGAGCGGTGGACGTCCTGGATCACCTCGACGAGCGGCGCGGTTTCCTCGGCCGACACTCCGGCGGTGGGCTCGTCGAGGAGCAACAACTCGGGGTCGGCGGCCAGCACCATCGCCAGCTCCAGCTTGCGTTTGTCCCCGTGGGATAGCTCGCCCACCCGGTCCTCCCGACGACGCAAGAGGCCCACGGTCTCCAGCACTTCGTTCGCCTTGGTCGTCGCTTCGTCGTCGTGGCGCGGGGAGGTGAACACCCGAAGGCTCCCCCCGATGGCGGCCTGGGCTGCGAGTCGCACGTTTTCGCCCACCGACAGCCCCGGGAACAGGCTCGAGGTCTGGAAGGTACGGCCCAGCCCCCGTCTGGTGCGCTCCGAGGGCCGGAGCTTCGTGATGTCCTCGCCGTTCAGCTCGATGACGCCCGACCTCGGCGTGTACACCCCGGAGATCAGATTGATCAGGCTGGTCTTGCCGGCGCCGTTCGGTCCGATGATCGACACGAACTCCCCGTGCTGGACGTCGAGGTCGACGCCCTCGACGATGACGAGACCGCCCACGCCCCAGGTGAGCCCGGTCACACGAAGGGCGACGGGCTCGGGCTGTCCGGGGCTCGGGGCGGTCTCGGTCATCGCTTCGATCAGGACTCGGGCGGAGCGGTCGCCTCGGGGTCCAGGGCGTCGACGAGCTCGGCTTCGTACTCGCCCTCTCCGGCCTCCACCAGCCGCACGATGAACATCGGCTGCAGCATGGCGTGGTCCGACTCCCGGATCGTCTGGGTTCCCTTGGGGGCGTCGAAGGTCCAGCCTTCCAGCGCCGAGATCATGCTCGCCACGTCGTCGGGGCTCCCCTCGCTGACCGCCCTGACGATCATCTGGGCGGCGACGAACCCGTCGGGGGTGAACAGGTCCACCACCTCGGCGTTCTCCACCAGGTAGTCGTTGACTTCGTTGTCGGGAGCGCCCTCGAAGTAGTGGTTGAGGAACGACAAGCCGGTGGCGGCGTCGCCGTAGAACGGCCACGTCACCTTGTCGCCCAAGCCGGTCGCCACCGGGGCCGCGTCGAACACGTTCTGCTGGTTCAACGCCTGCCACATGGCACCCGACGTCTCGCCCGCCCAGGCAACGAACACCAGGTCGGGAGCAGCCTGGTTGATCTGGTCGGCGAACCCGGTGAACTCGGTTTCGCTGGCGGGAACCAGCAGCGAGTCGACCGTGAAGCCCCGGCTGCCGAGCACGGCTTCGACCGCGGCGACGTTGGCCGCGCCGAACTCCGTGTCCTGGGCGAAGACCAGGACGTTGCCTCCTTCGCCTTCCACCAGGGCGGCGGCGGTCGCCACGTCCTGGAGGCTCTGGCGCCCCGAGCGGAAGGTGTTGTCGTTCACCCCGGTGATGGCGTCGGTGGCAGCCGGTCCGGCGATGTAGAGGATGTCGTTCTCTTCGGCGAAGCCGGCGAGCTGAACGGCAACCCCCGACACGACGGTCCCGGCGATGATGTTCACTCCCTGGCCCACCAGGTCGGTGGCCTGGCTGATCGCCGCTTCCGGGTCGCCGCCGTCGTCGGAGATGAGGAACTCGATCGGCCGCCCGTTCACCGCTCGGGTGCCGTCGGTGGCGTAGTCGAGCCCCGCCTCCAGGCCTGCCAGGTACTGCTGGCCGTAGGACTGCAGCGGGCCAGACGTCGAGGTGATGATCCCCACACGTATCGGCTCGCCGCTCGCTTCACCGCCGGTGTCGGCGGTCGTGTCGGCCGTGGTCGGCTCGGTGGTGGCCGGGGCGCCCTCCGAAGGGGTGGTCGTGGTGTCGGTGGAGCCCCCGCAGGCCGCCGCGGCCAGGGCGATCACCGCCAGGATCCCGATCCACGCTCGTCTCATGGTCCCTCCTCTGTGCTTTTCCCACCTCTCAACCTGAGAGGTGATTCAGGTCTTGAATAGTTGCCGTGGAGCGGTGGTGTCAAGCGGATCCCGGGGAAATTTCCATCGTCGTTCCAAAATCCACTTGCGCAATGGTCATGTACTTGAATAAACTTCAAGTTTATGAACGATGGGAAACGACTCGGCAACGGGAGAGAGCTCGGCAACGAGAACGCGCTCGATCCCGCTAAGGCGATGGCCGAGGCGACACGGATCGCCCGGACGGTGGGTCGGCGAGTGCGCTGGACTGGCTGGGTGTGGCTGGTCATCGCAGTCGCCACGCCGCTCTTCTTCCTCGGCACCTCGACGGATTGGTTGGAGAGGCCCGCCCGGTTCTGGGTGGCGATCGCCTTCATGGTGGTGACGGGCGCGCTGGCGGTGGCAGCCGTCCGCAGGGAGGCCCGAGGCGAGGTGGAGGACCGGCGGGCTACCCGGATCGATGGCCCGGTCACCTGGGCGTACGTGGCGGTGGTGCTCACGATGGTGGTCCTCGACGCAGCCTTCGACACGTCCGGGGCGCCGCCGTGGTTCGTCGTCGGTGCTCTCGCCACGGCGGTGCCGCCGCTGGTGGGAGCATGGCGGATCCTCGTCCGATGAGCGAGAAGCACCCTCGTCACCGTCTGGACGAGATCATCCACACCCCGGTGCGGCTGTCGGTGATGGCCGCGCTGTCCGCAGCCGAGGCCCTCGACTTCCGGCATCTGCGGGACTTCGTCGAGGTGAGCGACTCGCTCCTCTCGAAACACGTCGCGGTGCTCGAGGAGGCGGGCTACGTGACGGTCGAGAAGGGCTTCGAGGGCAAACGCCCCCGGACGTGGCTGTCGCTCACAGACACGGGGCGCAAGGCTTACGACGACTACATCGCCGCCCTGCGGTCGATCACGGAGGGGTGGTCCTGACGCATCAGGCGGCGGGGGAGAGGGCCGGTGAAGGCTCCGGCTCCCTCGTCGCCAACCCGAAGGCGGCGGCGTGGAGCCCCATGCCGATGAGGGTGCCGTGGGGGTAATAGGGGACGATCAAGGTGCTCACCACGATGACGAGGGGCGTGATGGCGATCAGCGTGGCCCACGACCGAGAGACGTGGCGCCGGAAGGCGACGACGCCGGCGGCGAGCCCCGCCAGGCCGATGGCCATGAACAGGATCGCCTCGGCTCCCCACAGCATGCCCCATGGGTCGGGCCAGTCTTCGGCGGCGTAGCTGACCACGACGAGGGGGGCCCCGGCGAGCGTGATCCAGGAAAGGGCGCGCCCGGTCCAGCCCAGGCCCCTGGTGGCGTGGGTGAGCACCCACCCGATCAGCAAGAAGGAGGGAGCCACTGCAGCGCCGTAGAGGAAGTAGGGATCGGTGAGCCCGACCGAAGCTCCCCTGGCGGTGAGCCACTCGTACATCGTCGAGCTCGCGAGCCTGACCATCCACTCGGGTGTGTCCGAAAGCGACCAGACGACGAGCTGGGGAGGAAGTAGGAAAGCGGCCCATACGGAGGCGATCACGCCCGCGGCCGTGCGGATAGATGGTTTGTTCATGCGGCCGGTGACTGTAGAGGTCCAGCGGGGGTACAACGACACGGTCCCGCCACGAGGACGCCACAAGGGAGTTCGACACGAGATGGGAACGAGAATCGAACTGGGCGACGACGAGTTGGTGATCCGGCTCGGGCCCGTCGCCTCTTTGCTGACGTTCCGTCGCACGGTGCGAGTGCCCCGCCGGAGCATCGCCGACGTCAGGGCCGAGCGGAGGGGCGATCTGGAGCCTCACATCGAGCATCGAATCTCGGGGATCGGCCCTCACTACGGGTGGCGCCTTCCCAACCGGCGGCGAGTGGGCCCGATGCTCCGCCGGGGAGCGATCGGGGCCGAGTTCTGGGTCGTCGATGAGGGGTCGGCCGACCAGGAGTTGATCGTCTGCGAGCTGGAGGGCCACCGCTACGCCCGTCTGGTCATCGGCCTCGAGTCCGGGGAGGGCCTGGAGAAGATGCTCTCCGACTGGATCAGCCGTCGTGGGTGACGTTCACACCCAGGAGTCCCTCCGATGTCGCCGCCTTGAGGCGGGCAGCGGGGCGTGGCAGCATCGAAGGAGTGAGCGTTTCGGATCGACGTCTCGAGGACCTGGCGACGCTCCGTCGGGTTCGTGACCGCATCGACCGCGAATACGACCAGCCGTTGGACGTGGAGGCGCTCGCTCGGGACGCATTCATGTCGGCGGGCCACCTGAGCCGTCTGTTCAAGCAAGCGTTCGGCGAGTCGCCGTACTCCTATCTGATGACCCGGAGGATCGAGCGGGCCATGGCGCTGCTCCGCCGGGGCGATATGTCGGTGACCGAGGTGTGCTTCGCGGTCGGGTTCTCCTCGCTCGGCACTTTCAGCACCCGCTTCACGGAGTTGGTGGGGGTCCCGCCGAGTGTCTATCGCCAGCAAGCGGACGGCGTCATGGCCGGGATCCCGCCGTGCGTCTCGAAACAGGTCACCCGGCCGATCCGCCAGAAGCAGGCAAAGCGGGAGGGGCAAACGCCGAGTTGACCCGCACGAGTGTGCCGGGTCACACCACCAGCGGGGCCACGAGCGGATCGATCAGAAATCGAGAAGCAAATGTCCCTGGTCGCCGCATAGGGTGACCGCCATGGACGTCAAGATCTCCCAAGTCATGCTGCCCCACAACGACCCGGAGGCCGCGGTGGCTTTCTACCGAGACGGCCTCGGCTTCGAGGTGCGCAACGACGTCGAATGGCAAGGGATGCACTGGATCACCGTCGGGCACCCCAGCCAGCCCGAGACGTCGATCGTGCTCTACCCGCCGGAAGCCACTCCCGGTCTCACCGACGAGGAACGGCGAGTAGTCGCCGAGATTATGGCCAAGGGCACGTTCGCCTCCGTGAACCTCGCCACCCCGAACGTCGACGAGTTCTTCGCCAAGGTGGAGGCCACCGGGGCGGAGGTCGTGCAAGAGCCCACCGATCAGCCGTACGGGGTCCGCGACTGCGCGTTCCGCGACCCGTCCGGGAACCTGATCCGGGTCATGCAAGCGGGTTGAGGACCATGAACGGTCGTGGCCATGTGGGAGTCGGCGGGGCCCACCCCGCCGACTCCCACGACGTCATCCGGGTGCAAGGCGCCCGGGAGAACAACCTCAAAGACATCGCCGTCGAGATCCCCAAGCGCCGCCTGACCGTGTTCACGGGGGTGTCGGGGTCGGGCAAGAGCTCGCTCGTGTTCGACACGATCGCCGCCGAGTCGCAGCGGCTGATCAACGAGACCTACAGCGCTTTCGTCCAAGGGTTCATGCCCAACCTGGCCCGTCCCGACGTCGACGTGCTCGAGGGGCTGACGGCGGTGATCATCGTCGACCAGGAGCCGATGGCCGCCAACATCCGCTCCACGGTCGGCACCGCCACCGACGCCAATGCCCTGCTGCGCATCCTGTTCAGCCGTCTCGGCGAGCCGCACATCGGACCTCCCACGGCCTTCTCGTTCAACATCCCCACCACCCGGGCGAGCGGAGTCATGACCAGCGACACCGGCGAGAAGAAGGTCGTCCGCAACGTCGTCTACCTGGGCGGGATGTGTCCGCGCTGCGAAGGCACCGGAAACGTGACCGACATCGACGTGTCCCAGCTCTACGACCCGGACAAATCGCTCAACGAGGGTGCCATCCTCGTGCCCGGGTACAAGGCGGGCGGCTGGTCGGTGAAGATCTTCGCCGAGTCGGGTTTCCTCGATCCCGACAAGCCGATCCGGGACTACTCCGAACAGGAGCTCCACGACTTCCTGTACCGGGAGGCCACGAAGGTCGACATGGGTGGGGTCAACATGACTTTCGAGGGCCTGGTGCCGAAGATCCGCAGCTCCTTCTTGTCGAAGGACCGGGAGGCGATGCAGCCCCACATACGCGACTTCGTGGACCGGGCCGTGACCTACGTCCCCTGCCCGGACTGCGACGGCACCCGCCTCAACGAGGCGGCCCGCTCCTCGAAGATCGCCGGCAAGAGCATCGCCGACGTTTGCGCCATGCAGATCACCGACGTCGCCGAGTGGGTGCGCAGCATCGACGAGCCGTCGGTGGCGCCGCTCCTCGCCAAGCTCCAGCACACCCTCGATTCGTTCGTCGAGATCGGCCTCGGCTACCTGACCCTCGACCGCCCGGCCGGGACCCTCTCGGGCGGGGAGGCGCAGCGCACCAAGATGATCCGCCACCTCGGGTCACCGCTGACCGACGTCACCTACGTCTTCGACGAGCCGACGATCGGCCTCCACCCCCACGACGTGCAGCGCATGAACGACCTGCTGCTGCGGTTGCGGGACAACGGCAACACGGTCCTCGTCGTCGAACACGAGCCGGAGACGATCGCCATCGCCGACCACGTGATCGATCTCGGCCCCGGTGCCGGCACCGCCGGCGGAAGGGTTTGCTACGAGGGCAGCTACGAGGGATTGCGCAAGAGCGACACGCTCACCGGACGTCACCTGGACTACCGCGCCGAGCTGAAAGAGGAGGTCCGTCGGCCTTCCGGCTACCTCGAGATCCGCGGCGCCTCCCTCCACAACCTGAAAGACGTCGACGTCGATGTGCCCCTCGGAGTGCTGTGCGTGGTGACGGGCGTAGCCGGATCCGGCAAGAGCTCGCTGCTGCCCGGGTCGCTGCCGCCGGACTCGGGAGCGATCGTCGTCGACCAGAGCGTCATCAAAGGGTCGCGACGCAGCAACCCGGCGACCTACACCGGGATGCTCGAGCACATCCGCAAGGCCTTCGCCAAGGCCAACGGAGTGAAGCCGGCCCTGTTCAGCCCCAACTCCGAGGGTGCCTGCCCGACCTGCAAGGGAGCGGGCGTCACCTTCACCGAGCTCGGTTTCATGGACACCGTCGCCACCGTCTGTGAGGACTGCGAGGGGCGACGTTTCCAGGACACCGTGCTCCAGTACACGCTGGGCGGCCGCAACATCGCCGACGTCCTCGAGATGGCGGTCGAGGAGGCGGTCGAGTTCTTCGCCGCCGGTGAGGCCAAGGTGCCGGCCGCCCACAAGATCCTCCTGCGGCTGACCGACGTCGGCCTCGGCTACCTGAAGCTGGGCCAGCCGCTGACGACCCTCTCGGGCGGTGAGCGCCAGCGTCTCAAACTGGCCGTCCACATGGCGGAGGACGGCGGGATCTACATACTCGACGAGCCGACCACCGGTCTCCACCTCGCCGACGTCGAGCACCTCCTCCGCATGCTCGACCGGCTCGTCGACTCGGGCAAGTCGGTCATCGTCATCGAACACAACCAGGCCGTGATGGCCCACGCCGACTGGATCATCGACCTCGGTCCCGGCGCTGGCCACGACGGAGGCGAGATCGTCTTCGAAGGGACTCCCGCCGACCTGGTCGCTGCCCGCAACACCCTCACCGGCCAGCACCTCGCCGCCTACGTAGGAGCGTGACGACATGTGCCTGAGCCCCTGGCATCCGCCGAAGACGGAGACGGCGACCACGCCGTCGACGGCAGAGGAGATCCCGCAAGGCGGCCCAGTGTTGGTGGCCGTCGGCGGGTCGGAGACGTCCTCGAAGGAAATCGAAGAAACCGTCATCCGGCCACCGGGTCTGTTCCGAATAGAGCTGTGAGAGGGCGGGAGTAGCCCTCCAAAAGCGAAAGGAACGCACATGAGCGGCATCGACATCGGCGCCCGCACCCTCGCCGGGATCGGCGCGATCAATTGGGGGCTCGTCTCCCTGGCAGAGTTCGACCTCGTAGCGGCCGTCTTCGGACTGGAGTTCGGCCAGACCAACACCGCCACCCGCATCGTCTACGGCCTCGTCGGGCTCGCCGGCGTGTGGGTCGTCGCCCGGCTCTTCGCCCGCAGCGAAGCCTCGCGGCCCGCCGTAGCGGCCTGAGCCAGCTGATCGAGCGAATCCGAACATCACGCCGCCGTCCCCACCACGGGACGGCGGCTGCGCGTCTAGGCGCCTTCCGGGCGAACCTCCTCGGCGAGGGAGGCGGCGAGCCGACGCATCGCCTTGCGGATGCGGCTCTTGACCGTCCCCTCCGGCTGGCCGAGATGGCGAGCGACTTCCGTGTAGCTGAGCCCGTGCAGATAGGCGAGCGTGACCGCCTCGCGTTCCTGATCCGGGAGCTCGCTCAAGGCCCGCCGGACGCTGCCCGACACCGTGCGGGACCAAACCTCTTCCTCGACGCTCGCTCGCGCGGGCTCTGGAGGCTGGTCTTCCCGGCGGGCGCGCGCCACCTGGGATCGCACCATGTCGACGGCACGCCGATGGGCGATGGTCACGAGATAGGACCGCAACGAGCCGAGCTCCGTTCGGTACTTCTCCGGTGCATCCCACAGGGTGGTGAAGGTCTCCTGGACGACGTCCTCGGCGAGAGCGTGGTCACGGAGCACGCGCCCTGCCACCGATCGGACGGCGACGTTGTGGAGATGGAAGATCTCCTCGAGGGCGCGTTCGTCGCCATCGCCGACCCTGCGGGCGAGGGTGCCGTCGGTGACGTCTGGTTCGGTCACGTGCGCTTCGGGCTCACCCGACGATGCTATGGACGGGAAGGTCGTTGTGGCGGGAGCTCGAGCCGGGGCGGGTTAGATTCCGGTGAGTGACCACCGACGAGCGTCGGCGATGACCTCCGGCATCTCGCGACTGGCCGATGCGCGGCTCGCCGCCGGTGCCGCGGCCATCGCCGGCGATGCCGCCACCCTCTATCACGTCGTCTCCGGCCTGATGGGAGACGGAGTCCCTTTCGAGACCGTGCTGTTCGACGTTCTCGTCCCGGCCGAGCGGGAAGTCGGGGACCGCTGGCAATTCGGCGACTTCCTGGTGGCCGAAGAGCACGCCGCCACCGCCACGTTGGAGACGGTCGTGTCGCTAATGGCGGGGGCGTTCGATCGGCCCGACGACGGGCCGTTCCTGGTCGTGGCGGCGGTGGCCGGGGACAGGCATTCCCTGGCGGGCCGGGTCGTTGCCGCCCACCTGCTGTACCTCGGTCATCGGACCACCTTCCTGGGCGCCGACGTGCCCGCGCCCGACCTGTACGAGTACCTAGAGCTGGAGCCACCTTCGGCGCTCGTGCTCTCGGCGGCGATGGTCGACCGTCTCGTGGCCGCGCGGGAGGCGGTCCGGGTCGCGCATTCGATCGGAGTTCCCGTCGTCGTCGGCGGCCGTGCCTTCGGGCCGAAAGGGGAGTGGGCCCGGCCGGTGGGGGCCGACGTCTGGGTCTCGCATCCGCGTCGGGTCGCTGCGGTTCTCGATACGTGGTCACCCGATCCCGAACGCGCCGAGAGGCAAGCGGTCGATCCGTCGCCCGGCCTGGTGGAGCTGATGAGCCTGCGGAGCGCCGTCCTGGCGGAGGCGGAAGGTCGCCTGGCGCCGGTCCCCGGTGAGGTCCGAGCCAGGGCCCGGGACGAGTTGTCGATCCTCCTCGGATCGGTGGAGGCCTCGTTGTTCGTCGGTGATACCCGTCCGACGATCGAGACCCTCGCCTGGCAGCGCACGACACTGGAGGCGCACGGCGTGACACTCGCTGACCAGATCCCCGGGGCTCTCCGGGACGCTCTTCGCTCGCTCCATCCCGCCGGTGCCGAGGTGCTGGCCGCTTTTGACCGGACCTGATCAGCTCCGGAGCTTGTCCGGCTCGGGGTTGGGGGCTTCGACGCACAACAGCTTGACCGGCTCGTCGCCGAGGACTTCGAAGCCGTGCTCGATCCCGGCGGGGGCGACGATCACGTCCCCTGCCCCTGTATCGACGGTCTGCCCGTCGATGGTCCAGCGCATCCGCCCAGAGCGCATGACGAGGATGTGGTCCTCTCGGTGGGTGTGCAGATCCGCCTTCTCGCCGGGCTGGTGATCGTTCACGTACACCGCCACGCCCGCCAGCATGATCCACTCGTTGGGGGTGTCGGGGCGGATCACCCGGGTCGCCGTGTCCCGATCGGTGTATTCGGGCATCCTTCCTCTCCGTAGCCGCGGATCACGTTAGGGCCGGTCGCCGCCCGAAACGGCTGGAATGGGAGTCGGCGAGCCCGGGTTGGGGTAGGGCCCAGGCGGAGAGGAGCGTATGGCCGATCATTCCCACCACGGTGCGGATCCAGGCTCGTCCGGGTCCCACCACGACCACGGCCACGGCCAAGGCGAGGCGCACGGCCACGATCAGCACGCCGGCCACGGCGAGTCCATGTTCAGGGACCGCTTCTGGCTGTCGCTCGCCTTCACGCTGCTCGTCGTCTTCTTCTCGGACATGGTCCAGGAGTGGTTCGGCTACCGCGCTCCCGAGTTCCCGGGCTCCGAGTGGGTGGCGCCCGTGCTCGGCACCGCCGTGTTCATCTATGGAGGCGCGCCATTCATCCGGGGGGCGATCGCCGAGATCCGGGCGCGCCAGCCGGGGATGATGCTCCTCATCGGGATGGCGATCACCGTCGCTTTCGGGGCGTCGGTGGCGACCACCTTCGGGCTGCTCCAGCTCGACTTCTGGTGGGAGTTGGCGGCCCTCGTCACCGTCATGCTCCTCGGGCATTGGATGGAGATGCGGGCGATCGGCCAGGCCCAGGGTGCGGTGGCGGCGCTGGCGGAGCTTCTGCCGGACCAGGCGGAGAGGGTCACCGACGACGGCACCGAGCAGGTCGCGGTCTCCGAGCTGCAGGTCGGCGACGTCGTGCTGGTCCGCCCCGGCGGCCGGATCCCCGCCGACGGCGAGATCGTGGCGGGAGCGGCCGAGCTCGACGAATCGATGATCACCGGCGAGAGCCGGCCAGTCGCCCGGGCCGAAGGCGAGCGAGTCGTCGCCGGGACCGTCGCCATCGACAGCTCCATCCGGGTCCGGGTCGAGGCGGTGGGTGACGACACCGCCCTGGCCGGAATCCAACGCCTCGTGGCCCAGGCGCAGGAGTCGAAGTCGCGGGCGCAAGTGCTGGCGGACCGAGCGGCGGCCCTCCTGTTCTACGTGGCTCTCGGCGCGGCGGTCGTCACGGCTGTCGGCTGGCTCCTCGTCTCTCGACCCGACGAGGCCGTGTCGCGCACGGTGGCTGTGCTGGTCATCGCCTGCCCTCACGCATTGGGGCTCGCCATTCCTCTGGTGATCGCCATCTCCACCTCGCTGGCAGCCCGCAACGGGATCCTCCTCAAGGACCGCCTCGCCTTGGAGCGGATGCGAAACGTCGACGTCGTGCTCTTCGACAAGACCGGCACCCTCACCTCCGCCACCCACCGGCTGACGTCCATCTACACCCGGCGAGGAGACGACGACCGAGTCCTCGCCTTGGCAGCAGCCGTGGAGGCGGAGTCGGAACATCCCGTCGCTCGGGCAGTGGTGGAAGCGGCATCCGAGCTGGGTGGCGTACCGGCTGCCTCCGGATTCCGGGCCATGAGCGGGAGAGGAGTCGAAGCTGAAGTCGACGGATCGCGCGTCGCGGTCGGCGGGCCGGCGCTCCTCGCCGAAATGGGCGTCGAGGTTCCCGAGGACGTAGACCGGGCCGTGGCGGAATGGATGCGGCGGGGAGCGGCCGTTCTGTACGTGATCGAGAACGGAGAAGTGACAGGCGCCTTCTCGGTGGAAGACGAGATCCGCCCCGAATCCCGGCAGGCGGTACAGGAGCTGAAGAGGCTCGGTGTCGAGGTGGCGATGATCACCGGCGACGCCCGCCAGGTGGCCGAAGCGGTCGCATCCGAGCTCGGCATCGACAGGGTGCTCGCCGAGGTGCTCCCCGAGGACAAGCACTCACAGGTCGCCGAGTTGCAGGCGCAGGGCCTGCGGGTGGCGATGGTCGGTGACGGCGTCAACGACGCCCCCGCCCTCGCCCAAGCCGACGTGGGGATAGCCATCGGCGCCGGCACCGACATCGCCATCGAGTCCGCCGGGATCGTCCTGGCTTCCGACGACCCCCGGGGGGTGGTGGCGGTGCGAAAGCTGTCGCAGGCGGGCTATCGGAAGATGGTCCAGAACCTGGCGTGGGCCACCGGCTACAACGTCCTGGCGATCCCGCTGGCCGCCGGGGCCCTGGCATGGGCGGGGATCGTCCTCCCGCCCGCGGCCGCTGCGGTCTTGATGAGCGCCTCCACCGTGATCGTGGCGATCAACGCCCAGTTCCTGCGCCGGCTCCAGCTTCGTCCCACCACCGCAGCACCCTGAGCGCTCTGAGCGTCAGCCACCGGGACGGCTGCCCGGGCCCGTCGTCCACGTCGAACCACACCCGCCCAGCCGGGCTGTGGTCGAGTGGCCAGGTGCCGTCTGCGGAGCGGCGTCGGCGGACGTGTTCGATCGCCTCCTCCAAACGAGGGTCCGGGGGCGCTCCGGTGAGGGCGGAGGCGGCCCGGAAGTAGTCGAGGCCGCGGAGGACGTCGTAGTGCCAGCGGTTGGGATGGAGCAGGGTCAGGTACTTGTCGTTGGCGGGCTCTCCGGTGCTCAACCGGCGGAAAAGGTGGCGGCGGAGCAGATACTCCTCTCCCGACCTCCGGGCCTCTTTGGATTCCGGTGTCCCGCCGGTGGCTCGCTCGAACTCGAGCAGGCCCTCGAGGACGTTGATGGTGGTGTCGAACGACGACCGCACCGAGCCGAACTCCGCCTCACAGTTCCACCCCCCGTCCTCGAGGCGTTCGGTGACGAGCCTCTCGACGACGGGGGTCATGTCCACCCCGAAGTAGGCCCCGTTGGCGACGGTGACTCCGTTGATGCACGGCTCCACCTCACCTTCCCAGTAGGGCTGGCCGGCGTGCTCCCAGCGGCAGTTGGAACCGATCGCTTCGACCGTCCAGCGCATCCGCGGCGAGGTGGGTTCGATCCCGAGCTCCCGCAGCAGTGACAGCACGTGGGTGGTGGACGTCCAGGGTTGGCCGTCTTCGTATCCGCCCGACGCGTAGTCGCCGGGGAAGTGGGCGCCTGCGGCCCAGCGGCCGTCATCGTCCTGGTGGGAGAGCAGCCGCGCACCCCACCCTTCGGTCTCCACCCGGGCGCGCTCGGCACGCCATTCGGCCTCGGGGGAGTCCGCCAGGTCGCGCATCACCTGCCAGCGGATCGACGGGTCCGACTCGTCGGGGTCGATCAACCAGACGATCACTCCGTCGTCCACCCGCCGAGCTTACTGATCGATGGCCCTCAGCCAGGGTGGACGAATCGGGTTCGCGCCGTGGTGTGAGCGGAGCCCATTCGGGGGTATGTTTACCCGTCCCATCATCGACAGGCGACGGGAACGACACATACCGGCAGTTCGGGAGGGGCCGATGTCGCTCAGTGGACTCGCGTTCTCCTGGGCGCTGCCGGCTCGGCGTGAGATACGGGTTGCGGTCAGGTCAATTCATGAGTGGACATAGTTCGGCCCGCTTCCGGCCAGACATCGAGGGAATGCGAGCGATCGCGATCCTTCTCGTGCTGCTCTATCACGCCGGAGTCCCCG